>JAAUYJ010198868.1_pt1 | contig 34741 bp, 27 predicted proteins | sample 7278031 | NCBI WGS metagenome assembly JAAUYJ01 (sample SAMN14350222, study PRJNA611818) | marine sediment metagenome | isolation source: surface marine sediment (1.8m) | place: French Polynesia: Moorea | collected 2018-08 | reverse complement strand
CATTTTATATATTTACGAGAATACCTTATTGCCAGCTTTAGACAACGCATCTTTAGCTATCTGTAAAGCCAGTAAATTCATTGCCAAAATCTAGAATGAAATGACCCTGCAACCTATCGGCGGATTGCTATATATAATTGCCTAATTTATTTGTCAAAATAATTGCAGTTTTTTTCTATATATACTTTGCCGACAAATTAAGGTATAAAGCATCTCCATTGATGGATAAAAAAGAAAAAAAATCATTTTACCCAATTCTATTTATTGAGAAGAAGAAGTAATAGTTAATAATTAATTGTTAATTATTGAAAGTCTATTCTCTTTTGCCAATCACAATTGATTTCAAGGTGTAGTCCATGAATTATCCAGAAAAAAGCTGGTTTTCTATAGCTTTCGACTTAAAAAGTTCAGTAATTCCTAATATTTGGCTACGAGTATTAGTAATTATGCTATTTGCTCTTGGTGTGACTATTGCACATGGTAATAATTTACCAATGAATCAGCCAATTTTAGGAAGTATAATCCCTGGAATAGTGCTTGGTTTATTATTGGTTTTCAGAACTAATACAGCTTACGATCGCTATTGGGAAGGACGAAAACTAATCGGGCTAATTTCTCAAATTTCTCGTTCTCTGGCTAAAAATATGATGATTTTTATTCCAGAAAACAACAGTGAAGATTATCGTAAAAAAATCTATCACATTCAACTATTAATCGCCTTATTTATCAGTATCAAGTATCATCTTAGACAAGAAACAGTCAATGAAGAAATCAAAAAATTCATCTCTGAGATTCAATATTTAGAGTTAATTAATGTCAAAAATATGCCTTTGCAAATAATTAAGTGGTTAACAATATATTTTGATGAACTTCTTAAAAAGAAAACTATTAATGAATTAACCTTAATCACTTGGAATAAACAAATTGAAGAAATATTTATTTATTTTGGCGGTTGTGAACGGATTGCCTCTACTCCCATTCCTCAAGCTTACTCTATTCACTTAAAACATTTATTAGTAATATACTGCTTTGCAATTCCTTTTCAATGTGTCGCAGAATTAAGTTGGTGGACTATTCCTGTAACAGGCATTATTAGTTTTGCCTTATTAGGAGTAGAAGCTATCGGTCTAGAAATAGAAAATCCTTTCGGTTACGATTATAACGACTTGCCCTTAGATAAAATTGCCACAAAAATGATAGAAGATATTCAGGAAATAACCGACTCTGGTTCCTTTAATAACTCAGAATTATGGCAAGGTTGGGTGAGTTTGCAGCAAATGAGTTAGATTATTTCCATACTATCAAAGTTAATAATTATCTGCATAATTTTGGATAAAATATTGTAGCAATTAGTACAGAAATTATATCAAATATTTTAATGGAAATTAGAATATTTGAAGTTTTAGGTTTGAGAAAGCATTTATAAAGTAAATATTAAGGGAAAAATATTGCTATTTGGTGGATTACGGCGCACCTTAAATCACAAAAAATTATAGTCCTATGCTCGCCTAACTCACCCTACAAGGGCTTAATTTTTTGTTTATAAACGGTCTCTTAGCCTATGAGTTGACATACTCTCCGCGCCTAAAGGCGCGGAGATTCTCCTGAAAACAGGATTCTTGGTTCAATGAGTCCACTTAAATCAGACACCTTGCGATACCTAAGCCAGAGATGGTTCTCTTCCCAAGCGTTTACTCTATTTCAAGAGCCTGTTCCCGTATGCCCTACGGTACAGTTCAAACCTAAAAAAACTTTGGTTTTCTGGTACTCTGGTACTTGTTGCTTAGAGCTTTTCCATACACAAGCATTCCTGTGCAAAACCCCATAACTCTAGTTTTCAAGGTACTAACGCTACTGATTAAGTAGCTAGGTTTTTAGAGTGGTTGAATACCTTTCCACTTTTTCTAGCATAACACAAAGTCCCCCTAAAAGGGGGAGGCTTTAAACCCAGTTTTTCGGTAAAATATAAAGAATAGCTTCTATAGTCTATAATCAAGTTAATTTTGAATTAGATATTAGGAGTTGTAGTCAAATATTTATATTTAGAGGTTAGGGCATGACTAGTATCGTAAAATCTCCCCTGAACAAAGAACAAACTACTACTTGGTTAAGAGGACTAATGACCATTGCTTATGCAGATGGAGAACTTGATACTACAGAAAAAGATTTAATTGACCACTTTAGTCACGATGAGTTTGCTTCTACAATTGAAATCTCTGAACTAGAACCTATTCTTCCAGATGATTTAGCAAAGGTACTTGGTTCAGACCAAAATATAGCGGAAAACTTTATGAGAACCGCTGTAATGGTAGCCTTGGCAGATGGAATATATTCTGTAACTGAAGATGATATACTTCATAGATATTGTAATGCTCTGGGTCTCAAAGTTAAAGCTTTAGAAGCACTGCGCAAAAGTCTTGAAAAAGCTAAACAACAAGCAAGAGAAGATGATTTAGATAGTTGGATTGAAGAGACAGAACATTCAGAAGATTCACAACATTTTATAATTCCCCACGATCCACAACATCATCACACCATACTTGCTCCCATCAAAGACTGGCTTGATGGCTGGGATGTTCATGACCAAAAAGTGGCTCACATGGTGTGTAAAATGGTTCCTCCCCAATGTCCTTTTGAACGAGATATTGTGATTTTTGGTAAAAAAATAGCTCATATTCCAGCTCTGTGCAAACTTAACCCTTTATACGATCAGTTGGTTGGTTTGCGTTTCCGTGCTTTATCTTATCTAGCAGATGAATGTGAGGAAGATGTTTCTAAATATTGTTAGTTTTTAGGGAACAGGGAACGGGGAACAGGGAACAGTTAAAGATTAGGAGCTAAGTTAAGAGTGTCTAGTATTAATGATTTTAAAGATTTGAAAATTTGGCAAAAAGGGATGAATATTGCTGAAAAATGCTACTTCCTAACTAAACTTTTTCCCAAAGATGAGTTGTATGGTATGGTACAACAAATTAGAAGAAGTGCTGTATCTATTCCTGCTAATATAGCTGAAGGTTATGGACGAAGATATACAGGAGAATATGTAAGATTTTTAAACGTAGCTCAAGGTTCAATTAATGAATTAGAAACACATCTGATTTTGTCTGCGCGATTAGGGTTATGCGAGAAAAAAGAAATAGAAACCATTATTTCTCTACTCACAGAAGAAACTAAGATGATTATTACTCTGATTAAAAAACTTGAAAAATGACAAAAATCATTTCCCTACATCCCTACTCCCTAAATTAAAAATTATTTTTTCTATCCCCTTGTTGCCTAAATAAAATTCCACTACTCCCTGTTCCCTGTTCCCTGTTCCCTATTCCCTATTCCCTAATTATGCAATTTATTGACCAAGCAGAAATTCAAGTAGAAGCCGGTAAAGGTGGCGATGGTATGGTTGCCTTTCGCCGAGAAAAATATGTACCGGCCGGAGGGCCAGCAGGTGGAAATGGTGGTCGTGGAGGTTCAGTGATTTTAGTGGCAGTGGAAAATCTCCAAACTTTGTTGGATTTTAAATTTCAGCGTGTTTTTAAAGGGGAAAATGGTAAACGTGGCGGTCCAAAAAATATGACTGGTGCTTCAGGGAGCGATCGCTTAATTGAAGTGCCTCCTGGTACGATGGTTTATGATGCGGAAACTGAGGATTTATTGGGAGATTTGGTGAAACCGGGAGAAACTCTTTGTGTTGCTAAAGGTGGCAAAGGTGGGTTAGGAAATAAGCATTTTCTGAGTAATAGTAACCGCGCTCCTGAATATGCTTTGCCTGGTTTGGAAGGTGAAACGCGAATGTTGAGATTGGAGTTGAAGCTATTAGCTGAAGTGGGAATTATTGGTTTGCCAAATGCTGGAAAATCTACTTTAATTGCTGCTCTTTCTGCTGCTCGTCCGAAAATTGCTGATTATCCTTTTACTACTTTAGTTCCTAATTTAGGAGTTGTCAGAAAACCGACGGGAGATGGTACTGTTTTTGCCGATATTCCCGGTTTAATTGAAGGTGCTTCTACGGGTTTAGGTTTGGGGCATGAGTTTTTAAGGCATATTGAACGGACTAAATTATTGTTGCATTTGGTCGATATTACAGATATTAATCCGGTGGAGAATTATCAGACTATTCAAAATGAGTTAAAAGTTTATGGGCGAAATTTGGAAGATAAAAGGCAAATTTTAGCTTTGAATAAGGTTGATGCGGTTGATTTGGAGAGTGCAGAAATACAAGAGTTGGTAAGTAGGTTTAGGGAGATGAGTGGGGGAAAAGTTTTCCTGATTTCTGCTGTTGCGGGTATTGGTTTGGAGGAGTTGATGCAGGAGGTTTGGCAAGTTTTGGAAATGGAGTAGTAGACAAGATGCCTCTGATTACGGGCAAGATGCCTGCACTATAAGACATTCAATTTATCTCAACGTTGGCCCTTGACCCGCGCTCTCCATCCCCCCTAACCCCCCGCGTGAAAGGGGGGGAGCGTCGGGAGGATGTCAAGCCTTCTACATCATTAGCTGGAAATATGGTGTAAGATAATTAGTCCATCTAATACCATTTTCAAAAAATATTGCTACATTGGTTGGGTCTTGGGTGTTAGGTGGTAGGAATGAAAGAGAACAAGTGTAAATATTTCTATCCTTTGGTGTCCGGATTTTACTGTAACAATCTTTATTGAATTTGGTATTACCTCCCGCACCCTTCTCTGGGAGCGAAAGGAGGTAATTTTTTGTTTTGTTTTGCTTCTGTCAATTCAAGCTAAAAACTACATTTTTGCTACTTTTGTATTATTGCGTATAGGGAAATAGTAGATTATAGGTTTTAATTTTTGATTTTTAAATTTAGAATTAAATTTACTGTTTTGTGCCAGTCGAGATTTAAGGGTGGTTTGATGCGATCGCGAAAGGATAGTTAGAGCGGTTGTGTGAGTACCGCCGACGCGCTACAGAATCTACTCAACACCAGACCCAGATTAGATGATGTTGGCTTGACAAGGAAAACCCCATCTCTGTCATATTACATTTGTCTGATTTCTGTATTATTGCGTATAGGGAAATAGTAGATTATAGGTTTTGATTTTTGAATTTAGAATTAAATTTACTGTTTTGTGCCAGTCGAGATTTAAAGGTGGTTTGATGCGATCGCGAAAGGATAGTTAGAGTTGTTGTGTGAGTACCGCCGACGTGCTACAGAATCTACTCAACACCAGACCCAGATTAGATGATATTAGCTTGACAAGGAAAACCCAACCTCTGTCATATTACATTTGTCTGATTTCTGTATTATTGCGTATAAGGAAATAGTAGATTATGGGTTTTGATTTTTGAATTTAGAATTAAATTTACTATTTTGTGCGAGTCGAGATTTACAGCGCTTTTCGCTCTTGATTGACTACCGGAGCCACAACCAAAACCTAGTAGGGACAACCTTATGCAACGTCCCTACTAGTGAAATGAAAACCGCTGTAAAGGTGGTTTGATGCGATCGCGAAGTGGTGTGTAGTGGAATGACACAGCTAATTTTGTGCAAAATTGTAGGGTGCTTAGTTACGGCTTAAACTCAGACTATAAAAAGGATTCATCAATCCGTCGTCACGCACCATTTTAGATGTGTCTGATTTGTAAACTTAGGTCTAGGCAGGGTCAATAAATTTGCTGAACTTGAATTCATCTGAGTCCCCCGTAACGCACCATTTCTAGTTTTTTTTGGGTGGTGCGTTACGGCGGATATTTTAAATTAGCTTGTTAAGCTGAAAAATGACTACCGCCTAACACACCCTACTGGACTGTTTCAGCTAAAACTGTGCATTAGGGAGTAGGGGAGTGAGGGAGTAAAGGAGTAGGGGAGTAGTAGGGACGTTGCATGCAACGTCCGTACGGGAGAAAGATTGTTGTTGGGTTTCGTTCCTCAACCCAACCTACATCTATTGCAACATTTAAGATGAAACAATCCACTACTACTGTTATCCTTGTTCTAATAACAATATTTTCCACTTTTGGGTTTTGCCTGTTCTTTGCTAGTTCGCATCGCTCCTAATAGAGTAGAGACAAATACACAACGTTTTGCTTTACCTCCACTGCGAGGGGATAAGGTGATACGTCTGAGACTATTGGGATGACCTTTGTAGTTGAATTTTATTCTCCAGATATCGGTTGAGGAATCTTGAAGCATAGTTGTTTCATCATCTATTTTCACCGATGAGTCTAGGTCTTGCCAATTGGCTTTTTGAGCGTCTAGACTTTCTGGGTGAATTGCCCACTGAACTATTTTGTCTTGTTGTCGGAAGCTCGCTTGCCAAGTTGTTTTATCGCGCATAGCTTTACTTCGTGCAGTTTTCATCGCTTGATATATCCTGTCGTTGGAAGTCCGGAGGCGTTGGTTGTTAATAAAGGCTAACCATCCGGGGGCGGCGATCGCTGCGAGTATGCCTATTACCAAAACGACAATTGTTAATTCTGTAAGACTATATCCTACTGCTTGTGGTTTCAGTAATTTTTCTGAGGAAATTTTGGGAAAATTTTTAATAATAGTTGATTTTACTGAATTATAGATTTTAGCTTTCATTTTCCCCCTGATATTCTGTTATTTCATATTTTTAATCTTATTCACTATTTTACTAATTAATAATTTCTAGCGCTTTTGGCTCTTGATGAACCACCGGAGCCATAAACAAAACCCAGTAGGGACGTTGCATACAACTTCCCTACAGTAGTCTACTGAAATGAAAACTGCTGTAATACCAATTTGATAAATGTTTGCTACAAATATCTAGGGGAATTTTTAGGAGTCAGGAGTCGCATAGGAATGGCTTTAATACCATTTTTTATGCCTTAAATCATCTTTTTTGTCAAAAAGACATCTCTAATCAAATCTTTTTATCGCCCTTACTATTCGTAACATTCTTTTTTCAAAATGGTATAACATCAAATAGAGTAATTTTTAGAAAAAATTGGCCCTGTCGTTAACCTGGGATGGTTTTGACAGGGCAGTTATTTTATGGTAAGCATAGACTTATCCTCAACTACAGTTTAACTGATGAAGTTGCATAATTTTTCTACCAACTAGCAGGCTCTGGGCAGTTATCTCCTTCAGTCGTTATCATACTGCCAAGAATGGTTTGAACTATGACACACCTTTTTGCGCCTTTGCCATCTGCTATGGCTGTTGTTATTGCAAAAGGAAGGTCATTCTCGTTCTCGATAACACCCAAGTTATTAAAGGTTATTTCTTGTGTAGGTGTGGTTTCAAAATCTGTACAACTATCGTCCGTACATTTGCCTGTAGCCATAGCCACCATTCCAGTTTTGATTTCTCCATTCGCATTTAATTTCTCGTCTGCTTTGTCAGTAATACTGACTACTGGCGGATCTTCAGCTAAGTTAAAAGTAACTGTCACATCTTTCTTATTCAATTTTGCATTACTTTGAGCTGACCTCAACGCTCGAAATACCCCATCGTTAATTGTGCGGGTGCGTTGTCTGCTAGTAAATGCTAGCCAACCGGGAACGGCGATCGCTGATAATATTCCTATTATTAAAACTACTACCGTTAGTTCTATCAAACTAAAGCCAACATTAGCTTTTTGACTATGGTTATATGCCCTTGGGCGAATATACTGTGATAATACTAGTAATATTTTTGGTTTCATATTATTATATTTGGGTATAGTGGGTAGCCTGTATCTAGTTATGGTTATTCTTTTCCGAAACTACTACGGGCTCCCACTTGGGCTGTTGCTGTTGGACAATAGGTAGGAGAATTAGTACAATCAGTATTTGTTTGAATACGACGTAAGGCATTGCCTTGAATCGTAATTTGAGCTAGTTCATTATTGTCTACCGAATTTAGCTCAAAAGCTTGTATATAATTAACCAACACTGCTACTGGATCAAAATTTCCAGCACCTTTGACAAGCTCTCCAGGTGTTTCTCTGTTTGAAAAATTATCTTTATTGTAACCATTTCCAGGTGCTTCTCCAATGTAGTTACCCAAACTATCAGTAGGGTTGTCATTAATTTCAACTCTAGCTATCCTAGACGGGCAAGGTGTCTCGTCACACCAAACAGAACTAGCGCTTGTTTCGTCTATTTGGTAATAAGCAACTAACGAATATACAAATGTATCATCTAGACAATCATTGTTATCAGTAGGAGTACAATTATCAACAGGTAAAACGTTGTTTTCATATTTACGTTTCCAAAATACAAGTTTCGGTGTACCTACATCAGTTGGTATAGCCACATCCCCTGTTGCTTCTGGAGCTGCACCACAGGAGTCTGCATTTCGATTTTGAATGCAGCTAACTTCATCTGGAGTGTAGATATAAAACGCCTGACTCATATCCTGAGCAATATAGTCAATTGCTGCCTGTAGTTCCTGTTCGCTGTTAGTCTTTGCTTGTTCCCTGACATCTCGATTGAGAATATCCACGACAAAAGTCAAAATTGGTACAATGATTATTGTTGCCACAATTGTTGCTACTAGCAGTTCAATCATGGTAAAACCGCTAGTAGATTTAGATGGATGTTCCCTTTGCCGATGTTGTGCTTTTAGGAGTGAGTAGAGTAAAGTTTTCATATTATCCTATTTATTGATTTATGCTGTTTAACCCGTAACTAACTATCTATCCAGGAAATCTTTATAGTTGTTAAACGACCTTGTATTTGGTGCTATTTCTGTAACAGTTACAAATAGGGGTTTTTCAGTAGTTCCATCTCTAGTTGCTAATCCAGTATTGTTAACAGTAGTTGTGGGAAGCTCAGTTGATATCTTACTTGCATCTTTGAAAGCACTAGCTCTGTATACTCTTACAGATAAAAGATAGCCTATTTCCGCCATTGCTTCTGCATTATCGCTTGCTGCTGCTAACTCTTTCCTATAGCCTTCTGGTTGTGTATCTGGATCGAGAACTGCTGCCGCATGAACCATCATATCTGTAAGACTATCTGATGTACAACCTCCGCCATCACCATCAACACAGTAAAAAGTACCTCGGTCTACTGTAGGATTATTACAATATGGTGCAGAGTCTGTTGGAGTGCAAGAAGAAGAAGAAGACAAAGTACCTACACCTATTAAGGTTTCATCACCTATAAGTTTCCCTGGAGCAGGTATAGTTCCCGATCTTACACCGTCAATATAACTCCTCCCTGCTTGCACTGCCAGTTCAACCCGTCGCGCCTGCACTCGCGTACCTACAGATAAAGCAATGATAGGAGCAATAGCAGCCATGAGAGTTGATACCATAATCATTGCTACTAACCCCTCAATAATGGTGTAGCCTGCTTCTGGGGATTTAGAGTTCTTTCGTTTTTTTGTGAGTCTCATTATAAGTTGCCTCTTAATTAGGTTTTTAGTCATCGTAGTCAGTACAGTCTACTCCAACGCGACTGGTTATATCATTACCAGTCTCATCTTCAGCACATAATAACGCTTCAATCCAAGGGTCGTCGCGACCTACTTCTCGGTAAAATTCGTCAGGTTTAGCATCTGAAGATGGAGAAGAGAATTTTTGGGCAAACAGGTCTGGTGATTGAGACAGCAACCCAACATCAAAACCCCAGTTACGATTAGGCGGTGCTTGGAAACCTAAGATACCTCCAGCTGCACCACTGTTATATTTCTGTGGGTATCCAAATAGAGTTGATATTGCCTCATTAGTAACATCTTCCCGCTTCAACTGCTGTTGTGGGGCTGTTGCATACTTACTACGTCGTAACTGAATGAACGATCCCGATATATTTGTGGCAGTTTGAGTTGGTTTTTGCCAGTTTTCTTGGAAGCGGACAAAGTTTTGCAGACCGCCGTTACTCTGACCAGGACGGGAGGGAGTATCACCTGCTGCTGTCACTAGGTTAAATGTTGTTTCTGTTGCTCGTACCATCCATCCTGTATTGTTTGCTGCATCACCATCTCCGTCGTCTATGTCTTCTGCTCCGGCGTTTGCAGCATCGGGTTCGTGTATTTGCAATACAGGGACTAGGCTGGGGTTGCCTTGGTTGGTTATTGCTCTGATGTCAACGCCTGTTTGTACATTACCGATACTACCTAGACCACCAGATCCAACTCCTCCGTTAAATCCTAAGAAGCGACCTCCTAAAATTTTGGTGTGTGCGCCAACCGTAAGAGAGTTACCTGTTGTGTTGTTTCCTATAAAGTTACCTGCAAGGAGATTTGGCGTAGTCACGGCAGCAGCCTGAAAAGTCATACCAGCATCAGAAACCCAGAAAATGTTATTGGGATTAACCCCACCTATCAACTGTAAGTTAACGCCGCTACCAAAGGTTATTGCTTGTCCTGCAGGAGATGCAGGAACTCTTAGTACAAAAATATCGTTTGAATCACCTTCAAGTGTAATTGTTGTTCCTGCTGCAATAGTACCACCTGAAATTTCGTAGACTACCATACCATCTTCATTGGTATCCCCTGCTAAGGTAGTTCCACCACTACTTATGGTAGGATTGCCACCTGCAGTAGTATCATCTGAAGCATCTAACCCCATTAGAGCTTGCCTAAATTCTTGAATTTTTGTACTCGGAATATTTGGACATCCACTACTAGGCGTTACAGTTATCCCTTTTTCTTTGTTGATCGCAAAATAGTCCTTGGAACCTACTCCATTTGCATCTGCAATACAGAAAGTATACCTGTAAGCATCATTGTTATTGTCGGTGGTTGTATCATCGGTCAAACTAAAACCATTGATTTCTGGTGTAGGAGGCAAAGGTAGCTTGTTACCACTGTTATCGCGATCGCTTTCATCGTATGACAAATAAAACAAATGTTCATCCGCAGCATAAGTTGCATTTGTAGTTGGCGAATCACTTTCGGTAGTAGTTCTAAACCAAAGAACGTTGTTTTGGTCGTCACGAGGTAGAGGATTTGAGGCGCTACTGCCATAAGGATATGCTCGAACATTACCACTATCATCGACTCCTATTGGAATTGGTCTTTTGTCTTCGTCCATTTCCAACTCACCGTACTTGTTTCTCAGATATGCCACCCGCCGGGGAAAGCGCTGCACTGGATCAGGAATAGTTGCAGTTGTACCTGATTCTAAGGAACTTGCTGCAATAGTAGTATCAAGAACTTCTGTCTCCAAAGCTATGTTATCTCTGAGATAAACATTTTCAAAGTAATTATCAGTACCGTCATCAAAACCGTTTCCACTATCTATTAATAAGTCATAAAGCTTGAGATTATTAGTGACATCTACCACCCAATCATCAGGTTCGCAAGCAGAAACAGGCAACTTCGGACAAACCTCCATCACATATTCTGGGAACTTGTCGATGCGTCGCTGCACCGGAGTCACAAAGTTGTTGAAGTAGGAACTATTAAGTTGGTTATTGGGACCAGTGTAACTAGCATCCGTATAGGTTGAACCATCAAAAGTCGCCCCACTGCTCAAACCATTGGTAGCATAGTTGTTGGCAAAGAACCCATTAAACTGACGCTTTTGCTTGATTGTGACTGGGTTAACCTCAGACCCAATATTCCCGCCCGAATTATTCCTCAAATCAAAGTCTCCCTCATTCCGGAAACCAGGACGCCAACTATTAGAAAGGAGACTCAAAGAATCTGCCAGAATATTAACAGGACGCCAGTTATCTCCTGCAGTACATTGACTCAACCTGGGGTCGCCACCACGACAAGCAAAGTTACCATCCAAACCATCACGACTGTAAAAGTCTCCCCAGTCATCATCTAGTTGGTCAGTAAACTCCTCAATTTCATCCTGAGAACTGTTGGTATGGAGGTTAAAATCTCCTTGGATATAAACTGGCAAGTTAGAAACCAAAGTCAACCCCTTTTCCTTAGTCACTTCTTCAGGAGTCATAGTGCCAGGTGCTGGTCTTGCTACTGTTTCGCCATTAATCAGCATGATGCCATTAGGACGACGAGTTGGGTCTAGCTTATAATCGTAAGGACTATTAGCCAGGTCTTCATTGCTGGTACTATTAGGGTCGCTGCGATCAGGCAGAGCATCATCGCGACTGGCGTAGATAATACCGCTCAAAGGAAGTAAGTATTCGTTATTGTCTCTTCTCGGACCTACTGAAGTAGTAGGTGTAAAGGCTGCAGTTCGCAGTAAGTTCAAATCTAACTGAGTAGCCCGAATTTCTAAAGGTTGACGCTCTTCGAGAGATAAATTAGAATCTGTTGTCAGATCGACTTCTTGAACGTCTGTATCCCCATCTAAATCGAAAATAGTAAAAGTTTCATCAATATCGGTGGTAGTTGTGTTATCTGGGTCACTAGCCTTAATTTGTCTGGCATCCAAGAGTGAAACTTCCTTAATCGCTCCAGGAGGAATATAAGTTGGCGCTGTTCCCAAGGGAACTTCACTGTCACCCAGGATACCCAAAGCACACATAGTAGAATCAAATGCTGCTTGCTCTGATAAGCTGCGAGCGGCATCCGCTTTTTGCAAGGCATCTCTAAGCTTCTCATTAACAAAGCGACCGTTAGGAAATACCATATTTGCTTGATCTGCCAACTTACCTAGTAACCCGCTACCCGAAAATAGCTCTGTTGTACTGTCATAGGTAGCAGCATCCTTTCTTTCTCCTGGAGGACCATATACGATACCATTAGTAGTGCTATCTGAAGTCGCAGCCGTCGCACTTGTGGAAGGATCGTAATAACTACTAACACAAGCTATAGGAGCTTGGCTAGAATCGTCAGTATCGTTAATAAAGTCATTGGCATAGTGATAAACTGCAGTTGCCCGCATTCTCAGGTCGCCTTTAGCATACTTTTCTGTACTAGGATCAATGGAGTCAGTAGCTGTCACAGTTTTGTCTACATCTGCATATACTTCATTAGACCATTTTCCACTTTCATTATCAAAGACTTTGGAATTTGGGGCAGGTGACATTGGCATCGTATCGGGCCAAACTACAGTAAACCCATCTGGATTAGTTGGTGGAGGTGGCAAGAAAGAATTTTCCCGCTCGTAAACTCCCGCCCCAGTAATGACTCGCAAACCGCCGATACCATCAAGAGCAGCCTCCGGTTCAGTAGCAGCAGCATCTTCCCAAAAACCATCTCGGTCTGTAGAACCGACATCAGCAATAGTAGCTACTCTAGACTTACGAGTACGATCTGGATCTAGATTATCTGGATTTGAATCTTGTATCTTATTTCCGGCTGCATCTAACCATTTAGTAGTACCATCATCAACGTCCTGTTGAAAATCACTAACAAATGTAGGATTTTCAACATTTGTATTATCCCATATTTTTTGTGGTAAGTTATTTCCTACTAACACGCGATCGCCGACAAAATTTTGTACGCCATCGTTGTCTTCGACAATATCTGGATGTGTGGCTATGAGTTCATCCAGGTCGAGAGTCAAATTTGTTGGACCCCCTGTTTCACCAGTGTTGATATCGCCATTTGTAGGCAATACCCAAGCATCTATGGCAGGTCGCAGTTCCTCACCACTGCCAGCTATTAGTGTAGTAGGTTGAGTTTCTTCTACTCCTTCCGCCACTTCAGCAAAAGGAACTTTTCTAACTCTTTCTTTAAAATAAGTTTCTAAAGCATTTATTCTTGCCTGTGGTTTATTACTAGATTCCTTGATATTGCTTATAACCTTGTCGGGATCTGCTTGGTTGGCATCATCATCTGTTGGATCGTCATTTGCCTGGTCATCATCCTGCTCGGCAAACCCATATCCATCATCTTCAGGGCTGTCTGTATCAGGGAAAGCAGCTATTTGAGCATCTACCAACCATTGAATTCGCTGTTGAGAAGCCTGACTATTATACGCTGCTTCCTGTGCAGAATTAGTTGTTACAGATTGATGCGTTTGGGTTATTCTAGCATCTCCATCGTTTACTTCTACATTCTTACCTTGCTGTAGGTGAACGTCTATGTCCGTAGCACCATCTCGTTCTACCAGTCCGTTAATTACGTTACCACCAACAAGAATTTTACTATTTTCTTCGTCCTCATAAAAGCAAGAATTTCTACTACTTACCAGATATAAATCTATATCGTTATCGTTTGTGGATGAAATTATTAAATTACCATTAGCTTGAATCCGACCGTTGAGGCGAAAATCTGGACCAGGAGCAATTTCTAAGTCGTCTTCATAAACAACCGCATTATTAGTTAGGGGAATTCTACTCCAGTCTTGCTGATATTCGAGAGCTGAGTAACCAGTTGTTCCGGTGAAAGTTTCAAAATTAGTAGGGTCGTAGTCTCCTGTAACTTCTGACAAATTATTGATAGGAACAGTCACAGTGTAAGTAAAGAAACTTTTTTTAAGTTTGCTACCAGACTTGTACCAACCAGAATCACCCACTAAGCTAGTGCTAGTACCTGCTATAACTTGACACTGTTGATTTGTCGAACCCGCCACTGATGCCATCGGTGGCGTTCTAGCATCTAGGGGAGTTCTCGCCCATGCAAAACCTTCGCCTTGTCGTTGGGGAGTGCGGAAAAAGATACCATATATAGTAAAACTATCGTATTGACCGTTATTATCAGTGTCTACTGGAAACCGCCAAGCTGTTTCCGTTATTTCATTGTCTTCTATCGTCGTTAGGTCTCCATCATCTCCCGCTTCTTCAAGAGTATTCCCTCTAATTTTGTAACCAACTCGCAACCTTTGCTCATCACCAAAAGTATATTTGTCTCCCCCTATTGTTGTAGTAAGTTCCAAATACAAAGCGTCGTCTGTAGGAGTATCTGTAGTTGGTGGGTTAGTAACCAATAATTCTTCTAATTTTGCCTTAGCTCGATCCAGCGCTGGTGCTGCAGCATTTAGTACCGCCTGATTTACCCTAACATTTCTGGCATCTTCAACCCGATTAAAAGACCGTAAACTAATAGCTATAGTTAATAAAATTACTACCAACATCACCATTGTCACAGTTGGTAGCACAAAACCTGCTCCCGACGGACCGGGGAGACGTTTATAACTCATTAACCTTCGCAATACCTTCCGGATTACCCTTTTGGTAATGAGTTTAATATTTATATACATTTGCTTGAGAATATCTAGAATATATAGAATTATTTTAGTAAGATTAGGTTTTCTCATTGATGCCTCCCCTATGTGGGACTGACAGCGACCGCCTTATGGCCACGCTTAGTTATTTTAATTTTGTTATGATTATTTTCTACTCCTATTATAATTCCCCACTTTTCCAGTGAGGATAACAGGGGCAGTCAATTCGTTTTTGACAGTCCGGATCGGGGTTTGACTTAGTTAGCCAGACCCTAGCTTTTTATTTTGTAATTTTATCTAGTATTTATCTCAACGTTGGTTGGAGACCCGCGCTCTCCCGTAGGGGAGCGTCGGGAGGAAAACCAATCAATGTTGCGCTTTCACACATAATCTGTTAAACTATCAAAGCAAATTAAGTAAACAGTAGATGGTTGAAAAAGCGTACAAATTTAGATTTTATCCAACTCCAGAACAGGAAAATCTGTTGCGGAGGACTTTGGGTTGTGTACGCTTGGTCTACAACAAAGCTTTGGCACGGAGAACTCAAGCTTGGTATGAACAGAAAGAAAGAGTAAGCTACAAGCAAACTTCAGCTATGCTTACCAACTGGAAACAGCAGCAAGATTTAGATTTTCTGACACAAGTAAGCTGTGTGCCATTGCAGCAAGGTTTAAGGCATCTACAGACGGCTTTCACCAACTTTTTTAGTGGACGTGCTAAATACCCAAACTTTAAGAAAAAGCGCAATGGTGGTAGTGCCGAATTTACAAAATCTGCATTTAAGTGGATAAATGGCCAAATATATTTGGCTAAATGTGCTGAACCATTACCTATTAGATGGAGTAGGCAACTGCCACAAGATTGTGCCCCTAGCACAATTACAGTGAAGCTAGACCCCTGTGGTAGATGGTCTGTGTCTTTGAGAGTCAATGACACCAGAGATTTAAAACTCAAGCCGACCAAAAAACTCTTAGGCATTGACTTAGGAATTACCAGTTTAGTGGCTACAAGTGATGGAGAAAAAGTAGCCAACCCTAAGAATCTAAGTAAATTACACAAGAAACTGAGGTTAGCTCAGAAGTCTCTATCTAGAAAAACTAAGGGGTCTAATAACTATCAAAAAGCTAGACTTAAAGTAGCTAGGATACACGCAAAAATTAAAGATTCGAGGTTTGACTATACTCACAAGCTGACTACCCAACTAATTAGAGAAAACCAAACGATAGTAGTTGAGGAAATGGCCGTAAAAAATCTGGTCAAGAATCACAAGTTAGCAAAAGCAATAAGTGATGCCAACTGGGGAGAATTAGTCAGGCAATTAGAGTATAAGGCTGAATGGTATGGACGCGAATTAATCAAAGTTGATAGATATTTCCCTAGCTCTAAACGTTGGTCTAATTGTGGGCACATAGTAGAAAAATTACCTCTAAATATTAGAGAGTGGGATTGCCCTGAGTGTGGTAGCCACCATGACCGGGATATCAACGCTGCGATAAATATTTTGCGGATGGGAACCCGCGTCGCCGATAGGCGCAAGGGAACGCCCACCAAGAAGGCTGCGGGACTCGCAGTGTCAGTCTGTGGAGCGACTGTAAGACCTTCTGAGAGTAAATCTCGTCAGGCTGGTGCCTTGAAACAGAAAGCCCCTATAGCGTGATGGAGCGGGAATCCCGCGCTGTCTCGTAGAGCAGCGTCGGGAGGATGTCAATTTAGCAAATGTAGTAGGAAATGCCCGGATTTTTGATAGTTGAAAATACTTAGAAAGACCCGCTTTAGCATTTATTCCTAAAATTGAGTCTATTTAACTTTAATATCATGTCTCATTAAACAACTTTAATAAAATGTTTCTCCAACCACTTAGGGACGTTCCATGCAACGTCCATATATTGCAACGTCCCTACATTGTGATTAATTAATGTTACTTGCTATAAGTTGTATATAGCATTTCCCTGGTTAGTGAGCTACACCGCTTTCGATCCCCCCTAACCCCCCTTGAGAAGGGGGGGGAACTGGAAGTCCCCCTTGAGAAGGGGGATGCGCGGGGGATCGTTGATGTACCTCATCAGACTGAAAAACGCTATAGAATACTTAGGCAATAGTAATTATAGATAGTAGATAGCATCCCGTTCAATCGTCTAAATAAATTTAACTATAGTTAATTCCTAACCTATATTCGATTATTTTGTAGGTTCGTAGCCTAACTTTAATAAAGTCTCTTCAGCTATGCTTTTAGATATCCTTTTTTGCCACCAGTTGAGGTCTTTTTTCCATTTATAGAGAGATGCTGTATCAATTGAATGGCGATTATAGAAAGTCTTCATCCCCTCCCCTTTCATCGTGATAATGTCGTGTTCTGATTCGTGGGGAGAGAGAACTTTGTCACTCCATTCTACTTCTATAAAATCCAGTAATTTAGCCATTTCTTCCTGCGGTGAAGTTGCTAAATCTTCATACCGGATGCTGATATAGTTAAGACCTATCTTCTTAGCATCTTTCTTAAACTTTTTGTTCCACTCCACCCACCGTTTTAAAGCATTTCTATAATTATTTTTTACCTTTTTCTCAGCAATAGTAATGGTTTTCCATTTACCAATAGTTGACAAAGCTACATCCCTACCATCACGGTAAATATAGATAAACTTAGCATGAGGAAAAAGTTTATACAAAAAAGGCGCAGCAATAATATTTCTGGGAGTCTTTTCTGCCCACCTAATTTTGCCATGACTACGAGCAGAGGTACTCATAATTTCATTAATCAAATTTGCCATAAGTTGATAAATTAAATCTTCATCAACTCCCTTAAAAGCTTTAGCAACACCCCACTGATTTTGAGTTAAAAATAGGGTCAGCGATCGTAAGCTCGGTGCCCAACCTAATTCTTCATTAGTTATCCAATGAGCTTCTGGCCCACACATTATTTCGGGATGAGAATCTATCATCATTCTTAGTAGTGTAGTTCCCGATCTTGGCACTCCCAAAATAAAAATAGGAGGATGGTCTAAGCTAGGTTGATTAGAGGTAAGGGTGACTTGATTTAAAGTTTCCATAAGTTAAGTATTTATTTAGTCTATTATTTATACTGTGGAATTTTGACTAATTTTTTGATAATAGTTTAAGTGTTGCTCAAATATTTTTGATAGAGAAAGTTTTGTCCGTAAACTAACTAAGGCAGGTTGCTCTCCTTCTTTGTAATTATTATAAATAATTTCCTCGATCGCCTCAGCTAAAGCCTCTGCAGTATATGGTTGAAAAGTTTTGATAGTTCCCGGTTCTATTCTATTATATTCTGCTATTTGAGGTAGGTCAGAAGCTAAAATCGGACGAGCTAAAGATATCCAAGTTGATAAGGAACCAGAAGCTGAAAGAATTTCAAACGGACATACTGCTAGATGACTTGCCATTAGATAAGTTTCTAAATCTTTTTCTGACAAATAACCAGTTACTAATAAACGGTCTACTACTCCTTTTTTTTCTGCTAATTTTAACAGTTCTTGCAAAAAATATTCTTGGTTCGGTGCTGCCCCGCCAGCAAATACTACTTTAATATCTTCTGATAATTTTGGCATCGCCTCAACGAGCAATTTATGACCTTTTCTCCTAGAGATAAATCCTTGTAATGTAATAATTTTGAATTTTTCTAAACCTAAATTAGAGCGGGCTTGTAAAGGACTAAGCCTACTATTTCGTTCCTCAACAAAATGGGGGATATTGATTAATTTTGTACAATCAATATAAGGAATTAATCTTTGGGATTCTGCTTCAGTACAGGTAATAACTAACTTTACTTTTTTTAATAGCCAACGAATACCATAAGTATCAGGAATGTAGTTATTCCAAAGATTATTAATCGTACTTCTAAGAGATAATTTCTGAAAATTTGAATATTTTCTTTGTTGATAATACTCGCGTCGAAAAGCTTCTAATAAACCGTAGTCAGGATAATTAGTAGGTAAAACATCATGGATAGTTGCTAAGAGTGGAACCTGACAGTTATTAATAAAAGCTTTAATATTCTGAAATTGCTGCCATTTTTCTCCCCAAGTATGTTTATTAAACTGAATATGAATTACATCAGCTTCAGAAAGTTTTTTTCCTGCTTGACTAAGCAGTTTTAAATTGTTCGTCGTATTAGTTGTTAATTCTACATCAGTTTCTAATATCTTGAGATAGGATTGTTTACGAGCAGCACTAGCCAGAAAACGACCATACCTAGTCACGCCACTTTTATTTCCAGCTACACTGATATGTAAATAGCCAAGTTTCATATAAACAATATTTCCACTTTTTAAGTATTATTGATTAATTAAGGTTTTAATCTGCTGCTTAATTTGACTTCTTTTTTGCGACAGATAAAGTTTTGATGACCTGAATAGTAATTTCAATAAAGGACTCTTTAACTGATAGCCTAGAGGAATCATATTAGTCCAGACTATAGCTTCAATATCAAGTACCATAGATACTGATAGTTTTGATTGCCAATTACTAATTAATTCTGGATTTAAAGGTCGCTTCGCATTAGCTTTCCAAGGTTCTCTCTCTACATTAACCGATAATGTATTTCTGCCGTGAAAATTTAGCATTTCTGTTTCAAATTCAATACCAATAAAGTTACATATTTTGGTAAGTGTTTTTTCTGGTTCAAGTACAAGTTTTTCATAATAGACATTTAAGAGTGAAGGTTGAATTTGATTCGGTAAACTATTGATTATACTCATATCTCTATGCCAGATTCTCGCATCACCTATAATATTTCCAGTAGACCAACTAACTTTTCGCCAAGAATTAACAACTGCTCTAGGATCGCGGATAATATGTATAAATAATGCTGAGGGGAAAAATTTAGAAATAGGTTCTATATATTTGAGATGATGAGGAGTTTTTTCTCCTACTACTTCAGCTTTTTTTAATTCTGCAAATTGTTCTAATAAGAGGTTAAATAAACTACCATAGTTTCTGTCTGTTTGAAATGCTAGTTGGCGAAAGTTATCTGGGTGAAGTTCCATTTCAGTAAATTCAGGGAAAGCAACTAGATCAGAAATTAACTTATGATAATTATCGTCTTCAGCTAAGTCTCCATAATAACTACTTTTCTCCCAAAAAAGCCTCATAAAGTGGGTCTCAGGAGTAATAGCAACCTGAGAATGAGTATCTAACATTTGTTGTAGTAATGTAGTGCCAGAACGAGGACATCCTACTAAAAATATTTTTTGATTAACTTTCATTACTTTAGGAATATGAAATGATTTGTGAAAAAAAATGTTAGTGGGACTTACACATTTTATCCCTAGAAAAATGCTTGAAAGTAAGTCTAGGCAAGGGAATTAGGTCAGATAAATAAAAATGGCTCGAACCCGTGCTTATAAAGGAATTATACCTTTTTGACGTAAAAGCTTCTGGCTGTCTACATTTGAGCCTATTTTTTCCTGCTTTTTTGTGTAAGTCCCGTTAGAACCTATTTAAGATTGCTATTGTTTAATATTCTACTTTGAGTAAAAATAAAAATGTATTTATAAAGAGCGATAAACTGCTAAAGTTTCCTGGCCAATTAAATTCCAATCTAGGCGATCACAAGCTTTTTCTACCAACTGACTCAACTCATCCAAATCAATTTTGGTACTTTTTTGCATTGCCTTCAGCAGACCTTCTTTATCCTCTGGGTCATACAACAATTCATTTGCATCTCCTGCCACTTCTAATAACCCACCTAAACGAGGTGCAAGAACTGGTTTACCAAAAGACATTGCCAAAATCAAACTACCAGAATTTAAAATCTTTTTGAATGGTAAAACTACGACATTTGCCGCACTAAAATATAGATGCAATTTACTATTATCGACAAACTGAGGATTGATAATTACTCCCTTTATTCCTGTTGCTAACTCTTGTAATTTTTTAGCATAACTTTCATTCCAAGGTTTACCAACAATTAACAAAGTATCATCAGCAAAAATATCCTGATTATCTTGCCAAACCTGCAATAAATTTTCGATACCCTTATAAGGTCTCAACAAGCCTAAATTTAGATAGACTTTCCCACTTTCTGGCAAATTTAACTCTTTTCTTGCCTCTACTAAATCAACTAGTTTTTGATAAACATCTCGATAATGACCGTGGGGAATAACTATAGCTTTAGCAGGATTAAACTTGTATTCTTTAGCAATAGTTTCTACAGTGGTTTTATTCAAACAAATTATCCTATCAACCAACTTAACAAATTGTCTACGAACCCATAATTCTAAACCCGGAAATTTACTATTATGGGAAATAGAATTATGTACCGTCCACACAACTTTCAAGCCAGTCAAACGAGTTATCCAAACATCAAAAATGAACCGCAGACAGGATAAAAAATATAAATACTTATTGTCACCTACAAGATAAAAATAAATCCAGTGAATATGAACTATATCAAAACTTTTTTTCCTCATTACAGCAGCTTTGTAAATAGGAAGTTTACCTAGACAATAAGGCCAATTATCCACATGAACTCCCTGTGCTACTAATGCCTGAGTTAGCAATATTTGATAAGGATTTAAAGCCTTTTCGAGATTACCATCACTAGGCACCATTAAAACTCGAAGTTGACTAGATTTATTCACAGCACTTCTTCCTCTATTTAACGACTTGTAATAAAACTTTTTCTACACCCTCTACAGTTTTTTCTAAACTAAAATTAGCTACTACATGATGCCGACATCTTTCTCCTAACTGAGGATTTTTATCTCGCCAGTCTAGAAATTCTTCCAATTTACTAGATAATTCTTGCGCATTTCCTGGTTGAAATAATCCCTGGGCAAATTCTCCAGTTAAAATTTCAGGAATGCCTCCTATTTTACTCCCTAAAACTGGCACACCGCAAGACATTGATTCTATTATAGTTCTACCAAAAGGTTCTGAATTTAAACTAGGTATAACTGTTAAATCGCTAACTTGATAAACAGACTGAGGTTCGGAAACATGACCTAGAAATTCTAGATGATTTTCTATACCTAAATTAACTGCTAAATCTTGGAGCGATCGCTGATATTCTTCTCCTGCTTTACGACTAGAATGATGTACTGGTATACCTGCTATTAATAATTTTATATTTTGCCTATTTTCTTGGCATAATAAACCACAGGCGTTAATTAAAGTTTCTATACCTTTTGGTCTATCTATTCTGCCAATATAGGAAACTACTTTTTGTTCAGGATATATCTTAAATCTATTTTTCACTTCAGATAAATTGGCAGTAGGCTGGAAAAAATCGGGATTAATCCCATTATAAACAACCTGAATTTTTTCATCTTTAATCCCGCTAGTTATCCAATCTAATTTAGTTTGATGAGAAACTGCTATAAATAGTTTAATTAGCTTCATTGCCAACAAATATTTCCCAGGAAATGGTCTAAAAAATGGTAGTCGTAGGTGAAAAACAGAGGGTAAGTTTTGTTGTCTAGCTAAGATAGAAGCAAATAAACAATGACTATGTTCATCTAAATAAATAACTGTATTTTTTTTATCAGTAATTTCTAACTGTTTACTGGTTGCTAAAATACTACCTAAAAATTTAAAAGTCGAAACAATCAGTCTTTTTTTATCAATATCTAAATCTTCTACTTCGATTATTTTTTGAGAAAATTTTTGATATTTTTGTAGTAAGTCTCCACCTCGAAAATAAATTAAAGTAATTTTATGCCCTCGATTTGCTAAACTGCGACAGATATCTAGGGTTGATTTTTCTATCCCACCACGGGAAGAACTGAGTTCAGTTGTGACTGTAACTATGTGCATAAGTAAAGCTGTAGTTTGCTAATAACTGCTACAATTATTAACTATTCTAATAATATTATTATAAGTCAAGTATTACTTTCAAACTTTTGTCAACTACTTTGTGAACGTAATAACTTATTAAGGTTAGATAACGACCTGTTTTATTCCTACTGCTTACCTTTCAATAATCAGCAATTTATTTTTTTTGCAACTGGTAAAAACTATAAAAAGGACTCAGCAGACTACTCCAAAAAAATTCTAACTCAAAGGCTGGAATTAAATCTGTTCTGACTCGACCACCGTACTTAATCAAATGCAGAATTATTCGGCGTGAATTTCCTAATAATGTTCTCATAAATAGTATTGGTTTTTCCCAACTCTTAGCATTAATTGCCAGTAGGAAATAAGTTGGTAAACCACAAGCACGACTTAAGGATAATAAATAATCTCTCTCTAATCTATGAGCAGGTATTTTATGATAACTTTCCATCTCAGGGTTGTACCAAATTTCCCAACCCTTCTTGTGGATGTATAATAATAATTCATAATCTTCTGCCCCTAACATTGACTTACCTACTCTACCAACTAAAGTAGGGCGAGAAGGAACAGATTCATCCCAAGCTTTCTTACTAACTACTAATGAAGCTGTGGTGGGTAAATTTAACCTATTTGGTTCAAAAAGAAGAGGTTTAGAACCATGTTCTCTAATAGACAAAAAAGGGTATACTCTTCTATATTCTGGGGGTGGTTCGACTTCAAAATCACCATGAATTTGACCACCTACAGCTCCAGCTTGAGGATGAGCTTGAAAAAAAGAATATGCAGCAGATACCCAATTTTGGTCTGGTAAAACATCATCATCTAGAAAACCAATATAAGCACCTTTTGCTTCTTGAACAGCTTTCAATCTAGCAAATGCAGCTCCTTGTTCAGGTTCAAACAAATATTTTATGGGAACAATTTCAGAACACAAAGATTGATAATTTTGAACTATTTCAGAAGTATTATCGTTGCTATTATTATCAACTACAATTATTTCCCAAGAAATATTTTCTGTGTTAATTTGTAATCCTAGCTTTTCTAAAACTAAGGGCAATTTATTAGCGCCATTATAGGTTGGTATCGCCACAGTAAAATCTAACATTTTTCACCACCCTAAGATTTTATTAAAAACTTATTGATTGATGTTATTTCTAATTTGAATAAAGCGACTAGCAAGATCTAAAGAAATAAAACCAGATGACACCCAGAGGGAGTATCTAAGTTTGTCCTAGCTGCTTCCCGATTGATTTGATTCGGATAAACTTCTCGATAATGGCCGTGAGGAATGACAGTTTAGGGGCGATCGCTTAATCTCGGAAAAGTTGATTCTGCTAACTCCTTACTTATTTGACAATGAGTGATAATACACTTGTCAACTCCCTTAATAAATTCTGCGTGAAACCAATTTGCCAACTTGGGATGCAGTATTGAGTGGGGCTGCTAGTCGTGAATTGTCCAAATAATTTTTGTGCCTCTGGTCCTAGCAAAATCTATGGCCAGTAAAATAGTTATTGCTCATGAACCAGCAATAACCGGATTTGGATGACAGACTATGGTTTCTGTTGGCGAGTGGAGATGACAAATATCATAATGTTCTCGCAGCAGTTTGGTCAAAGAAAATTCTGTAACTTTTACCCCTTGCTGTAATATCTGAGAATATAACAGCCAGTTATAGGGATTTTTATACTTTGTTTTGAATGCTGGCCACGCAATTATTCTCATCAAAATCACCTAGATTATATCATTACTACAAAAATCTGCTTCAGGTTCTACTTTGGTATTATGATTTGGCTTAACTTTTGTTAAATAGCCATTTTTCCATAGGTAGAACGGACTTTTGAAACTATTAATATAAAGTTCTAACTCACAAGCTGCTACTACATCTGTTTCTAACTGGGAACCATATTTAATTAAATGGCGAATAATTTTTCGAGTATCATTTGCCATATAAGCTAACAAAGCTAATGGTTTTAACCATGGTTTGACACCTAACATTCTTGTGACATAACGACTCAAACCAATACCTCGGAAAAAACGGATTAAATAATCTTTTTCTAGTCGATGCTTGGGAATTTTATGAATTACTTCCATTGCCGGATTATACCAAATTTCCCAGCCTGCTTTTTGAATATAACTAATAGCTTCTGTATCTTCTCCAGTTAACATTGAACCTGGTACTCTTCCACTTAATATGCTTCGTTCTGGAACACTTTTTAACCAGGCTTCTCGACGGATTACTAATCCCGCAGAAGGTGGAATAACCCTCTTAGCTGGTTTATATAATAATGGTTTATCGCCTCTCTCCGTAATTGCAAAAAATGGTTTGATTCGGTTAAAGTTTGGTGGTAATTCTCCGGCAAAATCTCCATGAATTTGACTGGCATAAGCACCGGCTTTTGGATATTTATGAGCAAATTCATAAGCTGCTGCTATCCAATTTGGCTCTGGTAAGTTATCATCATCTAGAAAACCAATCAAGGGAGACTTTGCTTCTTGTACTGCTTTTCTTCTGGCAAAATCTGCACCTTGTTTTCCTTCAAAAGCATATGTTAATGGTAATTCCTTTCCCCACTTTTGTTGATAATCTTTGAGAGTTGCTTTAATCTCATCAATTAACAAATAATTTGCTTCTTGTATTGATTTTGTACTGGTAGCTATAGCACCTTTTTCGGCTTCACAATAATATTTTAAGCGTAATTTCTGTGACCATTTTTTTTGATATTCTTCAATAATTTGTTTGGTATTATCTTTACTATTATTATCTACAATAATCACTTCCAGGGATAATTCTTCTATACCAACTTGCGCGCGTAATTTGTCGAGAACTAATGGTAATCGTTCAGCACCATTATAGGTAGGAATTGCCACAGTAAAATCAGTCATAATTCTATACTTGATTTTGGGGTTATTCTTCTATTTGAATATATCTAATACTCTTCCAAGAAACAACAGTATATTTTCGCAATTTATTTTATCTAATCAAGATGCTTTGAGTGATGTCAGGAAATAAATAGCCCCATCCGATAATGAGAATGGGGCTAGTGGAGGAATATACAAAAAGTATCAACACTTATTCAAGTCAATACCGACTTGTTTGGCCATGGCTTGTATGCCCTTATTTTCTAAGGTTTTAATTGCTTTAGTTGATAGTCGCAGTTTCACCCAACGGTTGCCTTGGGGCCACCAAATTCTTTTCCATTGGAGATTTGCCTGCTGTAACTTGTGGGTACGGATGTGGGAGTGTGATACTGCATAGCCGTTATTAGCTTTCTTTCCCGTCAATTGACATTTACGCCCCATTAATTTGTCCTCCTAAATTTTGTCTACAACCTTTTTATTATATAAGGCTGAGGAGAGAGCGGTTAAATGGCTTTTTCTGTTAGTTTGGTCAATACCTGATTAGACCTTTCTACAAATTCTTTCATCCCCTCTGCATCAAAGCCTTTCTGGGCCATCAAAGCTAGGTCATAAACATGATGACAAATTTGTTTGGCTAATTCTGCTGAAGGAGATTCGCTACTACCTTGAATAATACTACCTTGACTAATATTGGCAAGATTTTGAATTAGGGGGTGAGCAGTGTTAACCACTAAAACATGGTCTTCTGGAAAATCGGCTTTTTCTTGTTGTAATAAAGCTGTCATGTCCCGCAGGCGTCGCATTGCTTCTGGTAATAAGACCATTGCTGGTGGGGTAGTTTTAGTATCGTCAGATTTTAATGCTTGAGCTTTGACGTTTACTTTGGGTTTATTCAGCGCTTTTTCAAATAATTCTTTTATTTGTTCGCTGCGGGTTTTATTGGTGGTTGGATCGACAATTTCTGATTTATCTTCTTTGTCAATTAATGTCTCGTCTAAGTCTGAGTCAACCCTGGAGAATTTGACATCTTGATATTCTCTTTCTAGGAAACTAATAAAGTGAGTATCTATAAAAGAATCGAGAAATAAAACTTCTAAACCTTGATTTTTATGTAGTTCGACATAAGTTGCTTGGGATGCAGGATCGGTAGAATAATAAACTCGATTTTCATGGCGTTCTTTATTACGTTCTAAATACTCTTTAAGAGTTGTGTAATAGTAACCTTGTGGGTCAGTATTATTAACTGCTGAAGTTTGAGGAGTTACTTCTTGCCAAACATCTTCTCCTTCCGTTTGTACTTCTACTGCTGGTTTTTCTGCTTCGGTTTCTTCCCCTTGATTAAGTTTAGCTGTAGTGCGGAAAATTATGATTTCTTCTACTTGTTTTTTAAACTTATCGTCGTTTAAAGCACCAAACTTCACAAATGTGCCGACATCTTGCCAACAACTAATATATTTTTCCCGTTCGTCGCGGTAAAGTTCTTTGAGGCGATCGCCTACTTTTTTTGCTATATAATCAGCAATTCTTCTGACAGTTCGATTACTTAATAATGAACTCCGAGAAACATTCAGAGGAATATCTGTACTATCTATTACTCCTCGTAATGGCATCAAGAATTTCGGAATTATTTCCTCACAATGGTCGGTAACAAATACTTGATTACAGAACAGTTTAATATTGCCTTGAGTAACATCTACATCTGGCTTTAGTTTAGGGAAATAAAGAATACCATTAACTATAAAAGGATAGTCAGTATTTAGATGTACCCATAATAGTGGTTCTTCTTGGAAAGGATAGAGATGACGATATAATTCTAAGTAGTCTTCTTCCTTAACATTCTGAGTAGATTCGCGCCAGATTGCCTGATGTTTATTAACAACTTCATCCTCGAATTTTATGGGCACTGGCATAAAGTCGCAGTAAGTTTTTATTAACTGCTTAATCCGAGTCGGTTCGAGATATTCTTGTTCTTCATCTTGGAGGGTTAAAGTAATAGTTGTACCCCGTTCTTTCCTTTCTGAATCTGATAGTTCAAATTCTGGAGAGCCGTCACAACTCCAGTGAATAGCTTGGGCTCCTTCCTGATAAGAAAGGGTATCAATTTCTACCTTTTTCGCAACCATAAAAGAAGAGTAAAATCCTAAACCAAAGTGACCGATAATTGTCTCACTATCGCCACCTTGATATTTTTGGATAAAGTCTTCAGCACTGGAAAAAGCAACTTGATTAATATATTTTTTGATTTCATCGGTAGTCATACCGATGCCATTATCTGTAATTGAGAGAGTTTGATTATCTTTGTCTATTTTTATTTCTATTTCGGGATTAGTAACATCTCCACTATATTCCCCAGTGCGAGCTACCATCTTGAGTTTTGCAATAGCATCTACACCATTAGAAACTAATTCCCTTAAGAAAATTTCATGGTCAGTATAGAGAGATTTTTTGATAATGGGAAAGATATTTTCAGTATGGATACTGATTTTACCTTTTTCTAGGGTTGTACTCATAGTTTTTATCTATTCTATTTACTTACTATTGATGTGAATTAATTACAAGTAGATGATTTCGGCATCGGTCATAGTATTGGTTTTTCATATCTAGATTCGGTTTTGAACATTATGGCCAATTACCTATAACTGACGCCCTTTACTATTTTATGATTGTGAGTTATTAAGTTGTTTTTTAATACGGGGATTGCACCAAAAATTAGATTCGGATTTCACTACCTAAGCAGTTAATATAATATATATCTTAAGTATTAGTCTCCAACAGGTATGAATAAGTTATGCTTCAAAGTCTAATCGACTTGGGTATGATTATGATAATTTGATATTTTTGCCTCTAGCAAAACTAAAATTTTATTAAGGAAAGCCAACCAGCATGAAACGAGTTTTAATTTGTGGATTTTATGGTAGTTATAATCTGAGTGATGAGGCAATGCTGGCAGGAATGATTAATTTGCTGCGTAGCCAAAGTAATGACCTATCAATGACAGTTTTTTCTAACGATCCACCAGATACAAAAAAACGTTTTGGGGTAGATTCTATATCTCTACAAAATTCTCATCCTAATCATAAAATTAAACTATTATTAGAGTTGATTGATAATCGTTATTTTATTTTAGGGGGAGGTGATTTATTACGAGATACGGTTAAAACTTCTATAGCCAAAACTTGGTTAAATACCTTACAGCAAGCTATTAGATTTCGCCATCAAACTATGATACTTGGAATTAGCGTTGGGGAAATTTTTCGCTCCGAAACCAAGGCATTAATTCCAAAGGTACTTAATCAGGTAAATTTAATTGGTGTTAGGGATACAAAGTCTAAGTTAAAATTGCAAGAACTAGGAGTTACTAATACTATCCATGTGATGAGTGATTTGGCATTAGAAGCTCTGCCTGAAAGAGGTTTTTATTCTCAATCTATTACAGATAAAAAAATTCATGTAGGAATTTCAGTTTCTCATCTGAAAGAAAGAAGTTCTAATGTAGATGTTAATTTATATCCAACATTTCAAAAAGAGATAGCAGCTATAGCAGACTTTCTAGTAGAAAAATATGCAGCGACTGTTCATTTTTTGCCCTTCAGAACTTATAAAGAAAAATATCATCCTACTGATGATGATTATGTTAGTGCTTTGGATGTATTACGTTACAGTCGTTATGCAAATAAGTTGATTGTTCACCGCTATTTTTCATCGCTACAAGATTTTAATATCTTCACAAATCAGTTAGATTTAATGATTGGTACACGGCTGCATTCTCTGATTTTAACTGGGGGTTTAGGGATACCAGTTATTGCCGCTGAATATGATGTCAAAGTCGCTGGTTTCATGGAAGAAATTGGTCAGAAAGAATATTCTATTTCACTACAAAACTTTAAAAAAGAACGAATAATTCCCATAATTGAAAAGATTTTAGATAATCCCTATAATGCCCGTAAAGATATTTTAGCTGGTATCAATACTTATCGCGAAAAAACAACTAAAATACAAGAATCTTTGAAACAGATATTTAGATAAATAATTTTTATACAATCCTACAAGCTGGCATACAGCAACTACTGAAATGACTATGAATAAAACCTTATTAAAACCAAAAAAATCCACTCTATTAATTGGAATTAGATGGGAAACTTATCAAGCATTATTGTTAGATTTAGCAGAAAATCCTAGTAAAAAATTGACATACGACCAAGGTACATTAGAAATTATGACTCCCTTGCCAGAACATGAAATTAATAAAGGTTTTTTAGGACGGCTGGTACAAACAACAACAGAAGTATTAGAATTAGAAATATCAAGTCTTGGTTCGACAACATTAAGTCGAAAAGATTTGCAAAAAGGCGTTGAACCAGATGAATGTTATTACATCACTAATGAAGCATTAGTACGAGGTAAAATTAAATTTGATTTTAATTACGATCCGCCTCCGGATTTAGCAATCGAGATTGATATTACCAGCAGTTCTTTAGAGCGTTTAACAATTTATGCTGCTTTAGGTGTTAGAGAAATATGGAGATTTGATGGGGAAAACTTATTTATTTATTGTTTGCAAGATGGGAATTATCAGGAGCTAGAAAATTCAAATGTTTTGCCAATTTTATCCAAATCAGTTATTCTAAATTTTCTTATTAGGAGAGCAGAAAAAGGTGAGAATTATTTACTGCGTGAGTTTCGTCAATGGTTAGAAAAGCAGAATATTATTGATGAATAGAATCTATATTCTGTACTTCAAAATATGGTATTTTTTATGTAAAATATCGTTTGTGGTCAAATAATCCTTTTCATCCCTCTTTACACTTTAAATGTATTAATCGTGATGAAGATATTTGGTCAGTTAGAATTACCCGAAATTATCGCGCCATTGGAATTTTGCAAGAGGATATAGTGACATGGTTTTGGATTGGAAGTCACGATAAATATGAGCAGTTTTTTGGGTAAATTTAGAGATTAGGAAGTAGGGAGCGTTTCAATTTAATTGAAAAAATTCCTTTCGCTCTTTTTATACTTCCGACAATCTTGACATTCTTTCATCTCCAATCTATCAAAATAACTAGAATTGTTTTGTAATATAATTTCATTGGAAACTTTTTTATTGAAATGAAAATCAAACATTAATGCTTTCCAATGTTCACATTTATCGCTGTAATGATAGGTTTGCTTTTTATTTATATCTCCAATATATTTTCCTTTTTGTTTCTTTGAAAGTTTAGCATAATTATTTTGACGTAACATTTGTATTTGTTGATATCGCATTTCTAGCTCAGACTCTAACTTTTTCTCGTTCTCGAAAGCTAGATTATAAAATTGATTGTTGTCATCTTTAATATTTGCTTGATCTCCTAAAATTTTCTGATTGCTATTTTGCAAATAAGCAATAATCAACTTTTGTATTTTGTAAATTATTCTTAGTTTAGAACGACTTATATTTTTTACATTATTTTTTATTTCCTCATCTATCATACCTAAAATTATTTTTTTCTCTGTTTTGTAAGCAGCAGAAGTTAGGACGTTATTAACTATCGTATTCAGACTCTTCTCTAATCTGATATAGTCTTTTTTCTCTTCAGTTTGACTTATAAATTGGAAAAATTCTTGAAAATTATCCCAAGAATCACATATTTTTGGTCTTAAAGGTTTTAATTCATTTAATACAGAACTTTTTTGTTGTTCTAAAGCTTCTAAAGTATCACTGACTCTTTTTATACTATTTATGTTGTTTTTAGCAAGTCTATCTATTAGTTCTATATATAACCAGTATAGAGAAGCTTTTCTGCTTAGTTCTGCTTTTCCTCTTGTTCCTTTTATAGCAATTTTTTCTGATTCCTGAAGTTGGTATTGTAAGCTATTAACCTTTGCTGATAATTCTCCCTTGAAACAAAAAAATATTAACTGTCTAACTTCTTTACATGGAAATGAGTACCCAAAAGACCAAGCGAAAAAATTAGCAATACTCCAGAATGGTAGCAGTATTACTAGAAATGTTAAAGTCTGAAAAGGTGTTTTCTCTAAATCCCGATCTTTAAGAGCAGAGTAATAGTAACAATAATTGTAATAATAACTATAATTATTGTTACTATTATCGAAAAAATTGATTTTCTACATTTTGCTGACCTGCATTGAGGTTACCTTGATTATTAGATATATTTATGTTCCCCACACTTGAATTAGAATTATTATTGGAAACTTTATTAGTATTTTGTCGTTGCTGATATTCTTCAATCACTCTTTGAAACTCTTCTTGCAAATTTTGGTTTCTTTTGCATTCTTCAAGTAATTTGTGGTATTTTTCTTGAAAGTTTTGATCTTCTCTATATGCGTCAATAATAATTTCAGGCTCGTCGTTCAGTTGTTGTAGCTTAAATATTGACCCAAGTTTCCTTTGTATATATTGTTTTAAATCTTTTCCAAATTCATTTAATGCTCCTTCATAGGTAGGATTCAATATTGCTAATACTTTTGGCACGACATAAGAGGCAAGAGGTCCTTCTATCATATAGTTAATTCTGTATTTACAACAATTTATGTACAATAAGTAGATTATATACGAAATACTCTATTGTTTGCAACTCCTCTATTATTAGACAATCTAAATACTCTCTAAGTAAATTGCATATAATCTCACAGCAGTTTCCGATAATTAACAATGTTATCTATCTAACTAAAATAATGAGGCACAAATCTACTCAAGTCTTGAGTCACAATTTCCTGGTCTTCCCTAACACAAATACCAGCAGCTTCTCCACCAATAACCCAAGCACCAATAATAGGATAATAACCATCAAAATTCGGCAATTGATAATAGGATTGATAAATTAAAGGTTCATCTCCATAGATTCCTTCGGTTTGATATTCTCTATCTCTAAAATAAACAGTAATATTTCCACCTTCCCTAGAAAAAACAGGTTTACTCACATAGGGATGAGATAATTTGCCAGAGTCAAAATAGGCAGGCAATAAATTCGGATGGTCGGGAAAAAATTCCCAAAGAATTGCCAGAATAGCTTTATTACTCCAAATTAATTTCCAAGCAGGTTCGATGATTTTCATCGGTTCTAATAATAGATATTTCCCGAATTTTTCTCGCATCATCCATTCCCAAGGATACAACTTGAATAAGTGACGAATAATTTGATTATCCAAATCGCAAAAAACTTCTAATTCCTCACTCCAACCAATATCATCTATATAAATATGTTGAGTATTTAATCCTGCTTGAATTGCTAAATCTCGCAAATATTCAACTGTTCCCAAATCTTCCAAAGTTTCTTTTTCACAACTGAAATATAAAGTCTCTCCTCCTAAACCATTCATTTCCTCAAAAGCTGCCAACAACTTTTCATGTACAGAATTAAATTGATCTGCTTCCGGAAACATTTCCTCTAACCAAGTCCACTGCACTACACTGGTTTCCAATAGTGCAGTCGGTGTATCAGCGTTATATTCTAATAATTTCGGTGGGTTGACACCATCATAAGCAAAGTCAAAACGACCGTAAAGACTGGGGTCATCTCGTTCCCAGGATGTGCGACATAATTCCGCAAATTCCGGTGGAATGCACAATTGGGAAAAACGGTCTTCTTCAATGATGCGCTCCGCTGCTTCAATATACAATTCTTGTAAAGTTTGGGTTGCTGCTTCCAATTCATTTATTTCGGAAGTGCTGAAATGATAGCAAGCGGTCTCATCCCAATATGTTTCCCCATACATATCATAAAAATGAAAGCCAACTGCTTCACATTTCTGCTGCCAGTTGGCGCGAGGTTCAATATTTATCCGTTTCATTTGCTGCTTTGATTTTTTAAATTTTAATTGAGGTTAATTTAGGATGTGATTAACCTTTGCCACCGCCTCTACTGCCAAAACTACTACCGCCTCTACCACCTCTACTACCAAAACCACCTCTATTAACTGTACCAACAGAAGTTGTAGACCTTCCCGAACGACTTTTAACAATACCTGCATTACTAGGAACTGGTTGATAGCGACCACTGCTGTTTCGATAATAGTATGTTCTGCCACTAGAACTACTAGAACCACCAGAACTATAGTAGTAGGGACCATAATAATATCCAGGTGGATAACTGCTATCGGTTATCAGTTCACATTTTTCAACCCCTCCCCATTCTTTACGGCAGTCTTCAAGACTTTTATAGACTTCCCGACGCTTACGAGATGCACAAGCTGTAATGGAAATTGAAGAGATTAATACTAGGGTAATAATAATACTTCTTTTAATGTTTTGCTCAGTCATGGACTTAGGCTCATTACTGCTATTTCTAGGATAACTATTGCATCAGAAAATTACTAAGTTTGTAACAATATATGATATTTATAGGAAGCAGGCCACTATCTATTGTACCAATTTGATAAATGTTTGCTATCAATAAATTTCTAGGTTGCGTGGTGGTAGGTGGTAGTTTTGTAGGTTGGGTTAAGGAACGAAACCCAACATTATCTTGGTTTGTTGGGTTGCGATCCGACGCCTAACCCAAGCTACGTTTTATTCTCTACCAATATTACTATCAAAAATAAGTCTTTCTGAAGACCCCCAGGTTTGGTCATAAATTCCTGCTTTTACATAACGATGAAAACTAGAATATTCCCAAGATTTCGGAGCAGTTACTAATCCATGATGTACTGGATTATAATGAATATATTCAACATGATTAGTAAAGTCGCTCTCGCCTCGAATTTGATGTTCCCAAAATCTACGTTGCCAAAAAGTTTTTTCCTGTTTATATTGTCGAGATGTTGAATTTTTTGCTTCATATTGAGAATAGCATTGACGACTGAAATAACTTTTAATTAACCGCCAACGAGTGGAAAAGTCTGCATCATTTTCAGGTAATGTCCAAAGAGAATGGAGATGCTCTGGCAAGATGACAATAGCATCTATTTTAAACGGATGTTTTTCCATAACATATCGAAAAGCTTTTCTTAGTAAATCTACATTTTCAGGTTCGCACAAAATTTTCTGGCGGTTGTATGTTACTACTGTGAAAAAATAGGTTGCTCCTGGTGTTTTTGCCCGACGATATTCCATAATATTTTGTAGGTTGGGTTGTTTGCGTTAGCATTGCGCAGCATGGAACGTTTGCGGAGCATTTCCAACGGAAAAACCCAACAGAATAAGTTTTTGT
>JAAUYJ010120018.1_pt1 | contig 34770 bp, 28 predicted proteins | sample 7278031 | NCBI WGS metagenome assembly JAAUYJ01 (sample SAMN14350222, study PRJNA611818) | marine sediment metagenome | isolation source: surface marine sediment (1.8m) | place: French Polynesia: Moorea | collected 2018-08 | reverse complement strand
TTATCCCTTCTTATTTTAGGACAAAGTTAGTCTTTCCTTTCCCATACGCCCCCAATCACTCTTTGAGTTCTCTTGACATCTGCTTAATTTTCTTAAGTTGTCACGAATGGCAAGGGAGTCATTAAGTCTATCTGTCTGATTATTTCTTGCAAAAAAAGCTTGTTAAATGATTGTGGGTCACAAATAGTTTATGAGTCTTATAATTATTTTCTATGAACTCAGTAAGTTTAATATGGGTAGTCATTTCTTTTCGCCTCATTATCCCAAGAGAATCAACAAATCTCCTCTTCAAATTAAAATCTATCTCGTTATTTTTATAGGCTTTGAGGATTTGTTTGTCAGACTTTCCAGACAAAATTAAATCATGTATGATGTCTTCGCCGATTATCTTGCCGTATTTGTGATCTTTCGCCATTGGTGCATGACATAACGAGTACATTCCAGTGTTAACAATGTATGGAAAAGAAACTGCTATACAGTCTTCCTTCAGTATCTTACGAATATTTTCCTCACTAATATCCTCATGCACACTGGATAAAGGTTGATAAATTAAAATATCACATTTACGAATAGATTCAAGAATTGTCTGGTTGGGTTGCTTGTTGCCTGTTCTAGCATTGTTGGAAAAGTAATGGACTTTAAACTCTTTTTGAGGCAACAATGAAGATAGGATTTTCCTGATCTGACCTGCTTGACAGTTGCCAAATGTGATAACTTTTGTCATTTATTTTTACCAAAAAACATAAAAAGTTATTATAACGGATAGGACTTTAGTTAATACCAATTGTCTTTATATGAATTGATCTGGGATTGTCCAACTTTAAAACGGTACAATTAAGTCTGTTTTAAGCAATCCCCGCGTCTTTTAGCGCGGGGATTGTGTTCGGTAGGTACTTATTTACCCATGCCTAACTGTTGAGCTTTTTGATAAACTTTTCCTTCGGTTAATAAAGAAGGAGCAATCACCACCTCGACTTGCTGCATTTCCTTCATATCCTTAGCACCGAGGGTTCCCATGCTGGTTTTTAATGCCCCTAAGAGATTATGGGTACCATCGTCTAATTTAGCAGGACCGGTTAAAATTTCTTCGATGGTTCCTGTTGTCCCTACATTAATGCGAGTGCCTCTGGGCAATACAGGGGAAGGGGTTGCCATACCCCAATGATAGCCTCTGCCAGGGGCTTCAGACGCGCGAGCAATGGGAGAGCCGATCATCACTGCATCGGCCCCACAGGCAATACATTTACAGATGTCTCCTCCTGTCACAATACCCCCATCAGCCACTACGGGAATATAACGGCCAGTTTCTTGATGATAATCATCTCTAGCGGCGGCACAATCTGCGATCGCTGTTGGTTGAGGAACTCCTACTCCTAATACCCCACGAGAGGTACAAGCGGCCCCTGGACCAATGCCCACTAATACGGCGGCTGCGCCAGCTTTCATCAGGTTTAATGCCACGTCGTAGGTGACACAGTTGCCAAGAATAACGGGCATGGGCATGGTTTGGCAAAATTCCTGCAAATTCAGAGGAATGATAGATTCTGGGGACAAATGGGCTGTAGAAACCACTGTCGCCTGTACAAATAATAAATCTGCCCCAGCTTCAGCCACAATGTCGCCATATTTAGAGGCCCCGACGGGGGTTAAACTAACTGCTGCAATGCCCCCATTAGCCTTAATTTCAGTGATGCGCTCTGTAATTAATGAGGGTTGAATGGGTTTAGCATAGAGTTCCTGCATTAATCCCACAAATTCTGATTTGCCTACCGATGCAATGCGATCGAGAATCGGGTTAGGATCTTCGTAACGGGTTTGAATCCCTTCTAAATTGAGAACACCGATGGCTCCCAAATCCGAGAGTAACCCGGCCATTTTCACATCTACCACCCCATCCATAGCACTCGCTAAAATAGGAATCGTTCGCTCAATGCCGCCAATAGTCCAACTGGTATCTGCTAAACTTGGATCTAAAGTACAAGTTCCAGGTACCAGTGCGATTTCATCTATACCGTAAGCACGTCGGGCTGTTTTCCCGCGACCAATAATAATATCCACGCTTCTATAATCCATTCCCTAAGTATTAGATTAGGCTACCAAATTTTGAGGACTTTGGGAAAGGGGAGGGGGGAATTGGGAATGTAGAATTGAGAATTAAGTTTTTAAAGGTTGCCAAACCCTTTCTTTTTCTTGCCTTTTTTAGACTTTTTCTTTTTACCGCCACCATAACCCCGAAATCCTGGGGCTGCACCTTGACCAAACATTCCCCCCATGCCGGGCATTCCTCCTCCCATACCTGGCATTCCGCCCCCCATACCTGGCATAGCTGGCATTCCCCCTTGTCCCATTTGCTGCATCATGCCCCGCATCCGAGTAAAATTTTTAATTAGCTTACTGACTTCTGCTTCGGGATGACCGGAACCTTTAGCAATACGGCGACGACGATTGGGATTTTTCGCCAATAAATCGGGGTTTTTCCGTTCTTCTAGGGTCATAGAACTGATCATTGCTTCTGTGCGCTTGAGTTCAGTTTCTCCCTTCTCTATATCGGTACTACTGAGTTTATTCATCCCCGGAATCATTTTCAAAATACTGCCAAAAGAGCCCATATTTTTCATCAGGCGCATTTGTTTGAGGAAGTCGTTAAAGTCAAATTTTGCCTCTAGGATTTTCGACTGCATTTGTTCGACATCGGAGAGATCAATTTCCTCCTGTGCCTTTTCCACTAAGGTTAAAACATCCCCCATACTCAAAATACGGGAGGCCATGCGATCGGGATAGAAGGGTTGTAGGGCTTCAACTTTTTCCCCAACCCCCACAAATTTGATGGGTTGCCCTGATATTTGCCGCACAGATAGGGCTGCACCCCCTCTGGTGTCCCCATCCATTTTGGTTAAAATCGCCCCTGTAACCTCAATTTGTTCGTGGAAGGTACGGGTTAGATTGGCTGCTTCTTGCCCTGTCATGGCATCGACAACTAATAGGGTATCATCAGGGTTAACCGCTTTTTTGACACGGGCTAACTCTAACATCATTTCTTCATCGATTTGCAGTCGACCGGCGGTATCGATGATAACGGTATCGATGCCCATTTCTTTGGCTTTGGCTACCCCTTGAGTGGCAATATCCACGGGGTTCGCTTGATTACCTAATTCAAAGACGGGAACCTCGATTTGTTCTCCGAGGGTTTTTAATTGATCAATAGCTGCCGGACGATAGATATCGGTTGCTACCATCAAACAAGTACGGTTTTGTTTGCGCAGATAGAGGGCCAGTTTAGCTGTGGCGGTGGTTTTCCCTGTTCCCTGTAACCCGGCCATTAAAATGACGGTGGGTGCGGTTTCTGCTTGAGCTAAGGGGACGTTACTTTCCCCCATCACCTTAACTAATTCATCGTAGACGATTTTGATCAGTTGTTGACCGGGGTTAACTCCTGCGATGACTTCTGCACCAATCGCTGCTTTTTCTACCTCTGCAATGAAGGTTTTAACCACTTGCAGGTTAACATCGGCTTCTAAGAGGGCACGTCGTACCTCTTTTAAAGCGTCTTGTATATTGGCTTCGGTGATCTTATCTTGACCCCTTAATTTTTTCCAAGCATCTTCTAGGCGATCGGCGAGAGCATCAAACATAGGGCTTTTGCGGTGTTAGGTGATGATTATTGGTTAGTTGGCAACTGTTTTAATTGTACTAGATGGATTATCACTCTTTGAGAAGATGTCACATCTTTTTGAAGCTAGATCATTGCTTTCCTCCCAGAATGTTTTCATATCTGCTACTGTTTGTATGATGGTTGGATCAGTTTCCCATGCTTCCTTGAGATTATTTTTCTGCTTATCAGTCAACCGCCAAGATAGAGGAGGATCATAGGGTTCTCCTTGTTCTCCGTTCCTATTAATCTTTGCATAAGGAAAGGAAATGGTAAAGGTTTCAATTGTTATCTCTTTTGTGATCCCTCTGTTACACCAAGTTCTTTTGAGTAAATCAGCTTCTTTAATATTACGAGCAATTTGAGTCGCATCTCTAACACTATTCAGAGTATTGACTGCACCTAACCCGCTTGTAACATAGCCGAGACTTCCTTCTTGTTGAGCGTTTAATGGTGCCTCTGGAAAAGCATTAATATTCAGCAAAACAATTTTTTTAATGTTCAAAGAATAAGAATCATTCAAGTTTTCATCTTTGTCTTTTGTTACTTTATTCTTTTGATCATTTTCAAGCTTTTCAGTTAACTTATTGTTTTTATAATCTTTAGGCTTTTCAGTTAAATTCAAAAATTTATCCAGTCTTTCTATAGCAGTAAAGGTACCACCATTATCAAAATAACCTCCGTCAGCTATATGATAATTCTGCTTAATACAAATCTTTTCATAGCTTTCTTGATCAATTTCCTTGTCACGTTTTTTGAGACAATTTACCTTATAATTTCTCTTTTCTTCTTCCGTGGCATCTTTGAACTTTTCTTCTGTGAACTTTTTTTCTTTGAACCTTTGTTCTTCCTCAGGATCTTTAAAAATATTCTCTAAAGAATCTTGATCTTGCTGTTTATTTTTTCCATAATCGATATAATTACGAGACAGAGGAGAAACATAGGGAAAACTTGCTGATAGTCTAGCTGCTGTTGTTATGCTTAAATTACATTGTTTAGGAGCTTCTGGTGTTCCACAATTGAAAAGTGTTTTCAAATCCAATGCTTTTGCTTCTTTGATGTTGTCACCATTTCCATTTGTTCCTTGTGTATTGACAGCTTTTAAATAATGGGGCATATCTCTCTTAATCAACTTCATCGGAGATATTAGAAAACGCCGCCCATTTTCTACTAAAGTTGCGTTGAAAATGGGGATTGGTATGTCTGCTTGCACGATCTTATCATACCAATCATCTAAGGTTTGGTTTTTGTTTTGTAAATCAGATTCCCACGATTTTTCTAAGGCATATCCCCGATCTATAAAGCGATTATTTTCGTTAAGCAAAGTCAATGGTCCCCAGAGTCCAATAAAGCGAAATAAATCTGGAAAAGCTAACCCCCAACCCACTGAACCTAACCAATCTTCTGTTGCATCTTTAATCATTTCAGAAGGATTACTGAGAATCCTATTTTCTAAGTTATCTAAATAAAACATTGTTCCAACAGATCCCCCAGAAACAGAACTAATTAAGGCCGTTTTTTTCGTAAAATCTTCCCCTATTTTCTCTTGCAATCCTCCTAAAACTTGAGCCATCCAACCTGATGCTTGAATTCCTCCTCCACTCGCAGCAACAACGACTAAAGATTGTTCACTATCACAGTGTTCATGTATACCGATTTCAAATTCATCTGGACACAAACGCTTTCCTATGGCTCTTCTTAGGGTTGGTTGATATTCTTCTAACTTTATCTGTCTCCCACTCTCATTGAGTTTAAAATAATGGTCCACTTGAAAGAAACCATAACTTGAAGCTGAAAAGATAATTAAGAACAAAATAACTGGAAATCGAGATGACATTAATTGATCAATAAAACTTCCTATAAACTTAAAAAGTGGGTTATCAAAGTTACTAAAAAAACTTGTTAAGTCCATGACTATAACATTATTAGAATCTTCTTTACATTGCCATTCATCAAAAAATAAATCCCAATAATAAGTTACACCTGCAAGCAAAATTGTCATGATTACAATAATTGCGAAGGCATAAACTAAAGTAGGAGGGTTCCAATTTTTTAAAAAGAAATGACTATTAATCCATTTTTTCGGAGCCAATAGAAAATACGATAAATTATCATTATATTTTTGGGGGAAATTTAAGTAAACAATTATCATATAAATTGTTAGGCTTACCATAATTTCTTGTATTGCTATTTTAATTCTTCGAGCTAATAAATCATTATATTTTTGCTTTTTTAATGATTGTTCAAGTTCCGGTTTTATCAATAAAACTAATATCATTATAATAATTGCAATAGCAATTATTACTGCAACTAAAAATCTCAAAGATGATATTTTTAAGCCTTGAAGAAAAATATCAAAAAGCAAGTTAAATCCTTCTAAATTTGCTGTTCTATTTAAAGCAAGTAAGACTAACCAACTTGGTAAATAAAGAAGAAAATTTAATAGTATTATGGACTTGAGAAAACCCTTGTTTTTATCAAGATGAGGATATCTCAAAATAGCGATAGTTTTTATCACAGACATAATTGCCATAGAAGCTAAAAAAGCTGAAACTAGAGCAATTACTAGTTGCTGTATGCTGCTCATCACAAAAATGTTTTCTAAAAATTCAGGAAAAACAACAACAGAAATAATAGGGAATAAGAATAATATGAATCCACTAATAATTGGGATACGAAATAGAATTAAACTTCTTAAAAAACCAGATATCTTTATAGGTGGTTCATCATTATTATATTTCCTATAATTCATTATAATAGGTACACCAAGAAGTAAAAGCGCAGAGAAAATAAAAACAATCGTTGAAGCAAACTCAAGTGATACTAACGAAAATATAATAAACAATAATAAAAATAACAACCATATCCAAATCATCAATCAACCTCTCAATAATATTGAAAAAAATATTAATTTACAGCAAAAAGCATGGTTCTACAGAACTTAGTATGGCAAAAATTGCCCAAACCCCAAATAAGCATGACTTTGCAAGGAAGTTAGTTAAAAGAAAACTATTAGAAACTCAAATAGTTGCTAAATCAGTCTTTCAGGATGTTTTTGTTAATGGTTTTATATTACAGGTCCGATAGAACCAAAAATCTTAGGTATTAATTACCCACAGATTAGATAGGGAACTTATTTCTTAGGTTATGGAATCATATCAGTTGATTAGGGAAGATATCTACCCCTACCTCATTAATCTACATAAATCTTTATATTTATGCTCATATTTGTAACAAAATTGAATTTTCCTGTCTTTTGTGTCACGTCAACTTTAGCTAAAGTGGCAAATAAAGGATCTTTGCTGACTATTGGAATTGTTTGAGATCCTTGAATAAGCAGGAGAGTGATCAATTATATGCTTAGTAGTGAAGCAATTTTGAGAAAATAAATTTTTATAGTTATCCTCATGTTTTGTAACCCAAATTTAAGGCAACCATTGAGGACGAAATCCGACTAAAGGTAACTCTTTTAAATCAGCTTGACTGTTAGCATTATTATTAAGAGGAGGAATCAGTAACCATAATTTACCCCCAACGATCGCCTGACCAGAATTATTAGTTATATTATCGGTTAAAGCAGGATCATCACTGGTTAAAACTTGGTCAAATAGTAATGCTAAGCCATCGGGAGATAAACTAATTTTTATGTCTTGATAATCAGACAATTTTGCCAAGGGAGTCACCTCTCCTGTTTTAATATCAAACTTAGCAAAGTAAGGCTGTTCTTGATAATTTTCCCCGTCTAATAACTCCGTTAACAAACAATATAATTGCTTTCCTGTGGGAGTAAATTGACAATCAATAATCGATCCTTGTGTATTCAATAGTTCTTTTTGTATCCCTTGATTATTAACATAAAATAAGGAGCGAGTATAACGTAAGTTAGCATTATCCGTATTAAAATCTACCATTGCGGCTGCATCACCATTGGGAGTAAAATCTAATAATTGACCGAACTTTGGTAAAAAGTCTAAGGGTTCTGCTTCTGGTTCTAAGGGTAAAATTCCGATTCCTTCTCCCCTAGCAACAGCTAATGCTTGACTATCAGGAGTTATTTCAAAATCTCCCCCGTTTATCTTTAATTTTTCTGGTTTATTTCCCTTTTTAACTGTCCATAAATCGAAGTCTGCAGGATTTTCACGGTTAACTCTTTGTAAAACAATGGTTTCTCCATCAGCAGATAAATCAAATTGGTTATTTTGATAAGTTTCATTATCCAAAACTTCTTCTATTTTTCCAGCAGAATTATTATTAATATCTTCGACTCCATTATTGACACCAGTGGTAACAGTATAAAGCTTTAATTTTCTCAACCCATCAATTCCTAATCCTTGTTCTGAGGCTGAAAATAAAATGCGATCTCCTTGGGGATAAAATTCAAAATTCATCACTACTAAATTAGCAGGAGTGAGAATTTTTTTTCGTTGTTGGGTAATATTGTAAAAAACAATTCTTCCTTGTTCTTCTCCTTGAGTTCCGATGTAAGCTAAAGCACGATCTCGACTTTGAAAGGTTCCCACAAAGGGTTCCATTACTTGACCTTGATTATTGGTTTCTCTAAATCTTTCTGTTGCGTCACTTAACTGAACTTGATAGGTTTGACCATAGGGAATAGGGGTATCTATGGTGTAAGCAAGTCGTCGGCCAGCCCAACTCACTTTACCAGGAAGGGGAGGATCTATAACCAGATTTTTCTCTACGCTGGCTTTATCCATCGGACGATCAAAAGTGATAATAAATGCCCTATCTTTATTATCAACGGTTTGATTTTCCCAACTAAAATTATCTACTTGAGGACCTTTTCTGAGAAAACAATTATTACCACAAAGTTTATCTCCTATAACTAAAGTGCCGATCAAGACACTAAACCCTCCAATTAATAACATAGAGAGTCTATCAATGGGTTCTTGTAAGATTAGTTTTCTTATCATGGTAATTATTAAATGCTTAACTAATTAGAATAACCGTAAGGATCATTCGGAGTAGGAATCGTGGTTATGGTATTAGCGGCTAAAACCAACTGTCGTTTTTGAGTGCTGGTTTCTTGCATGGTTTGAGTATTAATGGCTAAGGTTTCTGTTAACATTTCCCCTTCTATTGTTAACCAAGTATCAGGAGGATAATTGCTACGATTGCGTTCTAATTTCACAGGAAGTCCCACTGGATAAGCATCTACTGCACAACAGGTAATAATAAAACGACTTAAAAAAACATAATTATCAGGAAGGATAGGAGAATGTACAACAAACCCTGTTACCTTAGCTTTTTGACCTTGATAAGCATCTGGTTCCGGATAAGCATTCAGGGTTCTAATCCAATCAATGAGGGAGCGTTCTTCCGGTTTAACATTGACGCTAAAACTTTGAGTTTCCCGTTGCGTCATGGGTAAGGCTTCAGAAATACCCCTTTGTAGTGCCATTTGACTATTAAATACTGTCGGAGGAATAATAAATCCTGCGATCGCTGCGATCACTAATAAACCACTCCCCCACCCTGGAGGAAAAATAGTGATATGTTCCACAGTTTCGCTATTATTTCCTTTTTTGCGGAGGGTTTGACTCCACAACCAAGCTTTAAAACCACCGATAAGGATTAAGAGAATACCAGTGACAAACACTAGCAAAAAATAGTTAGGATGAATTAATAATTTTAGTTGACCAGTAAGCCAATATTTAAACAATAAGATACCCCAAGCCAAAATAGCCAAGACATCCAACCCTGGTAGTAGGGGTTTTAATTTACGGGAAGGGTTAAGTTTTGATAGTACATTCATAAACATTATTTGACCTTGTTAATCACAGCAATTTTAGAGGAAATAACTATGAAATAAGGCCAAGATAAAGGTTAACTGCGCTGCCAGTGCAAATAAATACACTATCATTCTGGGTTGGAAAATTGAAAGCATTAAACCAACTGCTTTGATATCTATCATTGGACCAAACACCAGAAAAGCTAATATGGAACTGGTGGTAAAGGTTGAGGCGAAGGATAGGGCAAAAAAAGCATCTACTGTTGAACAAATAGAGACAATGGCTGCTAAAAGCATCATCGCAACAATAGAACTAATGGTTCCTTGTCCCAAACTTAAAACAATCTCACGGGGAACAAATACCTGAAGACAAGCTGCGATCGCACTTCCTAAAATTAACATTCCCCCTAGTTCTCGCAGTTCCTGGGTGACATTTTCCAGAAAGAGGTTTAAGCGTCTTATAAAGACCGACGATTGATTTTTAGAAAGGCTTAAAGTCGCTGCTGACATCTCATCTAGTCCATCTAGTCTAATAGGATTCTTGCCATCTGCTAACAAAAAAGTCCCTGACTCTAACAACATTGATTCTCGCAAATTAGGTTCTTTTTTCCTAGGACGAGAAAATTTCGGTTGACGAGAGATTTGGGTGATTCTTTTGGCTAACAAAGGTTGTAGCATGGGACGAGGATCTTTCTGGACACTAAAGATACAGCCAATAGTGATGGCAATAATGAGAGAGAAGATCACTCTATAAATAACAATTTGGGGTTGATCGCGAAAGGCCACCCAAGTTGACCAAACTACGATCGGGTTGATAGTGGGAGCCGCTAATAAAAAGCCTATTGCGGCTGAGTTTGGGAGTCCCTGCATTAAGAAGCGTCTCGCCACTGGCACATTACCACACTCACAGACGGGAAACAAAAAGCCGATACAACTTCCAGCGATCGCAGCTAATAATGGGTTTTTGGGTACGGTAGCAATTAATTTTCCTTCGTCGATCCATAAGAGTAAACCACTGGATAGGGCTACCCCTAACAGCAGAAAGGGAAAGGCTTCTACCAGCAGACTGAGGAATAAGGTAAAGGCGTGGTGTAATTGTGTCATTATACGATTGCCCGATCAGGCTGGTTAGGGTCTTATAGACGTAAGTTTAATCAATAAAGTTCTCTTTTGTTTATGGCAAAAGATTTTAATATTTTCTTAATATAACCCATCGACCTCATTAAGATACAACAGATCGGGACTTGAACACTGGTTGTTTACTAATCCCATCCAAAATCTATGATTTAGATGGGGTTAGCCAAAAAATTCTCTTCAATTAGTTTTATCTTTCCTGCATTCTTTGCCAACGAGGATCGGGATCTTTGATTGTTTCCTCTAATTCTTGCCACCGCAGTCCTACTGGTTTGGGGGTAACTGGGGTAGAAATGGGTGCGCTGCTACCTTTCAAGATGGAAATGGCATGACTGTATTGGGGATCAGCTTTGGTTCCCCATAAACTAGGATCGCTTTTCAGTCGAGCTTGTTGTTCCATAGTTAGTTCCAGATAAATATTGGGACTAATGCCTTTTTTATTGATATCGGTACCACTGGGAGGGTAATAACGGGCGATAGTAACTGCTAACCCTGAACCATCGGAAAGGTTATGAACCGATTGTACGGTTCCTTTCCCGTAGGTTTTCGTCCCGACAACGGTTGCTCGTCCATTTTCTTTTAAGGCCCCGGCTAAAATTTCGCTGGCACTGGCTGACCATTGATTTACTAAAACCACTAAGGGTAAATCAGTGAGAGAGGTTCCATTGGCCCAGAAATGGCGATCGCCGCCTTTGCGATCGATGGTGCTGACAATTTCTCCTTTTTCTAACCAAAGACGAGCAATATCAACGCTGGCAAATAGTAGTCCACCTGGGTTTCCTCGTAAGTCTAAGACATAGCCGGATACTTGCTGTTCACCTAATTCTTGAATCGCTTGTTTCATTTGTTCGGTGGCATGGGAACTAAACTCATCTAATTTGATATAACCAATGCGGTGTTGTTCCTCTTCTTTGAGATGATAGGTGACGGCAGCGATTTCAATTTCTGCCCGTTTTAGGGTAACTTGGAAAATACCTTTATTTCGTCGTGAAAGTTGTAAACTGACTTCGGTTCCCAATTCTCCTGCAATGGCTTGTTGTGCCTGTTCGAGGCTCATTAAGGCGGTGGGTTTGCCGTTGATCCGAATCAGGCGATCGCCCCGTTTTAATCCTGCTTCCCTAGCGGGAGAATTTCTGACTGCTTCGATTATATAAAGTTCACTGGTGCGTTTATCAATTGCTAATCTTACCCCAACCCCTGATAATTCTCCCGTAGTTTGACTGGTCAAGACAGAAAATTCACTAGGTGGTAAAAAACGGGTATAGGGGTCATCTAGGTCTTTTAAGGCTTCCCGAATCGCTTTATAAGCCTGTTTTAAGTTATCATAGTCTTGGGAGAGCAGTTCTGTTCTTTTTTCTAACCACTCAGCCTGATTAAATTCGTAGTTGACAAATTCATTATTCACAATTTGCCACATCTCGTCGATAATGGCCTTGGGATTATCTTCTAAAGCATCTGGTTGAGGCGCACTCAGCACGGGAAGAGCAAATGTCTGCATGGAGATTGCTGCTAGGGTTCCACCCCAAAAGAGGGATTGATTAGTGCAAAGGGATTTTATCAAGTTATTCATGGGATTTTATCGATGTCAAACGGGAGTCAAGAGAGTGGTTTATGTTACCCAACCGTTATCTTATGGTACACGCTCTTATATTATAATGACGCTGATTTCAATTAAGAGTTCTTAAGAATTCCCTGACCGCTTAGTTAGTACAAGGATACGTAGCAATAACAGATAAAACTCCAGGTCAATCAGAATGTAGAATGTAGAATCTGCGAATGCGCGAATTACCTCCTCCTCAAGTTGGAGGCTTTAAACAAGGAAAATTCTTCTTCTCTTGGTCGAGGGATGGTGAGGAAACCTCGCCATCCCTCGACCGCTTTTTATCCCCTTGAAAAAGGAGGCCTGGAAACCTTTTTTTAGGACAAACAAAAGAAGTCCCCACCTAAAAACACCATGAGAAACATCCATATTTTAGGTGAGGAGAATGTCACACGTTAACGACTTCAGTAGTAGAAGTTTTGGTTGAAGGGTTTGCAGATTGAGACTTTAGAGCCCGGAACATTCCGAAGCGACAAAGACCGGCACCAAAGCCAAGGCGCATTAACAACATCGTGGGTACTTCTCGAAGGGATTTAATGAAACCTGAGAAGCCAAACTTAATTAATCCTTGGGGTCTGACAATTCCCTGCCAAATTGATTCTAACCAAGAGGGGAGGGTTTCCTTTGTCCAGTCTGCTGTGATCACTTCTCCTTCGACCAGCCCAGTTTCTGCGATTTGTTCAGAAAACCCTTCAATACTCGAAAACGCCGGATGGGACCACTGATCTAATAGTTGACGCATAACGGGTTTTTCCCAGAAATTAAGGGGCTTTTGACGTTCATCTCGTTGATTCCAGTCAGCAACTACTAAAATGCCCCCAGGTTTTAACACTCGCATCATTTCTGAGGCATATTTAGCTTTGTCTGGCATATGGGGACCGGCTTCAATGGACCAAACGACATCGAAACTATTATCGGGGAAAGATAGTGCCAAAGCATCATCCACTTTGAATTGAGCGGTAACGTCTTCAGGGGTCAACTCTGTGGCCCTTTGTACTTGTTTGGGACTTATGGTAACTCCTGTGACATCAAACCCATATTCCTTGGCTAAAATGCGACTGCTTCCCCCAATACCACAACCGACATCTAACACGGTTGTGCTACGGGGCAATTTATCTAAACCACCCCATTTCACCATTTCGCGAACAAAGTCCGCTTTTGCTTCTAAAAAATCTTTGCGTCGTGGTGGGGAACCGTAGTGTCCTAAATGGATATGTTCCCCCCAGTAAAATTCTAAAATACCGTCTTGTGTCCAATCATCGTAAGAATTGGCAACTGTTTCAGATGATTCGTAACTGCGGGGTGTTACTAGATAGACCACAACGCCTATCACTAAAACTAAAGCGATCAATCCAAGGGTGTAATATAAGTACATTAATACAACCGTAATATTTGTTTACAATGTTCTCCTTATAATATCAAATTTTGCCAAAGTAGAGGCTTTAAGACCTATCTGCTTTCTTTCTTGACACTCCCCGCCCGATAAGTTCGGGGATTCTTCAATCAATGATCCGTCTTGCTGATGCAACCTGAGAAGGTTTTGACTATTGAGCGATCGCTACTATTTAACTAGGCTGATGCAAATTAGCCTAGTGTGTGGGGAGGAATTCTTACACTTTTTGCGATCGCTAAAAAAGTCTCGTCCTTTGTAAAACGGCTTTTAAAGGCGTTTCCACAGGACAAAAGTAGAGCGAACGATTTTGGGGCAAATTTCCACATTTGCATCAGCCTACTATTTAACCGTGATCATCACCGCATTGTTGCTGGCTTTTTGTGGCGATCGCCTTGATTTTTTAGGGATCACTGTTGAATACTACATCTGCTTTGTATCTAGCAACGGAAAATTTACAGGGGGCAAAATTTTAGCGATCGCTGTATCATTGAAGTACATAAGTGAAGTTGACTCAAACCCACTTCAGACAAGCTTCAGAGACATTGTACCCAGTAACGGGTCGGGCAAAAATCGCTAAAACGACTTTTAAATAACGCTTTTGTCGTTTTTAGTGGGGGGAAGTACAGAACGAAAGATGCCCAGCCATCTGACTTGTACATTTTCATTTTTGATTGATATCACTGGATCAAGGAGGTTTTATGGATAGAATTCGTGTGCTATTTGCCGATGATCAGTTTCCGTATGATGAAGCCGAGCGAAATACCTCTGTAAAAGAAACCATCCTCACAGAGATTGGAGACAAACTTCGAGCAGAAAATCTAGAGCCTGAATCTGCATTTTCGGAGGATTTCAAGTGGTTTCAGGGACTAAGCCAGCACCTTAGGGAACGGTTTGAAGTTCTCCCAATGAGAACCTTTGCGGAAGCCCAAGCCGCACTCTACAAACGGGATAAATTTGATGTTGCAGTCATCGATTTATCGTGGTTTGGTGATGCTCAGCTCTTTTCCGGAAAACGCCATAATGTCGGACTCGAGCTACTAGAGAATCTTAAGGAAGAAAATGACAAATACAAAGGCTATAAGCCAGTCCTTGCCTTCTCACAAAACTTCGCAAAAGATCCAAAGCTCATGAGTTTAGTTATGGATCGGGGTGCATTACCCGTACCAAAGACTTACTCTGAGACAGGTTATCAGGCTCTCTCTTCGGCCATCTCTTATTTGGCTAGGGTCCGGCCTCCCGGTAGCACCGCAGAAGACCCAGCGGTAGCCGCAGCACGCATTACTAGAACTGGTGCGATTATTATTGCGTTAATCACTGGTGTTCTTGGTCTGCTTGGGGGAATTTCGACTGCACTAATTTCGTCTAATCCCCTACCCTACTCTCTCGAAGCACCACAGGAGGCCGTTGTTCAAGAATGAGGTTGTTCATATTTAACATAATCCGCTCCTTAACTGAGTGGATTATGTTAATCACTATCACGGCTATCCATGATGGGAATAAACTCATTTTCAGGAGCTAAAGAAGGAGGAATCTCTGGTTGTGGAGGTTCTAAGAGTTTATTCCAAACCGTTATTTGAGCTTGAGCCGAACCATAAGCAGCACTATCACTAGGAATCATTTTGGCTAACTTTACGGCTTCGGGTAACAAAGAACGATTGGCTAATTTTTGAGCCATGGATAATAACTGAAAACTCCAACGGTCAAGTGCTTGTTGCGCTTGGGAGCCTGCATCGGTTGACGAGGGAATTTTTTGTACCACAGAAATAGCCGACACCAGGGCTTGAGGGGTTTGGCTTTGAGCAATCAGATAAGCCTCCTGTAAATTACGTTGAGCGCGGGTTTCCCTTTGCCACTGACGAATATTCTCTTGAGCTTTTGGATAAAGTACCCGTCCCGGACTAATTTGTTGGGCTGCACGGATAGCTGATTCGTAATTCTTAGCACTCCCTAAGGCGAGCGCCTGATTGAGAAGGGGCTGATCTTCTTTGCGTTGGATGCTTCTGCGCCAGCCACTAATCTCTTTTTGGGCTTCACCAGAAAGGGGTCGGCCAGAGCCGATTGCTTGGGCTTTAGTAATGGCTTCTCTCAAGTCCGAAATACTACCCCCTAGGGCCAAACTACGGGCTTGAGCCAGAATAGGTTGGTCCTCACGCAGTTGAATGGTATTGGTCCATTGACGAATTTCCCGTCTGGCTTCTTGATAGCGAGGGTTACTGGAGGGAACTAGCTCTGCTGCGGCAATGGCAGCATTCAAATCATCAATACTACCCCCTGTGGCCAAGTCTCGCGCTTTTTCGAGGTGAGTTACATCCTCAATTTCTAATTGCCAACGATTGATCAAGTCTTGGGCTTCTTGATATAGGGGACGATCTTCTTGGATCTCTTCGAGGGCAACAATGGCAATTTCTAGATTTTCCACCGTACCACTTTGGGCATCTAGCCCTGCACTGGCCATGGTTTGCCAATCTTCAATTTCATCAGCTAAGGCTAGATTATCTGGTATTTTGTTAACGGTATTTGATAAGGTTGACCAACGACGATCGTCAATTAAGTCATCCACATAGTCGGTAATTTTTCCTTTGGCCTCTTCGATCAGATTTTGGGCTTCTCGATAAGCATAACTCTCAGGGCTAATTTTTTCAGCATCGGCAATAGCTCCTAACCAGTTATCTAAACCTCCACGACGCAAGACACGATAAGCATTATCTAGTTGGGCACTTTCTTCTTGGGCTAATTGGATTTTGTTGACCGTATCATCGTATCTTATGGTTGCCCAATATTCATTGGCAACATCGAGAAGCTTGATCGCCTCTCTGAAAGCCAAGTTCCAATTGGACTCACGTAATTCTTCTTCGACTTGGGCAAACACTTCCTCTCCTTCTCGCCAAATACTGCGCCATTTTTCTATTCGCTCTTCTACGACTTCATAGACTTGCACATGGCTAGGGATCTCGCGAGCCGTTTTAATCGCTTTTTCTAGTTCACCTTTTTGAAACTCTTTTTCTGCTATGTCAAGAATAGCAACGGCCCATTCTTCCACATTCCGATTAATTTCATGTCGTAGGGGATGATTATCAGAAAGGGCTTCTACTAGATTTATGGCCCTCAATAAACCGTCTACGTTTCCTTGTTCGGCTTCTATTTGGGCGCAGTAGAGCCGCATTGAGGCTGAGGCGACTGGCCAGAAAATACGAACACACTGAGGTGACTTGGGCAACCGTAATAACATGGAGGTTGCGGTAAATCCCACTGTTCCCGACACCACAATCAGAGTAATCGCCCAAATTTGCCAGGGTATACGACTGCCTCGCACAATCATACCGTCCATTAATGTCCGATGATTAGCAGAACTCCTTCTCTTGGTTGAGTTTTCCATTTGCCCATTTCTCCTCATCCACCCATTCCATTATGCCTCCTGTGAGTCATTATGCCCAATGTTTTCTCCGAGATAGTCAAAAACTATGGGTCATACTTTCCTCTTTAGATAATTTAACGCAAAGTCCTCCTTTTGTGATACCCGAATCCCACTTGATGGAAAAATTGGGTTTAAGGGATAATTAAAATTGGACAGGGAGCAAGATTAATCACTAAATTAGTGACACTTTCAGAAGCCCCTTCAGAGGTTAAACCCAGTCCCCGTGAGCCCATGACAATTAACTCTGCATTGGTTTCGTCGGCCACATCACAGATGATAAAGGGGGGTTTTCCTTCGCGTTCAATGATTTCCGCTTCTATGCCCTTCTCTGCAAACAAAGCTTGGGCTCCTTGTAATAACTTCGCCACCGCCTCAGCAGAAGTCATTACCCCCCCTTGGGATATTCCTTGACCATCTTCGGCTTTTTCCACCACTGATAACAAAACTAAACGACTATCGTAGGTTTTAACCAACTTAGATACTGTTTCGGCTGCTTCACGGGCTTCTCGACTCTGATCCACCGGGAACACTATGGTCTTAAACATAACTTATCTATCTCCTGGATACCGATTCAGGTACAATCAGCAACAGCACGATCGCTTGTCCCTAGTTCTATTTTATTCTCTCAGGGCTTGGAGCGGTTGTGTTTATTCACAAGTTGATTTAATCTTTTTTTAAGTAATCAGCAATCAAATAAAGTACCCAGAGACTCTGGGAAACGAAAACGCCTGATTAGTCGTTCTGTCGGGGAACACTGGGAGATGTACTCATCGCTCTTACTAATCTGTTCTAGATAAGTGGCGAAACCTCGTGTAAACGGGAATAACCAGGAATGCCCTATCGCGAGTTAGGGAGGTTCCCCGCACAAAGTTTACGGAGTGCGTGGGAAGATGTCACGCATCATTTAGCCATCATCGGAGGATATTGATAGTGTCTAAAAAAACAGTAGCCAATTTAGCAACTGCGGATCTCGAAGGAAAGCGTGTTCTGGTACGGGTTGATTTTAACGTTCCTTTAGATAATGGAGCCATCAGCGATGATACTCGTATTCGTGCTGCTTTACCTACCATCAAAGAATTAATCAGCAATGGGGCAAAAGTTATCCTCTGTAGTCACATGGGTCGTCCCAAGGGTAAAGTGGTAGAAAGCATGAGTTTAGCTCCTGTGGCCGCTCGTTTATCTGAGTTATTGGGTCAACCTGTGACCATGTGTGATGAGTGTGTGGGTGATTCTGTAACCGCCGCCATTGCTAAGCTGGAAAATGGTCAAGTTGCTTTATTAGAAAATCTTCGCTTCCATGCAGAAGAAGAAGCCAATGATCCTGAGTTTGCTAAACAATTAGCTGCGAATGCAGATTTATATGTCAATGATGCCTTTGGAACGGCACACCGCGCCCATGCTTCAACCGAAGGGGTAACTCACCATTTGAGTCCGAGTGTGGCAGGGTATTTAATTGAAAAAGAGCTACAGTATCTCCAAGCAACCATTGAAAACCCTCAACGTCCTTTAGCTGCTATTATCGGCGGTTCTAAGGTTTCTAGTAAAATTGGTGTTATTGAAACTTTACTCGATAAGTGTGATAAGTTACTCATCGGTGGTGGTATGATTTTCACCTTTTATAAAGCCCGTGGCCTCAGTGTGGGTAAGTCTTTGGTGGAAGAGGATAAGTTAGAATTGGCTAAGTCTTTAGAAGCTAAAGCTAAGGAAAAAGGGGTAGAATTATTACTGCCTACGGATGTGGTTTTAGCGGATAATTTTGCTAAGGATGCTAATTCTAAGGTTGCCAGTATTGACAGTATTGAAGATGGTTGGATGGGATTAGATATTGGTCCTGACTCTGTTGAAGTTTTCAAGAATGCTTTGGCTGAGTGTAAAGCAGTGATTTGGAACGGCCCGATGGGGGTATTTGAGTTCGATAAATTCGCTGTGGGAACTGAAGCTATCGCCAATACTTTAGCTGGGTTAACGGGAACGGGAACCACTACCATTATTGGCGGTGGTGACTCTGTTGCTGCGGTTGAAAAAGTTGGGGTTGCTGAGAAAATGAGCCACATTTCTACTGGTGGTGGTGCGAGTTTAGAACTGCTTGAAGGTAAGACTTTACCAGGTATTGCAGCCTTAGACGAAGCTTAATTGTCTTTTTTTTGGGTGGGCATTGCCCACCTAAATGTAAATTGTTGAAAATATCATCAAAATTAACTATGGAAACAGTCACGTCTTTTCTCAGTATCGATGAATTTTTACAATTACCAGAAACTCAACCTGCTTCTCAACTTATTGATGGTCAAATAATCCCAAAAGTAATGCCTCAAGGAGAACATAGTCGCTTACAATATAAACTTTGTTCAACCATTAATGAAGTTGCTGAAAATAATAGGATTGCTTGTGCTTTTCCTGAATTAAGATGTATTTTTAATGATAATGTTATTGTTCCTGATATCAGTGTCTTTCGATGGAAAAGAATACCGAAAACTTCATCAGGACGCATTGCTAATCGTTTTAACCTTTATCCTGATTGGTCGATCGAAATTTTATCACCAGAACAGAGTCAAACTAAAGTTTTAAAAAAGTTATTATTTTGTTCCCAAAGTGGAACGGAGTTGGGATGGTTAATTGATCCCGATGAAGAAACTATTTTGATTGTTTTTTCTGAACAAAAAATACGGTTATTAAGTGGTCAAGAAATATTACCTATTCTCTCGGAACTTGACTTAAGTTTAACGGTTAATGAGGTTTTTTCTTGGCTGAATTTTTAATCAAATAAACGAGGCAAAAACGTTAAAATCTATGTCTAGCCTTTCGATTATTATTCCTACCCTTAATGAAGGGGGATGTTTAGAACATACGCTGAAATGTCTTAGTTTGTTAGAACCATCGCCATTGGAAATTATTGTTGTTGATGGGGGTAGTGTCGATAATACTGTTGCCATTGCCCATAATTATGATGCGACTATAAGTTTATCTTCTATAGCCGGACGAGCTATCCAAATGAATGAAGGTGCAAAACTCGCTACTGGAAAGTTTTTGTGCTTTATTCACGCTGATACTTTGGTTCCTTATGATTTAGTTACCCTGATCGAAAATACTTTGAGTGATCAAGACATTGCTGGGGGTGGTTTTATCTCTCTAATGACGGGAGAAACAACAACCCGATGGGGAACTTCTTTACACAATTATCTCAAAACTTACTATGCACCTTTTTTCTTCCGTCCCCATCTATTTTTATTTAAAGGATTAAGGTTGCTGTTTGGAGATCAAGTGATGTTCTGTCGTCGTGGTGATTTCTGGGATTGTGGTGGTTTTGATGATAATCTACCCATCATGGAAGATGCTGATTTATGTTTAAGGTTAGTCTCTTATGGGCGTATCTGTTTACGTAACCGTGTTGTACATTCTTCAGATCGTCGTGTTGCTAAGTGGGGTTCATTGAAGGCTAATCTGATTTATCTTTGGATTGGTATTCTTTGGGGTTTAGGAGTCAAGGCAACTTATCTTAAACAATTTTATGCTGATATTAGATGAAAGTTTGTTACAGCTTAAAATGGAATCTGTTAAATTTGTTGATCAGAATTCAATTTCCCTCCGTGACTCATATCTCAACAGAAGGGTTAGCAACTTGGCTGGAAGATAAACAACAAAAGTCACCTTTATTGTTAGATGCTCGCAATCCTATTGAATACGCTATCAGTCATCTGCGAGGGGCTTATTTAATGCCGTTAAACAACAAAGACATTCTTTCGTGTTCTTTAGATACTCCCATTGTTACTTATTGTTCTGTTGGCTACCGTTCAGCTATTCTCGCCCAAAGACTGCAAAAAATGGGCTATAAACAGGTTTTTAATCTTGAAGGTTCTTTGTTTGCTTGGAAACAGGAAAATCGTCCTATTTTCTGCGACGAGCAAATTGTCTCATCAATTCACCATAACAATTTATTTTGGGCATTATGGCTCCAGTAAAGATAATAAACCTCAGTTTACTCATTCTTATAAATAGGGGCTAATTTTACATTTCTAGCTAATCCTCAGAATTGTCAAAGAAGTTTTTTTAGGTTAATAGTAATATAAAATTCCCTAAGCTTGACATAAATTTTCAATCTCTGAGGCTTGTGTTGGCAATTTAGCAGTTAATATTTCTGCCCCTTTTTGGGTAACTAAAATATCATCTTCGATACGAATTCCTTTAACATCGGAAAATTGTTTTAATGTATCCCAATCAATATCTTGATGATATTTTTTTTGAAAGTTAGGATTATTTAAAATAGCAGGAACTTGATAAAAACCTGGTTCAATAGTTACTATCATACCTGCTTTTAAGGGACGATCTAATCTTAAATAACCTAATCCAAACCGTTTACTTCTTTTTCTTCCTGCTTCGTATCCTGCTAAGTCTCCTAAGTCTTCCATATCATGAACATCTAATCCTAATAAATGACCAACTCCATGAGGAAAAAAGAGGGCATGAGCATCTTTTTCTACTAAGGTTTCAGCATCACCTTTTAAAATACCTAAATCAACCAATCCCTCGGCAATAATTTTGGCGGCTAAGAGATGAATTTCACGATATTCTATTCCTGGTTTAATGGCTTCAATACAAGCATCATGAGATGCTAAAACAATGTCGTAAATATCTCTTTGGCTACGGGAAAAATGTCCACTTACGGGCCAAGTTCTGGTAATATCTGATGCCCATCCTAAGTCTGTTTCTGCTCCTACATCTGCCAGCAATAAGTCACCAGAATTTAATGAATTGTTATAGGTTTGATTATGTAATACTTCTCCATTAATGGTAACAATACTATTATAAGCGCAAGTCATGTTCTGACTCATAATATAACCTTCCATTGCCCCTCTAACTTCAGCCTCTGTTGAATATTTTTGAGTTGATTTTATTCCTATTTTATGGGCATTAACAGAAACTTCAATTGCTTTCTTTATTTCTTTTAAAGCGGCTTGATCATGGGTTGATCTCAGGGTAACAATGGCTTTAACTAATTCTAAATCAATGTCAATTAATTCCTGAATAGAGGGTAATGAACGGTTTAAAATTTGACACTGTTGTTGATAGGTAAATCTATCTTGTACCGCAATAGTTGCTACCCCTTTTATTTTACTTTTTAAAGCTTCCATAGGATAGGCATCATTAGCACCTATTTCTTCGGCAATACCCTCTCTTGTGCGCATTTTTCCAGACCAGAGGGTACTATCAGGAGAAGGGTTATCCATAAACAAGGTTAATTTTCCTTTTTCTAAGTAAATAGCTGCATTCTCTAAGGTAAGTCCTGCAAAATAGAGGAAATGACTACTGGCACGAAAGGGATAATTATTGGCTCTAAAATTCCTTGAAGGAGCTTTTCCTGACCATAAAATAGCGGGAATATTAATGAGTTGAGCTAATTTATTTCTGCGATTTTTTAAGGTTTCAATAGAAATCATATCAGTTATTAAATAATAATTTTTTCTAGAGATGGGTTAGATTAACATTACCGATTTCAAAAATTTTACTGACTATTTCTTCAATAGGTGGTTCGGTAACTTTAAGATCATTAACCTCTAGTTGTGCTAAAATTTTAGCAATGGTTTCTGTTAATTTTTCTTGTTTGACTAAAAACCGTACTTCTTGACCAATCACTGTTTTAATCTCTCCATAATTTTCTAATTTTTCTAAAGAAACAGGATGAGGTAATTCGACTTGAATTTCTCGGTAGGGTGCAAATTTTTCCACTAATTGATCTAGATTACCATCATAGATCAATTCTCCTTCATGAATCAATAAAACCCGTTGACATAATTCCGTAATATCTGCCATATAATGACTGGTTAATAAAATCGTTGCTTCATAGCGTTGATTATATTCTTTGAGAAAGCTACGAATGGCAGCCTGAGAGTTAACATCTAGCCCTAATGTGGGTTCATCTAAAAATAAAACTTGGGGATGATGTAATAAAGCAGCCAATAATTCTGCTTTCATTCTTTGCCCTAATGACAGTTTACGAACTGGTTGAGTTAATTGTTCTTTAATAGATAACATTTCTGCTAACTCTTGCAGTCTCTTATTGAAGATTTTATCAGAAATTTCATAAACAGCAGCGTTGATTCTTAGAGAATCTAAAGCTGGTAAATCCCATAATAGTTGCTGTTTTTGTCCCATAATTAAACTCATGCTTTTTAAAAAATTGGCATGACGATTAAAGGGAGTATAATTAATGATTTTGATTTCTCCTCTGGAGGGATGAATTAATCCCGTTAACATTTTGAGTGTGGTAGTTTTTCCTGCACCATTTGCCCCTAAAAAACCAACAATTTCGCCAGAATTGATAGAAAAAGAAACATCCTTGACTGCGATTATATCTCTATAGTTACGCTTAAAAAAATGGTTGATTGTTCCTTTAATTCCTGGCTGTTTTAAAGAAACTTTGTAAATTTTACTTAGGTGTTTAACATCAATGATAGACATAATTATTACATTAAGCTCGATTTAAAGTGTAGAATAATAATTCATAAAATACTAATTCATAGTCTAAATAGTTTATATTTTTCCCTTCTACAGTCAATATTTTTTTAGTATAAGTATCAGGAGTTTTTGAAATAACGACAGGTGTATCATGTAATTTTTTAGAGGAAAATCGATAAACACCAAGAATTTCATCTACGGGAAAAACCCAACGATTTGCTTGAATTTCAATGACAATCATTCTCTCATAAACAACAGGAACTATGCTTACTTCATGGTCAATTTCTTTGTTTTTATCATTTAATTCTGCAGGAGGCAAAGATAATAAATTTCGTAATAAAATACACATTAAAATTTCACCACGAATATTAACAATTCCAGCAAAAACATGATTACTACGGTGGGGTAAAGTATGAATAGGATGAACATGAGTAATTTCTTTAATTACCCACGCGGGTAAGGCTAACCATTCTTGAGAAACCCGAAAAATAATAAGTCCAATAATTTCATCATCAATGGTTTCTTTTTTAACTAAACTTGAATTTTTTTTCTCGACTTTTGCTGCACTTTGTTCCCAATCTTGCGCTAAAATGTTAGTCCATTCTTCAACATATCCTTGAGGAGATTCTCGTTGTAATAATGTGCGTCCGGCAGCTTGATAAGCAGGACAATTTCGACAATGAATGACTGTTTTTAGTTCAGGGCAAGAACTATCCCCTGAAACTCCAATTTCATTCCAACAATAGTTAACAAAATCTTCCATCATTAGCTCCATTAACTAATTAACATATCCATTATTGAGAAACCAATCAATGGCATCTTGAAGTGCGATTTTAATAGGAGAAGAAGGCAAACCGAGTTCTTTAATGGCTTTAGATGGATCATAATACATGGGTTGTTTGGACATTTTTACTCCATCGATAGGAATGGATGGTTTTTTTCCTAAAGGAAATAATAAATATTCTTCTATCCAAGCAACAGTTAAAGGTAACCAAAGGGGTAAGGTTTGTTGGGGGGCTTTCAACCCAGTTAGCAGAGATAATTCATCTAATAAGCTTTTTAAAGTGATGTTTTCGTTACCTAAAATATAACGTTCTCCGGTCTTGCCCTTTTCTAATGCTAACAGATGACCCTGCGCTACGTCTCGTACATCAATAATATTTAACCCTGTGTTGACATAGGCTGGCATTTTACGACGTAAAAAACGTAAAATTATTTCTCCTGTGGGCGTGGGTTTAATATCTAAAGGACCAATGGGGGTACTGGGATTAACAATTACAATATCTTGTCCATTAATAATTGCTTTGTGGGCTTCTTGTTCAGCCCAATATTTAGATTTTTTGTAAGCTCCTACTAATTCATTAACAGGACTTTGATGGCTTTCATTAACAATTTCTCCTCCTTTTCCTACCCCAATGGCTGCAACGGAACTGGTATAAATAATGCGCTCAATATTAGCTATTTGTGCCGCTTTTAAAAGAGAGCGAGTTCCTAACACATTACTCTCATATAATTGTTCTTTATCCCTTTGATACAATGAGTAGTGAGCAGCAACATGAAATAAAACCTGACAGCCTTTTATTTTATCTGCTAAATCAAGAGCATTAAGGTTTCCTTTAACTATTTCGATGTCTAATTTTTTGAGGTTATCTAAATTACTTTGGGGACGAACTAAGGCCCGCACTTGATAGCCTTCTTTTAATAAAAGTCTGACTAAGTTTGCACCAATAAATCCGGTTCCTCCTGTCACAAATGCTTTGATAGTCATAATTAAATTGCTACTTGACTTGAATTTCTCAGCTATCTTAGCATTATTCAATAAAGAGATGTATTGGGGTCTTTTTCTATCAAAAGAAGAAGCGATCGCTCGTTCCATTACCAAAAAAAGGGTTTAAAGCTTACAACTTGAGGTTTCGGTAATTCGCGCATTCGCGCATTCTGATTAACCTTGATTAATGCAGGAAAATTTCAAGGGTAATCTTAATAATAAAGTTAAAGTGTGATCGCTACCTTAAAAACTAGCCTGAATTTGCCAGTATCCCTTATCATGCAAGAGGACGATTATCTCATCAAATACAGATGCCGTCTTTTATGATTAACATCATGGTGTCTTTTGCGAAAACTTTGTTACTAACTAACTTATGGACTTTTCTAGCAACATTGCCAGTCAACTGAATGCTGGAACAATTCTACCGGAAGGAATTGTTATTATTACCCTAATGGTTGTTCTTCTGGGGGATCTCATCGGAGGGCGCAATGCCAGAGTCTGGCTACCTTACGGGGCGATCGCCGGTTTACTAGCTTCCCTATTTACCCTGTATATGGCTTGGGATAGCCCTTCTAGCATAGGGTTTCTGGGGGCGTTTAATGGGGATAATTTAAGTATTGTCTTTCGGGGAATCATCGCTTTATCAACTGTTGCCACTATCTTAATGTCGATTCGCTATGTGGAGCAAACAGGGACCTCTCTAGCGGAATTCATCGCTATCATGTTAACGGCTACTTTGGGGGGAATGTTTCTCTCCGGGGCTAACGAGTTGGTGATGATTTTTGTCTCTTTGGAGATGTTGAGTATCTCATCTTATTTGATGACAGGATACATGAAGCGAGATCCCCGTTCCAATGAAGCAGCGTTAAAATATCTTTTAATTGGGGCTTCTAGTTCAGCTATCTTTCTCTATGGCAGTTCTCTGTTATATGGCTTATCGGGAGGCGAAACTACTTTAGATAGTATCTCAGAGAAGATTATGGCCAGTGACGGAAGTTCTTCATTAGGACTGGCCATCGCCTTAGTGTTTGTCATTGCGGGTATTGCTTTTAAAATTTCCGCCGTCCCTTTCCATCAATGGACTCCAGACGTTTATGAAGGTTCCCCAACCCCCGTCGTGGCGTTTCTATCTGTGGGCTCTAAGGCTGCTGGATTTGCCTTAGCGATCCGCTTATTGGTGACAGCATTTGCTTCTATTGTGGATGAATGGCATTTAATCTTCACGGCTTTAGCCATTCTCAGTATGGTGTTGGGTAATGTAGTTGCGTTAGCGCAAACCAGCATGAAGCGGATGTTAGCTTATTCGTCCATTGGCCAAGCGGGATTTGTGATGATTGGTTTAACCGCCGGAACGGATGCAGGATACTCCAGTATGGTGTTCTATTTATTAGTTTACCTGTTCATGAACTTAGGGGCATTTAGTGGGGTTATTCTCTTTTCCTTGCGCACAGGCACGGACCAAATTAGTGAGTATGCCGGACTCTATCAAAAAGATCCCCTATTAACCTTGGGATTAAGTCTTTGTTTACTTTCTTTGGGCGGTATTCCTCCCTTAGCAGGATTTTTCGGCAAGATTTATCTGTTCTGGGCGGGTTGGCAAGCAGAACTCTATGGACTGGTATTACTTGCTTTGGTAACCAGTGTTGTCTCAATTTACTATTACATTCGTGTGGTTAAAATGATGGTAGTTAAAGAACCTCATGAAATGTCGGATTCTGTGAAAAACTATCCTGAAATTCGCTGGGACTTACAGGGAATGCGTCCCTTACAAGTTGGATTGGTGTTATCAGTTATTGCCACTTCTTTAGCAGGAATTTTATCCAATCCTCTGTTTACGTTAGCCAATGATTCTGTTACCAGTACCCCCATTTTACAGTCGACAATGGTAACAACTGCTACCTCAGAGGTAGAAATTTCTTCTACTACCCTTAACCGATAATTTTCCCTTGGGTGGGCATTGCCCACCTTAATTAGTTATTCTTATCAAGACTAACTCTAATTTTTAATAACTGTATAAAGTTAATAGTTTTAAATATTGATAACTTAAAAACTTTTTAAAAAATAGAAAGGAAGTTACAAAATTTCAAAAATTTAAAGATCAATGATAATGTATAGGAAAAAAACAAGAATACTGTCGCTAGTTTCTGATAACAAATAATAAGTCATGTAATAAAGACTTCAAATCAATGATGGTTACTGAAAAAATAGCAACCCCCAAAAAGCATTTTAAGAAATTAGACTATATTCGCGGTTTTGCTGCTGTATATGTTCTGATTTATCATATTTTCTCATTAACTAATTTCATTCCAGAAACAATACAAAATGTCTTCTTCTCCTTTGGACAAGAAGCTGTCATGTTGTTTTTCCTTCTCAGTGGGTTTGTCATTTATATTTCAGTTCACTATAAACCTAATATTAGCTTTAGGTATTATTTTATTAGACGATTTCGCCGTATCTATTTTCCCTTGATAATTGCTTTAATATTATCAGCTTTTTTAGCAGTTGTAAATCAAAGATTTTTACAACAGTTTACTTGGAATGAACTGATAGGAAACCTCTTGATGTTGCAAGATTTTTCTGCTAAGCCAGGGGTTTTGATTCGCCCCTTTTTACGGAATTATCCCCTCTGGAGTTTATCATACGAATGGTGGTTTTATTTACTATTTTTTCCCCTTTATAAAAGTATTTTATTTCAATTACCTAATCGGATTTATTGGGTTTGTATGGGCTCATTTATTTCCTATGTTATTTATATCATCTATCCCAATGCGATCGCTTTATATTTAGCTTATTTTATTATTTGGTGGTGTGGGGTAGAAGCAGCAGAAATTTATGTCAGAACGAAACGCTTTACTTTAAAAACAGTGAAACCAATTTTAATCTGTTTATTTTTGATGTCGATTATTAGCTTTATTCCAGTCATTTTTACTCATGAAATTAAATTAGGTTATTATCCTTTTCTTAATTTTAGACACTTTGCTAGTTCTTTTCTTGCTATCTTAGGCGGTTTGATTTGGTATCTTTATAACTTACGCTATTTTGATAATCTCCTAGGAATATTTTATCGGGTGGCTCCTATTTCCTATGCACTATATATTTTTCATTATCCTATTTTAACCCAACTTAAATTATCCCGATATATCCCTAATTTATGGTTAGATTATGCCTTAAAACTATTATTGATTTTAGGGATGTCATATCTCGTAGAAATTAAGTTACAACCTATTATCAATCGTTGGATTAACTAAACTCTGATAAAAATATCCCAAACAAGTGATTAGATATAGCAATCAGTAATAAGTTGAGAAAATAAAATCTGAGTGCAAGGCAATAGGCAACATATACAAAAACATCTCATGAATCATTGCCAATTACTATATGTCAATGAGAATGTGCGAATTAGCGATCCCTTAAGTTGGAGGTTTGAAACCTTTTTTTTCAGTCAGGATTAACAACTTAGATATCAAGTGTAACTCACTGGTTAAGAGAAACGCTATATCAGACAATACAGATTTGGTGCAACAGCATATCTTGATTGCTTTTTTTGTAATGTGAACAAACTCAAACAAGATTAGATTCTTGTGCGTCTAAAACCGCCATAGCAGCCATATTAATAATGGTATTAATTTGACATCCTCTTTGGAGAATATGAACAGGCTTTTTCATTCCTAATAAAATAGGTCCTACTGCTTCTGCACCGCCTAATTCATGCAATAATTTGTAGGCAATATTTCCTGACTGTAAATCAGGAAATATCAAAATATTAGCATCACCTTTTATCTTACTGAAAGGATAATGTTCTTTAACAAAAATAGGGTTAACTGCTGTGTCAGCTTGCATTTCTCCATCAATAATTAAATCAGGTTGTTTCATTTTGACTAATTGAATTCCATCTTTTACACGCTCGCAAAACGGATGTTTAACACTTCCAAAGTTAGAAAAAGACAGCATAGCAATGCGGGGAACAATATCTAATCTTTTTGCTAAATTAGCACTTTCAATGGCAATGTCGGCCAATGTTTCCGCCGTGGGTTCAATATTTACGGTGGTATCAGCAAAGAAATAAACCCGATTTTTGAATAACATTAAATACACCCCAGAAGCATGATGAATATCTGTTTTTGTACCAATAATTTGTAATGCAGAACGCATAATACTGGGATAAGCTTGACTCACCCCTGCAACCACACCATCGGCTTGTCCTAAGTGTAACATCAATAAACTAAATATTATCGGTTCAATTGCATTTTGTTGAGCTTGATTTAAGGTCAGTCCTTTGCGTTGACGTAGGGTAAATAAGGTTTGAGTATAAGTTTCAATCTCTGAAAATTTAAGGGGATCAATAATAGCAATATTCGCTAAATCTAAACCTAATTCTTCGATTTTATTATTGATTTTTTCAAGATCACCAATCAAGATAGGATTGGCAATTTTTTCTTCTATTAAAGTTTGACAAGCAATTAATATTTTGGGGTTATTTCCTTCAGAAAAAATAATATTTTTCGGGTTTGTTTGTGCTTTTTGAATACTGTAGCGAATAATCTCTCGTGACATTCCCATTCGTTGTTCTAAAGACTCTTGATAGGTTTCTATATCTATAGACTTTCTGGCAACACCTGTATCGATTGCGGCTTTAGCAACTGCAGGAGCAACCCAGAATAAAACCCGATGATCAAAAGGTTTAGGAATTAGGTACTCTCGTCCAAAACTAAGATTTTTAAGTCCATAAGCTCGCAATACTGTATGAGAAACTTCTTCTTGAGTTAATTTAACTAATGCTTCAACGGCTGCAATTTTCATAGTTTCATTAATATCTGTTGCTCTCACGTCTAAAGCACCCCGAAAAATAAAAGGAAAGCCCAAAACATTATTAACTTGATTAGGATAATCCGATCTTCCTGTCGCAATAATGACATCAGGACGAATTTTAATTGCTTCATGATACTCAATTTCGGGATCGGGATTTGCTAAAGCAAAAACAATAGGATTCTTGGCCATAGACTCTAACATAGACCCTGATAAAGCCCCTTTTACTGAGAGTCCAATAAACACATCTGCACCCTGTAGGGCATCTTCTAATGTTCTCGCTTTTGTTTTAGTCGCCAATAAGGCTTTATAAGGGTTCATTCCTTCTTTTCTTCCTTGATAAATAACCCCCTTTCTATCACACATAATTAAATGCTCAGGACGAACTCCCAAAGTTAGATGAAGTCTGGCACAAGCAATGGCTGCCGCCCCCGCACCACAATAAACAATTTTAATTTTTTCAATGGATTTATTGGCAACTTTTAAAGCATTTAATAAGGCGGCTCCTGTAATGATGGCTGTTCCATGTTGATCATCATGAAATACAGGTATTTTCATCGCTTTTTTCAATTTTTCTTCAATATAAAAACTATCAGGAGCTTTAATATCCTCTAAATTAATACCACCAAAGGTTGGTTCTAAACTTTTAATCGTTGCAATAAATTGATCTGGATCATTAGCATTAATTTCTAGGTCAAAAACATCAATATCAGCAAACCTTTTAAACAAAATTGCTTTCCCTTCCATAACAGGTTTTCCTGCTAAAGGCCCAATATTTCCTAATCCTAAGACGGCTGTTCCATTGGTAGCAACCGCCACTAAATTACCTTTAATGGTATACTCGTAAATGTCTTCGGGATGTTGATGAATTTGACGACAGGGTTCGGCCACACCGGGGGTGTACGCTAGGGAAAGATCCCTCCGAGTAATAAAGGGTTTCGTCCCATTTACTTCTAGTTTTCCAGGGCGGCCTAAGCGATGATATTCTAGGGCATCTTCAGAAAATGAAGCCATATCTTAGTTACTCCAAAAAAACAATAATTGTTGACAACAACTACTATTTTAAACATCCAGTTTTCAGGGTTTAATTTAACTTTAATTAAGTCTTAATGTTTTCAAGGCTAGGAAAATGTTAAAATGGCTACAATATAAATAGGAGCTTATACCTAAAACTGTTAAGGTTAACCAAGTTTGGTTAACTTGCTGTTGGTGGCTGCTGTATGTTTATTTTCTTTTTTAAAAATTCATTTAACCCAAACATTAAAATTTAGAGGGTTGACGCTCAAGGAGGAACTTAATTATGTTAATGACAAGGTATTCTATAGAAGACATTAAGGACGAGGCACGCCATTTAGTTGAACAAGGCAAAGTTTGTCGTCAACAAAGAATTTATACTTTGTGTCAATATCTTCCCTCAGGAGAATGGTGTTGTATTGAAACCGAGCTAGAAAGAAATGACTTCTTACTTAGGGATTGTATCGCTGATTTGATTCCTACGCAAGATTGGACGAATGATTGAGGCAAAGGTTTAGGCGATGGCGACTCTCTAAGGGGGGAGTCGTTGACTTTTTATATTTGTTTTAGCTTAGGATCATCGTACTCATAGGATAATGGGCTTAAGTAATTGAATTGAGAGATCATTGCCCAATGGCACCCTTAGCCCTACTGAGTGTATCAGATAAAACAGGAATTGTTGATTTAGCCCGTAAATTAGTCAATGAATTTAACTTTGAATTAATCAGTAGTGGAGGAACGGCTAAAACTCTACAAGAAGCCGGACTAACAGTAACTAAAGTCAGTGATTATACGGGTTCTCCAGAAATTTTGGGAGGAAGAGTTAAAACCCTACACCCTCGCATTCATGGTGGCATTTTGTCCCGTCGTGATTTGCCAGAAGATGTGGCAGATATGAACGATAATAATATTCTTCCTATTGATTTAGTGGTAGTCAATCTTTATCCCTTTGAAGAAACCATTGCCAAACCTGATGTAACAATTGCTGAAGCCATTGAAAAAATAGATATTGGTGGCCCTACTTTGCTACGAGCATCAGCAAAAAACTTTGCCCATCTCACGGTTTTATCTAATCCTAAATACTACAATACTTACTTACAAGAATTACGAGAAAATAACGGAGAAGTCTCCTTAGCATTTAGACAAAAAATGGCAGGAGAAACCTTTGCCCTAACCAATGCTTACGATGGGGCAATTACTGATTACTTTGCCAGTCTTTCTAATAGTAAAGAAACAAATTTACCCAGTCGCTACAGTTTATCAGGGGCCGCCTTTCAAACCCTACGTTATGGAGAAAACCCTCATCAGAATGCTATCTGGTATCAAGGAGGAACCACAGCCAAAGGATGGATAGCAGCGACAAAATTACAAGGAAAAGAACTTAGTTACAATAACTTGGTGGATTTAGAGGCTGCAAGACGGATTATTGCTGAATTTGACCCCAAAGAACCAGCAGCAGCCGTTCTCAAACATACAAACCCTTGTGGGGTAGCAGTGGGTAGCAGTTTAGCCGATGCTTACGAAAAAGCCTTTAATGCGGACTCAGTTTCAGCTTTTGGGGGTATTGTTGCCTTAAATCAACCTTTAGACGGAGAAACCGCCAAAAAAATCACCACAACCTTCCTCGAATGTGTAGTAACGCCTGGATGCACCGAAGAAGCGAAAGAAATCATCAGCAAAAAATCAAAAGTTAGAGTTCTCTTATTACCTGACTTAACCCAAGGACCCAAACAAACAGTCAAGGTAATCGCAGGGGGTTTATTAGTCCAAGACTCTGATGATATGGTAGATGCGCCCAACAACTGGGAAGTTGTGACAGAAAAACAACCCACCCCTGAACAACTTGCAGAATTGTTATTTGCTTGGAAAGTAGCTAAGCACGTTAAATCCAATGCGATCGTGATTACAAAAAATCGTACCACCCTAGGTATTGGTGCAGGGCAAATGAACCGTGTTGGGGCGGTAAAAATAGCCCTAGAGGAAGCAAAAGAAACATCTAAAGGGGGTTATTTGGCCAGTGATGGTTTCTTCCCATTCGATGACTCAGTACGCACCGCCGCCGCCGCAGGTATTGAGGCGATCGTACAGCCAGGGGGTTCTTTGAGAGATAAAGATTCTATTGCTGCAGCTAATGAGTTAGGGTTAGTGATGGTGTTGACAAAAATTCGTCATTTTCTGCATTAATTATTTTCCCAGACCATTCCACAATACACCCTCATGAGGAACCGTTGGCACTTCAGTTGAAGATGAAGTTAGGTTAAAACCGTAAACCAAAGGCAAAGAACCCAGAACAAAAGAACCCATGAGTACCAATAAAACCGTCATCACAGGGTTCTCTTTCTGCTTGCGTAGGGTGCCATTGGTAGCGACAACGCGGTTTTGTTGGTTGCTGTGATCATGAACATTAATGTGCATTAGTCTGTCCTTTATGTCAATTTTTCATGACTATATTGTATAAGTAGCAACTAAAGTTACAAAGTATTTTCATAAAATGTAACTATTTATACAGAAGTTTTTTTGTTAGCACAAATAAAAGCAATTATGCAAAAAATTAATGAAAACTTTATACAATCGCATAGGGATCGCCATAGGTTAACTCTAGGGCAATTAATACATATACTCTAATAAAGAGGCGGCGATCGCTATTATTAAATGATAAATTTCCTTTAAAACTTTATCAATTACCTCTACCAATTCCCATGAGATTATTTACCACTTAATTTAACCAAACCAATCCCACCAAAATATAAACTTAACACAGCACTAGCTAACAAAGATTGAGTTAAGGGATCAGTAGAGGGGGTTAATACTGCCCCTAAAATAACCGCTCCCAAAACAACAATACGCCAGCCTTTTAACATCTGTTGAGATGATACAATCCCTAGCTGTCCTAAGATTAATTGAATTACGGGAATTTGGAAAGCAATGCCTGTGCTAAACATCAATAATAAAACAAATTCAAAATAACGATCAATGGACCAAGATTGTTCTACCACATCTGCACCATAAGCGATAAAAAACTTTAAAGCAGCAGGAATCAAAGCATAATAAGAAAAGCCAATACCAGCAAAAAATAGTATACTAGAACCCAAGACAACCGGCGCTAACAACCGACGTTCTCTACGGGTTAAACCTGGTAAAACAAACTGAATAATTTGATAAAGAATAAAGGGACTAGCCAGTAGCAAACCGCTATAACCTGCTACTTTAATGGAGACAAAAAAGAACTCTCCAGGGGCTAATTGTAAAAACTTGACTCCTTGGGCTGGACCTTCTAACCATCTCACCAAAGGTTTCACCACAACAAAACAGCCAATCATCCCAAATCCTACGGCAATTAAAGCATAAAAAATACGCATTCGCAGTTCTTCGAGATGATCAAACAAAGACATCTCCACTTCATCAGGTATTTCGTTGAGATAAGCATCCTTTTCAGTTTCAGTACCAGGTTGACTGTTAATTTGGGTCATAACATCTCTGCAATGGCGTTTATTACACCTTATTGTAAGAAAAAATGTCGCCTTTTCGGTACTATTCTCTAATCAAATTAAAATAAACCAGATGAATGTAGAATGTAGAATGTAGAATTACTCAGCCCTCAAGTTGGAGGCTTGGAACCCTTTTTTTTAGGTCAGAACTTCTACAATGGTATTATCATCATCAAATCCCATTCCATTACCTCGCAAAATAACAGTTTGCTAAGGGCATATTGGAAGGTTTAGAGCATTTGGGCTTTATACAACATCATTAAACGTACAAACCGTGATTAGTTACTTAAAAGGTATTCCCATT
>JAAUYJ010071231.1_pt1 | contig 34915 bp, 30 predicted proteins | sample 7278031 | NCBI WGS metagenome assembly JAAUYJ01 (sample SAMN14350222, study PRJNA611818) | marine sediment metagenome | isolation source: surface marine sediment (1.8m) | place: French Polynesia: Moorea | collected 2018-08 | reverse complement strand
GGAGTCGGTCGGACGGGGGTGTTAAGAAATTAGCATCTAGTTACGAGGCAATCTGAAAGAAGCAAGAATCTCCCGTTACAATCTTTGATTTAACGGGAGAGTGTCAACAACCACTTTCAGTAGATTTCCCCACTCAGAGAAAAGTTATAATTGCTCTGTCTTCCCATCTGCAAAACTTATGAGTGCCAATAACTTTGATCAAAAGATGATGCAAAGATGTATAACCTTAGCCCGTCGTGGGTTGGGTTATACCTCTCTTAACCCTTTGGTGGGGGCGGTGATTGTCAAAAATGAGGAAATCATTGGGGAGGGATTTCATCCTAAAGCAGGAGAACCCCATGCAGAAGTATTTGCCTTACAAGATGCTGGGGAAAATGCTGCAGGAGGGACAGTTTATGTAAATTTGGAACCTTGCAACCATTATGGTCGTACACCGCCCTGTACAGAGGCTTTAATCAGGGCTAAGGTGGCCAAAGTTGTGGTGGGGATGATTGATCCTAACCCTTTGGTATCGGGACAAGGTATTGCCAAGTTAAAAGAGTCAGGGATTGAGGTAGTAGTAGGAGTTGAAGAGGTTGCCTGTCGTCGTTTAAATGAAGCATTTTGCCACCATATTCTTCATCATCGCCCTTTTGGTATTCTGAAATATGCTATGACTCTTGATGGTAAAATTGCTACGACTAACGGACACAGTGCTTGGGTAACAGGAGAGGCTTCGCGTAAATTAGTCCATAAAATCCGAGCGGGTTGTGATGCGGTGATTGTTGGAGGCAATACAGTCAGACGGGATAACCCTCATTTAACCCTTCATCAAGCCACAGGGATTAACCCTTTACGAGTGGTGATGAGTCGCAACCTTCACCTACCCCAAGAAGCCAACCTCTGGGATGTGGAAGTTGCCCCTACGATTGTCTTTACAGAATGGGGCAAAAATCCTTATTTACAAGCCATTTTAAGATCAAAAGGGGTAGAAGTGATGGAATTATCCCCTTTAACCCCGTCTCAAGTCATGGAAGTCTTATACGAAAGAGAGTTATCCACTGTCCTTTGGGAATGTGGGGGAGTTCTAGGAGCTAAAGCAATCGCTCAAGGAATGATTCAAAAAATTATGGCTTTTATTGCCCCTAAAATTATTGGGGGCGCATCTGCTGCTTCTCCTGTGGGTGATTTAGGATTAGAAAAAATGTCTGATGCTTTAGCCTTAGAAGATGTTACTTTACATCAAATAGATAGGGATATTCTAGTGGAAGGATATTTATCAAAAAATCGGGTTTAAAGAACAAGACTATATGTTAAGTTTTACTACGTTTAGCGGCTAGGTGATAATATAACTGTATAGTAATAAACTGAAATAGAAATTACAGCAGTAAGTTTATAGCTTCAGACAGAGAGAGCATTTTTCGTCTAAGGTCTAACTCCTAACTGCCATTAAGAGGTATTCATCATGAGTAATAATTTAGCCCTCAAGCTTCGGGAAGGAACCAGTCATTCTCACACTTTGGCAGAAAACACAGCCTTTACTAAGTGTTTTCTTAAAGGCATTGTGGAAAGAGAACCCTTCCGGAAACTATTAGCCGACTTTTATTTTTTGTATTCTACTTTAGAAGAAGAGTTAGAGCGTCATCAAGATCATCCTGTTGTTAGTAAAATTTATTTTCCCGAATTAAACCGTAAAACAAGCTTAGCAAAAGACCTAGAATACTACTATGGCGAGAACTGGGCTGCGGATATTTTCCCTTCTGTTGCTGGTCAAACCTATGTAGCAAGAATTCGGGAAGTTTCTAATAGTGAACCGGCCTTATTAGTTGCCCATTCTTATGTTCGTTATATGGGTGATTTATCTGGAGGTCAAAGCTTAAAAAATATTGCGCGCTCCGCCTTAGAATTACCTGAAAATCAAGGAACTCAATTCTATGAATTTCAAGAAATTCCCACAGCAGAAGCCAGACGTGAATTCAAAGGAAAATATCGTGATGGCTTGAATTCTTTACCTGTTGATGAAGCCTTAGCACAAAAAATTGTTGATGAAGCAAACGATACTTTCACCTTGAACCGTGATGTAGTTCATGAGTTGGAAGCTGATGTAAAAGCTGCCATTGGCGATCATGTTTTCGAGCTCATTACTCGTCAAGAAATTCCTGGTGCCACCGAACATCCTCATGGTCATCCCCACAATTTAGCCGTCGCAGAATAAGCCTTTAATCCTGTTATTTTAATGGTGAGGAAGTCAGAAAAATAAAGAGATGAATTTCTTATTTTTAAGCCACTGACTTCCCCATTTTTTTATGCTCGATCCATCCTATTATCCCCAACCATTGAGAGGTTAATGAAGACGATGAACTTAACAGCTAAAACTATAGAATTTGATCAAGATTTAATCAAAAAATACGATAAATCTTTACCCAGATATACCAGTTATCCCCCTGCAACAGAATTAAAAACTAAAGTAGGAGAACCAGAATTTCGTGCAGGAATTGCAGCAGGAAACCATAACAAAACCCCTCTTTCTCTCTATTGCCATATTCCTTTTTGTGAAACGGCCTGTTATTTTTGTGGTTGTAATACCATCATTACAGGCAATAAAAAAGTGGCTCCTCCTTACTTAGAATATTTAATAAAAGATATTGAAAGAACCGCAGAACTAATTTCTGATAATCGTAGCGTAAATCAAATTCACTGGGGAGGTGGAACCCCAAATTATTTAAACCAATCTCAAATTGATCAATTATTTAATACCTTAGTTAAAAACTTTAATATCGATAAAGATGCTGAAATATCTATTGAAGTTAACCCCAGATACCTTGATCGTAATTTAGTCTTTTTCTTGAGAAATTTAGGGTTTAATCGTATTAGTTTTGGTATTCAAGACTTTGATCCTAAAGTACAGAAGGTTATTAATCGTATTCAACCCGAAGAAATGCTATTTAATGTAATGGGTTGGATGCGAGAAGCTGAGTTTGAAAGTGTTAACGTTGATCTTATTTATGGACTTCCTTATCAAAACCGACACACTTTTAAAAAGACAGTTCAAAAAACCATAGAATTAGATCCAGATCGCATTGCTGTCTTTAACTTTGCTTACATTCCTTGGATTAAACCAGCGCAAAAAAATCTACCAGTGGATGAACTACCCAATGCGTCAGAAAAGTTAGCTATTTTGCAAATGACCATTGAAGAATTCAACAATAATAATTATTTATTCATTGGAATGGATCACTTTGCTAAACCCAATGATGAATTAGCGATCGCCCAAGCAGAAGGTGATCTACATCGTAATTTCCAAGGTTATACTACTAAACCAGAATCCGATCTTTTTGCTTTTGGCATGACATCAATTAGTATGTTACATGATGTTTATGTTCAAAATCATAAGAAGATTAAGGACTATTATAAAGTCTTAGATGAAGGACATTTACCTATTGAAAAAGGGGTTGCCTTGAGCAAAGATGATATAATTCGTCGTGCAGTGATTATGGAATTGATGTGTCAATCTCAACTGTATAAAGATCGCATTGAAGAAAAATATAATCTTCATTTTGATCTTGATTTTGATGAATATTTTGCTCAGGAATTAATCGATCTTAAACCTTTAGAAGCCGATGGATTGATTCATTTACATAGCGATCGCCTAGAAGTAACTAACACAGGCCGCTGGTTAATTAGAAACATTGCTGCTGTGTTTGATCCTTATCTGAAAGGACGTAAAGAGCAGTCTTTTTCTAAGGCTATTTAAGGGAAAGTTTGGGGGTTAATTTCCCCCAACTCTTAACTTTATATATTATTAAAAGTCCGAGAATGTGGAGAGACAGCTTTACAAAATGCTGCTGAATTTTTTCCATAGTGCTATTAAGACTTAATTATTAATTATTAATAAGAAGAAAAAAAATTTTCTCTCAATGGGGAAAGTTAAGGAAGTTAGGAAAAAATAACCTAATTACACAACTGGTTAACACTACAATAACCCCAATAGCAATGGAACGATTAAGAAATTATTGATATTCTACCCACTTATTTACTCCTTTTAATTCGGTTTTGACTTCTGCTACTTCTACCTTTAAGTCCGTTAAATCTTTCTGAATCTTTTCTAGTTTTATGCTAACATTTTTTTCAATAGTTTCTAGTTTGGTGTTAACATTCTTATCAAGGTTTTCTAGTTTAGTATTAACCTCTTTGATGCTTTGCTTAATATCTCCTAACACTTCTTCTAATGAGTAGGTTACATTTATGGGGGTTTGACTCATGGGTTAAACTCTTAATATTTGATACTACTGTTCTTTTATTATACTCTTCACTCCTCAATTAAAAAAATCACAGTAAAAGATGATTTTTTAGTCTAATTATCATCAAAGTGTGAAAATTAATAGAAGCAATATGTATCTAGATTTATGAGATCATAATAGTGAACAATATAAGGGAGATAGGGAAGACAAAAGATTGACTATTTCTTAATTCTTCCCACTCTTCCCACACTCACCACCTGATCAAGTTTTCGGAGTTAATCGAACAGTATTGATACAGGAGAATTCAATAGTCTAAGTAAACTCAGAAATATCTTCTTGACATTCATCAGCGAGATAACACAAGGCGCGAAATCTTAAACCGACTAACTGTTCGTACAAAGGATTTAGTTTGCATAGAGGGGGAATATGAACAACTTTGTGACCAAATAGTTTAACATCCCTTTCAAATGGGCATTGCGGGGGAACCATCTTACAAATAAAACGGGCTAAACTGGGGTCATGGATATCCATTCCGTCTAACCAGTCTTTGAGGGGATGCAATAAATCCGGGTGAGGATGGGGTGGACTTACTAAAAGGGCTGAATTAGGGATTTCTTGGGCTTGAGGATGGGCTTCTTGGGGTTCACAAAGGGTATGTTCTAAAGATTCTAATGCTTCTACTTTTAGCCCTAAAGCGTCACTGAAGCGATGTAATAATTCAGATTCGGGGGCAGAATAAATACCATCGGCGATCGCTACTAAAACGGCGGTTCTTAAGAAGTTTTCTCCAGTATTAGGATCATCACCTAATATATCTGCTAATTCTTCTGGTTCGATCGATTGATAGATTACAACTTCTTGATCGTCGATGGCTAAATCTCGTGTTAAATCTGCAATTAATTTCTGTTCTTGAGGATCATAGTCACCATCACACCAAGCAATAGTTAGTAAACCTCTCAGCCAAGCGGAAATTTGTTCTTTTGTATATGGAGATTTTGCTACACTTGCCATAACGATAATAGGGGTTTATTTTTTATGATACCGTTTTTGTCTGGGTCTGGATCAAGTTATTTTCTCTGATAACTTAGCAACTTTCTTCCTAATGGTTATTTTTAGGATAGATTTTCTTCTAAGGTTATCAACGTCCATTATAACAACTTTTTATATAAGTTACTGACCATAATATTATTAGGACTATCGGAAGTGCCTAGCTTAAAAATTTTTCAACCTCATCTCATTATCAGGAACTCATCATGACTGAATCTGAACAATTAGCAGAAATCAAAGAATTAATTGAAAAGAATAATCGAGGTATTGAGCAGAGACTTGATCATCTTGAAGCTAAAACCGATGATATTAATCAAAGACTGAAAGAGTTTGAGATTCGTATCGAAACTTATCAAAAAGCCTCTCAACAAGTGGTTAATTTGGCTTTTAGTTTAATTATTGCAGCAACGGCAGCAATAGTTATTCCTGCTGTTTTTGGGAGATAAGTGAGTAAAGTGAACATTGCCTACTTTACTAATTTAATAAACAAATTAGGAATTTGACCAGGGATAGAGAGCATGAACTTCCTGTCTATTATAGGTCAATACTTCTTCTAACTCTTCATAAGTCCATTTACTGTAATGAACAATTTTTTCCAAAAGGAAATCAATTTCTTTACCAGCAAAAACATCCTCTAGGATTTTCTCTAAACCAGTTTCAGCAAATATTGCTAAGAGAATGATTGCTTTTTTATTGCGTCTAGATATGGCTTCATAAGTTACAAGTTTAATAAAATCTCGTAAGCCAATGGTTTTTCTATTAGCATCATCATTTCCAATAGTTTTGACCCATATTTGTTTTCCAGAAAACCCTATTTCTTTTAATTCTTTTAAGGTTGTTGATTCCAATTCAGTTCGCTGAAAAAATACCTTGCTTGTTAGGTATCCTAAAGCAACTCCTATATTTTCAATACCAATACGCTTTTCTCCATCAGGAAGCATATATGCGTCCAAAACGGATTTTCCAAGATTAATTTCACAAGTAACAGCCTTAACAGCATTATCAATAGAAAGGTTTTCCATACTAACCTAGTTCACTAAATTTACAGTAAATTTTCAACTTATTTGAGAGGCTATAACATTATAGTACAATTAATATTCTTGTGAAGTAATAAATTCTTTAATTCTATTTATTTTTTTATTCCTCCATGTTCAAACAATTAGGTGGGCATTGCCCACCCTACAAAGTTGAGTTAACCCTTCTCAACTTCTGCAACCATTAACAATGTTTTCAAAACAGAATCAGGGTTCAAACTCATCGAATCAATGCCTAATTCTACTAAGAATTTAGCAAACTCTGGATAGTCACTAGGTGCTTGACCACAAATACCAATTTTACGACCTTTTTTCTTAGCGGTTTCTATCGCTAATTTAACCATTCGTTTCACCCCTTCGTTGCGTTCATCGAACAGTTGAGCAACTAAAGCAGAGTCCCTATCTAACCCCAATGTAAGCTGAGTTAAATCATTAGAACCGATGGAAAAACCATCAAATACTTCGGCAAATTGATCCGCTAAAATAACATTACTGGGTAATTCACACATGACATAAATTTGCAACCCATTAACCCCTTGTTTAAGTCCATGTTTTGCCATTTCTGCAATCACTTTTTTGCCTTCTTCTGGAGTACGACAAAAGGGAATCATGGGGATAACATTGACTAAACCCATCTCATCTCGTACTGTTTTCATGGCCTGACATTCTAAAGCAAATGCCTCGCGATACATGGGATCATAATAACGAGATGCACCCCGCCAACCAATCATGGGATTATCTTCTTTCGGTTCAAATTCTTGTCCCCCTAATAAGTTTGCATACTCATTAGATTTAAAGTCAGACATCCTGACAATGACAGGTTTCGGATAGAATGAAGCTGCAATGGTTGCTACCCCACGGGCTAATTTGTCGACGAAAAATTGCGGTTTATTGTCATACCTTTTGGTTAGTTCTGTAATCTGTTCTTTAACCGCTTCATCTTCTAATTGATCAAACTTCATTAAAGCTAAAGGATGAGCTTTAATATGGTTAGCAATGATAAATTCTAAACGGGCTAAACCGACACCTTGGGCGGGAATATTGGCAAGAGAAAAGGCTTTTTCTGGGTTGCCTACATTCATCAAAATTTGGGTTTTGGTAACAGGTAAATTATCTAAAGGGGTTTCTTCAACTTCAAAAGGTAATAACCCCTCATATACCCTTCCTTCGTCTCCTTCTGCACAACAAACGGTGATTTCTTCACGAGTTTTAATTTTATCTGTAGCATCTCCACAACCGACAATGGCTGGAATTCCCATTTCACGGGCTATAATCGCAGCATGACAAGTGCGCCCCCCTTGGTTAGTGACGATGGCACTGGCTTTTTTCATAATCGGTTCCCAATCAGGATCGGTGCGGTTGGTAACAAGCACTTCTCCGGATTTGAATTGGTCAATTTTACTGGCTTCTAAGATAACACGGGCCTTTCCTTGACCAATAGCAGCCCCCACACTACGCCCCACAGCAACAACGGTACTATGGTCTTTTAATTGGTAGGTTTTGAGGACATTGGCTGCTTTTTGGGATTGTACAGTTTCTGGGCGGGCTTGAACGATGAAAAGTTCTCCAGTACGTCCATCTTTTGCCCATTCAATGTCCATTGGGGTATAGGTTTCCCTAACCTGGGAATAGTGATCTTCGATGATACAAGCCCATTTTGCTAGTTTTAAAATCTCTTCATCATCTAAACAAAATTGTTCCTGATCTTGGGGCAAAACCTCAACATTTTTAGTGAGTTTTGAGCCTCCTGTATCGTAGATCATTTTGACGGCTTTACTACCGACTCTTTTTTCTAAAATGGGTCGATGATTGTCCTTTAAAGTAGGCTTAAAGACATAATATTCATCGGGATTGACAGCACCTTGAACTACGTTTTCTCCTAACCCATAGGCTGCAGTAATTAAGGCCGCATTTTTAAAGCCAGTTTCGGTATCAATGGAAAACATAACCCCTGCGGAAGCTAAATCGGAGCGAACCATTTTTTGTACTCCTACCGAAAGGGCAACGGCAAAGTGATCAAAGCCGTTATGATGTCGATAGGAAATTGCCCGATCCGTAAATAAAGAAGCGAAGCATTTATGACAGGCTTCTAGAACTCCTTTGACACTATGAATATTGAGATATGTTTCTTGTTGTCCGGCAAAACTCGCTTCGGGTAAATCTTCGGCAGTAGCACTAGAACGAACGGCTACATCAAGGTTTTGGGTTTCTATTTGACATTCTTGGCGGTACTTTTCATGAAGTTTACTACATTCATGACTGTAGCGATCGCAAAGCATTTTATAAGCTTTAACGATAGCTTTTTCTAGTTCTTTGGGAAAAGGGGTATTCAATATTAAAGAACGGGCTAATTGTCCTCTCTCTTGTAAATTGGTAACATCATTTACATCTAAATCAGCAAATAAATCTCTTAATTTTGACTCTAATCCGGCTGATTCAATAAAGTAACGATAAGCATAAGCAGTAGTTGCAAATCCGGTGGGAACGTTAACACCTTTAGGTTGTAATTGTTGAATCATTTCCCCCAAAGATGAGTTTTTTCCCCCCACTAAACCAACATCTTTACTGCCAACTTCTTCAAACCACAAGATAAATGCTGTTTCTCTATTGACCGTTGGGGTTATTTCATACGTCGTCGCTACCATAAATTTTTAACCCTAATTCTCATCTCTATTTTAACCAGTTTTTTCTCTCAGGATGAGCTTGTTAAAATTTATCAATAAAATAGTATTTTAATTGACTTTTTTTGATAAATATACTAAACATAATCTAAAAAAATATGAACCAATAGACAATCATTCAAACTTGTTTACTGGTCAATTATTGTCAATAATTAGGATATTTTGGCGGTTTTTTGCTCAATATCTCTTTATTTTTCCATTAATCTATCTTTTGGTAGCTGATCAATACATAGTATGGGGTTTGTTGAGTATCTTGATTTCCTGTTACAATGGTAGACTGTGTATTTAATGTTGGAGGAATAAAATCGTGACACAGCGAACCTTGGGGGGAACAAATCGTAAACAAAAAAGAACATCTGGTTTCCGGGCGCGGATGAGAACCAGTAACGGGCGCAAAGTCATTCAAGCTAGACGTAAAAAAGGAAGACATCGCTTATCCGTCTAAACATTGAGGAGCGTTGCAATTATCCAAACCATCATAGGCAACTGTGGGATTACCCAAACAGCATCGTCTGAGAAGCCCCAAAGCCTTTCAAACCGTCTATAACCGAGGAAAACGCTATCAAAGTTCGCACCTGGTTATGCGGGTGTTTTTTGAAGCCAATCTAGCAGAGAAAAATGCCCCCACTCAGTTTGGAGTTTCAGTGAGTCAAAAGGTAAGTAAAAAGGCTGTGATTCGTAACCGTTTAAAACGACAAATTAAAGGGGTGATTCGTCTTTTCCTGCCGACGGTCATGCCAGGGTATCAAGTCGTTATTGTGGCTAAGAGTAACACAAAAGAGTGCAAATATGAACATTTTTTGCGAGAATTAAAAGAGTTGTTAATTAAAGCCGAGATAATTTATGGGTATAAAAGAGAACACATTTTATGAAGGAGGCCCTCACCTTGGGGATTTAATCATTAATATATTGTTAGGATTCACCGTAATTTGCTTACCCTTGACGGTGGGTGCGATCGTGCGGGCGATTTGGTTGCGCTATCGAATTACCGATCGCCGTATTTCTATTACTGGTGGTTGGATGGGCAATGATCGCACAGATATCATCTATGGTGAAATTGTTAAAATTGCCAAGATTCCTCGTGGTATCGGGTTATGGGGAGATCTAGTAGTTACCCTCAGAGATAAAAGTCGCTTAGAAATGCGTGCTGTTCCTCGCTTCCGAGAAATTTATGATTACATGGCCGAAAAAGTGGCAGACAAAACAGGAAAACCCATTGAAGCCATTACGGCCCAATAACTTCTAAAATCAAAATCAGGATTGAGATAACCCTTGTGTTGCTCACTCCTCTTATTGAATAGATTACAGAAAAGCTCACCCCTTAGCGGAATTACTTGGACTAAGACGAATGGATTTTGGTATCGGATTTATTTCCACAAATATTATGCTGCCAATCCTAGATTTTTTCTACGGGATTGTGCCAAGTTATGGTTTTGCAATTATTGCCTTAACCCTGGTGATTCGCTTCGGTTTGTACCCCTTAAGTGCGGGACAAATTCGGAATATGCGAAAAATGCGAATTACCCAACCGTTGATGAAAGAACGACAAGAAGAAATTCAACGTCGTTATAAAGACGATCCTGCTAAACAGCAGGAAGAGATGGGGAAACTGATGCAGGAGTTTGGCAACCCTTTAGCAGGTTGTTTACCACTCCTATTACAAATGCCCATTCTCTTTGCTCTATTTGCCACCTTACGGGGGTCGCCCTTTGCTAACATTAACTATACCGTTGATGTACAAATTTTTCCCTCAGAGCAAATTGAAAGAATCATTCCCCAGCCTTTTGTCACCAAACCCAGCAACATTTATGTCAGCGATGGAGTTCACTATCCCATTTCGGCCTTATTACCTGGGGGCAATAAATTGGCGGTGGGGGAAAAAACCACCGTTGAATTCCAAACCAACGAGGGACTTTCCTTGTCTCAATTAGTGGAACAAAACCCTGAGAGTGATATTCGTGCTAATTATGAGATTACCAAAGGGGCGGAACGGCTCACAGTCAACAAAGATGGTACTATTGAAGCTTTAGCACCAGGGGAAGCCACAATTCAGGCTACCATTCCCGGAATTGCTGCTAATACGGGATTTCTGTTCATCAATGCTTTAGGTCAAGTAGGCGTAACCAATGACGATGGCAGTATTAACTGGGATATTCTGGGGATGATTTTATTCTTCGGTGCCAGTATTTACATTAACCAAGAATTATCTGGTTCTTCCGGTGGTGGGGCCCAACAACAACAGGCCATTAATAAGATCACCCCTTTGATCTTTAGTGGAATGTTTCTCTTTTTCCCCTTACCTGCGGGGGTTTTAATGTATATTGTGGTTGCCAATATTTTTCAAACCCTACAAACCCTTATTTTAATGCGCGAACCTTTACCCGAAAACCTGCAAAAGTTAGTTCAAGAGCAAGAAAAAGCAGAAAAGGGACGGCAGACACTTCCCTTTGAAAAACGTTCTAAGAAGAAAGAAAAGACATCTTAAGAGATGAGATAAGCTAAAGCGCATTACCTAAATGCGTTTTAGCTAGACAAAATATCAAAGCAGAAGTCAAGAATATTTTTGTCAACCAATTTACACGATAGGTGATAAAGTCGGTTTAGGTGATTACTATGGAACAACAAATACAAATCGGTCAAGAATGGTTAGAAAAACTCTTACAATTGATGGGTTTTCCCTCGCAGGTTAAGATTGAGTATCGAGAAAATGATCTAGAAGGAACACAAGAATGTTGGTTAATTATTGACGAGAGTCAAATGCCCCCAGAATCAATCTCAAGATTATTAGGGGAAAAAGGAGAAGGAATCGATGCAATACAATATCTGGCCAATACCTTAATCAATCTCACCACAGATTCTGTAGAACAACAAGGGTTTACAGTAGAACTTAATGGGTATCGTTGGCAGCGTATGGAACAACTCAAGAATTTAACCGAAGAGATTGCCCAAAAAGTTCGTCAAACGGGTCAAGAAATGGAAATGATGGATTTGTCCTCAGCCGAACGTCGTCAGGTCCATTCATTTTTCAAAAATATTGAAGACTTAGCCACAGAAAGTCGAGGACAAGAACCCCATCGACGGTTAATAGTTAAACCCAGATATTGAGAATTGAGAATTGAGAATTTCCTCCATCTCAAGTTGGCGCCTTGAAACAAGGAAAATTTTTCTTCTCTTGGTCGATTGGATATGGCAATGAACAAATAGTGCTAATTATGGAAGAGTGCATAATAACTTAGATTATGCAGCTAATTTGCTGAGAAGGTCTCATTTATCACAATCCAAAAAACTTGAAATTCTTGATATATTGTCTCAGCCTTTAAATTCACCCCCAATGGTTGTTAATCCTGAGAACCCTTATATAAGTAGTAAAATAGAACTCAGAAAAATTCATCAAGATTGGTGGCACTGACAAACATAGCTCAAAACAAATTCATCATCTTCATCATCTCGTGGCCCAAACAGAGAACTTGTCTACTATTTAACAGCGATCACCCATCGTAATGAGATGGGCGCAATTAGGAGGAAAACTATTGGTTCAAAATAATGAAATGAGAAAAATTTTAGCCTTTTGGTTTGGGGAACCTGAAGACTTTGACTACGGAAAACCTCGAAAATTTTGGTTTATCAAAGATTCAGAGGTTGATCAACAAGTGCACGATACTTTTTTGCCCGTTTATGAACAGGCAGTGAGCCGAAAATTAGACGAGTGGAAAGATACCCCATTAAGTTGTTTAGCATTAATTCTTCTACTTGATCAATTTCCTCGTAATATGTTTCGTAACTTACCTCAATCATTCGCTACAGATAATCACGCCTTAGAACTTGCCCAATATGCAGTTTCTCGTCAGTTTGATGGTCAACTATTGCCTGTACAACGATGGTTTATTTATCTACCTTATGAACATAGTGAAAATTTAATTCATCAACAGCAAGCCATCGCTTTGTTTTCAATGCTATCCAATGATCCTGATAGTCAAAGTGCCATAAAGTTTGCTGGTCATCATTATCAAATTATTGAGCGATTTGGACGTTTTCCTCACCGAAATAAAATTCTAGGACGAATTAGTACATCGGAAGAAATTGAATTTTTAAGCAAGCCTGGATCATCTTTTTAAACGATTCTCTTGAAAAGAGTTAATCTGATACCCTAAATTAAAATATGTTTTAGTTTACCTGTCCTGTTCGACTATTTTACACTGTTTCATCACAAAAATATCCCCTTGACGGACTGCTTTAACTGACTAAGTTTGTCCCGTTTTCATATCTTTATGAGCAGGATGAACACTAATTCTGATGACTCAAATCAGCAGCCTCAAACCCTCATTGTCTCGTTTAAAACATGAGAACTCCTAACTCCGAACTCACGTTCACTTAATTCTCTTCATCTTTCAAGAGTTTGGAGAAGCCAAAGCCTTAGCAAAGCTAAGGCTTTGGGAGTCGTCAAAAAGGATTAGAATTGGGTTCAGATTCAGGATTTAATAAAGGATTGGGTTCAGCTTCAGGAATAATCAGGGGAAGGGGCTCGTCTAAGTCAGAATTACTAGCTTCTGGCGGAGCTTGAGGAGGAGTTGAAGAATTCGCTGTTTCTTGAGCTTGTTTCATTCGTTCTAGCACCGTTTGATAGTCCTCATTGTCAGGGACTAAAGTAGCTAATTTTTCCATAGTAGGAATAGCTTGCTCTAAGTTTTGTGCTTGGATTTGAGTGGAGACTAAGAATCTTAGGGCTTCTTCTAATCCTTGTTTAGCGGTAAGGTTATCTGGTTCTCTTTCAAGAACGGTTTCGTAACCTTCGATAATTGATTTTACCCGTTCGTCAACGGCAGTTGTATTGCCCGAATTGGCCTGTTGTGAAGCAGATTGAGGGGATTGCCTAAAGGAAAATCCAGCAACCGTCATGGTAGTTAATAAGGCAAAACCAGAAACAATAACAACAATTTTTTGATAAGATTTTTTCATTTACTGAAATCTATAATAATTAACCGCAATATTTTGTAGTATACTCTGACACCCTAACCATGAAGGCTACCCCTGTAAAGGGAGATTCTTGTTTAATTGGGTTTATCTAGTCCCAAGTTATCACTGACTCAAAACCCCGTCCAGATTCCCCTCCACAAGTACCGGTTTAAAGTCCACTGACTGCCGAGGAGCAGACAACAAAAAACTTGGATTATGTTTCGACTTCTCCTTGACAAACTATGTCGCCCCTGTTCTCAGGTATTTTACTTTGATCAAGGATTTTGTCTGGCGAGAACCACCAATTTTGCCGCTTCAGGCACACTGGGGTGCCTTGGTCCCTCGATTCTAGCACAAACCTTGATTCAATCGTCTCCCTAGGGTTGGTTTATTTATTGGCTAAAATACGAGCAATCTCGGCAGGTTTCCCTCCCATTGACCTGAGTTTGATATAGGGAAATTTGGAGACAACTTACTAAAATCAGCAGTCTCAAACCCTGATTGTCTCGTTTAAAAAAGAATAACCCCGAACTCCTAAAACCGAACTCACGTCATTGGCAACGTGCGAGTCATCTCACCGTTAAGCTTCGCTATAACGGGAGTCCTCTTTTTACATTTAAGATAGAGAAAAAAATATGGTCAACGATTTTATTGTTATTGGTAGTGGTATTGGTGGTTTAAGTTGTGCGGCTCTATTAGCTCGTTATGGTTTTAAAGTCACTGTTTGTGAAAGCCATTCTCTTGCAGGGGGAGCGGCGCATGGCTTTGAAAGAGGTGGATTTATTTTTGATAGTGGTCCGTCTTTATATTCTGGGCTTTCTTATTCTCCCTCTCTCAACCCTCTCAAACAAGTCTTAGATATTCTTGAAGAATCCTTACCTTGCGTTACCTATGATACTTGGGGATGTTGTTTACCCGAAGGGGATTTTAAGACCTCTGTAGGAGCAGATCAATTTTGTGAGGTTTTAAGACAGTTACGGGGAGAAACTGCTGTAATTCAGTGGAGACAATTGCAAGCCGTGATGAAACCCTTGGGACGTGCCGCAGTCGCTATTCCTCCGGCATCATTTCGCTTTGATAGTAATGCTTTGTTTACCATGGGGCGTTTTCTTCCCAATGCCTTGTTTCAAGGGTCACATTTATTTAAGTTAACTGGTTCGTTTAGTGCGATCGCCGATACCGTTATTAGTGATCCTTTTATCCGTAATTGGTTAGATCTCTTATGTTTTCTTCTCTCAGGGCTTCCGGCCAAAGCAACCAGTGCGGCTGAAATGGCGTTCATGTTTGCTGATTGGTATCGGCCAGGGGTCATGTTAGACTATCCCCTTGGAGGTAGCGGCGCATTAGTGAAGGCGTTAGTCAGGGGATTAGAAAAGTTTGGCGGGCAAATACGGTATTCATCTCATGTTAAAGAGATTGTCGTTGAAAATAAAAGGGCTGTGGGGGTTAGTCTGAGTACAGGTGAGATCATTCACGCCAAGGAGGGGGTTATTTCTAATGCTTCGATTTGGGACACTTTAAAACTCATTCCTCCCCATGCCGTTGCCAGCAAATGGCGAAATAAGCGAGAAAAAACTCCAGCTTGTGAAAGTTTTTTACATCTTCATTTGGGCATAGATGGGACTAACTTACCTCAAGATTTGGCCTGTCACTATATTGTCGTCAATGACTGGTCAAAGGGAGTCAAAGCACCGCAAAACGTGGTCTTAGTATCCATTCCTTCCTTGTTGGACTCTACCTTAGCACCACCCGGAAAACAGACTATTCATGTTTATACCCCAGGAAATGAACCCTACAGTCTTTGGGACGGCATGAAACGGGGTAGTTTAGCCTATCAACAACAAAAACAGCAACGGGCAGCAGTGATGTGGCAAGCCTTAGAACGGATTATCCCTGATATTCGCTCTCGTTGTGAGATAACTTTGATGGGAACTCCCTTAACCCATGAACGCTTTTTGCGACGGATGAAGGGGTCTTATGGTCCTGCGATCGCCGCAGGGAAAGAACTCTTTCCAGGTCCGAAAACCCCCTTATCTGGTTTATGGTGTTGTGGGGATTCAACGTTTCCTGGCATTGGTTTACCGGCGGTGGCAGCTAGTGGCATGATGGTGGCCAATACTTTTGCTTCCGTATCGCAACAGTTAAAAATGCTACAAAAGATTATCTAATTAATTGTTATCTAAAGGTTGTTATACTTTACACAGAAAATTTATTAGAGCAGATTGGCATGAATCTGGGTCAATGGCTTGGTTTATCGAGTTTAATCATCTCCTGTTATATTGTTTGGGAAATTAGACAGGTATTGTTGTTGGTATTTACGGCCGTCATTTTTGCTACGGCTTTAAATCGACTGATCAAATGGCTCGAAAGATTGAAAATTAAACGAAATTTAGCAATTATTTTGGTTTTGTTTAGTTTTCTTTTATTAAGTATTTTATTTGGCTGGTTAGTGGTTCCCCCATTTATAGATCAATTTGAAAAATTACTAGGATTATTACCTAATGTTTGGGAGACTATTCGCACAAAATTAATTTTATTATCTGAGGAACAAAGTCGCTTTGATTGGTTACCACCTCCCCCTTCTCTTAGTGAGTTGATAACTCGCTTACAACCATTATTAACAGATATTTTTGCTAACTTTGTCACTGTTTTTTCTAACTCTTTATTGGTTGTATCGCAAGTTTTATTTATTTTGTTACTAACGATTATGATGATCATTGATCCTCAAAAATATCGTAGTTTATTTTTAAAGCTATTTCCTTCGTTTTATCGCAAGAGAGGAGAAGAAATATTGACCCTTTCTGAAACAGCTTTGGGCAACTGGTTAACAGGTGTTACTATTAATTGTCTGTTTATTGGAACCCTGAGTGGTTTAGGTTTATTATTATTACAAGTTAAATTGGTTTTAGTTCATGCTTTGTTAGCAGGGTTACTGAATTTTATTCCTAATGTGGGTCCTGCAACCAGTGTTGTTTTCCCCTTAATGGTAGCCTTATTAGATGAACCTTGGAAAATTTGGGCCATTCTGATTTGGTATTTTGTCATTCAAAATATTGAAAGTTATTGGTTAACTCCTACCGTTATGGCTAAACAAGTCTCTTTACTTCCTGCTGTTACCTTAATGGCACAAATTTTCTTTGCACGAACCTTTGGTATATTAGGATTATTATTAGCCCTACCCTTAGCTGTTGTCACAAAAACTTGGATTGAAGAAGTTTTATTTAAAGATATTTTAGATCCCTGGAATTCTGTAGTTTAGTCAGGAAAATAATCATGAATTATTTAAAAAAATATTTGATAATTATTAATTTATTGATGTTAGCATTCTTGAGTTTTCCTGTGCAGGCTCAAGAAGAAACTGTATTACAAAGAATTGAAAAAACAGGTTTATTAAAAGTTGGTATTCGAGAAGATGCAGTTCCTTTTGGCTATCGAGATAGTAATCAAAACTTAGAAGGATTATGTCTAGATTTTATTGCTGTTTTAAGAGAAAAAATTCAGGAGAAATTAAATAAAAAAGTTATTGCAGTCAAGTTGTATAAATCAACCCTTTTTAATCGCTTTGAATTGGTCAGTGATCGCATCGTTGATCTTGAATGTGGACCGAATACAATTCGGGAAGTTGCTGACTATAATATCCAGTTTTCTTCCGCATTTTTTCTAACAGGCACTCACCTATTAATTAAGATAGAAAATCAAAAACTTATTAATCCTAATGGAAATCTGAAAAATATAAATATTGGAGTCTTGAAAAATACCACTAATGAACAATTAATTAGCCAAAAGTATCCTTTGGCTAATTTAGTTCAGTTTCAAGGAGTAACAGGAAGATATCGAGGAATACAGGCATTACAGGGAGGTAAAATTGATGCCTTTGCTAGTGATGGAATTCTCTTAGTTGGGGAAGCTATTGTACAGCGTTTAAGACTAGGAAAAGATTATACGTTAGTCCCCAAAAATCCTATAGATTGTGAAAAATACGGACTGATTTTACCTGACAATGATCCGCAATGGTTGTCCTTTATTGACTCAGTTATTATGAGTAATTCAGAGAAAAAACTCTATCGGGAGTGGTTCGGAGACATTGCCCCACAGATTGATGCAATTCAGTCATTTTGCCAAGAAAATAAACAAGCAAGTTAAGAAGAAGATAAACACATCAATGGCAGTTTTAAGAAAGAAAAATTTAAAAAAAATGAGCATTTTTCTTGAAATTATAGATTGTTATTAAAATTCCGATTGAGAAGAAATAGGCAGAACCAATCGAGATAGAGATTATCAAGATAATAAGGTCGAAAACCTGGCTTTTCAAAGCGAAAAGTTTTTGGAGCGGGGCATAAATCATCGTTACAAAAACAACTTATGACTGATGACTGATGACTTCGTTAACTGACTCCCAGTAGCGAAAAGAGCCTGTACTTATGACGAAACTATCTATATCCAGTTTTATTTCTGGTAAAATTGACACACAGAGGATCAAAAAAGATCATAGGAGTAACATTAAGTGACCGTTAAAATTGGTTTGCTAGGTCTGGGAACAGTCGGAACAGGAACAGCACAAATCTTACTCAACCCCACAGGACGAAATCCTTTGTTAAAGGAGATAAAAATTAGTAAAGTAGGAGTGCGATCGCTGGATAAACCCCGTCAAGTGGAATTTCCTCCAGAGGTCATGACTACAGACTTAGAAGCCGTTATCAGTGATCCTGAAATTGAGATTGTCGTGGAATTGTTAGGGGGACTTGAACCCGCACGATCGCTGATTTTAAAAGCAATTGCTCAAAAAAAGCACGTCGTAACTGCCAATAAAGCTGTGATTGCTCGTTATGGAGATGAAATATACGAAGCAGCGAACCAATCCGGGGTTTATGTCCTCTTAGAAGCAGCCGTTGGCGGTGGAATTCCCATCATTAAACCCCTCAAACAGTCCCTAGGAGCCAATCGCATCACTAGCATTATTGGTATTGTCAACGGAACCACCAACTATATTTTGACCAAAATGACAACCGCCGGGGCTGACTTCAACGATGTCTTAACAGAAGCGCAACAGTTAGGCTACGCAGAAGCAGATCCCACAGCAGATGTAGATGGCTTAGATGCTGCCGATAAAATAGCTATCTTAGCCTCTTTGGGTTTTGCAGGAAGGGTGAAACGAGAAGATGTCTATTGCGAAGGCATTCGTCAAATTACTGCCACAGATATTACCTACGCCGAGCAATTAGGCTTTGTCATTAAATTACTGGCTATTGCTAAAGGAACAGAAGGAGAAAACTCTCAACAGCTACAATTAAGAGTTCATCCTACCTTAGTCTCCAAAGATCATCCCTTAGCCAATATTAACGGGGTGTATAACTCGGTGTTAGTGGAAGGCAACCCCTTGGGACAAGTGATGTTTTTTGGACCTGGGGCTGGAGCCGGACCAACAGCAAGCGCAGTGGTGTCTGATATTATGAATATTGTGGCAATTCTCCAAAGTAGCGGGGAAAATCAAGGTCTTGATCCTCTACTAAGTTGTATTCATCAACATTTTTGTCAAATTACCCCCATTGAAGCCGTCGAAACTCGTTTTTATGCTCGTTTTCTCACCAAAGACGTTCCTGGGGTGATCGGTTATTTAGGAACAACCTTTGGCAACCATCACGTAAGTTTGGAGTCTGTGGTACAAACCGGTTTTCGAGGGGAACTAGCTGAGATAGTTGTCGTCACCCATGATGTATGTGAAGGAAACTTCCGTCAGGCTTTAGAGGAAATCCGCAATCTAGAAGCCATTGATAGTATTCCCAGTATTATACGGGTTTTATAGTGGAGTGGTTAAGGAAGTCAGAAGTCAGAAGCGTGTATTGAGGGAAGACAAAGTATCGCAACTCAGAAGTGGTTTTTGTCACCAAGATCATTCCCCCGTTTCAAAAACGTTTTGTCTGAAAAGGTTAGCTATTACGTTTATTTCTGCGATCGCTTTATATTCACCCTTATCTGCGATCGCTCAACCGTCTCTATTAGAAAGTTGTCGCGAACCTGTATTATCACAATTAAAACCCCATCGAGTCATCCCAGGGGAAACCATTGAAACCATTGCACGACAGTATAATTTAGTTCCCCAAACCTTGATGGGAGTTAACCCCAGTCTTGAGAGGGGACAGGTGACGGTGGGAGAAGACATTTTAATTCCCCCGTTTAATGGTATCCGTATCACGGTTCCTAATGGGGCTACTTGGCAAGACTTATCCACCGCTTATGGGATTCGGGCCGATGTTTTGTTTGAAATTAATGGTTGTGTGCCTACCCCTACAGTGGTGTTTATTCCTGGGGTTAACTGGCAACCAGGGGAAACAGCCCCTCAAGCTGATTATACAGGGTTAAGAGGCTATCCTTTGCCCAGTATAGGGCAAGTAGGACTCAGTTATGGATGGCAGGGTGATCCCGATACAGGAGAGTCCTTTTTTCATGGCGGGATTGATATCTTAGCAGAAGAGGGAACCCCGGTGTTAGCAGCAGATGGGGGAACGGTGGTTTATGCTGGACAAGAAGGGACTTATGGCTTTTTAGTTATTATTGATCATGGTAATGGCAGACAAACCCGTTATGGTCATTTAAGTCGCTTTGAAACGCGTATTGGTGAGTCGATACAGGTAGGGGATGTGTTGGGATATGTGGGAAAGACAGGGCAGCCAGATATCTTAAACTCTCATTTACATTTTGAAGTACGGTTTCAATCTCCGGTAGGATGGGTGGCACAAGATCCCAATATTCATCTATCTCAGTAAACTTGAGGCAAAGTCTCCAGAATTTTTAGCTATTAAACTAAATTAGAATAAATTGTAAAAGTAATGAGAATCAAAAGTATTCGAGTACGTAATTTTAAAAGCTTTAAAGATTGTACTATCAACTTTAATGATTTTAATGTTGTTATTGGTTCTAATGCTTCGGGAAAATCTAATTTAGTTCAGATTTTTAAGTTTCTCAAAGATATTGAAGAATATGGCTTAGAAAATGCTATTTCTCTACAAGGTGGTGTGGAATATTTTAGAAATAATCAAATTGGTGCAAGCGAAGATTTTTATTTAGAAATAGTTTTTTCTTATGATAACTGTTATGTGAATCCATTTGATGCTAATTCAAAAATATTTTTTTATATTAAATATTTCTGTTATAAAATTCGTGTACAATTTAACGCAAATCATGAAAATAAATACCAAGTTGTTCAAGATGAATTGATTCAAAAAGGTGAATTTATATTTATAGAAGAAAAAGATAGTGTTGAAAATATATTATTACGAGAAGGAGAAGGAGAAGGAGAAGGAGAAGTTGTTTTTTATGTAGAAGAAAATAATATAAAATTTAGGATGAACATTCCCAATAAGCTTGAAGATTTTATCAGAATTCAAGCAAATAATAACTCTATTTTCGCTCAATATCGTCAATCTATAGAAATATTAATTAATACAAATAATCATCTTAAAAAAGATTTTTTACTGATACAGACTCCTTTTTTTGCATTTAGTTTTCCTATAGTATATGAGCAAAATTTTAATAAAATTAGTATTTTCGATTTTGAGCCCAAACTTCCTAAAAAAGCAACATCCATAACAGGTAAAATAGACTTAGAAGAAGATGGCAGGAACTTAGCTATTGTACTAAATAAAATTTTGAAAGATCCTGAAAAACAGAGAAAACTATCTAACCTTGTTACTGACTTATTACCCTTTATTGATACTTTAAAAGTTGAAAAATTTGCCGATCAATCATTAATCTTTAAACTTAAAGAAACCTATGCTAAAAATAATGAATATTTACCGGCTGCTTTTATCTCCGATGGAACCATTAATATTGTTGCTTTAATTGTTGCTTTATACTTCAGTAATACCTCATTTACTATCATAGAAGAACCGGAAAGAAATCTGCATCCTTCCCTGATTAGTAAAGTAGTAGAAATGATGAAAGATGCGTCTAAACAGAAACAAACTTTAGTCACTACCCATAACCCAGAAATGATTAAATATGCTGACTTAGAAGACATTTTATTGATTAGCAGAGATGAAGACGGGTTTTCTCAAATTACTAGACCAGCAGATAGTGAAAGGGTTAAAATATTCTTAGAAAATGAAATCGGTATGGATGAACTTTATATCCAAAATTTATTAGGATAGAAATTAAACAATGAGTTACAAGCAATTATATATCTGGGTAGAGGGTCCCGATGACAAAAGATTTATAGAAACCGTAATCATACCCTATTTTAAAGAAAAATATAATAACATTAATATTATTGAATATGCTAAAAAAACAACTAAATTTATTGAAAATCTAATCAAGAGTATTAAATCAATGAAAGCTGATTATATTTATTTAGCAGACATTGATAACGTTGCTTGTATTACTCAAAAAAAAGAACTAATTAAACAACAAATTAAAAATATTGATGAGAATGCTATTATCATTGTTCGTAAAGAAATTGAAAGCTGGTATTATGCGGGGTTAACTGAAACAAAGTTTAAGACACTGGGTATAGAGAAACCCAGTAGATATAAAAAAACGGACAGTTTAATAAAAGAACAATTTGATCAGAGTATTCCTAAAAAATTCAACTCTAGAGTTGATTTTATGATTGAAGTTTTAAAAGTTTATAATCTAAATACAGTAATTAATCAAGAAACTAATCAATCCTTACTCTATTTTGTTAACCAGTATAAGATATCTTAATTTATAAAATTTGCCAAATCTTGTAGAGTGGGTATTACCCACCCTAGGATGAGAATACCTTTTTAAAAGACTAGGAAGGCCTCGATTAAAGTATATTCAAATTTTTTTTACAATAATTCTCTCAAAGTTATGCTAAAAATAAGACACATGAAATAGTAATGTGTTGAGGTAATATTAATTATGTGTTTAGCGGTTCCTGGAAAAGTAGTCAGTATTAGTGGGGATGAACCTTTATTGAAAAAAGGAAAGGTAAGCTTTGGTGGGGTGATCAAAGAGGTTAGTTTTGCCTATGTCCCCGAAGTACAAATTGATGATTATGTAATTGTTCACGTGGGCTTTGCCCTCAGCATTTTGGACCAAGAAGCAGCAGAAAAAAGTCTAGCGGAATTTAAAGAAATGGAAGCAATTCTTAATTCTTAATCATCCAAAACGATAACCAAACCCCCGAACCGTAATTAAATATTGGGGTTGACTGGGATCTTTTTCGAGTTTTTCCCTTAACCAACGAATATGAACATCAACGGTTTTAGTATCGCCTAAAAAATCGGGCCCCCAAATTTGTTCGATTAGTTGTTCCCGTGACCAAACACGACGAGGATAACTCATAAACAGTTCTAATAAGCGATATTCTTTAGGAGAAAGATTTATTTCTTCTTCCCCTACGGTTACACGACATTCCTGGGTAAAGAGAGTGATATCCTTAAATTTTTTGACCGAACCAGAAGAGGAAGAACTACTAAAGCCTTGACGACGAATTAAGGCGCGACAACGGGCCACTAATTCCCGCATACTAAAGGGTTTAGTCAAATAGTCGTCAGCCCCAACTTCTAAGCCTAACACGCGGTCAGTTTCACTGGCTTTGGCACTCAGTATTAAAATAGGAACGATATTGCCTTGATAACGCAGAAGACGACAGATATCTAAACCGTTAACTTGAGGCAGCATTAAATCCAAAATCAACAAGTCAAACTCTGTTTGGTTCTCATTAGGATTTTTATCGTCTTGTAATAAATTTAAAGCGGTTCTTCCATCACTCACCGCCTCGATCTCATAGCCTTCTTCTTCTAAAGCCAAAACTATCATATCTCGGATGACATCCTCATCTTCGACGACGAGAATACGGTTAGTAGTCACTAGAGATGGGTTCGGAGGAGTTTGATTTACGTCGAAAGACAGCATAATGACTCTAGTTTATGATTTTATAGCAACAGATACAACAAAACTGAAAAGTTAGGATAATAAATATCCCACTCATTGTTATAACATCAAATTCTTATGTTGCTACACTTAATGACTTGGCCCGAAGTTGAGAAGTATTTAGAAACCCATCAAGGAATTATTATTCCCATTGGTTCGACGGAACAACATGGACCGACAGGGTTGATCGGAACCGATGCAATTTCTGCTGAGGCCATAGCTAAAGGAGTGGGAGAAACCACTCAAAGTATAGTCGGACCGACTATTAATGTTGGCATGGCTTTACATCATACGGCTTTTCCTGGAAGCATGAGTTTACGCCCCAGTACCCTCATTCAAGTCATCCTTGATTATCTGACCAGTTTGACAGAAACTGGTTTTACTCGTTACTTTTTTATTAATGGTCATGGGGGCAATATTGCCACTCTAAAGGCTGCTTTTTCTGAAAGTTATTATCATTTATCCCATTTAAAAATTCCTCAAGCTAATCAAGTTCGTTGTCAAGTGGCAAACTGGTTCATGTGTCGTTCAGTTTATCAAAAAGCCAAGGAATTATATGGGGATCAAGAAGGTTCTCATGCAACCCCTTCGGAAGTAGCTATCACTCAATTTATTTACCCAGAATCGATTAAAAATGCGCCCCTTTCTCCTGATGTTAATTCAGGTTATCCTATCTATGGTGCGGCTGATTTTCGTGCTCATTATCCTGATGGCAGAATGGGATCAAATCCAGCTTTAGCAACTCCTGAACATGGGGAAAAATTGTATAAGTTAGCAGTTGAAGAGTTGAGTGAAAGTTATCTTAAGTTTTTGGAAGCAAAATAAGGGGAATGGGGAATGGGGAATGGAGAATGGGGAATTGAGAATTGAGAATTAATTTTTTAATTTACATTTCTTTTTTTCTGATTCTCTAATTCCTATTTTGACGCTCTCCCGTTTTGTAAACGCGAGAGCGTCAATATTTCCTACAAGAGAGATTTGTAGGGGTTTAACATTGTGTTTTACCTAAAATATTGCGAGAATGCCCCCCTAGTGGAAAGAATCCACCACTATATTACGTAGTTGAGCGAAGCAATTAGTGGTGGGAGTATGTCAATCTAGTGAAGGGAGTTTTAGTTTAAGAATGGAGCGATCGCCTTTAAATTAGTTATTGTAGCTTTTCTTGTAACTGTGTTTTAGCAGTTAATAAAGCTTCGCCTAACTTACTTGGATCGCGTCCTCCTGCTTGGGCTAAGTTAGGACGGCCACCACCGCCACCTCCACATATTTTCGCAATTTCTCCGATAAATTTTCCTGCTTGTAGTTGCTTTTCTTTATTGACTTTTTTACTAAAAGCTGCTACCAAGCTAACTTTTCCTTCTGAGGGAATTGAGCCTAAAATAACTGCGCCTTCTCCTAATTTTTGTTGCAATCTTTCTGCTGCCGTTTGTAATGCTTTAGCTTCCATTTCTCCCATATCTGAAACCAAAATTTTAAACTCACCAATTGATTCAGCATCGTTTAATAGTTGATCAGATTTAGTAACTGCTAAATCTTGTTTAACAGACTCTAATTCTTTTTGGGTGTTTTTCAGTTCTAATTGTAAAGCAGTGATGCGATCGCTAATTTCTTCAGGTTTAATTTTAAAGCGATCGCAGAGATCTTTAACCACAGTTTCTCTCACTTTCAAGTATTCTAAAACAGCAGGTCCTGCAACAGCTTCAATGCGTCTTACCCCTGAAGAAATCCCTCCTTCCGACATAATTTTAAACAGTCCGATTTCGGCCGTATTTTTAACATGAGTTCCTCCACATAATTCCATAGAAACCCCAGGCACATCCATGACTCGAACTTCTGCCCCATATTTCTCTCCAAACATAGCAACTGCACCCTTTTCTTTAGCAGTTTCTAGAGGCATAATAGTAATTTCTGTGTCGTGTGCCTCTGCGATCCAAGTATTAATAATATCTTCGATTTGTTGTAATTCTTCTGGGGTTAAGGAACGGGGACAATTGAAGTCAAATCTCAATCTATCAAAGTCCACTAATGATCCTGCTTGGGAAATCGAATCATCAACAACTTTTTTCAAAGCAGCTTGTAACAAATGGGTTGCGGTATGATTAGCTTGCACTCGACGACGACAAGCCCTATCAATAGTTGCATTAACAGTATCGTTAACCGTAACTTGTCCTCTTTCTATGTAGCCAAAATGTACAAAAATCCCTGATTCTTTTTGTACATCGTCGATACGAATAAGCAAATTATCACCAGTCAAATAACCTCGATCGCCTATCTGTCCCCCAGACTCACCATAGAATGGAGTCTGATCTAAAACAATTTGAATTGTCTTTCCTGCTTCTGCTTGCTCTACTGTTTTCCCATCAATTAAAACAGCTTCAACTTTAGCTCTTGTTTGTAGATTAGTATAGCCTAAAAATTCTGTGGGATGGATATGGTTAGCTAATTTATCTAAGCTACCTTGTACCGTTAAGTCGATAGTTTCATGAGCGGCTTTTGATCGTTCTTGCTGCTGCTTCATTTCCGCTTCAAAACCATCTATATCAACCGTTAAATTACTTTCTTCTGCGATTTCTTGGGTTAACTCCAAAGGGAAGCCAAATGTATCGTATAAGGTAAAGGCATCCACCCCAGAAATCTGTCCTTGTTGTTCCGTTTTCCCGATAATGTCAGCCAGTAATTTTTCTCCACGTTCCAGGGTTTTTAAGAAAGCGGTTTCTTCTCGTTCTAATTCTCCTTTAATAAAGCTTTCTCTTTCCCTAACTTGAGGATAAGCATCTTCAGAAAGTTGTATAGCTGTTTCAGCAACTTGATTGATAAATTGTCCTTCAATTCCGATTAAGCGGCCGTGACGCACAACGCGACGAATTAAACGACGTAAAACATAACCTCTATCCGTATTTGATGCAGTAATCCCATCACTAATCATCTGAACCACTGAACGTACATGATCCCCGATAACTTTGAGAGAAACTTTTGTTTTTTCCTCTGCTTTTTTGTAGTCAATTTTAGCAATTTTAGCTGCAGTTTCAATAATAGGGAAAATAAGATCCGTCTCGTAGTTATTGGGAACCTTTTGTAATATTTGTGCCATGCGCTCTAACCCCATTCCTGTATCAATATTTTTCTTCTGTAATGGGGTTAAATTTCCGTCAGCATCACGGTTATATTGCATAAAGACCAAGTTATAAAACTCGATAAAACGAGAATCATCTTCTAGATCAATATTGTCCTCTCCGAGTTCCGGATGAAAGTCATAATAAAGTTCTGAACAAGGTCCACACGGTCCTGTGGGGCCAGCTTTCCAGAAGTTATCTTTTTCTCCCATTCGTTTAATTCTTTGGGGAGGAATACCAATAATTTCTTGCCAAAGCTGAAAGGCTTCATCGTCTTCTTCAAAAACACTGACGACAATATTTTCTGGGGGTAACTGATACACTTTAGTAGAAAGTTCCCAAGCCCATTTAATCGCTTGTTCTTTGAAGTAGTCTCCAAAGCTAAAATTTCCTAACATTTCAAAGAATGTATGATGTCTTGCCGTGCGTCCGACATTCTCGATATCATTGGTACGAATACACTTTTGCGAAGTAGTAGCACGAGGGAAGTCAGATTGTTTCTGGCCAAGAAAAATAGGTTTAAAAGGAAGCATTCCTGCAATAGTGAGGAGAACGGTAGGATCTTCAGGAACTAAGGACGCACTGGCTAAAATTTTATGATTGTGTTGGGCGTAAAATTGTAGAAAGCGATCACGTATTTCACGGCCTGTGAGAGAAGGTAGTGTCTGAGTCATTATGGTTTTATCTACTTACCGAAAAATTGGGTTTAAAGCCCCGTCCTTTATTTTAGATTGGTTCGCCTTGTTTGAGGCATTTATATTAGATTTTGATAGCGGAAGTTAAATTATAATACTGCCATAGCGTACTTCTTAAGGTTTATTCATTGTTGATTAATAACTTGAATACCATTACTGGATAATTTTGTTACCCATAATTCTAAATTTGGATCTTTAATCTCATCTTTAACAATATTTTTAATCTTTTCTGCCTCTGTTTCGGACTGACATAATGTAAAAACACTAGGTCCAGATCCGGACATCATTGTACCTAGTCCTCCTGCTGTTTTTAATACCTGTTTTAATTGCTTAACTTGGCTATATTCTGGCAAAACAACTTTTTCTAAATCATTGTACAACAATTGTCCAATTTGGTTCCCATTTCCTTCACTAATAGCTTTAACCAAAGGGCCAGAATGAACCTGAGATGTACGAGAGTTAATACCCGTTTGATCGTTAATATAACTATCTGCAAATTGTTTTTTATATGTTTGATAAGCCCAAGGAGTAGAAACCGAAAGATTGTTATATTTAGCTAAAACAACCCATAAATTATCAAGATCATGAATAGGGTCTAAATTTTCTCCTCTTCCAGTCGCCATTGCTGTTCCTCCACCCACACAAAACGGCACATCCGAGCCCAATTTTGCGCCTAAAGTTTGTAACTGAGGAACTGTTAAGCCAAGTTTCCATAATAAATCTAAACCTAATAAAACCGCGGCCCCATTGGTTGAACCTCCTGCTAACCCCGCAGCTACAGGAATACGTTTGTCAATGGTAATATCCACGCCCCCATACTTAGCAAAGGCTTCAGGGAATTCTGCCATCATCAACCGAGCAGCCCTAGTGGCAATGTTACTCTCATCTAAAGGAACTAAAGGATGATTACAATGCAAATTAACCCCTTGAGTACCATTAGAACGAATTTCAATATGATCTCCTAATTCAATGGTTTGTAAAATCATCACTAACTCATGATAACCATCGGGGCGATCGCCGATAATTTCTAGATATAAATTAATTTTAGCAGGGGCAATCAATTGATAAGTTCGCATTCTTAACTCCAAGAATAAACGTTAGTGGGGAGTGTAGGAGGGGTGGGAAAAGAGAAGCAAATGCAAAAATAATTAAATTCTTAATTCTACATTCTTAATTCTTAATTACTTTGCTCCTGCATTTTTCAACAATTCAATCATCTCAGGATAATTATTGTATTGGGCTAAGTACAAAGCCGTATAACCGCTATTATTGGTCTCATCTAAATTGACTTTTGGGATCTCTAATAACAGCCTAACCACATCAACATAACCACGATGAGATCCCCACATTAAAGCAGTTGCGCCTGTTTTATCTTTGAGATTGACATCTGCTTCAGCTTTGATTAGGAAACGTAGCAAACTAATATTACCTTCATCTGCTGCCTTCATCAACCCTGTACGGCCATTGGGTAGCCTTGTATTAGGATCAGCACCTCCATCCAATAAAATTTCAATAATGTCCAAATTTCCTTGAGCGATCGCCAGAGTTAAAGGAGTTTCCCCATAGTTGGTGCGATTGGGATCGGCCCCGTATTGTAATAATTCTTGGACAATTTCTCTATGTCCTTGTACCACTGCTAGAATTAGGGGCGTGTCGCCAAACTGATTACCCAAGTGGACATTTGCTCCCCCTGCTAATAATACTCTCACTGCTTCTAAATGCCCTTCTACCGTGGCGTAATGTAACGGAGTTTCTCCCTCCTCATCTCGTAGGTTAACCTCTGCTCCTGCGGATAATAGGGCTTTTATAATAGCCGTTTGCCCTTCCGATGCAGCTAAAGAGAGTGGGGTTTCTCCTTCGCTGTCAGAATGATTAATATTGCTTTGAGTATTGAGTAATGCTTGAAATACCCTTAAACTACCGCAACGGATAGCAAAAACCAAAGCTTGTTGACGGTTCAAGTCTGTACTGTTTCCCAAGAGGCTAATCACTGCAGGATGATCCCCTTTGATAGCCAGTTCAAGAGCCGTATTCCCTTGCTTATTTTGAGCATTAATATCAGCCTCGGCTGCCAATAAATGGGCAACAATCTCTTGATGGCCCTTATAAGCAGCAATCATCAAGGCGGTATTACCATCATCATTAGTTTGGTTGACTTGGGCTTGGGCTGCAATTAAATCTTGAACAATCTCTACACGGTTGGCGGCGACAGCAAACATTAGAGCAGTCAAGCCGGAAAAAGCCCGTTGTTGATTTACATTCGCCCCTGCATTCAGGAGACATTGAACCACCTCTCGAAGTCCTCGTTGCGCTGCGTACATTAAGGCACTGGTATTTTGTAAATCTGTTCCATTAACGTGAGCACCTTGTGCTAATAAGGTTTCGACTGTTCTACAGTCTCCTTGACGGGCTGCGTTAACCAATTGGAAATCGAGCGGTGAAACCATACAACTCTTTTGTGATATTCCTCTCGACGCTGAGCGAGCTTGGTACAGCGTGGGCTTGCCTATCTTGCGATAGAAAGTTACTGCTTTATTGGTCTTTTCTAGATACACAAATGTTGCCACTTCTGTATGCCCATCTAGATACCTCAACTTTGAGTAACACCGACTATCCATCGGCTGCAATCTATCAAGTTTTCTACAGAATGAGAGCACCTAATTCTGCAAAGCATCACAGAATGTAAAACGCACTTAAGAAAACTCTTCTACCTGTTTGGAGTTTCTGAGCATTGTTGATTGTCTAGGGCAATCTCAGGAAGTATATCTCTACTGGCTAGAGCGATAGGGTTCGCTTTTCACTTTTTTAGCCTGTTTCCAGGTATCTATTAGATCCATCGTATTATACTACTTTTTTGTTCAGTGTCAAAAGGGCTGTCCCTGCTCTGATTACCGAGTTAACTAATCTATTTCAACCTGAGTTCGATATAAGGGAATTTGTAGACAATTCACTCAAATCAGCAGTCTCAAACCCTAATTGTCTCGTTTAAAACAGGATAACTCCGAACTCACTTTATTTAACTATTCAGAGAACAAGGTCGTGAAAACCGTACATAAAACAGGTTGCTTTTTTTTGCAATACTTTGTTACATTTATTTACATGAGTTCACAAAGGAGTTAAACACCTATGCTAATTATTGTTATTTCCTTATTAATCGTTGGTTGGAGCGCTGCGGCTGTGATTGGAACTCAAGCTTATTTCCGTGGCGAACAAACCAAAACAATTCATGAGAGAAATTGGCAATCTGAGTCCTTTGAAAGATTAGCGAAGTCAGTAACAGGAAAAGAGGTGGACAGCAATCGCATCCCTGCCTTTAATGTTGATGCTTATGGAAGCAGTAACCTGTAATCACTTTGGGTAAACTTTACAATAGTAATCTTGTCTTGCTCAGCAGATTTTGGGCCCCTTAATCTCCTGTTGTCGTAAAAACAAAATCCTAACCTGTGTTTAACTAAGTTATGCTTTGATGACTTTTGAACGAGGTTGGGATTTTTGCCTTAGAAATAGCGAGTTAATGGTCAATTTAAGTAGTCGGTTTGCATATTGGCCTGGCATAGAGATTGTCCTTTGAAGAGGGAAGACAGAAGGCACAAGGCATGAAGAATGTAGAATTTAATTGTTGTTTGATTCTATATTGGCCTCCGTCTGGCCACCTTAGCTAGTTGACAGGCCAACATAGACGATAAATTTTTACCACATCGTCTCTAAGAAACTTTGCCAAAGTAGATGTAATAATTTAAGATTCGTAATAAGCTGAGATAGAAGACGATTTTCTTAATCAAAAAACCAGTCTCAGTATTTAATCAATCGTACTGTAGATTTTCCCAACTTGGATTATCCTAAATTCTTAAAATAATTAATACCCCGCCAACTCCAATGATTCTTAGTGATAAGCTAACTCTTAATCATTCCAGCTTAAATAATACCGAAACGGCTGAATCTTCCAGTGCTGTGGACAGTCATAACCGACAAAGCAGCACCTCTCCTTTTTCCCAAAGTAATGAACTCCCAGAGAATCCTGGAGAAGAAAGTAAAAGAGGTCCCATTGTGCCACATAATTTTGCGAGAATCAAAGTCATTGGTGTTGGTGGTGGCGGCTGTAATGCGGTTGATCGCATGATTGAAAGTGACTTGATGGGGGTTGAGTTTTGGACAATGAATACTGATGCTCAAGCCCTCACCCAATCATCTGCCCCCCATTGCTTACAAATCGGTAGAAAATTAACCAAAGGGTTAGGGGCGGGCGGCAACCCTAACATTGGGAAAGAGGCGGCTGTAGAATCCCGTGATGAAATTGCTGAAGCCCTAGAAGACACGGATTTAGTTTTTATAACTGCAGGAATGGGTGGTGGTACCGGAACGGGGGCTGCAGCCGTTGTAGCTGAAATCGCCAAAGAAAAGGGCTGTTTAACAGTAGGGGTGGTAACTCGTCCTTTTACCTTTGAAGGGCGAAGACGGATGGTTCAAGCCAGTCAAGGGATCAGTGATTTACAAAATAATGTCGATACCCTGATTGTCATTCCCAATAATCAACTGTTGCAGGTTATTTCTCCAGAAACCCCCCTCAGAGAAGCCTTTTTAGCGGCCGATAACGTTCTGAGACAGGGGGTACAAGGTATTTCCGATATTATTACCATTCCTGGTTTAGTCAATGTTGATTTTGCCGATGTCCGTGCAGTGATGGCTGATGCGGGATCGGCGTTGATGGGGATTGGAGTTGGTTCAGGTAAGTCTCGTGCCAATGATGCTGCTACTTTGGCCATCTCCTCTCCGTTATTAGAACATTCTATTCAAGGGGCTAAAGGTGTAGTGTTGAATATTACAGGGGGTAGTGATCTGAGCTTACATGAGGTCAACACCGCCGCAGAAACTATCTTTGAAGTCGTTGATCCTGATGCTAATATCATTTTTGGTGCCGTGATAGACGAAAGGGTTCAAGGGGAGGTGATTGTGACGGTAATTGCCACCGGGTTTAGTGCAGAGGCAGAAAATACTCCTGCTACCAAAGACACTTCCACCACAACTCGCAATGTGTCAACCCCTAATCCCACCAAAAAAGAAGAATCCCAGCCCCCCAAACCAACAGGACTGGATATTCCTCCTTTTTTACAGGATCGACGTTTTCCTCGCGGATAACCCAAAACTTGCTCGATTAGTTCTTTTGCATTATAGCCCGTAATCTGAGTTAATTTGTACTTAGATTGCGGGTTTGTTCAGTTTTATTTTTAGGTTGTTGATTAGTTGTTTCTCGCATTCCTGTTATGCCAAATCCGATTGCCATACCCCCTTAATTTAGAGACGTTGTCTGCAATGTCTCTACAGGTGTCTCAGGTAAAAAATAAAGGGGTTTTGAGATGCGGATTTGGTATTAAATCTTCAGAGGTAATTCTAAATTCTAAATTCCAAATTCTACATTCTGATTGACATCTTCCCACGCACGTCTCAAAATCAAGTAGTATGGGGATCACAGATAATAGCTTATCAATTCGTGTATCTCATTCCTTATATACTGTGCTGTATAAAATCCGTTGTCGTCCCGCTTTTGCGGCCTTATTCGTTACCTTAAATCCAGGAGAAAGCATAACAGTAAAAGCGGGTTCGATTATCAGCATGGATGGCAATATTACAGTCGCAACTTGTTTTTGGGGAGGATGGCTATCCGTCTTCTTGAGAAAATGTTTTGGAGGACAAGACATCTTTGTAGACTACCTCATCAATGAGACGGCCAATCCTTTAACAGTTGTCTTAAGTCAGACTAATATTGGAGATATTGAACGCATTGATGTTTCTCAGGGGTCGATTTATCTACAACCAGGAGCATTTTTGGCCCATACCAAAAAAGTCAAGATCCGAAATCACTGGGCTGGTTTTGGCAGTTGGCTGACGGGGGAAGGGTTATGGAAACTTAAACTGAGCGGAAAAGGATTAGTATTTATTGGAGCGTACGGTGGCATCGTCAAACAAACCATTTATCGTGATCTTGTTCTCTCACAAGGCCATCTCTTGGCACATAGTTCTAAAACGAGGCTAAAATACCATAAAACAGAAGAAACCGTCAAAATTACTATCTCAGGGATGAAAAGTAAAAATAAACGGGTTCAAACAGCCCTAATTTATTATCAATCTCGTACCTTTGGGGGATTAATTGATTATCTTCGTTCTCTGGTTTAGACTTCCAACTGCTTGAGATCCTGGGTTATCTTAAAATGTCGGGGTGAAGATCCCTGTTACACGGATGTTAGCGGTGGGATTAAACCCCGACCAACAAATAAAGTGCGTAGCAACCATCCCTCATTGTCTCCTTTAAAAAAGAATCACCCCGAACTCCGAACTCCGCGCCACCGAACTCACGTTGGGAACCCTTTTTTTCGGTCAAGAAGTTCAGTCCTAGTGGCTACACAAAAAGATAATTCCAACTGTTTCCTTTAAAACCATAATTAAACAAAGATGGATGTAAAATTTCAGCTAATATTTCTGTAGAGTCAACTAATCTATGACTGGGACGATTGAAATAAGCATTCCCATCAACAATAAAAACTTGACCATTTTTGACAGCTTTCAAGTTTTCCCAGTCTGAATGGTTCCTCAATATTTGTGATTCTTGTTCAGTGCGCTTTAAGTCGAAACCACAGGGCATAATCACAATCACGTCGGGATTAGCTTCTCTCAAATTTTCCCAGGTAAAATAGGGGGAATGTTCTCCTTTGACTCCTAAGAGTGGTTGCCCTCCAGCAATCTCTATGAGTTCAGGAATCCAGTTACCTCCGCCCATTAATGGCTCGATCCACTCTAGAGCAACTACTGTAGGTTTGGGGTCGATGTTCTCAATTTTTGTCCTAATTTCTTTGATTCGTTGTTTTAATCGTGTTAAAACTGATTGAGGATCAATGCCAAAAGTTTTGGCCACTCGTTCAATGTCTGTGAAGACTTCTTCTAGGAGATTTGGTTGTAATGAAATAACTTGCGGATTAGAATTGGTTAACTGAGCGATCGCAACTTCAACAGTACCAAAGTTCACAGCACAAACGTCACATTGATCCTGAGTAACGATATGAGTGGGTTGAAGTTTTTGAAGGGTTTGAAGTTCAATATTATAAATACTCAGGGCTTGTTGTAGTAGGGTTTGAACATCTTGATCTATTTGACCACTACTACGGGTACTATCGAGTCTGGCGGTGGTACAAATGGGTAAATCACGAACTAGGGAAGGATAATCACATTCGTGAGAGCGTCCCACAAGAGAATCCGTTAAACCCAAACAGTCAATGATCTCTG
>JAAUYJ010147539.1_pt1 | contig 35223 bp, 30 predicted proteins | sample 7278031 | NCBI WGS metagenome assembly JAAUYJ01 (sample SAMN14350222, study PRJNA611818) | marine sediment metagenome | isolation source: surface marine sediment (1.8m) | place: French Polynesia: Moorea | collected 2018-08 | reverse complement strand
TGAACCACCTTTACTATGTGGTTTAACGTGACTCGCATCTTTATCAGACAAATAGTCTCGCATATTTCTAGCAGCATTTTCAGCATTAGTCCCCGCGCGTTGAGATGGTGGCACTTTGTTAAACATTTCCTGAGCTTGAGCGTAACTTCTTGATGCTTCTCCTCGACGTACTCCCCCTCGATAAAATTTTCGCGCTGCACCAGCAGATAAATCTTGAAATTTAGCGTTGTAGACTTTACTTGTAGCTGCTGCGTTAACCGCAGAGTTTCGTTCCGAGTCATTAGACATGATTTTTTACTCCAAACAATATTACCTTTTAATTAGAAAATTTGAGTCGTTTTCTATTAATATGGTAAGCTTTTTGTTGGTTGTTTGGATATTGTGGAAAATACTAATTTTTTTTAGAAACTAATTAATTAATCCAGGAAAAATACAGTGATTTAAGTAGAATTAAAATATTTATTTTAATCGTTAAATTTTTTCTAATTTGTCTAGAAAAATCAAAAGAGTGTATTTTGCCAAATAAATAAAATTTACAAAGGCAAAATACACTCTAAAAATTATAAAAATTTGAGTTTTTTATGACATTATTTATGTCTCAAATCTTGCTAACAATTGCTGCTAAGATAATAAAAATAAGTAGTCAAGCAAAATTAATTTTAATTTGACCAGCGGATTAAATAAGGTAAGAATTTTGGTAGTCCTGCATAGTAATGGCGAAGATATATAGAACCCCTAAGTGTATCTATTGACAGTATAGACGGGGAGTGTGGGGAGATGGGAGCATTTTTCTACTCTTTTGAGCCGATCTTATTTCTCAATCTCCTGAGTTATGAGGACGTTAGACTGACTCAAGAGGCAAAAACCCTAATCTTTGCAGAGATACACTTAGGGGTTCTATATGTTTTGTAATTTCTGACCACACCTCCGGTCGCCTCCGGTCACTTCCGGTCACTCTCTCTACCATTACTATGCACCACCATCAGAATTTTTTCTGAGCCACTCCCTACTCCCTGCTTCAAAATCTTAAATTAACTTTGCACAGGTACTTAATTCACGTTTGTAGGGACAGAATATTTATCTGAGTAGTTTTGGTAAATCAACCAAACCCTCTGGACAAATACTCCATCCCTACAAAACTTAATTCAATTCAACACCAATCCTTGATCACCTTATCGCTTGCGGTAAGGTACCATTGTATCAATGTTGATACTGCCCAAGTTCACTCTTGTTGCTGAATTCACTTGGGGACTAATTTCCCGTGCCAAACCTAGATAGAGAGAAGGATCGCCTGCTTTAGCCTGCTTTTCTTGAGGAGTAAAGCGACGTATTTGATTTTGAAACACAACTTGAGGGAACCCAAGAATAGTCCGGTAGTAGAAACCATAACGGGGAGTCTTCAAATTGAAAGGAGTTTCTCCCTGGTTCCGTTGGGGTAAAACCCGACGACGCTGGTAAGGTACAGTATCATAACCAAAGTTGCTCAGATACTCTTCAGTATTCAGCAACTCATCTATGAAACCTTCAATACCTTTGTTAGCAATAACGATAGACCAAGCAATCTTTTCCTTTTCGTTGTAAGTATCGCGGCCCAAAACCCTTTGAACACACAACTGAACAAAACGATAGTTGCTATTTGTATCATAATTGTTCCGACGGAATGGATCAGAAGTTACCAAACCTCGAATAAAATCTCGAACTGTAATTTGACCATTTTTTAGCTGAGACTCCAGAAATTTTTGGCGATCGCGCTTCAGAATCTGATGTTCGCTATAAATTTGCCGATAAGCTGCCCAAATTAACTCATCCCACTCTGACCCAGAGGGCAAAGATTCGGCTGAGTAAATCATTGGCTGATCATCGCCTGGAATTTCATAACCAGTAACTCGCGAATTTTGACTATTTGGCTTGTATTCTAATAGTGGAATTGCCACGTCAGAATCTCCTTAATTATTAAATGTGATTTATCAATCGTGACCAAAGGCCACTAACCCTTGCTGCGATTCAGGAAATGGCATCAATAGCCAACCTTAAGATTAAGGGATCAAGGCGATCTGAGTCTCACTTTTATTAACTTACGCAACAATCTGTAACATTTAGCCAAGAATTTCCAAATATTCTTTGGTCAATATGTTGGAAATGGACAATTTTATCTAGTTTATAGATTGTTGGCCAAACTTGATTCACCAGCCAAAGGCCGAATAAAACTGAGTTACATCCTGAGATGGTGCTAATGCTTCGTCTGAGTTGCCTTCCTCTACTCTCACCTCTGTACAAAAGGTAGAAGTATTAAACCCACCAAACCGCTTCACCGCACTTGTTCGCATTCTAATATTAGGGCTAGGGAACCAGAACCTTTCAACAGAACTCATTGTTTCATATTCCGTAATCAGAATTAGTCCATCCTCTTCATCCATTTCAAAACGCCCCACAACCGGGACAATTTCTGCATAACCTCTTTCTCTTAACATTCTGCCTTTTCTGGGGTTATCTGCATCAGGAACAATGGCAAAAACCGTTGACCCTTTGTGGTTCTCATCATCCTTATCCCAAGCCATTGAACCATCCCAAGTTACAAAAGCACCTCCTGCGGCCAAACTTGGCTCGATATCGTGCATTTGACAAATTTCTACTACTTTTTGGTCATCAGCACCAAGGCTAGTTACTTGAATATCTGAACTTCCCATCTCTGCTTGCCTAAAGGCCAAGTGATGAGTTGTACGTTGCGATCGCCACTTTCCAGCACTTTTTTGAAAAAATTCCATTGCATTCATTCGACATTTCTCCATCTTTTGAGAGATTTTCCCTGAGTCCATTTTTGCACTTTAGGGTCAACTTTAGTTTTAACCCCTCAATGGTAAAGCTTCTAGCTTTCATTAACGTTGTGTTAACTTTTATCGAATAAATTAGTTTCAAAATGTACATTATGGACAGTATGTCAAGCGAATGTTACGATAATTTACATAACAAGAAATCTAGAAGTTCAAACAAAACATATAAGTGAACTTCTATTATCTAAATAAGGAGTACAAAACTATGGAAATGCCAAGTAACCTCAGTATGGAGCAACAGTTCAAGTTACAAGTTTTGCGAGAACAAGTTAAAGGCTTAAGTCGGGAAGAAGCTCAAGAGTATCTAGTTGAAGTTTTACGTCAAAGTATGGTCAAAGAGAATTTGTTCAAGCATTGGATGAAAGGCAAAATTTAATCAATGCCTTTTACCAAAAGCAAAAATATAGTACATTTCCTAGATAGTGCCCCACCTAATGTCAACTTAGGCGGGGTTAGTTTTTTGTTAGTTACTTAATCCCTTGATAGAATAAAATTAACTAAAGATACTGACAAACTAAAACTCCGCTACAGACAAAATTAGTCAAAAGCCATTAAATAGCCCAACGAATCGTACAAACAATAAACAAATATGAAAATTGCTTATCTCGTAAATCAATACCCAAAAGTAAGTCATAGCTTTATCAGACGAGAAATATTATCAGTAGAAGCAACTGGTATAGAAGTAAGTCGTTTTTCTATTCGTTCTCTAGGAGCAGAACTTGTAGATCAGAGCGATCTAGAAGAATTTGAAAAAACTAAATTTGTTTTAGGTGTAGGGATAGTTGGTTTAGTAGTAGGTTTAATTCGCGTACTACTGCAAAACCCAATTAGTTTTTGGAATACTTTATTGTTAACCCTAAAAATTAGTTTGGGGTCAGAACGAGGATTATTAATACATTTAGCCTACTTTGCAGAAGCTTGCGTACTGTTAGGCTGGTTATCAAAATTGAATATAGATCAAGTTCATGCACATTTTGGGACTAACTCTACCACAGTTGCAATGTTGTGTCATGCTCTAGGAGGCCCTCCCTATAGCTTTACAGTTCATGGACCAGAAGAATTTGATAAGGTAAAGGCGATCGCCCTCCCAGAAAAAATTAAACGGGCTAAATTTGTAGTAGCAATTAGTTCTTTTGGTAAAAGTCAACTATATAGGTGGTGTGACTACAAACAATGGTCAAAAATTAAAATTGTCCGTTGCGGGGTAGACCAAATGTTTCTGAATCAATCCTATATTCCCATACCGCAGGAATCTAGATTTGTATGCGTGGGGCGTCTGAGCGAACAAAAAGGTCATTTATTGTTAGTGGAAGCTGCGAGCAAACTAGCTACTATGGGGCAGAAATTTAAACTAGTGTTCGTCGGTGATGGAGAACTTCGCAGTGAGATTGAAAGCCTAATTGCCCAATTTCAACTTGAGGAGTATATTGAAATTACAGGCTGGGCTACCAATGCAGAAGTCAGACAACAAATATTAGACTCTCAAATTTTGGTCTTACCTAGTTTTGCTGAAGGGTTGCCAGTGGTACTGATGGAAGCATTGGCATTATCGCGTCCTGTGATTAGTACGTATATTGCTGGTATTCCAGAACTCATAGAACCAGGTAAAAGTGGTTGGTTAGTACCTTCTGGGTCTATTGATAGTTTAGTCAATGCTATGGAAATAGCATTACAGACACCCAGAGAAAAATTAGAAGAAATGGGAAAGCTTGGAGCTTCTCAGGTGGGTAAAGCTCACAATATTAATATCGAAGTTAGTAAATTGGTGGAATTTTTTAAGTCTTAAATATTAGGGTAAGTTATTATTGGCCTACATCATTATTTTCTGTAGGGACTTCAAACCCTTTTTAACTCGACGAGAAACAGTAACAGCGCTGATACCCATTCGCTCTGCTGTTTCCTTCTGAGTTAGGTCACAGAGAAACACAAATTCCAAAACTTTGCGAGTTCCTTCTTCCAATTTTGCTAAAGCTTGCTGTAAACGAATTTGGTCTTCTTGAGCTAACTGAAAACTACGATACTGAGTATCTGGGACTAATTCTCCTAAACAAGTAGCTCCTTCATCTTTTTCATCTTGGACTGGAGCATCTAGACTAAGAGGAGAACGGTTACGACAAGCTAGTTGAATTTCTTGCCATTGGTCTAGAGGAATATTGAGGGCCGATGCGATTTCTAAATCTGTGGGCTTCCGCTTTAGTTGAAGTCTGAGTTCTTGTGATATTTTTGTGGCTTGTCGGTCTAGAGCTAGCCAGTTTCTAGGAATGCGCAAGGAAGGGCTTTTATCTCGTAAATAATGCTGAATTTCGCCTCGTATATAAGGAGTAGCGAAAGAACTGAAAGCTCGCCCTTTGGATATGTCAAATCGCTCGATAGCTCTAATTAATCCAATACAACCAACTTGAAGTAGGTCATCGTAGGTTTCTGTACACCTATTTAACCAATGATAAACTTCTTTTCTAACAAGTCCAATATTAAGTTTGACTAATTGGTTCCGGAGCCTAGTAGAATGATACTGTTGATATTGGCGCAACAGCTGTAAGTTTTCACTTTTTAGTTCTTTGGTCAGTGTGGTAGACATAGCTATATTGTGATTTTCAGAGCCAACCACTGGTAGATTGTATACATAACATATCTTCTATGATCACATATTTATATAATAAATGCTGTGATTTTGGCAATATTAAACTGTGATAGAGAACACAATTGATTAATTAATAATGTATTGTTAAATTTTAGGTATTGGGCCTTGTGATTCCGAAATTGTTTGTAATGTAAATATTAATACGATACTTAACGAGTTAGAGAATTATGATCACAACACTGTACAGTCAAGATATCTAAAATATAGCAGTTAAATTAAATAACACTAGAGGATTTTTGAGTACCTCTAGTGTATTTGAGTCTAAAATTGATTTTTTTAGACCAGAGTAAATTGACCAAATTATTTATTTCTGAATCGTGATTAGCTCCAGAGTTAACAACAAACTTGATCGTTCCTTCCTTGACATACTCCCGACGTTGCCCTTACCGGACAAAGCGGGATTCTTCAGTCAGGGAAACCCTGACCGCTGCGCGTGACAGAGGTGATGTCCTCCCCCTGTGAGTGATCATGCTAGATCTTATAATGGCTGTGTTAATAAATTGTCAATGGCTATAGCAACTAGGACTATAGGAAAACCGTACACCCTAGCCCGGCTTTCCCATACGACGCTCCCCTCCCCCCCTTTCCAAGGGGGGTTAGGGGGGATGGAGAGCGCGGGACTTCCCGCCTGGGAAGTTAAATTTGAAGCAGCTTTAGGAAGCAGAATCTACCCGACCATAAAAAGTACCACGAACTTTTACTTCTACGGCCTCTTTTGCCCCTAAATCTGTATCCGAAGGTTGAATTGCCTCAAAAATACCAGCAATTTCACCTGTTTCGCCGTCCACTTTAGAAATCTTCAGTGATATCTGGCCAGCTTTTTCGCGAGTATCTGCCTCCTTCACATTAGCTTTGACAAATTCTTCATCATCTGCGAGAGATGGTAAGGCTACTGCATTATCATATCCTGCACTGACACCACGACCTTTTGGATCTAGGAAACTAGAACCTCTGTATGAAGGAACATTGTATATTCCCTCAAAATCTGTAGAGGTATTAATCCCAGAAACACCTGGTTGGCTGCTAGCAGTAAGTCCTTTGACTGTAAATAGAAACGGAACTTCCTCACCACCAGGTAATAAAACGGTTATGGGTTGGAAATCTATACCATATTTTTCGTTGAATGTCAAAGAATTATTTTCATCAAAGCTGAGATCGCCAGTAACCTGATCTAAGCTAGAAGTATACCTTGTTAAAGATTTTCCAGGAACAAATTCTGCTTCTTGGCGTTTATTAGTGGGTTCCTCCTTGACAAAATAAGTTGTAGGCTGTAAACAAAGGTCTGTCAAGATATAAGAGCCTTCCTGATCGAGGGCTATAGAACCACGAGCTGTTTCTGGTAACTCCGGACAGTTGTTAGCCAAGCCAGTATTTACGATATCCTCGTAAGTAAGTGGTTTATCACTATTGGGTCCTTCTGAACAGGCTGTCAGAAAACTTAAACACACAGCTAATAGCGCAGCAATTAAAGCACGATACCTCATTGTCAACCTCAAGATTCAACGTTCAATATTTAACAGTGCTACTGCGTTCAGTGTTGACGCAGTATGAATAATCCGATTTTAGATGTTAGATTTGATTGGTAAGTCAGGGCAATGGAATAGTTTACACTCCAGCAGGTTTACACATAAGAAACCCAGTGTAAAATTTTGAGCCTGGCTTTGAGCTATATCTTCGTGTTTGTCACTGGAAATAGTTCAGCACTTGCTCAAACCATTGAACACCTTGATTGACTTTTTTTTGGCTTTCCTCGTCAAGAGTAGATTTTTGATACTCTGCTAACATGGATTACCATTCATTAATCTGCTTTTTGCTCCCCATCCCTCAAACAAATGAGGAAAGTAATTCTCTGAGAATTACTTAAATTTATTCAAAGCAGATTTATCATTGTATTAACCCAACATAGTATTTTACATTGCTTGTTACTTTATTCCTAATTGACATCCTCGCGACGCTGCTCTAGGAGACAGCGCGGGATTTCCTAAAATCACTGATAGGGGGCTTTCTGTTGCCTCTTGCCTCCTCCGGAGGAGCTTCGCTAACAGAGGAGTTGCCCTAATATAGCACCCGCACTCCGCGCACTCCGGGATTTAGTCCCAGATGGTTTACGGACGCTCCACTGCGAGTCCCGTAGCCTTCTTAGTGGCCGTTTCCTTGCGTCTTACGCGGACGTGGCTTTCCATCCGCAAAATATTTATACTTGGGTTGATGTCCCTGTCATGGTGACTACCGCATTCAGGACAATCTCACTCTCTCATACTTAGGGTTTGCTTAAAAGTATTTTGGTGGAGAGTAGGAGTCAGGATAAATGGGAGTTATAGAGGAGGTAGTAGGAAGAATAGTCCCTTAATTTTTCTGCCAAAGTTAGCATTTTGGGCTAACTTTTTGAACCTTTTGGACTTAAAAGCTTGCACTTTTTCCAGACCCAAAAAGGTTAAAACCTTTACCTGTCAATCCTTTTAGATTTAATCAGCAAACCCGACTTAGAGGCAATTTCTCAACCACATGACCACACTTAGAGGGCGGAACTTTGATGCTCGCTCTTTCGGAAGGCAACATTAGAAGCATAAATAAATATAACGAAACACAAAGATATTAAAAATCTTTTTCTGGCATCCGTGCCAGGATAATTAATTAACAAATCTGGTATTAATACTACCGAGAACTGATACTATATTGTGTGATATTAACTGGTAATATGGACACAAATACTACGACAGATAATGATTCAGCAAATTTAGACTATGATTTGGAATCATTAGCAAATTCAGTCAGGGCCTTAGCTAAAAATCATCAGGGTAATCCGATGGAAATTTTGGCTATACTGCGAATATTAGAAAGCTTGCATCAGGAACTTAGAGAAGGTTTATTTCAAGAAGCATTACCTGATAATCGTCAGGCACTTTATAATTTACTTAAGGATATTGAAACCAAAGGTGGGTGGCCTTATATCCCCCGCTTAAGGTTAAGCTCTATTTTGGAAAATTGGTTTCCTGAATAACTATAGTATTTCATTAAGAGTGGTATCTATTTCATTAGTATTGGTATCTATAGGTTCACTTATGGATGAGGGTGAGGGTAAAGGTTCACTAACATTTACAAAATCCTCTGCCGAAATTATTGAAGCCGGAACATTTACTAATACAGCCAATAATCTCCCATTGTCAGTGGTAATCAAAGTATCTCTGAAATTTAACCCTGTTCCTTGGGTAAAGGTTAAATCATCGAAAGTTAAGTTACTATTAAAACCTAAGAAATCTTCTAAAGGACTAAAATCATTAATAACGTCAATATTACCTAATTCTCCAGGTAAGACAAATATATCCGAGCCTTCTCCTCCGGTTAAAGTATCTTCTCCAGCCTCTCCAAATAAGATATCATTGCCTCTATCTCCAAGTAAGGAGTCATTACCATCGCTACCTTGGAGTATATCATCTTCTTTTCCACCGAATAATGTATCGTCACCAAGCCCAGCTATAAGTATATCATTATTAGAATCACCAAATAGGAAGTCATTATCTCCTTCCCCAAATAGAGTATCATCTCCTTTACCTCCTCGAAGACTATCTACATTATCTCCACCAAAAACTTGATCGTTACCTCTATTTCCACTTAAAAACTCACTGCCAATACCTCCAAGTAGAGTATCATCACCTCCTTCTCCAAAGAGAGTATCATCTCCACTACCTCCATCTAAACAGTCATTACCTTCACCACCAAATAATGAATCATTGCCAATACTACCACTGCCAAAATCATTACCTACATCACCAAAAATGGCATCATCATCAACATTGCCAAAAATACTATCATCACCTTGACTACCTCTTAATGTGTCGTTACCATCTCCACCATTAACTACATCTACTCCTTGATTACCAATTACTAAGTCATCTCCAGTTTGTCCAAATAACGAGTCATTACCATCTTCTCCTAGCAAAAAGTCATTACCTTCACCACCTTCGATATTATCGTCTCCAAGACCGCCAAACATTGAATCACGGCCATCTTCTCCCTGTAATAAATCATTATCCTCACCACCTATTAAGGAGTCTGATCCAATACCGCCGACAATCTCATCTTCTCCTGTTCCGCCATCTTGAGTATCATCTCCTGCTTCACCAAAGATAGTGTCATTGCCGCCAAAACCTTCCATAAAATCGGGTTCTGGAGAGCCAATTAAAAGGTTATCATTGTTATCTCCTGAGATATTTGCCATATTTTGGATACACCTATTTTACTACTGATTATTTGCTATGAATTAATTAAGGAGGGGAAAAAACACAAAAAAATATTATAGGTTTTTTTGATCATATTTTCCCTATTTTTTGACAATTGATATATGTAATAGATGTTCAATTTACAAATATTTATCCTTACAGTTTACTTCTAACTTAATCTCAAACTATTTTGTTTCCTTTGAGTCTAAATAATTTTTAGTTTATCTATTTTAAAGGATTTTGTATAATCTAAGATTCACATACATAAGTAGTCGTGCAAAATAAATTTCCTAGTTGAGAAAGGGAAGAGTGGGATAGGGAATAGGGAATAGAACTCTCCGGGAAAGAGGGAGTAGGGAGCAGGTAGCAGGGATAAGGGAGAAATAACTGATGTTTTCTAGATGATAATTGATTTTATTTTTTATAATTGGAGATGTCTAATAGGGAGAAATAACTGATAGTTTATGGATTAAAATTGGAGATGTATAATCAAATTTGTAATTAATTTTGCATAAGCACTTAAATTTGGTGACGCTTGTCGCAAACAGGAAATAAAAGTCTAGAAAAAGTAAAAAAAGATTTGATTTTTATGATTTTTGAGAAAGGAAGGATAATCATCTATAATAGCAATCCTAAATTATTTGTAACAAATCAAAAAATAGATAAAAATCATGAAACTCTTACTGCTGTTCCCTGTTCCCTGTTCCCTGTTCCCTGTTCCCTTTTTCTAGGATATTTTTTTCACAACCACGCTGAGGAATGCTATAGTTTTATTTGGGCTAAATTTTCAAATAGTCTTGTTACTTTAGCTAAGTCTTTATCTCCTGGGCTTGTTTCTACACCACTGGAAAGATCTATGCCAGAAAAAGTTTTATTAGTAAGTTTAATGTTATCTTGTTTGTCTTGAAAATTTGAAAGAAATTGTTGCATAGCTTTTGTCACATTATCTGGAGTTATACCACCAGCTAATAACCAGGGAAGATTAGGGTTAAATTTTTTGATAATTTGCCAATCTAAGGTTTGACCAGTACCACCGAATTTGTCGGGATGATAGGCATCTAGAAGTACAGTATTAACATGATTTACATATATATTTGCTCGAATTAAATCTTGGGGAGATTTGATTCTCAAAGCTTTAATTATTTCTACATGGGGAATTAGTTGATGGAGCTGATAACAGAATTCTGGGGATTCCTCACCATGTAATTGTACTCCATTTAATTTCGTGTTCATAACTATTTCAGAAATTAAATTTGTTTTTGTGTTAACAAATACGCCTATTTTGTCAATATTTGGTGGTAGTTTTTCGATAATATTTCGGATTTGTTCAGGAGTAATATAGCGAGGAGATGTGGGAACACAGATAAATCCGAGAGCTGTTGCTCCCATACGAGCGATCGCTTGTCCTTGGTCAGCTTTGGTAATTCCACAAATTTTTACGCGCATAAATTATACCCACTAAGAGCTAAATTTGCCATATTTGTATCAAAACTTAAATTTATTGTTAATTATTAAAACAAAATGTAGTTTATTCGTAAAGTTCTATGATAATTTCCAAAACATAAGTTAATTAAAGGATAAAAATTCACTTTTTGAAAAAGCAGGTAATTGTAGCAATTGTCTGAAAAACCTTTGTTTATAGTTTCTTAAAACTTGGGATTTTATCCTCGCAATAATTCATCAGGAAAGGAGATAGGAACTTGAATTCTAGCTTAATTTTGGCAGTACAATCTCAGGATCTTTCTGTTCAGTGGTCGCCAAAAGTCGCAATCATAATGATAGCTTGCAACTTACTAGCAATTGTAATTGGCTACTATGCTATTTCTAAGCAAAATCGTGGACAAGGACCTGATTTACCTGTATCATTACCAGCTGTTTTTACTGGCTTTGGAATACCAGAACTGTTAGCTACTGCTAGTTTTGGTCATATTCTGGGAGCAGGAGTAATTTTGGGGCTTGGTAGTTCTGGTATGCTATAAGTTACAACCTGATTTTAGTTATTATAGGGGGTATTCTCTGGGCATATTTAAGAGACTCCCCCATTTTTAGTGGCGTTGCATATTTGATATCTATTTAAAGAGAGGGGAGTGTGGGGAGATTGGGGCATAGGGGATTAAATATTAAAATATAGTATATCAATAAATATCATATAACCGGATTCTATATTTCTATATATCTATAATATACAGTGCTTTCCGTTGTTATGAGGTACACCCCGAAGCGGGCAAGATGCCTGCAATACAATGTTTTCATGATTTACCATGTACATCATTTCTCCAAAATTTGTTGTAAAAGATAGGATTATTATTCAGAAATGGTATAAGACCTAAGACCTAGCACCGAGAAGCTAACAGACAACTAACTGCAAGCTAAGATGGAAAATATGAAAACGAACGTTGAAATTTAAGGTCATCGTAGGAGTATATCACTCAAAAATTAAGGAAAATTTCATGCAGGTAGCTTGGCGAATTGGACATTTATTTGGCATTCCACTATTTTTAGATTCTTCGTGGTTTATTATCTTGCTCTGGGCTACTTATATAAATGGCTTATATTATCAAGATAAAGGACCTATTTTAGCTTGGGGTACTGGACTTATTATTGCTCTTTTACTTTTTGGCTCTGTACTCTTGCATGAATTAGGTCATAGTTTAGTTGCTATTTCTCAAGGAATTAAAGTCAATTCCATTACCTTATTTTTATTCGGTGGAGTTGCTTTAATAGATGAAGAATCTAAAACTCCTGGACAAGCTTTTCAAGTGGCGATCGCCGGACCTTTAGTAAGTTTACTTCTATTCTTTTTTTTAGGTATCACAAGTCTATTATTACCGACTTCTAGTTTAGTGGCTGAACTGACAAATAGGGTGGCAGAAATTAATTTAGTTTTGGCTATTTTTAATATGATTCCTGGTTTGCCTCTAGATGGCGGACAAGTATTAAAGGCAGCAGTTTGGAAAATAACTGGGAGTCGTTTTACTGGGGTAAGATGGGCAGCTAAATTTGGTCAGGGGTTTGGATGGCTGGCAATAATTTTAGGGATAATTATAATTTTAGTTAGTAAAGATTTGGGTGGTCTTTGGATTGTTTTTATTGGTGGGTTTGCTCTCCGAAATGCTAAAATTTATCACCGGATTACAGATTTACAAGCGGCTTTAATTAATATTAAGGCTGCTGATACTATGACACGAGATTTTCGGGTGGTAGATACAAATTTAACTTTGAGTGAGTTTGCCGATAAATATCTTTTCAGAGATTCTAAATTATCTACTTATTTTGCTGCTAGTGAGGGTCGTTATAGTGGGTTGGTTTCTGCTGACGCACTTCGTTTTATAGATAAAAGTTATTGGAATAGTCAAACTTTAAAAATAATTATTTGTTCTTTGAATCAGATGGTTACTATTTCAGAAAAAGCTAGTTTAGTCGAAGTTATTAACTGTATGGAATCTCATCAGCAAAAGCAAATAACTGTACTTTCACCTGCAGGGGCGGTTGCAGGAATAATTAATAAGGGCGATGTTGTAAGAGCTATAGCTAGATATTTGAAGTTGAAGATTTCTGAATCAGAAATTAAGTTGGTTAAAGAAAATGGTGTATATCCACGAGGAATGAATTTAGAGGCGATCGCTAAAGCAACAGCTACTTCTTTATCGGGTCTTAATAAGTAGTTATATTAAACTCAAATAAGTCGAGAAAAAAATATCAAAAACCATAGGTTTGAAGTAGGACTTCCTGACGGAATGCTCCGCAAACAGCACTTCAGCAAGCCTCTTGTAGAGGAAGTGCGTTATCAGCTTATTCTTGGTGTATAATTAAAGATTCATAGCCCCATTAATACCATGGGTGAAAAAAAGCCATGCCCCCGCCCCCGCTGGAGTCTACCCTAGCGTAGCCGGGTGCTTTTGGTAAACCTTGTACCCCTGCAGACGTGTATCTGGCGGGGAAATGTTATGCTTGAGAAGACTTCAAATATTAACTAATTAACTTAACTAATTAATAAGGTTGTTCAAATTTATTCGTTGCATCAGCAGCTTTTTTTCTAGTTTTTCCGATTATTTAACTACACCCAAAACCCCACACCCTATACCCAAAATTGATAATATTTGTAGCAAACATTTATCACCCTTGGTATTAAAATGGGAGGCGCATACCCAGAATTTTTCGGTAAGAGTTTCAGGATTTTTATCTATTTTTTGATTTGTGACAAATAATTTAGGATTGCTATATCAGAAAAAATAAATATTATCAATTATTACCACCTAACCCCTAACACCGTAAGCATTCAGTAGTGAGAACTTCAGCAGTCAGCAAAAAGCAAATACAGCGCTCTATTAGGCATCTCAAATACTTCTATTGAAAATAAGTGAAACTAATAAATTTTGTTACTAATAAATCCAGTTTATATTAGAAGTATAAAGGCAGAAAAAGCTGAGACTTGTTTGCAAAGCATTCCGCAGGAAATACTTACCTAACACCTACATATTAACCACTGTAGCAATATTTTATGAAAATCGTATTAGCTAGCTTTTTACTGTAACTATCCCCCGCGGGGACGGGGGTAAAATTTTTTGAATTTGGTATAAATTTAGATTGATTTGAAAATTATATATCTTCTGTTTCTTGGGCTTGATTAACAAATTTACTAATGAAACCAGAAACCAAAGATAATACAATTGCCCCAATAACTGCAGGCCAAAAACCATCAACTTCTAAACCAGGAGTAAAATACCCTGCTAATGAAAGAGAAATTCCATTTACTACTAACAGAAACAATCCTAAAGTGAGAATTGTCAGCGGTAAAGTTAAAACCGTCAAAATTGGTTTGACAATCGCATTTACTAATCCTAAAACAATTGCTGCAACTGCGGCAGCAGGAATACTATCAACCCTAACACCCGGTACAATAAAAGTGGTAATTAATAGGGCGATAGTTGCTAGTAACCAAGTGACAAAAAAACTAGCCATAACTTTTATTTTTACCTCCTAAATCGCAATTTTTTTTACATCCCGTCCTTAAGGGCGAGGTCTTATTTTGGTCTAGTTAAGATAAACTAACCTAGATAGTCCAATTAATACACTACTGACTATGATTTTGCATCAAATCGCTACTTTTTTACTCGTACTTAAACTTTTTTGTTGGCCTACCCTTGCCCAATCTCAATATTATCCACCACCCATCTCTTATAGTAACGCTCAACTTACTGGTAAGGATTTTTCTGGCCAAGTGCTGCAGTCAGCAGAATTTTCTAATGCTAATCTTCAGTTAAGTAATTTTACTGATGCTGATTTGCGGGGGGCTATTTTTAGTTATTCAACGATGACAAAGGCAAATTTACATGGTGCAGATTTAACTTTTGGGATGGCAGATCAGGTTGATTTTACTAATGCGGATCTATCTGATGGGGTGTTTGTAGAAACTATCATGTTAGGTTCAACTTTTGATGGTGTTGATATTACCGGTGCTGACTTTACAGATGCTTTATTAGATGGGGCGCAAGTTAGAAAGTTATGCAAACAAGCGACAGGGGTTAATTCTAAAACAGGGGTGGCAACCTATGATTCTCTGGGATGTAGATAGGAGATTGGGTTAATGATAGTGAAACCCAACTCAGTCTTGGATAAGTTGGGTTTCTGTAGGTAATGGTGATGTGTATAATATATAACTACTATAACTACTAAAATCCCTTACAGTAGACCAAAGTAGGGACGTTGTATGCAAGGTCCCTACAGGTTTTTGGTTATGGCTCCGATGGTTCATCAAGAGCGAAAAGCGCTGTAAAGATTTTTTACAGCATTCCTCAAGCTCGTGAGGTAAAGTTATATTTTTATATTTTATTCCCTGTTCCCCGTTCCCCGTTCTCTCAAACAGACAATGACTGTATATCACCAATATGAGAACTTATATATATAAATTTATTTATTTTAACTCTTGACTGTTATCAATGCAGTAAATTAAGTTATTTATTTATAGTCTATTAAATTAACCTCGAAAAATCTACAGATAAACAAATTAAATTATTCTCCAAAAAAAATATTAATCTTTGTATCAAAATTAAGATAAAATTAACTTTTAAATAAAAAGCACATAATTTATCTAAATATCTTGCAAAAACAAAAATAATGTTATCAAACGAGTTTCTAGAAACAATATGGCTAATACCTTGCTATGCCATAACTGGTGCAATTTTAGCCTTGCCTTGGTCGCCCGGAATTATTAAGCGCAGCGGACCAAGACCAGCAGGTTACATCAATTTAATAATGACCTTCATCGCTTTCCTGCATGGTTTAATTGCTTTGACGGCAAGTTGGAATCAACCTGCACGAGAATTATCAATACCCTGGTTACAAGTAGCAGAACTCAACATCAATATTTCTGTAGAAATATCCACCCTAACCATTGGGGCGACTATATTAATAACAGGTCTCAACCTCCTCAGCCAAATCTACGCGATCGCCTATATGGAAATGGATTGGGGATGGGCGCGTTTTTACTCTCTACTAGCATTATTTGAAGCGGGAATGTGTGCCCTAGTTTTGTGCAACTCCCTGTTCTGGAGCTATATTATTCTAGAAATTCTGACTCTGGGTACATATTTATTAGTAGGATTGTGGTATTCTCAACCATTGGTAGTTACAGGAGCGAGAGACGCTTTCTTGACAAAACGGGTAGGCGACTTATTTTTGTTGATGGGAGTAGTTGCTCTATTACCCCTAGCAGGAACTTGGAATTATACCGAGCTTGCTGAGTGGGCGAAAACAGCAAACATTGCTCCCACTACTGCTACCCTATTAAGCCTAACTTTAATTGCGGGTCCTCTAGGTAAATGCGCTCAGTTTCCCTTGCATCTTTGGTTAGATGAAGCAATGGAAGGACCGGTACCAAGTACAATTCTCAGAAATTCTGTGGTAGTAGCTGTTGGAGCTTGGGTATTGATTAAGTTGCAACCAGTTTTAGCTTTGTCTCCTGTAGCTTCTACGGTAATGATAGGAGTGGGAGTGTTTACATCAGTTTGTGCTTCTTTAATTGCTATTGCCCAAATTGATATGAAGCGAGCGCTATCTTATTCTGTCAGCGCATACATGGGTTTGGTATTTATTGCCGTTGGCACAGGTCAAGTAAAAACTGCTTTAATATTATTATTCACCTACGCTTGTGCGATGGCTTTGTTGATAATGAGTACGGGTGGAATAATATTAAATTGTATTAGCCAAGACCTGACTCAATATGGTGGTTTATGGTCTCGTCGCCCCATTTCGGGAATTTCTTATTTAGTCGGTACTGCGGGATTAGTTGCTTTCCCCCCTTTGGGTGGTTTTTGGGCGTTGTTACAAATGGCAGGTAATTTGTGGCAGACTCAACCATGGTTGGTTGGGGTTTTGTTTGTGGTGAATGGGTTAACTGCTTTTAGTATTATTCGGGAGTTTGGTTTGATTTTCTGTGGTAAAACTAAGCCAATGACGGAGCGATCGCCTGAAGGTTTATGGGCGTTGGTTTTGCCGATGACTATCTTGGCTGGTTTTACATTGCACGTTCCGTTGTTATTAGCATATTGGCAGTTATTACCAGATATAGCAACTATTAATAAACCTGTTGCTGGTTTGTTACTGTTATCGAGTGTACTTGGTTTTGGTATTGGTGGGTTGATTTATATAAATGACAAGTGGGAGAAACCAATTAAATTGCCTTCCCAAGGAATACAAGAATTTTTTGCTTACGATTTTTATACGGTCAAATTGTATAAAATTACAATTGTTTTTGTAGTGGGTTTAGTATCAAAAATTATTTCTTGGATAGACCGCTATATTGTTGATGGCGTAGTTAATTTAGTTGGTTTTGTGACTATTTTTGGAGGTCAAGGTTTAAAATACAATGTTTCTGGTCAGTCTCAGTTTTATTTGTTGACAATTTTGATTGGTATTACCCTATTATTAAGTTGGTTAGCTGTTGGTTTATTTTAGAGAAAAAGGGAGTAGGGAATAGGGAATAGGGAATAGGGAAGAGTAAGCTTTCAAATGGTTTTTCCTGCGGAAATGCTCCGCAAACAGGATTTATAAATGTGCTAACCTTGGCTTCGACTGCTATATAATCATAATCATAATTAGCAGAATTTACGCTGAGGTACGAAAAACTAGGGCTTGAGATTGCTTCCCTATCGGTCGCAATGACGAAAATACCTTTTTTTGACGATTCTCATACAATTTTCCCTTATATCATGTTCCCCTTGCAGGGGAGCTGCGCTAACGGATAAACACTAACTATAAAGTCATTGCGACGGTCACTGCGTGGAAGGTTTGCGGAGCATTCCGGAACGGATAGCAATCTCAGGGGTTTGAGATATCTCTTCCATCTATGTCCTAATCATAACTATTCAAACGAACATGATATTATTGATTATTCAATGATTCATAGCTAATTTAATCAATTACAATTTAACAAAAAATTATGCTCAGTGTTTTAATTATTATCCCAATTTTAGGGGCAATATTAGTAGGATTTTTTCCAGGAAATATTCCTGCGGAAAAATTACGAAAAGTCACTTTAGCAATAGCTGTATCTCTCATAGTTTGGACTGTACAAATTGCTATAAAGTTTGACTTAAATAATCCCCATTGGCAATTTCAAGAAACATTTGCTTGGATTCCACAATTAGGTTTAACCTACAATCTTGGAGTAGACGGTTTATCTTTACCCTTACTTGTCCTCAATTCTGTACTAACATTTATTGTAGTTTATGGCTACGGCAATAATGTCGAACGTCCGAAACTTTACTACTCTTTAATTTTGTTGGTAAATGCAGGTGTAGCAGGAGCTTTTCTTTCAGCAAATTTACTACTTTTCGTTCTGTTTTACGAACTAGAATTAATCCCCATATATTTATTAATAGCAATTTGGGGAAGCGAAAAACGAGGCTATGCAGCAACAAAATTTCTCATCTATACCGCAGTTTCTGGAATTCTCATATTAGCAGGATTTTTAGGCATAACTTGGTTAAGCAATTCTCCTAGTTTTGACTATAATCTGATATCTACCCAATCATTACCCCTAATAACTAAACTTATCTTACTTACAATTCTTGTAGTAGGATTTGGAATTAAAATACCACTGGTACCCCTACATACTTGGTTGCCAGATGCTTACGTCGAATCATCTCCCCCCGTTACTATTTTACTTGGTGGAATCTTAGCAAAATTAGGCACTTACGGATTATTGCGTTTCTGTTTGGGATTATTCCCTCAAACTTGGGAAATAGTTGCACCCGGAATGGCAATTATTGGTACCATTAGCGTCTTGTATGGAGCATTAGCAGCGATCGCCCAACAAGACATTAAACGGATGGTGGCTTATAGTTCCATTGGACACATGGGTTACATTATAGTTGCTGCTGCTGCGAATACACCCCTAAGTTTAGTGGGAGCGATCAGTCAAATGGTGGCTCATGGTCTAATTTTAGCGATTCTATTTCATCTAGTGGGTGTTGTGGAAACTAAAGTCGGCACTCGCGAGTTATCTGTTTTGAATGGTTTAATGAGTCCAGTGCGGGGTTTACCTTTCACCAGCGCTTTATTAATTATGGGTGGAATGGCAAGTGCAGGGATTCCAGGAATGGTAGGTTTTGCTGCTGAGTTTCTGGTGTTTCAGGGTAGTTTTTCTAAGTTTCCAATTCCCACTCTTTTATGTATTATTGCTAGTGGTTTAACAGCAGTTTATTTTGTAATTTTGTTGAACCGTACTTGTTTCGGCAAACTAGATAATGATACAGCTTATTATCCAAAGGTTATTTGGTCTGAACGTGCGCCTGCTTTAGTATTAGCAGTAGCGATTTTCTTTTTAGGAATTCAACCTACTTGGTTAGTACGTTGGAGCGAAGAAACTTCCAATTTTTTAGTGCTTAAATCTCAAATAGAAATTCAGTCAATAAGTCAATATTTAAAGTAGGGAGTAGGGAGTAGGGAGTAGGGAGTAGGGGGTGTTGGTAAATTAAGAGATAAAACTGTAAGGTTTATATTTCTTTAATAGCTTTAAATAGCTACGAAAGCTTAGAAACCGGGTTTATGTAAAATGCCTACTATACTGACAAATCTAAAATGGTACCCTGCATCATTGGGGGGCGGGTTTATCTAACTTTAGGTGAAAACTCGTTAATTTAAGGGGGAAACCCGCCCCTACTATTGCACTATTTAAGGTGTGTCACTCTACTACTATACTGACATCTGTCTCCCATAAACCTGGTTTCTTATAAAACTCGGAAGCAAACAGATTTGATATTATTAATTGTTGAACAGATTTTGTGGCAATGATTTAACGATTTAGAAGTTACAACTATCAACCGAAAACTCAATACCTAAAAAAAACATGATACAAACAACAAAACTTCCACCATCTCAACACGAATTTGCCGAAATAATTCATCGCCTCGAAGCAGGTGGTGCAATGTTACCAGATACCCCCGAAAACCTGATGCAAATTATCGGTATTTATAAAGCTTATGCAGTACCAATGGATTTCTATTGGCGCGACTTACTTTATATTGCCGAAAGAGTATTTTTAAACCCCTTACCCTTCTTTAAATACTTCCTTCCCAAAGAATATTTAGACCTACATAATCATTATGCTGGTGATGATGCAGACTTGCGAGTTTGGCGCGGGGAAGCAACAGCTCATCCAGAACTTTTAGCATTTATTGAAAAGGGAGAAACTGGCAAAAAATCCAAATTATTACATCACTTATGGCACGACAGAATTAATATGGAATTTGCCGAAGCTTGTATGCGGGCAATGTTTTGGCATCGAGAGATGGGCGGTAAATTTGACCCTTATTTAGATACTCCAGAATATAAAGCAGCAGCGGATAAAGCAATTAAGGCTTATTTTCAAGGTAATCCTGTGATGTTGGGTTTATATAAATTATTTCCAGAAATGTTTATCGAACAGGTAAGAGAACTTTCTTATTACAGCAACTTAGGTTTATTTTGGGAAGTAATGGCTCCTGTATTTTTTGAGATGTTCGATTTATATAACGAAGGAAAATTAACTAGCGTTCCTGAAGCAATGAATTTTCTAGTAAATGGAATTTTTGCTGTAGCCGATCGCCCGATTTATCATCATGTTTATATTCGGGGAGAGTTATATGAAATTATTCCCAAATCTTGTGGTTTTACTTGGTTATTTGAAGCAGCTTTACCTTATGTAGAAGCTGTGTTTTATCGCACTGCTCCTTTCCGGGGTACAAAGTCTTATAATGCTCAGGCAAAACAAGTACCAGACGATCAAAAAGATTTTCATTATGGGATTCTTTATGCTGATGTTTTTCCAGTAGGAAATGCTGGTATTCCACCAACATTATTAATGCAGGATATGCTGCATTTTTTACCTCCTTTTTTAGTGGATTATTACAAACAATATTCTCGGGGGGAAGATGATATGTTGATTCAGTTGGGAATAAGTTTTCAACGTTCGATGTATTGTGTAACTTCGGCAGTTATTCAAGCATTAAGACAAGCAACTTTACATCCTTTAGATGACCCAGATCCAGAACATTTAAAGGCAAATCGTGACTTTTTTGAAACACAATTAGACAGGTTTAAACGTCCAGAAGCTCGGTTACGGAATATTCAGAGTCAAGATTATCGTTGATATAGCAATTCCCATATTGGTGAGGTACACTTATTCATTTATTTGAAGGAACAGGGAATAAAAAAATAAGGCGTTGCTGAATACTGAGATGATTTCAGCGGAAACGGGGACACGGGGCTTATGGTTTCTGCTCGGGCGACAAAATCATCCAGCAATTATGCAATACCAAAAATAACTGTACCTCACGATTTTGACAAACGCTATAATATTTTTGAAACAATTCAAAACAGTCAATGTAGCAGCATTGTCTGAAATTTGTATTAGACATATCTAATAATAAAAAATCAAATCAATTATCGTAAATAAAACATCAATTTTTTATTCCTACTCCCTACTCCCTCTTTTGGTGGAGATGTCTATTAAAACAATAGAAATTACCTCGGTCAGTCTTATACCAAATTCAAAAAGCACGCCCCCGAGTAGGTGGGGGTAAGGCTACTATTTTACCTCTTGACTACCGATAGCTGAAGTAGTTCAAGTTTATGAAATTGGTATTAGTTTCCTCTGTTTAATATTTTGATTGGTGTTATATCATGTCCGGATAATTAGTGATAAAAAAAACTTTATCCTTTTTATAGTTTCTTTCTCCTCTATTCCCTCCTGAGTCCTGACTCCTCCCTCCTTATTTATAACTATTCAAGCGGACATGATCTTATCATGTGGTTAAGCTGATTAATTGTCAGTTTATCTGAGGCTGGATACTAATATTAACTGCGACAACCAAAACATCAGAAAACTCATAGAAATCTAATCAACCCACAAAACTCTGACAGTAATATTTCCCGCAGAAATGTACTAAAATATGGCAAATTTGCTCTGGCTACAGGAGCAATAACTTTAACAGTTTGCTGTCAACAAAAAAAATAATCAGCAACCAGAAATAAAACCAACTATAAGCCCACAAATAGATATTTTCTCAGATATGTCTCCAGATGAAATTCTGGAAGTATTAATGTCAGGAAATCAAAGATTTGTAGAAAATAAACGTACAAATCCTAATATTAGTAAAGTCAGATTAGAAGAAGTTGCTGCTGGTCAAAATCCCTTTGCTACTATTCTTGGTTGTGCTGATTCTCGCGTACCTGTGGAAATCCTTTTTGATCGGGGTTTAGGAGATTTATTTGTAGTTCGAGAAGCTGGAAATATTGTGACTCCAGAAGAAATGGGTAGTATAGAATATGGCACTTTTGTGTTAGGTTCAAAATTCCTAATGGTATTAGGACATGAAAATTGTGGGGGAGTACAAGCAACTATGGCAGATAAACCCCTTCCCGGTCAAATTTGCAGTATAATTTATGCAATAAAACCTGCTGTAGAAGCTGCAAAAAATCAACCTGGAGATCCAGTAAGAAATGCTGTCAAAGCTAATGTCATGGAGCAAATAAAAATCATAAGTTCTTCTGCAATTATTGCCCAATTAGTTGCAAAAAATAAATTAAAGGTTGTGGGTGGTTATTACGATTTAGATGAAGGAAAAGTTTATATAATTACTTAGGGGTAAGAAAACAATCAGAGTTTTAATGCTCAAAAACTTTGAGTTCAAATTCCTAGCTCCTATAAAATTGGATAGTTTAGAAGGGGATTCAAACCCCCCTTTTAAACTCTTGAAGAGCTGATTACTAATAGCTAAATGCTGACCGCTATTCAAATTATATTTGAGGTTCAATTTAATTCTGAGCTGATAAAGTAGGTCTTTTTCCTCTTTCCTGCAGATATTTGTGTAAATTATCCTCCGATGTTACCCAAGATTTTGAGTCCACATCCCAATTAAATTTGATGCGATTCCTAATTCTTAGAGTATGAACTCTCTGAAAAGATACTCCTAGAATTCTAGCTACATTTGTTTGGGTTAGTTTTGTTTTCATGGTGACTAAGTTAAGTTTATTTATGGACTGAGATGATATTTTTGAATAAATCATTAGACCTGACTTCGATCGCCTAAGCTATTTATAGTTGATCAAATGTTCTAATATCATCCTAAATATTAAAAACCAACTATTCAACAGCAGTATTACTGAATTTTTCTAACTTGTATTTGTAGTCGAAAATTATATTATCTAGGGAATTTACTGATATATAAAATTAAATAAAATATTAAATAATACTTAAAATAATATTTATCTTCTGCTATCTCTAACTTTTACCTAGACATTGGCAATGTCAAAATATAGCAATTCTTATACTGTTAAGGTCTGCTCATCAGTTGGGTTTTAAGGAAAACTTAACATACAAGACAATTGAAAAGTCAGAAGTCAGAAGTGAGATTTTAATAACTTGAAACCTAAGTTTTACAGTAATTTCAGCTTATTCTTCCACTTCATAAGTTACTAACTATTTGTGACATTTTTTAAGTGAATTGGTATAACTAACGTGGAATCTTCCCAGTACATATTCAAAAACTTGGGAGCAAAAAACATCTTTCTAAAGTTAAGTAATATAGTTCTCGCTAATCTTTAAACTAATTTTCAAAAAAAAACACATATAATATTAGATGGTTGACTTATTGAAGCTTTTATGTTTTAGAAGCAAAAACTCTATAATCAACTAGATTAAAATCATTGACAAAGTACAATAAAAATGGTAATTGTAGCAAAAGTAATTTCATAAATCTCAAAAAATTCAGAATTTTAAGTACCGAAAATTACTTAACAAAGGCAAAATTTGAGATAAGCTAAAAATTATATATTGTAAAGTAATCCTGTAGCCATCAATGTCAGACTGGGAATTTTTGCTACAGAAAGAGGGCGATCAAACCTGGCTACCTTTAGAATCTGCCGGTGTGGAAATTCTAGAAGGTCGCTATCGGATTGTGGCTAGTACCCATATCCCTAATACAGAAGTCCAAATTCGGATTGTTCACTATTCTACGGAAGAGACTCCCCCGATAAAGCGAGTCCAGAAACGCTCTAGCCTTACCCACTCCCAAGGTCTAATCGCAATTATTCCTTTTACCAGCCTCAAGCCTGGTAAGTGGGAGTTTCATTGTGAAGCTAAATCAACCACAACATCATCAGCAAAACCACAGCAGTATATTGTCCATCTAGAAGTATTGCCCATTGAGTATGAAGTTTCAGATTACACGCCACAACTAGATTCAGAAACTCCGGCACAATATGAATTCCCAGACTTAGAATATCAACAAAATACTGAGTTAATTACTGATGAGAATGTATTAAATTTTCCTAGTCAATTAGACACAGATTTAGGAGAGATTAGGATCGAGGAAAATAGAGAAAAAAATCTTGTCGATTCTACTCAATATGAGGTAAAAAAACAGTTTGAGAATATACGTCAAGAACAATTTGTCAAAACAGAAAATATAATTCAGTTGCCAAAGATTGATGACACAAAAGAAGCAAATATTTTGAGAGAAGAAGCAACTGAAGAAAATAGAGAGAATGAACTAATAGAAAATCAAAAAATTCAACTACCAAATATTCCCGAAAATCAGTCAATAGTAACAGAAAAAGTTAACCAAGAAGAAACAAAAACAGAGGCGATACTGCTGACGCAACGCTCCGCGAACGCCAACTCTGAACCGAGCAGCATATCTGCAACAAACTCTACTCTACAGCAACCGACTCTACAATTAATTCTAGACCAAGCTGCTTATATAGCTCAACCAGGAGAAGCTTTAATCCTATCTGGGGAAGTAACCATAGATATTAAATCTCAATCTCAATCTCAATCTCAGCCAAACAAACCTATGGGTGGTTTTGAGAAGATTTATCCAACCTCCTCAAAAAAAACAGATGATATTGCCACAAACAACCAACCTATAATCAATGCCAATTTGCAAATTTGTCTGCGCAACCCCCAAACTTCAGAAATTTTAGTTGAGAGTGAGCAGATTTTACCAGATCAAGTACCACCAATTATATTTGCTTGTAGTATTCATCTACCCGAAGATATCAAGAGTCGTTTGATATTAGGACAAATAATCCTCAGAAATGAGACAGAGACTCTGGCTAGTAAATCTTTTACAATTACAGCTCCACTTCAGGAGTGGTTAGAGGTGATAGATGATAACTTTGTAGAAGAACAGCATCAGACAACTACTCCTGAATCAACAAAGTCTGATCGAAAACCACCATCTTTCCAAGATTTGGTAGCAGAAATTAATCAGAAATCTGATGGTGAGCAACCATTGCCACCCCAAATATACAAGCCTCTTAACAAGGCTGTTACAGGTAATAAGTGGGATGCTGATGCACTAGAATTACCAACATTTGGTAACCCACTACCTGATAATCTGGCAAAAGATCGTCCGAAAATTAATGAGTTGTTGGTAAAGTCAGAGTCTGCAACTGAGTCAGATAAAAATCAATTAGATGATGTGTGGGAAGATGCGGCTTCAACTCCAGAACAGACAAAATTACAAGCAGAAACAACTGAGTCAGATGAATCAGAGCTAGAAACTACTGAAAATGAGGAAACCCTTGACATCAAGCAAAATGTTGTACCCTTCCCAACAAATTTTGCTCCCAAAAATAAAGCATTTAAAGCTTTAAAACTAGAAGATAGGTTCTTTTCCCGCCTGAATTCCTTAAGTAACGATTCTGAGTTGTCACAGTGGATGAAGGCTTCTTCTGCTCCACCATCTGAAGAAATAGAAGCAAGCACAAAATTAGAGAAAGCATCAGAGTCAACTAAGGAGCAAACAGACGCAAAGGGAAAAGAAGATAATGATCCGATGGATACGATCACTGATGATCCAGAATTTACCAATGAAAACTTTTCTGGTGAAATTGACTGGGAAGCACAAGAGTTTGTCGTAGAGGATGAATTGCACGAACAGTCATTTCCTAATCAAGAACAAAAATGGAGTACAGGTTTAGCAAATATACCTCAGCCACCAGAAGAGTCTATTGAAACCCAGCCTTATATTTTCCCAGAAGACCAACCCTTACCAGTTCCTGATATCGAAGTGATGGCTAAGGATGTGATTGCTGGACGAGAGGTAAAAGTTCGGGTGCAATTACCAGATTCTTTGCCTCGGATTTATGTTAAAATTTGGGTTTACGATCGCCAGGCTCAAGCAATAGTCGCAGGTCCCCGTTGGTTAACAGATTTTATTCCAAATGGCATGGGACAACTAGAGGTAATAACTGATTTGGATATTGCTTATGGTTGCTTGGAAATTAAGTTTGAGGCGATCGCTGTAGAAATGCAAACTCACCGGGAGAGTCATAAAGCTGTTATTGAGCGTTTGGTAATTCCTCCGCCACCTCCAAGTCTACCTTTTGATAATTTGAGTTAGATTTGCTTTCTAAGAGGGTTCTTGGACAAGACCAGCTACTAGGTACTAAAGCAGGCCATCCTTTCCGTAGGGCTTCTATACAGATAGCATGAACTGTAAGTTGGCAATCTAACATTTCTATTGCTTCTTTTTCCGCTTGTTTTTTGCTAATTTTGAGTATGGAATCATCATTGAACTCAAAAGTCTTATGGCATTGAAGACAAACTAGATGGTGATGTTTATGAATATTTGGGGAGTTGATTTCATAGTGTTTATGTCCCTCGGCTAGTTCTAGTTCCCGTAAAATACCTACTTTTGTTAATAAATGTAGTGTTCTATAAACGGTAGACAGACTAATTTTTTCCTGTTGATTTAGTAACAGATTATATATTTCTTCCGCACTTAAATGTTTACCTTGAGGTAGGCGTTGAAACATTTCCAAGATAATTTCCCTTTGAGGAGTTAAACGCCAACCTCTTTGGTTAAGTTCAGACTTAAGTGAATTATGGTTATAAAATGCCATTTTTAAGATTTTCCAGATTTTCCGAATATGGGCATAGCTACCATAAAGAATATATACTTATTGCAATAATTTTGCAAGAGTTAAATCTGATTTGGATCGGGATTCAAATCTTGAGGAAACTTGATGAGAAGATGGAGTCTATGTTTTTTTATGGTTAATATAGTTCAAAAACCTCATAAGTAGTCAAGCAAAATTAATTAGACCTCTCTGAAAATGTTAAATTAATTTTGCATAGGTACTTATAATATAAACCATCCTAAAAATATAAAATGCCTCATTTATTACCTGTTTTCACCCACATTCTGACCTAAAATGATAGACTTAATTTTAGTTCCTCAAGGGCCAGAACTCAGATCGATTAGGAGTGGTCTTGGCCAAAATAGCTCTCGCTCCCCTAAATTATTGTCTCTACCAATAGGTCCTAAATCTGTTACTCAATATTTGGAGCAATGGCAGCAAAAACAGCATTTTGCCACAGAGAAACCATCAAGTTTATTAGTTATGGGATTATGTGGTAGCCTCTCGGACAAATACCAGCCTGGAGATGTGGTTATTTATAGTGACTGCCTTGCATTTAATGGCTCTGAGTTAATCCAACAAAAGTGCGATAATATTTTAACTACTAAGTTGCAAAACTGTCTGCAAGCAAAAGCTTCTCCTATCAAAGCGTTAACTAGCGATCGCATCATCTATAAAGCAGAGGAAAAACAACAATTAAAAAAAGATACTGGTGCAGAAGTAGTAGATATGGAAGGTTTCGCGGTCCTAAATTTTTTTAGTGGTGAGGCGACTGCGGTAGCAATGGTGAGAGTCATTAGCGACGACTGTAATAATGACATTCCCAATCTTACATCTGCTTTGACACCATCAGGAAATCTCCAGTCTTTACCATTAGCGATCGCTATGTTTCGGCAACCACTGGCATCTTTTCAAATGATTCGAGGCGCTATCAAAGGATTACAAGTATTAAAAAAGACTACAAAGATGATATTTTCTGATTTCTAATAATCAAACAGTTGCTATGTGACCACCCTATTATTTTTTCTTCTTCAAACTGATTTATTAGTCTAGTAACAGTAACACGACTTGTGCCAATAATCTCAGCCAATTCTTGATGAGTTAAACGAATATTAATTAACTGGCCGTCTGGAATTTGATTACCAAAGCGATCGCCTAACCATTTTAATAACCTCAAAAAACGGTATCTAATTTTTTTAGAATGAATAATTTTCAGTAATTCTTGGGTTTTTTGAAGTTGAAAAATCAAAACTTCTTGAGGATAAGAATAACCTCGTGGCAATATACTAGCTTTAACCGACGTTAAACATTCAATTTGATAAGGATATACAGGAAATAAAGGTTTGCCAACAATATCTCCTGCACCCCAAAATCCTAGAGTTACTATATTTTCGTTTTCATCCCAAGTAATACTACGAACTATTCCTGTATCAACTCGCCAAAGTAGCATATCTGTTAATGGCATCAGTTGACGACGTTTAAATTGATATTGTTTCAATTTAGAGGATTTCGTAATTGGTGCATTCAAACTCATTTTCATGCTCCTATTTTTGTCTGAAAAACAGCTATTATTAATAATTATTAATTATTAATAATCAATAATTATTAATTGTTTAACTACCACCTAATACCTATAAATTTATTTGTAGCCAAGATTTATCAAATTGGTATTACATAGGTTTATTTAGCAATATGAAATGATTTGAGAAAAAAACTGTAGGTGTTTGGTCTCCAAACCAAAGTTAAAATGGGATTTGGAGACCAAAATAGTTATAATTACATATTTCGATGGATACTTATTCCAAAAATAATTACTCTCTGTATTTAGTAGAATAAATCTCTATAAACTGAGTCTATTGCTAACTGTATGCTTGGGTAATATTCCCTAGAATGCCTGTATCAAATAAGCAGACAATTAGCAATTTTTATTTTATCCTCAAATACCAGACAAATATCACATTCTAACTCGCTAATATTTGAGCTATATTTTCCGATAAACTTTGACTATTTTCTTGCCAAAACTCTAATAGTTGTTGTCCGACATTGAGAGGATAAAAATAATGGAAAAAATGACCACCTTGAGGACATTCCCAAATTCGATCGCCAGGTTTTAAAAATGGCTGCCATCCTTCTATCAAATTAGGATCTACAATAAAATCATCATGGCAACCACATACCATTAAAGGTACATTAACCCCTCTAGGTATCATACTTTGCCGTTTCAATAATGAGTGAGGCGATAGAGATAAATCTAAATCTTTCTCTAATATTCTCACTAAGTTTTGAGTAGTTTTTCTATCCTGTTCACCAAATAACTTTTTCGCTAATTGAGTCAAGATTATTTGGCGACTACAAGGTACAAGATGACGCTGTACATAATAATGTGCTTGCCAATCAATAGTAGGATAAAAACCTACAGATAGTAAAGTTAAAGATTTAACTCTTTCTGGATATTTACGGGCATATAATAATCCTATTAATCCACTTGTGCTATGACCAATTAGGTGAATCGGTCTATCAATAGATTTGAGATAGTCGTGGAGCAGGGTAACTGCTATATTAAGAATACAAGGTTCATCCTGAGTTTGGAAATAATCCCACTTAGCGATCGATACCTTTTTGGATAGGTAACGAATTAGTCGCTGATTCAAAACTTGTAGACTAGAACTAGTATTTAACCACAGTACATCTGGAATCTGAGACATTAGCTTTGACTCTCCTAAATTTATCAAGAAACTAATTGGTAAGTAGTAGCTTCAGGTACAAAATAATCTGCCACAATTACAATTAGGAAAATTAAATTAGCAGTGGATATTGAGAATCTCATAAATTCAACTCTGTGTTGATCTGTTATGAAATTCTTCTTGATTATTTGGTTTTTCTACCTAGCTTAATGTGGGATAGCGATATAATTTTTTGGTTTTTCTCAAAAACATTTGGCAATTAACCATGTTTTGATAACTTATATCACTTTCAAAAAATATTGCTACATTGGTTGATTTTGAACTTTTAGCTGTTAGCTGGTAGATATGAGAAAGAACAAGTGGAAATGTTCTAATCCTTTGGCATCTAGATTTTTCTGTCACAATATCTCTTGAATTTGGAATGAATTAAATTCAGAAAATTCTACTCACTTACTTAATCAAATCGGATTGAAGACTCAGCCCTGTTTTGAAATTTTCTAACCATTTTTCACAGGGTTTCCTGTCAATTTAAGACTAATTATTTTCTATAATTGATGTGAAAAAAGTGGGAATAATCTACCCACTTTTACAATATGTAAAAGTGTTTTGATTCACGATGTATTTGATTTTTTGTGGTGGAATGGCAAACCTAAAATTCTGCAATAGATTTTTTTTGATAGTTTTGATCTACCACCCTCTTCCCAGACTCTCCACACTCCCTCATCTTTTTCGTTCCGCACTACTTTATTAGACATGAAATACACCTCCCTAAATAAATAGTAGTTTTTCTTAATAATTTTAGAAAAATTCTCAAGTAAATATAACTAAGGGTTAAAGATAGATTAAAAACAGATTAAAAATAGCATCAAAAGCTAATATGGCAATAATTTTAGCTCGAATTCACCTTCTTGGCGAAAATACTTGAAATCATTACTCTGTCTAGGTTTTGCTAAGGAATGCTATACAAAGAGCCATTTTTAGCATATTGAGGTATTTCCTTGACGGAGATTGAGTGTGAACCTATTTTCACTGTCAAAAATCTCAAAATACTGATAATCATCCCTTAACAGTCTAAGACATAGATTAGTTATAGAAATTAATGATAAAATTTCTTATTAGTATTAACTCATAATCTAATTCAAATTGTCAAGCCTGAAAATAAAATTCTTGGTAACAGGATATTGGAAAGCAATCCCATCAATGTTTTCAGCCTCATATCTGATATCAAATCCCGTAGCATTGGTATAGTTAGCTAGGATTAATAGTTGATAACTGAATGATGTAATACCATTTTCATAAAATCTTGCTAAATTGCTTGGTTATAGGTTATAAGTTATAGGTTTTAGGTGGTAGGTGATAGGTCTTACAGCGCTTTTCGCTCTTGATGAACCACCGGATCCATAAACTGCATGCAACATCCCTACTGTGGTCTACTGAAATGAAAACCGCTGTAATAGAAGAACTGTAACAATCCGCTGCTGGATACCCGTCTGCACCAGTACAAGGTTTATCCTCGCCCCCGCCTCCGCGAGGGCATAGCTTTTTTGAATTTGGTATAAAATAATAACCTGAAATTACTGTCGCATAGAAATTTTCAGCCGATAAAATATTACTTCTGACTTTTGTAGGGGCGATTAGCTAATCGCCCCTACTGAATTCTGTGAAATGGAACATGGCCATTTTTTCTGAGAAAACTACTATAGCACTACGTTAATTGGTTAGGACATTTCTAAATCCTAGAACCCTTTAAAAGTCTGCTACTCCCTATTCCCTGCTCCGGTATACATATTTGTTTTTATATTTGAAATTTGTAACTAAGTTTACAAAACTTATAATTTATCTGAAACTGTTGCTAATTTTTAGCAACAGGATTATACTAAACTCAGTAACTACTTCTCTAGAAAAAAAAGTTTGACAGAGAGGTAGGGTGTATCTCTCTGCCAAGTTAATGATTATGTTCTCAGATTAGGGAACTTTAGCCAGTCAAAATAGGGAATTTTAATCCTTAAATTAGCTTGCTAATAGAACTAACCAAGAGATTGTTACTAACTTAAATGATTTCTACTTAATTAAATTAACAAACAATATGTTCAGGTGTTGCATCTACCTTGGAATTAGATATTGTTCATTTCCGAGAAACTTAAATTGATTGATAGTTTTAGCAGTAACTTTTAGTTTAATACGACTAAAGTATCAGGGGCCAGGAAATGATCTAGGTGGTATGCGCGCTCTTCTGTCTTGAGTAAGATTTGTTCATAAAGATAACGAGTAGCTCGATCACCTAAACTTTCAGCTTGTCCAGCTAAACGACGAAGTAGTTTGATTACTTCTTGCTCTGCTGCTAGGTCATGTTCGATCATAGCGCGACAGCTAAAACTGCCATCTTCTTCAGGAGTAAAGCAGCACATCTCGGCCAACTTGCTAAAGCTAGCAACAGGAATACCACCTAAACCATTTAAGCGTTCAGCTAGCTCGTGGACATGACCTTCAGTTTCTCCATAACTTTCTTGGAAAAACTGATGTACAGAGTAAAACTCAGCTCCCTCTACGACAAAATGATGTTTCTGATATTGAAGATACAGTGCTTGGAAACTGGCCAAAGCAATATTCATGCCTTCACAGACAGGAGTTGTTACCTCTTTTCCTAATCCAACTGGATTATCAGAAACTTCCCCAAATGCCTGTACTGGAGTTTGAGTCGCCATATTATCTATTCTCCTTTCAATTAACTTAGTTTATTGCTAGTTCATCTAGCTCGTTTATTGCTAACAGTTTTAAGTCTACCACAGTTAAAAGGGGAGTCAACTGGAGCTAAGATCGCAGATAGAAGATTTTATGAGTTAGCAAATTTTTTTAGCAAAACTATTGAGAATAGTTGGCAGCTACTGTATAGTTAAAAATATAGACTCACTGGTAGAAACATAGAGAACTGCCGGGGGGTTAGGGGAAAACTTAGTGCTAATAGATTGCAATTGAAAAAAAATGAGTACATTCGACCTCAGACCAGAAGGCTGCGAAATTTTACAAGTAAGTTGGGTAGACCGATGGCAAGTTTATAAACGTCTACAAGAATTAGATATTTACTGTTGGTGTGCAGTTGAACAGCCACTGCGCGTACAGCTAAAAGACGGAAATGAAGCCACTCAACTAGAAAGTGTCTTAAGACAATACACAGCTAATCGTCAAGAATTGGTGCAATTGTTACAACGCTGTTGGCAGGCTAGCTAATATGCTGATAAATACCACAAATTACTAAGGGGCAAAAGTAATGTATTTATCTGTAGAGATAGAGGACTTTTACCAGTAAGTTAAACCAGCCCCAAGCCACAAAGATAACCACTAACAAAAACAACCAACAATGTCTAAATCCAACAAGCAAATCACAAAATTTAGCCTAGAGGGACAAATCCAAGAAGTTACTATCAAAGACGGTTACAAACTTAAATATGTTGAGGTTGCAACACCAGCAGGGAATAATTATACCGTGAAAATCGCGAAGCATTTACGAGAAAATTTGTCATCAGTATTAATACCAGGTTTAGGGGTAAAAGTCACTGGAGAAAGAAAGGTCTACCGGAAAACTGGGGAAGAAAAGCTAAAAGCATATAGCATTATACCAGATGTTATTCAAAGTAAAACAGTACCATGTCAAAAGAATTCTTTGGAATTAATTGAGAATTTATCTAGTGAAGTGATAGAACTTCAATTACCAGAAGAAGTAGATAGATTATCAACAGTTGCGGTAGAAAAGTTGGAACCTCCCCATGATGGCGAACATATTTGTAAAAAATCTCAAGAGGGAACCGAAGGTACTTCTAAATGTGCAAGGAAAAAAGCTCATATTTTAGTGTGTCAAAAATCTGATTGCCAAAAACGGGGTGCAAGTAAAGTTTGTAAGGCATTATCAGAAACTCTAAGCGATCGCGGCTTAGAAGACCAGGTTACGATCAAGAAAACTGGATGTCTGAAAAAGTGTAAGGCAGGCCCTAATCTAGTAATTATGCCTAATAAAGCTCGTTACAGTCGGATTAAGTCCGCAGAAATTCCTGACGTTATCGAAAAACATTTTGCTCTGTAAAACTAAAACAATAGCTTCCTTATTTCTAGTAAGTTTCTCTAATTCCAATCTCCTCTAGGAGATTGGAATCCTACTGCTGTATAGTTGTAAGAAAGAATCAAAATAGTGTAGGGTGGAGAAGAAAAAGTAATTTCCATCTGATCCGATTTAATTTCACACAAACAACTAAATTAACAGTAAATAAGGAAGCCCAAAAAGTGTCACAAACAAAGCCAACTATTCTAGTTACTGGGGGAGCGGGATATATTGGTTCCCATGCAGTGCAGGCCCTCAAAACTGCAGGTTATGAAGTAGTCATACTCGATAACCTGGTCTATGGACATCGGGACATCGTGGAAAATGTCCTAAAAGTAGAAATGATTGTGGGGGATACGAGCGATCGCGTCCTACTGGACAAAATTTTTGCTACGCATAACATAGCAGCAGTTATGCACTTTGCTGCATATATTTTTGTTGGCGAATCAGTCAAAGATCCCCAAAAATATTACCATAATAATGTACTCGGCACACTCACATTATTAGAAGCGATGCTCGCAGCATCCGTGAAAAAATTTGTTTTCTCCTCAACTGCTGCTATTTATGGGGAACCGGAAACCAGTCCAATTCCCGAAGACCATCCTAAAAATCCAATTAATCCTTATGGCGCAAGTAAGCGGATGGTAGAGCAAATACTTTCAGATTTTGAGGTTGCTTATGATTTCAAGTCAGTTTGTTTTCGCTATTTTAACGCAGCAGGCGCACATCCCAATGGTTTAACCGGAGAAGATCATCATCCAGAAACCCATCTTATCCCACTGACATTATTTGCAGCATTAGGTAAACGCGAGTCGATATCCATTTTTGGCACAGATTATGCGACACATGATGGTACTTGTATTCGGGATTATATTCATGTTTGTGACTTAGCAGATGCTCATGTGTTGGGGCTAGAGTATTTATTGAATGGTGGCAACAGCGAAATCTTTAATTTGGGCAATGGTAATGGGTTTTCCGTTAGAGAGGTAATAGAGACAGCTAAAAAAGTAACCGGGAGAGAATTTCCAGTGGTAGAGTTAGAACGTCGCTCTGGAGATGCGCCGATTTTGGTGGGAAGTAGTGATAAAGCAAGGAAAGTATTAGGTTGGTCTCCCAATTATCCAGAGGTTGAAGAAATTGTTACTCACGCTTGGCAATGGCATCAAAAGCGACATGGGAAACTGGAGGGGTGACAAGTAGGGATTGTGGGAAGTGTGGGGGATGGGGAGATGGGGAATTGGCATTAGTGAGTAATTATACTTACAAAAAATGCTATTTTATATAGTAGCACGAAAAACTCATATCAGACTCAACTAGAAACATAAATTTACAAAAATTCACC
>JAAUYJ010212673.1_pt1 | contig 35286 bp, 25 predicted proteins | sample 7278031 | NCBI WGS metagenome assembly JAAUYJ01 (sample SAMN14350222, study PRJNA611818) | marine sediment metagenome | isolation source: surface marine sediment (1.8m) | place: French Polynesia: Moorea | collected 2018-08 | reverse complement strand
GCCATTTTATATATTTATGAGAATACCTTATTGCCAGCTTTAGACAACGCATCTTTAGCTATCTGTAAAGCCAGTAAATTCATTGCCAAAATCTAGAATGAAATGACCCTGCTATAAACAGGATTTAGTATCATTTTTATCGAACAATTTACCGAATTATTAATTATTAATAATTAATAATTAAATAATTCTGGTTGAAAGCCGATCCTTTTAAGGGTTAAAGGGAAAAAAAGAAATAATATTTCCTGATTTGCAATTCCGTAACGGTTTTAACCAGAGGTAATTATCAATTAATCAAACAACCTCAACTTAAACCTAATTACTCATATATGAGATGCCTGAATCACAAGTTTATTGGCAACTTCGCTCCTCAGATAACCCACCTAATTCATTTATTCAATTTGTTAAAAACCATACTCCCGAATTATCAGGAAACTATCTAGCTCAACTACTATGGAATCGAGGTATTCAAAACCATAAAAAATTAGTTGGATTTTTAGATTCCCAAAAATACAAACCCACAAGTCCCTTTGAATTTGGTGAAGAAATTAACAACGCAATAGAACGCATTATCTCCGCTAAAAATAATCAAGAAAAAGTTGTAATCTGGGGAGATTTTGATGCCGATGGCATTACCTCAACATCCGTACTCTGGGATGGATTAGGACAATTTTTTCAGCAAAATCATCAACTAACTTACTATATTCCTAACAGATTTACAGAATCTCATGGTTTAAATTCCCCAGGAATTGAAAAATTAGCAAAACAAGATTTTAACCTAATAATTACCTGCGATACTGGTAGTACAAATATTGCCGAAATTGACTATGCCAAAAACTTAGGAATAGACATAATAGTTACCGACCATCATACACTCCCTACAGAACGTCCGCCATTATTTTCTATTATTAATCCCCGCTATTTTCCTAACACTCACCCCCTTTATCACCTCTCAGGAGTAGCAGTTGCTTATAAACTTATAGAAGCACTTTATTTAACCAAACCAGAAATTCCCAAACTACCCTTAAAAGAATTATTAGACTTAGTAGCCATTGGATTAATAGCAGACCTAGTTCAACTAACAGGTGATTGTCGTTATTTAGCACAAATAGGAATCGAACAACTCAAACAAACCACCAGACCAGGAGTAGCTAAACTATTAGAATTGTGCAAAAGAACAGGCGATCGCCCCACAGACATTTCCTTCGGTATTGGTCCCCGGATAAACGCAGTCAGTCGCATCATGGGAGATGCTAGCTTCTGTGTAGAATTATTGACCAGTCGTGACCCCCAAAAATGTCAACAACTGGCAATGGAAACAGAATTAGCCAATACTCGGCGCAAATCCTTACAAAAAGAGGTTGCTCAAGACGTTACCCAAAAATTGACCCAACTAGACCTTTCCACCACTAATGCCATAGTTCTCAGCGACCCTCAATGGCCCGTAGGCGTTCTGGGATTAGTCGCAGGCCAAATAGCTCAAGAATATGGTCGTCCCACCATATTGCTAAACGTCGAAACAGAAGAAGTCCAAACCTCCCAAGGATTATTATTAGCCCGTGGGTCTGCTCGTTCTCTAGGGGAAATAGACCTCTACCAGTTAGTTAAACATCAAGCACATCTGCTACATAGATTCGGTGGCCATCCTTTGGCTGCGGGTTTAAGTTTGCCAGTAGAAAATATTTCCATATTTACAGATGCCATTAATCAACTATTGAGACAACAACTAGGAGCGAGTGCTAATATTACCCCAACGGTAGTAGATTTGATTGTCACAGTCTCCGAGTTAGGAAAAGAATTATTTCAAGAACTGAAATTTTTAGAGCCTTGTGGTATAGGCAACCCTGTGCCCAAACTTTTAATCCAAAACTGTTGGTTCACTGATACCAGGCACAAAAATCAAGAAGATTTATACGGAAAAAAAGTTAAATATATCAAAACAGATTTTGAAATTTGGGATGATTCCACAAATACAGGATTTCCAGGTATTTGGTGGGGTCACTACAAAGATGAAATTCCCCCACCCGAAGAAAGATGCGACGCTGTAGTAGAGTTAGACTTTAATACCCACAAAAAACGTTATGAAGTTCGACTTATTGGTTTACAACCTTCCCTCCAAAAGACTCCAGTAATATCTAGTCCCGTTGATTGGATATTGGACTGGCGCAATGGTCAGAGAGCGGAAGAAAAGTCCAATAACCAAGAACACTTGATGATTCTCAGAGAATGTCCCACTAGCTGGAACGAACTGCGTATCTGGTTCAGACGCTCCATGAATCGACAACAGAAACTAGCGATCGCCTACTCACTCCCTGCTAAAATTCCACCTACAGACATTTGGCACCAGCTCTTAGGTATTGCCAAATATCTCAGTCGTACAGGCCAACCTGTCACCCGCTATCAAATTCTGGCAAAATTAGGTATTAGTGATGCTACACTGAAATTAGGTTTTCAAGCATTACAACATTTATGTTTTAATGTCAAGCAAAAAAAACAATCTTTTTATATAATTTCCCAGCAAACAAAAGTTAAACCATCAGAAAATCTATCAGAAATTGTAGAAAAGTTTCTAGGAGCCATATCAGAATCACAATTTCGGCAAAAATATTTCTGTGAAGTACCACTCAAAACAATAAAAGCGATCGCTGCTCAAACAATTTTAGAAGATATTAATACTTCCATTCCGTTCTAGTTGCTTTACAATATTTAAGTTGTGACACCAAAAAGTCCCATTGCCGGGAACCTAACTATGCTCATCTGTCCCCAATGTGAGTTTGAAAATCCTAACCATAATAAATTCTGTCAACAATGTGGCACCTCCCTGACCCACAAATATTGTCCTGAGTGTGGGGTACAAGTAGCCTGGAGCGATCCACAATGTCACAACTGTGGGTCTTATACAGGTCAAAGATGGAAGGCCATTATTGTCAATCAAACAGATTTATCTTTAACCCCATCCGACATTAACCAAAATACTGTCCAATCAGAAGAAGCAATATTAAGCGGAGCGAGTCCCCAAGTCCAAGATTCGGCTGAGTCAGCAGCAGATGTAATTACAAACAAATCTGAAGAGATTATACAAGCATCCACAGATGATCCATTAAATGACCGCTCTCAACAAAAAATAGAAGCTGATGAAGAAGTGGCTAACATTGCTGCAGCAACCTTCGGAAAGATAGAAGAAAAATATTCCCCTACAGCCAAAGTATCAGATGATCAATCATCAGAAGCAATGGCTGAAATTGACGAAGAACCAGAACAAACGGTAGGAGAGTCAGATACTGTAGAATCAATAATAGCAGATATCCTCAGCCCCCTGTCTGAAGCAGAAAACAAAAATTATTCTTCATCCCTTGACGAGGAAGAGATGATTTCCACTGCATCAGCAAAATATTTAGACTCCCAACAGCGCTACCAACTATTAGAAACTATTCCACCAATTAATCCTGGTGAAACAGCATCCGTAAAAGTATTAGACTGTCACCCACTACAAGGAACACCTCTAAAAGTTTGGTTGCTAAATAATTCAGGTAAATTTAAACCACAAGATGCTCCAAATAGTGGGTTCTCACCAATCAAAAATCAAAAATCTCAATCCCCCCTAAATCACCCACCAGCAAAAGCAGAAGAGATGGAATCTTTGATTATTCCGATAATTGCTCAACCATATCTAGCCTTACATTCTCAACTTCCTCAACATCTACCAGCTATTCACGATGGCTGGAAAACCCAAGCAGAAGAAATAGTTCTTGTAGAAGATAATAGCATTTGGCCACGATTAGTCGATTTGTGGGGAATTGAAAACATTTCTCAAAGACAAATTCTCTCGTGGTTGCAGCAAATGACAGAACTATGGATAGCTTTGACACCATGGCATTGCTGTCAAAGTTTACTAGAACTAGAAAATCTAAGGGTAAGCGAAGCCGATAGCTATAATATCAAATTACAACAATTGTATTCAAAACCAGGTGAGCCAGAAAATCTGCAAGACTTAATGCAATTGTGGCAGTGGTTATTTGAGCAATCCCAACGAACACAGTTTGGTTGGATAACTGCTTTACTGCAAGCCTTGCGAGACGGTGAAATTAACAATGTGGAAGAATTGCGATCGCGTCTAATGACTACTCAAGATAACTTACAACCCCAACCATCTCCTAAATCTGCACCGACAATTCTGCAAACAGATGAGTCACCTCAAACATTAGCAGATATTGAAACTCAAGAAACAGAACTTTTACCAATACAACTAATAAGTTTAGAAAGTGCAGGTGTCAGTGATGTAGGCAGTCAACGAGACCATAATGAAGACTCCTTTGGCATTCAAACCCAGATTGAAAGCCAACAAACACCAACAGAAAAAATTGTTCAGGCAAAAGGACTTTATGTACTATGTGATGGCATGGGAGGGCACGCTGGAGGAGAAATAGCTAGTCAAGTAGCAGTAGACACACTCAAGCAATACTTTAAAATCAAAGGAAATTGGTCATTAGGGCTGCCTAATAAAGAAATAATTCGTGAGGCAGTTTTAGAAGCTAATCAGGTAATATACGAAATTAATCAACAAGAAATCCGTTCTGGTAGCAGTCGGATGGGTACTACTCTAGTAATGGCCCTAGTTGATGATACACAAGTAGCTGTAGCTCATGTAGGTGATAGTCGGTTATACCTTTTTTCTCGTAAGGGAGGACTCGAACAAATTACTCTAGACCATGAAGTCGGACAAAGAGAAATTAATCGGGGAGTGGAGCCAGAATTAGCTTATTCTCGCCCTGATGCTTATCAATTGACTCAGGCTTTGGGGCCAAGAGATGTAAATTTTGTCAGACCAGATATACAGTTTTTAGAAATAGAGGAAGATAGTCTGTTAATTTTGGCATCTGATGGCTTGACAGATAATGAATTGTTAGAAAGTTACTCAAACACTCATTTAGAACCACTATTAAATACAGAAGCAAATTTGGAACAGGGTGTTAAAGAGTTAATTGATTTAGCAAATCAATACAATGGCCATGATAATATTACCGCGATCGTGATTCGTGCCTTAGTCAAGCCACAACAAGGTTAAAGGAATTCTATTTTTTCTTATATTTAACTTCCCAGGCGGGAAGTCCCGCGCTCTCCCGTAGGGGAGCGTCGTATGGGAAAGCCGGGCTAGGGTGTAAGGTTTTCCTATAGTCATAGTTGCTATAGCCATTGACAATTTATTAACACAGCCATTATCATATCTAGCATTATCACTCACAGGGGGAGGACATCACCTCTGTATAAACAGCTGTCAGGGTTTCCCAGACTGAAGAATCCTGCTTTGTCCCGTAAGGGCAACGTCGGGAGTATGTCAAACAAGTTGAAATATAGATTGTGATTAGGTTAACCCTCCTAGACCCTGAAAAAAATACTCCTTTAAAAAATTGGGAGTTTCAGAATGAATCAATCATTAGGGTTGGTCGCTCTCCTGATAATCATGTGGTTTTATCTGATAGTTTGGTTTCACGCCATCATCTAGAATTACACAAAGTTGATAGGTTTCAATCTAGCAATTTGTGGCGGTTGGTTAGTAAAGGTACAAATGGTACTTTTGTCAATAGGGTCTTAATGTCTCAGGGAATTATTTCTGATGGTTCTTTGATTCAGTTGGCTAGAGATGGACCGATTTTAAAATTTCAAGTTCAGACTTCATCTATTGCTACAAATACTTCTGGGCAATGTTGTTCCCGGGCTGCTGATAACCCACCGGGAAATTTATTTTGCATCTATTGTGGTAAGCCAATTAAGGTAGAGCGCAGTATCCGTCACTACCAAGTATTACAAATATTAGGTCAAGGGGGTATGGGTACTACTTATTTGGCTTGGGATCGGGAGCGAAACAATTTGCAAGGTCTGGGAGTTCCTCCTGCTGCTGCTCTGGTGGTACTGAAGGAAATGAATGCTGATATGGCTCAGATCCGCAAGGCTCAAGAATTGTTTGAACGAGAGGCTCGGGCTCTCAAATCATTGAATCATCCAGGAGTTCCTAAGTTTTTTGACTTTTTTGTTGAAGAAGACAAAAAATACCTGGCTATGGAAATGATCCACGGTCAGGATTTGGAAAAACGCATTTCTTTGCAAGGTCCTGCGTTGCCAAAAAAGGCGATAGAGTGGATGATTCAGACTTGTGAGGTGCTTGAATATATTCACTCAAAAAAACCACCACTAATTCATAGAGATATTAAACCTGCTAATTTATTAGTGCGCCGTCGTGACAATCAAATCATAGTTTTGGATTTTGGTGCGGTTAAAGAGATTGGAACACCCCTGGGTACTAGGATAGGTGCAGAAGGTTTCAGTGCGCCCGAACAAGATCGTGGGCAACCGTTAACTCAATCTGATCTGTATGCAGTGGGATCGACTCTGATTTTTATGTTAACTGCTCAAAGTCCAATGCACTTTTATGACAACCGTGGCAATGGTTATCGGTTTTATGTCGAAAGTGTTCCGACTATTACACCGCAACTCAGGCAAGTTATAGAAAAGGTGACTCAGCCATTACCAGGCGATCGCTATCAAACTGCTCAGGAATTAGCTTTGGCATTGAAAAAATGCCTGTGAAAACACCTAAGACAGCGCTTTTCGCTCTTGATGAACCACGTCGCCATCAACCAAACCTTGTAGGGACGTTGTATACAAAGTCCCTACTGTGGTCTACCGACATGAAAACCGCTGTATCATTTTCATAAAATATTGCTACAGTTGTTGAGGTCGAAGGGTTAGGTGGTAAGTATGAGAGAAAATAACTGCAAATTTTCCGATCTTTTGCTGCCCAGATTTTACTGTAACCATTTTTGACGATAAAATCCGTAATTTCTTGAATCAAAAACAAGGGATCAAGAGGAAAATTTTAGAAAAACAAAGTAAAAAAATTGGGATCAAAACTCTTGGCAGATGAACTGTTGCCTCTTGCTTACAATTACAGAAAAACTTTTTTAGCAAAACCTCAGTCAGTAATGACCTCGAAGAAAAGAGTAAACTGCTACAGCATATATTTTTTACCGTGAGAAGGCTAACAGTGAAGCTGAAAGGAGTAGCCAATTAATTAACTTAGGCTAGCAAATAGCCTTAAACTTCACCACTAGCTAATTTTTTTTGTCTGATTTTTTTAAACTGCTATTATTTTGACTCGTTTTCAGATTTAGAGTCTTGATTTCAAAAAAGTTTAATTACATTTGGCGATCGCCTAATCGAATTTTTATTACCCAATTAATTTGGTTTGGCTACCAGGATTCAGGTGTGACATGGAAAGAACAACTATGATTTTTGGTAATCTACTCACTAAATAGTTCATCTAATTTGATTCCCAAAAATCTGGTGCTACAATTTCATTTTTTATTCATATCTATAAATTACACCTATCTTCTGAATTGAAAAGTAGCAAACCATGACATTTTTATTGTAGTGAAAAACAATCTACAAAAATTGATCTTGATTTTAATCAGTAGGGATTAAATCAATCTTCATCCCATGCTTCTACAACCAATAGTTCACTAATTGGGTCTTGCATAGAAAAACCAAACTCTTGCAGTTCTTTTTTCCAATAAGGCCATTTATCCCCAAAAAGTAGGGCTATTTTCCAGATACTATCTGTTGGTTTAATAATGTTGGATTTCACAAGAGAAACCACCTGACGTTGCAGTTTGTCCATCGGGTGCATAACCTGCTGGCTCATAATACCTCTTAATTTTTTCAAATTCTCCTACAATTTACTTTCCCATTATCACTTTTACCTATGCGTGGATTTTTCGTGCCCTTGGGAAAGGTACTCTATAAGTTTATAGTGTAGCATACTTATTTTTGGCAAGCCATTATAAGTAAAACTAAATACTCTTAATTAAACTGTGAGATTTATTTATTAAAGACACTTTTTACGAGTTTCCCCACTTGAAAAAAAGTAAGTAATGTGATATGTAACGACAATTTTCCTAAATTCCTAAACTGTATTTTTTCTAATCTCATTAATATATATAATAGCACAAATTAAATATAGACTTAGGGATAGTTAGTCAGAAAGGATAAATCTGGTGGGAAAGTCAACAAAACTGCCAACTAGAGATGATATGAATTATACCAAATTCAATAAAGCCATGCGCTTGCGTATCCGGCGGGTATCTGGGGGGATTATTACAGTAAAATCCGGACACCAAAGGAGCGGAATATTTATACTTCTTCTATGACATCGCTTTTCGCTCTTGATGAACCACGTCGCCATCAACCAAACCTTGTAGGGACGTTGTATACAACGTCCCTACTGTGGTCTGGATTGACAGATCTAAAATGGTGGGTGACAACGGATTACTGAATCCCTTTTACAGTATGACTTGAAGCCGTATAACGCACCCTAAAATTTTGCACAAAATTAGCTGTATTGGTCCACTACCACCTACCACCTACCACCTAAAACCTAAAACTAAGCAATGTAGGAATATTTTATGAAAATGGTATTAGTGACAACTACTAAAAATCAGTCAAAAGTCTAGCCTTTCTCAGAACAAAGCTCAAAACAGTCTCCTGTGATAAAATAATATCAGCTCTACCTTCCATTCCCGACTGAATTGGAAATAAGCGATCGCTCTTTTCCAGGTAAGGTTTTTCTGGAGCAATAGTCACCTCATAATAAGCCTCTCGAAGTGCTTCTGGGGCTATCGCATCTGGAGAAATAGAGTTAACTGTTCCTTTGAGAATACCATAATCAGGAAAAGGATAAGCTGATACGCGAATTTGCACAGGTTGACCTACTTTAACCCTAGCAATATCTGATGCACTCACCCTAGCTTTAAATACTAAAAGTGCATCACTAGGAACAATTTCAGCGATCGCTGCTCCTAGTTCTACAGTTTGTCCTGCATTACGCAAAGATAGCTTAAGTATACTACCATCTGCAGGAGATCGGATCACACTATTCTCAAGTTTTATATCCACCTGTTCCAGTTCTCTTTGACCGCGAGTCAAATCTTTAATCAGTTCTGTACGCTTGACAATTAGATCGCGCCGATCCTTCGCGAACTGTTGAGCAACAGTTGGCAGTGATCGGGATAGTTCTAAAATCGCTGACTCAATAAACGACTCCTGTATTTGATTATTATCCGTACTAGATTGAGATTCGCGGAAAGTTTGAGGTTGAGCAGTAGTTAAAATTTGAACTTCTAGAGCAGATATTTGTTGATTTATCTGTTCTAATTCTACCTCACACTGTTTAATTTTTTCTTGTAGTTGATTTTTTTGACGACTTAGACCAGATTCGTCTATGCGTGCGATCGCATCTCCTGCCTCAACGACTTGATTTTCCTTGACTTCAACACTTTCTACTTTACCTTCTGTAACTGCTTGAACAATTCTCACATCTCCTGTGGGTCTAACAATAGCTTCCGTTCTAACTGTAGGATTATACTTGACTACGCTCATCATAGCAATAGCCACACCAAATGTTCCCACTAAAAACATTCCCCCTAGACTACTCCAACGACTCAGGGGAGGCAGAAATTCATCACTTTCTAATGGTTGTAGTTCTATAGAATCTGAATTACTGAACATAATTATTGATTTTCCTAGTATAATGATTTTTTGTCTAAATTGCCACATTAGTGACTTCTGTCAACTATTTTAATCAGAGTTCTATTAGTAATTTTACTCTTGGCTTAAATTTTCAATAAGCTAAGTCAAGAATCAGTATTCTTAACCCAGAATATATATAGCGAGATTAGTTTTGAATGAATAGATAATTCAGTAGATTTTATAAATCATGAAGATAATAGCTGACTCTAGGAATTTTCGCAGATTTTTCCCTAGTTATCCGGATGTAGTTAAATTTTTCAGAAGTTAGCATTAAATAATATAGATGAAGCTAGAGTGAAGAATAAAGTTTTTATTTGCAAGCACCTAAGAAGCTTTTGTAATTAGCAGGTATATTGATTGAGATACAAAAAATTTCTAGGGTTAGTGTGGGAAAAATCCGGATATTCAGAAGTGTTCAGGAAGAATAGATTAAAATTTTTGCATAATTTCAAGAGATGAGCAAAGATTGCCAAGATTTTCTACAAGTAATTAGCGATGAGGAAGTTGATAATGCCAAAACCTCCAAATAAACAACTTTTTACAGAAATAAGTTCCGAAGAATCTACTAAAATCAATGGTGGTTACAATGAAATTTCTCAATACCGTCGCACTTTTTTAGGTTTGCATATTTGTCCTCGCAGTTATTATAGTTATAACCGTTCTTCTTCTGATTACCAACGTTATAATTCTGATTACTACAAGGGCAATCTCAGAGGCTACTACTAAGTTCAAAAATTAATAATTAATAATGAACAATTACCTCTTATTTGCCCTTAAAAGGCTATGCTTTATAAACATTTTTCTGAACATAAAACGTAGACATTAGACGGAAGTTATGTATTTGCCGTTCAATGTAGATTTCAGGAGAGTCAACCGATTTAATTAGGGTTTGCTGAAAAAGTATTTTGGTGGAGGGTAGGAGTCATGAGAAATGGCAGTTATAGAGGATGTAGTCGGAACAATTGTCCTTCAAATTTTTCGTCCTTATCTAGTCAAAATCCTCACTTTTTCAGCTAATGGGAAAAAAAGCTTGTACTTTTTTGGCACAAAATCAGGTTAAAGCCTTTATCTTTAAAGACTTCTGGATTTAATCAGCAAGCCCTAATTAAAGGCTTTTCTTCCCCCACCTCCCTATCAGAAAAGGGTTGCGCGGAGTTCCTGATCAGGGATAGCTTAAAAGGGGAGGCTTTAGACCAGAACTTTTCGGTAAGTTATTAGTCTTGTTGTAAGCATTAGCGCTGACCGCTAATAGCGGAATGCTTACGTCTTGTTGATAGCGACTTTAGACAATTAATACTAGGTTTATGAAGTGCTTGAATAGAGCGCTTCTATTGTAGTGTTTATAGTATTTTAATTGAATATAAAAGTATAAATAACAGGATATTACTCAATTATTGATACTTTGATTTAGTAGCTATCCGGATGTTGATAACTACTCAGGAATAATTGATGGTAATTCTTGGAAATGTACAGGAATTATTGAATTTTACTGATGTCGTTAAGCTTGAGGAAATTCTTCATGCAAGAAGCAAAAAACAATCAACTATTTACTGATATTTCTAGTGAAGAGTCTGCGACTATTAATGGTGGTCATGGCTATTATCACCGTCGTTATTACGGTTATCGTCGTTCTTATCGGCCTGTACGTTACTACTACCGTCGTCGTCGCTACTATAGCTGCTACTAATTAATATTTTTTTAGGAGTATTTACTGCTTCAATTCAATTAAAAAGCCTCTTCAAAGATGCTTTTTCTTATTTCCTAAATAGTGGTGAATTAGAAATCAAATTTTCTCCGGATGCTATAATCCACGAAGGAAATATACATTATAAATAACAAGATAGTTAAATATAAATATAGATTTTTAACCATCTTGTGAACACAACTAATCCAGAGGATAATCTGATGCAAGAAACAAAAAATATCGAATTATTTTCCGATATTTCTTCCGAAGAATCTGCCACTATTAATGGTGGTTACCACTATGACTGTTATGGTTACGGTCGCTCTGTACGTTACTATCGTCGTCCTGTTAGCTATCACTACCGTAGTTACCACTATAACAGCCGCCCTCGTTATGTTAACTATGGCTACACTAGGTACAACGACTGCTACTAAAAATTAATAAATACCTTACTCTGGCTTTTTTAGTTTAATTTAAGTTGAATTAAATCTAGCACCTATAGTTTTTTAGGTGCTTGTTTATTCAACTATAAAAACTCCCTAAATCGAAATAAGAAAATTACTCCGGAACCTGTACCTCACCCAAGAATAATACATTAGAAATCACGAGATAGTTAAATCAATATACATCAATTTATCCTAGCTTGTGAATTAGATTAACTCTGAGAAAAAGAATCATGCAAGAAACTCAAAAAACCGAACTATTTTCTGACATTTCCACTGAAGAATCTGCTACTATTAATGGTGGTTGTGGTTGTGATGGTTACGGTCGCGGTCGTTCTGTAAGTTATTACCGTCCCCGTTACTACTATGATGATTATGGATACGGTCGCTCTGTAAGTTATCGCTATAATTACAACAGCTACCGTGGTCGTGGTTACGGTGGTCGTCGTAGTGGCTGCTACTAAAATTTCTAAAATTTAGCTATTTTATTGTGGCATTATAAATTAGGATTTAAGTTGAATCAAATAAAGCACTCATCACTTTATGGGTGCTTTTTTTCTGATTTGAATGCTAGTCAGGAGAAATAGTTATTTGGGATAGCATGAGTGATAAATTTAGTTATTATTAAATTAAAAATTAAATAATATGTTAGACATCGTACCAGTACCAATATTACCAAAAGCATCTAGTGAACGAGAAATAAATAGCTTTAATAAATATCCAGTAATTCTACAGCAAAGCGAAGAAGATTGTGGAGCCGCTTGTTTAGCTACAATTGCTAAATATCATGGCCGAAATTTAACAATTAATCGCCTCAGAGAAACTATAGGAACTAATCAACAAGGAACTACATTATTAGGTCTAAAACAAGGAGCAGATACTATTGGTTTTAATGCTAGGTCTGTGAAAGCTAACCCAGGAATTTTAGACCAAATTGAACGCGCTCCCTTACCAGCAATTATTCATTGGCAAGGTTATCACTGGGTAGTTTTATATGGCAAACAAAGCGATAAATATGTAATTGCTGACCCTGCTATTGGGATTCGTTTCTTATCAAAAAAAGAAATAGCTGAATCATGGGGAGACTGGGTTTGTTTATTAGTAGAACCCGATCCAAAACGCTTTTTTTCTGAAACAGATGAAAAAGTAAGCAGCATTAGCAGGTGGCTGAGACGAGTTTGGTATTATCGTCAAATAATTATTCAGGCATTTATACTAAATATTGTCTTAGGTTTACTTTCTATTGCTTCTCCTTTTTTAGTACAAATTTTGACTGATGATGTGCTAGTTCGGGGCGATATTCAGTTACTAACTACTGTAGTAATTGCTGTGATTGTGATGAATATATTTAGTAGTTGTCTGGAATTAGTTCAGTCTAATATGATTGCCCATTTTGCCCAACGTTTAGAATTAGGATTAGTAATGGAATTTGGGCGAAAAATTTTACGTTTACCATTGAATTATTATGAGACGCGACGCAGTGGTGAAATTGTTAGTAGGCTTACAGATATTAAGGAAATTAATCAATTAGTTTCGCAGGTAATTGTCAGTTTACCTAGTCAGTTTTTTATTGCTTTGGTTTCTGTGATTGTTATGTGTCTTTATAGTGTTTCGCTGACCATAGTTGCGATTTTTATGGCAGTGGTGATGACCTTATCAACTATTGCTTTATTGCCAATACTACAGCAAAAAACCAGAAGTTTATTTGCGTTAGAAGCAGAAACTCAAGGTGTATTAGTCGAGACTTTTAAAGGAGCAATGACTCTGAAAACTACCTCTAGCGCTCCGCAATTTTGGGAAGAGTTTCAAGGTAGATTTGGTAAGTTGGCAAATTTGAGTTTTCGGACTACGCAAATTGGGATTGTCAATGATGTCTTTTCAGGTTTAGTTGGTAATATTGGTAATATTTTTCTGTTATGGTTTGGTAGCAATTTAGTCATCGCTGAACAATTAAGTATTGGTCAGTTATTAGCTTTTATTACTATGAATCAGTATGTGGTAACTTTAGTTAGTGCATTGGTAGGATTTATGGATGAACTAACAAGAGTTCAAACTGCTACTCAGCGACTTTCAGAAGTAATTGATTATCAAGCAGAAACGGATGAAAATAATCAAAAACCTGATGTTAAAATTCATGGTAATGCTGATATTATTTGCTCAAATATTAGTTTTCACTATGCGGGTAGAATTGACTTATTAGAAAATTTTTCTGTAAAGTTTCCTGGTGGGAAGTCTATAGCTTTAATTGGCGAATCAGGATGTGGTAAAAGTACCATCGCAAAATTAATTGCCGGTCTATATCCTGTGCAGTCTGGTAATATTCAGATAGGTATTTATAATCTGCAAGATTTAGATATAAATTCTTTTAGAAAACAGGTAGTATTAGTGCCTCAAGATGCTCATTTTTGGAGTCGTTCAATTATTGAAAATTTTCAATTAGCAACGCCGGGTGTAACATTTGAAAAAATTGTTCAAGCTTGTAAAATTTCTGGTGCTGATGAATTTATTAGTCGTTTACCTGATAAATATCAGACAGTTTTAGGAGAATTTGGAGCGAATATTTCTGGCGGTCAAAGGCAACGTTTGGCAATAGCAAGAGGTATTGTTAATGACCCTGCTGTGTTAATTTTGGATGAATCAACTTCGGGTTTAGACCCGATAAGTGAGGCGGAAGTTTTGGAGAGTTTATTATCTCATCGACGGGGTAAAACTACAATTTTTATTAGTCATAGACCAAGGGTAATTAATCGGGCTGATTGGATTGTTTTATTGGATAATGGTAAGTTAAAATTGCAAGGTTCTGTGGCATCTTTACGAGCAAAACATGGGAATCATTTAGATTTTTTGAATCCTTAATTGGAAAAGGAATAGAGTCGGAGTCAAGAGAAAGAAGGGAAATAATACTAAATTGATAAATGTTGGCTACAAATATTATCAATCTTGGGTGTAGGGTGTGGGGTGTTGGGTGTTGTGAAATAATAGGAAAAACAAAGAAAAAGGCTGATTATAAAATGGATAAAGTGGCAAAACTTTATTAATTAGTTAATCGTTGAAGTTTTCTCAGTCATCACATTCCCCCGCCTTCGCGAGGGCCAGCTTTTTTTTAATTGGTATAATAGAGAGAATTAAACTAGTATATACAGCAGATTCCCGGTTAGTATCACATTTACTAATGGGATGAATATGTGCCCTACTCCCAGACTCCTGTAGGGAAGTTTGGATGCAACCTCCCTACTTCTCTCCACTTCCTAAAACCATAAACTAAAACCATAAATAGATGTACTTCATAAAGTTGGAAACTTATGTATATCTCAGGGTGGGCAAATCTTTGCCTACTATACTTATTGAACATAAATTCTTTAAATGTTATGGCGATCGCCTGATACTAAAATAGCTACATTTTAAGTTTTCCTATTTATTCTTGATAATTTTATAGTGAAATGATAAATAATTCTATTAATAAAATCAATAAAAAATCAGTCTGGTAAATCATCTTTACCCAAAAATCAAGTCTTAAATATTTTTCATGTTACGGTCTAAAATAAAAGTCTGTGGTGGATAAATTGCAATTTTCTCAAAATCTGGATGTAGGGGATTAATCAAATAATTATATTCATGGGGAATAATTGCAGAAGGAACCCTTAAAACTGCTGTACTTTTAGAAGCTAACCATCTATCTCCAATAGAAGCTAAAACTTTCGGTGGAGGAGTATCACGCCAGTGAGCAGGTAATACACTTTCATCTAATTGTTTAATCAGAAAATTATCAGGAATTTTGACACCAATAGATACAAATATATTGCCAAAATTCTCTATCTCCATAGTTACTAAAGTTTCTAATGCGGCTAAAGAAAGAGTCGCCGAAGTATAAATTAAGGCTGTACCTGGAGAATTCCAACGGCCTCTACCGAGGCCAGTACCTTCACCTTTAAAACTAGTATCAATGTGTTTTTTATGAGAGATTCGCCATACTGTTAGACTCATAGTTATTATCTTTAATTATGGAGCAATAAGGAAATACAATTAAGGGTAGGGTTGGTTGAAATTAACCTATAAATATTTAACAATAAATATTATTTTTAGCCCCTACCCTTAGACATTTCTGATAACAAAGCTAAAATAATAGATATAAAATAGCTTTGTGATAATTTTGTATTAACTATTAATCGCATCTAGCAATTAATAATTAACCAAAGCTGAAAATGGAATTAGCTATAAACTCCATACTCGATTCTATTCAAAAGTTCATCGACCTGTTGTGTGCCTGCATCTGTATCTAATAACTCTAAAGGAGTAGTTCCTGCTAAAGCACGATTTGATTTTTTTAACCAGTCTCTTGCTGCTTCCACATTTTCAAATATTTCTAATATGCGGGCAAAAATTCTGGCAATACGATAAAGTCGATCTGACTCAGAAAGATCGAGAGGTTTTTGATCTTTTTTGCGCCTAGATATAGTGCGCTCAGAAGTTGCTAATAAAGCTGCCATTTGTGACTCGGAAATACCACAATATTCTGCTACTTTAATTACAGAAATTATGGAAAATCCTTGACGGATTATACTGACTATTTGCAGTTCTTGGGGCAGTTCCAAAATTTGTTCAGGTATTCTTTCAAATCCTAAAATTTGATAGATTTTCGGGATAGGTTCAGTTTCCGAGAACTGAGAAACTGGATTTGGGGGTAGCATTTGGACATCCTCTTTTGGTCATTTGCCTGACATATTAATGTCAAATGTCTTGAATTGTTCAAATTTAAAATTTATCTGGGGTCAAGAGTCTAGGATGAATCAAAAAGCAGGAAGTTATGGCCATACTTAATAGGATCAACCTAAGATTTTTTCTTTAAAAACGTGACTTTAAAGACCTGTACCCACAAACAGCAGAATCAGAAAAATCAGAAAGAGTATAAATATCAAGCTGTTAGAAACCATTTTGTATATACAGTTAAGCTTATATCTAGAAAATTATAGACAATATTGTCACCAATTTTTCGCCAAAAAACCGCCTTTTGCAAGGCGGATTGATTAATGGGATAATTTCGACCAAATTTACTAGCTTTGGGACAAATTTTATAGCTAGGCTTCTACTTGTACCCCATGCCAAAAGGCCACATAATTTTGAATATTTTTGGCCTTTTCTTTGGGTTCAGGATAATACCAGGCTCCATCTTGATTTACTTGGCCATTAACTTCAAGATTGTAGTAGCTAGCTTCACCTTTCCAGAAACAGTTAGTGTGGGTATTGCTTTCTTTTAAATATTCACGGTTGACTGCATTGGGGGGAAAGTAATAGTTACCTTCGACAATTTCGCAGGAACTGCTCTCTGCTAAAACCGCTCCATTCCAAATAGCTTTTGCCATTATTTATGCTGATTTTTGTTAATTACCAATTATGTAGTTTATCAAATTTTTAACAACCCATGAAATTTTGTCAAACTATAGTCGAGGAAAATTTATTCTCAATATTCTCAACATAACTATTGACTTCCTAACAATAAAAACTCTGCCAAATGTGCCAAAAGATTCTAGCAGAAAGTCGGTCTAATACCAAATTTAAAAAATCCATGCCCTTGCGTATGTCGAGGTTGCCCTCCCCGAAGCGGGGGAATGTTACAAATAAACTAACGAGTAAATCATCAATTATTAATGATTAATGATTAATTATTAATTATCAATTAATCCACCACCTAAAACCTAGACAAACCTTTATCAAATGGGGATAACTAACAGCTCAAACTATTTTTTTTAATTGCATAGCAGCTTTCCTTAAATCCTCCGTACCAATCCGAGTTTGACTAATTCCTAATGCTGTTTTCTTTGCCCCTTTATTTATACTATCCATTGCTTCAACTACTTGTTGAATAGCAAAAGCTTGTTGTTGAATATTAAATGCAATTTGTTGATTATTAATAACCACATTATTCACAGATTCAGTTATTCTAGTAAAAGCTTGAGTTGTTCTTTCTGTAATTTTTAACCCCAATTCTACCGTTTTAGTACCTTCTTCAGTTACCAGCACAGTCGCATTAATCAACTCTTGAATTTCTTCAACTAACACTTTAATTTTCTCAGCAGATTTTTTACTTTGTTCCGCAAATTTCCTAATTTCTGCTGCCACAATAGAAAAACTCTCGCTATTTTCACCTCCACGCACCGCTTCTACTGTCGCATTCAAAGCTAATATATTTGTTTGATTAGCTAAGTCGCTTACCATCCGGGAAATTTTGCCAATTTGATTAGTTTGTTCGCTTAACCTGAGAATTTGTTGGGCGATCGCTTCGACTTTTACTTTTAACTCATTCATACCATCAAAGGTTTCACTAACAGCATGATTCCCTTTTTCTGCAACTTCTAAAGCTAACTGAACGGTATTATTAGCTGCATTTGCTTCTTGAGCAGATTGACGATAAGACCCTCCCAACTTATCCATAGTCGTAGTTGTAGTATTAACAGCATTTGCTTGGACAGAAGCCGTCCGTTCCTGTTGCTCGACAGTAGCAGCAATTTCATTAGCAGAACTGGCAATTAAATTAGCCACAGTATTAATAGGTTGAATCGCAATTTTATTAATCATAAATATTGTCAGTACCCCCACTATTCCAACTACAATAAAACTCCCCCAAGAAATAATTATTACTAACTGATAAGCCTGTTTTGCTTTTTCTATTCTTTCACTCAGGAGTTGTTCTTCTCCTTGAATCATATTATCAATTTTTTCCCGAATTTCATGCATTATCTGCTTACCTAAACCCGATAGCACTAATTCTCTTAGTTTTTCCTCTTCACCTGCTCTTTTAAGTTCTATAGTTTCTTCTAATTCTGCTAGTTTAGCTTCTGCTAACTTTGCTACTTTATTTAATCTTCTTAGCTGTTCGTCAGTTTGATTATCTGATATTCGATTTCTAATTTCTTGAAATAGAGTATCAATTTTTTCTAGAGATCGATTATATGGTTCTAAGAAACTATCTTGGCCAGAATAAATAAAGCCCCGTTGTCCTGTTTCCGCATCAACTAAATTTTTTTCTAATTCTCTTAATAAAGCTTTAACTTCATAGGTATGAGCCACCCATTCTGAAGAATTTTTTAAACTTTTAACACTACTTTGGTAAATAAGATTACTTATCCCAATCGTAATCATAATTATCCCTACGCCCATAGGTAAAACTTGTCTAATATTCATTTGTTTTTTCTGTCTATATTTAATTTAAAACTGCTTGATTGAATTTAATAAAATATAACTAATATACTGAGCCAACTAGGGAGATAAGTAGTCGAATGGTACACCTATAAACTGTGCAATAGATTTTTGTTTCTAGGTATTTTTATCTTCTCTTTATTCTAACAATTTCCACATTTATCTATAGCAATCCTATTTGATTCGTGGCAAAAATCTTACTGCTTTTTAGGGAAAAGGGAACAGCGGTGCGACCGCGCGTTGTCTTACGGCGAATCGCGAACGCGCACTCCTGCGAGGGAACAGGTGGGAGTTTCAACTTTTTTATTTACTTTCCGTTTAATTTGTCACAACCTATGTGCGGATTGCTATATCTTTTTCATTCTGCACTATTTTAGCTGTGTTATACCAAATTGATAAATGTTTGCTACAAATATTATCAATCTTAGGTTTAGGGTGTGGGGTGTAGGGTGTGGTGGAATCATAGAAAAAAAAAGAAAAAAGCTGGTTATAAACGGGATAAAGTGGAAAAACTTGATTAATTAGTTAATAGTTGAAGTTTGCTCAAGCATCACATTCTTTTTTTAAATTGGTATTACTCCCGTCACTGTAATTAAACGTAACTATGTCATTGCGTTTTGCTGGCGCAGCTGTCACCGAAATGTTTGCCTAGCATTCCGACTACTAAAATAGAAAAAAAATGCAGCCTGAACAGGCTACATATTCAAATAAAACCGTTGTGTTTCTCCGAGTCAAAGAGGAAAATCTAATAAATAAATAAATAAATAAATAAATAAATAAATAAATTAATTAATTAATTAATTAATTAATTAATTAAAAAAGTTAGAATAAATAATTGATTAATATAGAATACCTAACAGTATTTATGACTTAACTTTATAGTTTCATTTTCCATACTAATAGATAAAATGCAAGTGATATATTCCATCACTTAACTGTGACTTTTATCAACAATGGAAGTGATAGTATAGTGGTATTAAATATGATTTAAAACACCGAAATCAGTGATGCAGGTAACATAAATAAGCAGTAACTTGTCGATGGCAAATACTATGACCTGCGATTGCACTGTTTTTTAGTCATTATTTTCTGAATTATCAGATGGACATTTGGGTTCTAGCATCTTCCATTTGATCGATTTTGGCCTTGAGTAAAGATAAATCTGTAGTCGCAAATCTTTGATTAGTAATCAAGTCGTAAGCTTCCCACTCCCCGGAAAAATCTATATCTTGCCAAATAAACCAATCTCGGTAGATTTCACCTTCATCAATATCCCCACACAAAGCTAACCAGTCATCGCCATCAAAATTGTCCACTGCTGATGCTACCAAATCAAGCCACGCAATAGTAGTACAGGTATCTGTATCAGACATAGCAGAAAAGGAAGCAGACTGGGTATTGATTTGTTCGAGACAGATATTAGATGTCATTGCTAAATTCCTTGATTAACTCTATGCTTTAACTTTACGAAGCTTTATCTCCTGAGAGTGACAAATATATGCCACTATCTCAACCACAACACCTGAGTATCATCTTAATTTCGCCGAGCTTTCCTAAACTCGAAGAAATAAACATCTAATTAATAGACACTTCACAAACTGGCACTCAGTAATATTTTCTCTGGTAGAGCCAGATTTTTTATAGAACCCATTTGATATATCTGTCAGACTAATATCATGTCCAGTTGAATAGTTATAAATAACTTAGCCAGAAGTCAGGAGCGAGGAAAAAAGAAAAGTAAAGATAATTTCTGTATTTGTTCATACTCTCCTATCCCACTTCAGGAATATACAGCAGTTTCTGCGCGTTATTAACGATAATAATGTCTACAGTGTGGGCCATCTTGCCCAGGTTTGCCCACGATCAGAGGATGTTGCCCACAATTAGGACTAGCAATAGGAGCATCTTCCCCACAATTAGGTATATTAGGTATGCTTCACACTTGATGAAATCTGCTGTAATCAATACTTCAGAAGTTAAGGCAGTTAAAAAAGAATCAATGATTGACCGCCAAATATACATAAGTGTTGGAAAATCATGGTTTGAGTCTTATTCCTGAAAAAACTTTTTAACTCCCTAAAATCCCCCACTAACTGTTTGGTAAGAGGATATCTTGATAATTAAGAACAAACATTTATCAGATATTAGCAAATGCTGAAAATTAACAATATTAAAACAAATATCCTGGCGATCGCTACCGTAGCCCTAACCATTTGCAGCGCCCCCCTAGCAATAGCTGAAAACTACACCAGAGAATTCGACGAACAAGAATATCTACGTCAAAACCGAGATGTAGCAGAATTAGTGCGTCAAGGAAAATTCAACTCTGGATACGAACACTATACTAAATATGGTCAATATGAAAATCGTCGAGGCGCATTCAAGACATTTAACGAACAAGAATATTTGCGCCAAAACCCCGATGTAGCAGCAGCAATAAGGCGTGGCGAATTTAAGTCTGGTTACGACCATTATCTCAAACAAGGTCAGTATGAAAACCGTCATGGTACTTCTACTCCTCCACAAGTTGAAGAACCCCCGATTTTTGGGAATAACTGGAGTTGTCAAAGTATCAATTATAATTGGTCTCAGGAAGCCTTTTTCCGGACTGAAAACCGCCTTATTCATATTTGTCGCTACGGTAATAGTAACAAACTAGCTTGGTTTGAGCGCACCAGATATAGTTCTGATTGGACAAATTTTCCTGTAGAAGTTACCTATAATGGTTTTGTTAATGCTCGGACTGGCTATTTTGTTAATGATACTGAGTTTTTACACAGACGAGGAAATCAAGTGATTTATCGGGAACCAGTATTAGCTAAGTGGAGAAATAACTATTCTCAAGTATCTCCTTATTCATCACCTAATACTTATTAATTTCTTGCTAATTTAACTCCGGTAGAAAAGTTCTAAAAAGTTTATAATTGCGCTTTAGTGCAATGTTGATAACTTGGCAGCTAAAGCACAACTATTTACTTAGCGCCTTAAACTTCTGGGGTCAAGAGCATCTCGCAACCCGTCACCCAATAAATTAAATGCTAACACCGTCAGAATAATCAATAATGCTGGCGGCCATACTAACCATGGTTGCAACACTAAAATTGAAGCATTCGTAGCTAAGGATAGCATATTGCCCCAAGAAGGATCGGGTTGTTGAATACCTAAACCAATTAAGCTTAACACTGATTCTGAGATAATAAAGCTAGGAATAGCTAAAGTCGCTGAGATAATCACATAGGTTGCAGTTTGAGGTAATACATGACGCATGATAATATAAAAAGAATTTGCACCCATAGCTCTGACAGCTTGCACAAATTCTCGTTGTTTGATTGATAGCACTTGTCCCCGAATCACCCTGGCTAACCCTGCCCAACGAATAAATGAAGTAATTACTACAATTAACAAAAATCGTTGAGCGCTACTTAAACCAGGGGGTAATACAGCAGCTAACGCTACCAATAAATAAATACCTGGAATTGTCATCAGCACTTCAGCGAAACGCATCAAAATGCTATCAACCCAACCACCAAAATAACCAGACATTCCGCCTATTATCATTCCCAAGGGAAAGGAAATCATAATTCCCACTAAACCAATAAACAGACTGATACGACCACCAAAGATTAGCCGACTAAATTGGTCTCGTGCTTGTTCATCAGTGCCCAATAAATTAAATTTTGCTTCTCCTGTAGTGCCGAATAGATGTCGATCCCATCGCAAAATACCAAACAGTTTATAATCTGTTCCTTTAACGAATAAGCCCAGAGGAGATGGTTGATCCAACTCTACATTTAACTCGCGTAAGCCAGTTTCTAAGTCTACAGGTCCTTGAGTTGTCGGGTAAATATGAGGTCCAATAAATTCACCGGCTTGATTTTGCCAGTAAATTTCAGTGGGTGGGAGCAGGGAACCGTTTGCTTGAGATTCATAGGGGTCGTAGGGAGCAATAAAGTTGGCTGCAATTACAGCTATATAAAAAATTAATAGTAATAATCCGCCAAATCTAGCTAGAGGATTTTTTTGAAGATTTTTCCACCACTTCATTGATTTTATATATTAATTGACATACTAGGGTACTATGTTTTAGACCATAATTGTGAGATGCTGAAAAATTATTATACTTGGTTGAATCAGACGACTTAAATACTATAATTAATCATCGGAAATATTTCATGGTAAATCTCAAAAGTTTTACTAAATTATGAATAATTACTCATAATTTAGAACCATAATTTAGGAAGAAGGTTGTTGAGTTAATTGTTGTTCGTATGTTTCTATTTCTGTTTCTGTTTCTTCCTCCATCGGATTATAAAAAAAGGAACCTGTTTGAGGTGGCAGTTTTGGGTTCAGCACAACTTCTACAATACTTTTTAAAACTCCAGTAAGGGGAATTGCCAGAATTACTCCTAAAAGTCCTCCTATTCTACCACCTAATAATAATGCTGCAAAAATAATTACGGGGCTAAGTCCGGTTAAATTTCCCATGACTCTAGGGGCAACTATATTATCTTTAACTTGTTGAATAGATATTGCTACTATCAATACTTTTAATGCTAACCACCAATCAATAAATGCAACAATAATTCCTACAGTACCAATTCCTAAAGTTGCTCCAATAAATGGAATTAATTCCATTAGACCTATGAATACTGCAAATAATAGAAAATAGGGTACTCCTAGAAACCAAAAAGCAATTGATAAGAGAGTTGCCATAAATAAGCCTAATAGCAACTGCCCAGAAACAAAACTTTGAAGATTGCCTTCTAAAGATTCTGTAAATACATCTCTTACTTTTGGAGAAATAATACTAGTAATATTATCCCAGAGTCTTTCCCCATCTAGGAGCATATAGAAAGAGATTACTAGAATCAGAATTAAATCTACAAACCAGTTAACTGTGCCTAATACTAAACCTAAACTTGTAGCAGCGATCGCCTGTATTTGTTCTTGGGCTTTTGCTGATAGTTGCTGTTGTAAAATACCCACATCAAAGGGTAAGCTATTATGTTCACTCCAGGTTTGAAATTCTGTTAGTTGTAACCTGCCTGAATCCAAAAGTTCGGGAAATTTCAATCCCAATTGTCGGGCTTGATTAAATACAGGTGGAACAATAGTTAGACCGATAATTACTACTATTAAAGCGGCCGTTAAATAGACTAAACCTGCTGCTAAACTTCGGGGCACAAATCTTTGCAGTCTCGCCACTGGATAGTTAAGCAAAAAAGATACTAATCCTGCTGTGATTAAAATACTAACTATTTCACCTACATAAGTGATTGCTCCAATGGTGAACCATCCTGCTACTAATAACAGTAACCATGTAATTAAAAACTGTTGAACAGGTGAAAATCTGACATTCATAATTAAGTTTATTTTTGACTGTTTTTCAGCTTTTGCTAATTTATATCAATATTGATCCCAATTTTTTTATTGATGGTTAAACAGCAACATTTTTGCTATCATCATGTTCCACTACAAATACATTTGAGTAGAGATTAGCAATTATTTGCTTACCTTCCTGGGTTAATGATAAATAATACAGAGCATTTTTTACATAAGGATGAATCCCTTTCCAGAAAAATTGAGGATAGTTATCACGCAGGTCGCTAGGATTTTCGTATCCTACTTTTTTATTAAAACCTGTCTCCTCAAATTCATAAAATAAACAACTAATTTTCTTGAGATAGCGGGGGTCACTTAACTGACCAATTAAATCCGCAGCCCGAACTAAACCAGGATAGTTGATAGTATCTTGATGATCTGATGCTTTTGGAACTGGAAAGCGGGTCAATTCAATATTATGCTTAATAATTTGTACATCAATTAGTCTATGACCGCCAAATCTTTCATCAATAAATAATTTTGCCCGATCTACATGATAAGGAGTCAGACTAGCATCAGTAGAACCTAATGGTAAATTCACCACTTCATCATCGTTCCCCGTAGCATAACATCCCTTTCTATCTTGCAGACAAACTCCTTTGACATACCCAATGTCATGGCAAACTAGGGAGATGATATAATGGAGCCAATCTTCACAGGTAACCTTACCCTCACGGATATGTTTTCCCCGTAAAATTTCTTGGCCTACAAGAGTCACCAAAACAGTATGTTCTACGTTATGGTATAGGGCATCACTATTGGCAATATTTTCTAATGCCATACTTCCTGCCCAAGCAATAATATCTTCATAATCTGACTTATAACCGCCGTAAGTCCGACGATAACCTTCCCGAATTTTTTCTACGAATGAATTAATTAATATTTCAGTAGCATTGAACATATTTGATACTTAAGTAATATTAACTCTGATTTTGTTTGATGCTTTATTAAAATTTTAATGTTTTTTTGTTGTTGTTTACTAAAACTTTAGTTAAATCTTGGTTTAATTTTGCATAATTTAATTATAGATAACTAGCTCTGCCAGGAAATAGCAAAAATCTCAGCAACAGATATTTATCTTCAGAAATGACTTTCTCTTTTAAAGAATTATAACAAAACAGTAATTTTTCTTTACAATATAATAAATATGTTAAAGATAGATATTTTTAAATGATTAAGGAGAAAGTAAATTGAGTCGGAATATTATACCAGAAGAAGAAATAAAAATGCAAGAAAGTAAAAATATCACAAATGATGACCAAGTAAATATTCAAGATTTAGATGGCCTGAGTCTCTATTCTCGAATAGAAAAGGACGAAGATATAATTAGAGACACCAAGAAGTCTCATGGAGGGGGATGGCGGGGACTGATTATGGGTATTGGCATTGGGGTAGTAGGTACTATCGTAAGTATCCAATTTTTTCCCAAAACTGGGGAAAATACGGAGACTAATACTACCTCCACACAAACAATGACAAATACTGGTGAGACTAACTTAACTCCGACTATGAGCGTTACAGTAGCACCAGTTGAGTTAGCAACGGTGGAGCGCACTCTAACTGCTACAGGTAATGTTGTTGCTTTTGACTTATTACCAATTTTACCCCAGGCAAATGGGCTGCAAATTCAGCAAGTCTTGGTAGAAGAAGGAGACAAAATTAGTCGGGGTCAGGTGATGGCAGTTTTAGATGACTCTATTTTGAAATCACAAATTAACCAAGCAAAATCTCAACTGCTATCTGCTCGCAGTGAAGTAGATCAGAAGAAAGCTGCTTATAGTAGAACCAAAGCAGGAGTAGAGCAAGCTATTGCCGGTCGCCAACAAGCTGAAGCCGAGCGAGAGCAAGTTAAAGCTGCCATTACTCAAGCTGAAGCTGGTAGGGATGAAGCGATCGCTGCCATGAAACAAGCCCAAGCAAGTCGTAATGATGCAGTTGCTGCCATGAAACAAGCCCAAGCAAGTCGTAATGATGCAGTTGCTGCCATGAAACAAGCCCAAGCAGGTCGTAATGACTCCCTATCCTCTGTAGCTCAGGCGGAGGCTAAGTTAGCAGAAGCTAAAGCTAATCTTGCACAAGCAAATAGGGAGTTGGAAAGATATCAAACCTTGCAGTCAGAGGGAGTTATTAGTTCTCAAGAATTAGAAACCCGTGCTACTTCTGTGATCACTGCGCAGGAGGGAGTGCGAGTTGCTGATGCTGCCATTGATAGTGCTAAAGCTAAAGTCGAAATTGCAGATGCTAACATTGATAGTGCTAAGGCTAAAGTCGAAATTGCAGATGCTAACGTTGAGAGTGCCAAAGCTAAAGTCGAAATTGCTAGTTCAAATGTGAGTAGTGCTATAGCTAGGGTAGAGAGTGCAGAAGCTAATGTTAGTAGTACAACAGCTCAACTAAGGAGTGCGGAAGCAAAAATTAGTAGTGCCAATGCTAGTGTTAGCAGCGCTCAAGCAGAAGTTGATAGTGCATTGTCAAATATTGACAGTGCCATCGCAAATGTTAGTAGTAATGAATCTCGTTTGGAACAGGCACAAACTCAGTTAGAGCAAACTTTAGTCAAAGCACCAGCCGATGGTATACTTGCCGAACGGGTAGCCCGTTTGGGTGATGTTACTTCCGGTAGTAAAATGTTGTTTTCGATTATTAAAGATAATCAACTGGAACTACAATTAAAAGTACCAGAAACTCAGTTAGCACAAGTCAAGGTTGGTAAAAAAGTTCAAATAACTTCTGATGCAGATAGTCGCATCAAAGTGTTAGGAGTAGTAAGAGAAATAGCGCCAATTGTTGACCAAGAAAGTCGTGAAGCTACAGTCAAAATTGACTTACCTCAAAGTAATTTCTTACGACCAGGAATGTTTTTACGAGCAACAATTACAACAGCAACTAGTCAAGGGTTAAAAATTCCAGCAAAAGCAGTATTACCTCAAGCAGATGGCACATCTATTGTTTATGTTTTGGGAGATAATAATAAAGTTAAATCTGTGCCTGTAGAAGTTGGGGAAGTTCTTAGTAAAGACAGGGATTTAGCCAATGCCAAAATTGAAATAAAACAGGGTTTAGAATTAAGAGATAGCGTAGTTGTTTCAGGTGCAGGTTATCTAAAAGATGGAGATATAGTTAAAGTAATTAATTAAAATTAATCTGTTTCCCATGGGAAAGTAAATATTTAAGAATAACTAATTTTTCTTGATAAAATTCTCTGAGTCAAAATTAAATAAAAGCAGCCATTGTCAACTCAATAGTTCTCGTTCTTAATTTTATTTTGTAAATTAACTATGTCATTTCACGTATCAGCTTGGTCAATCAAAAAGCCAGTTCCTACTCTGGTTATGTTTCTAGTTTTAACAGTAGTAGGATTAATGTCTTTTTTTCAGTTAGGAATAGATAATCTACCAAATATTGATATTCCTATAGTATCAGTCACCGTAACTCAATCAGGTTCAGGTCCCACAGAATTAGAAACTCAAGTAACAAAAAAAGTTGAAGATGCTGTAGCAGGTTTAGGAAATATTGACCAACTAAGCTCAACAGTAACCGATGGAGTTTCCACAACTACAATTGCCTTTGACTTAGAAGTAGATCACGACCGCGCAACGAATGATGTGCGCAATGCTGTTGCTGAAATTAGGCAAGACTTACCCTTAGATGCTAATGACCCTATCGTTAAAAGACTAAACTTTGCTGGAGGCGGACCAATAATGACTTACGCCGTCACCTCGGACAAACGTTCAGTCGAAGAGTTAAGTGAATTAGTTGACAAAGAAATTAGTCGTGCTATCCTCAACGTTACAGGTGTCTCTCAAATCAACCGTATTGGCGGAGTTGACCGCGAAATTCTGATCGAACTCAGTCCCGAAAGATTAGAAAGTCTGGGAATTACTGCGACACAAGTCAACGATCAAATCCGCGCCCTCAATGCTAATATACCTGGAGGACGTTCTCGAACAGGAGGTACGGAAAAAAGTATTCGGACTTTAGGGAGTGCTGATACAGTAGAAGCATTGAAAGAATATCAAATTATTCTGCCTTCCGGTGGTGCAGTTCCCCTTTCGAGTGTAGGAAAAGTCATTGATGGTTTTGGGGAAATTAGACAAACAGCTTGGTTATTAGAAAAAAATAGTTCTAACCAAGACTCAGAAACAAATAATATCGGTAAACCAGTTGTTGCTTTCGGGGTACTTCGCAGCACAGGTAGTACCCTTGTAACCGTAGAAAAAAACGTGCGGGAAACAGTTGCCGAACTCGAAAAAACATTGCCAGTAGATGTAGACTTGCAACTAATTTTTACTCAAGCAACAGACATTGAAGAGTCATATCAAGCATCTGTAGACGCTTTAGTTATTGGTTCCATACTTACTATCGTCATTGTCGGTATATTTTTACGGGACTGGCGACCAACTTTAGTCACAGCAGTAGCATTGCCTTTATCTATACTACCTACTTTTTTGGCAATGAAAATTCTCAACTACACCCTAGATGGAATGACCTTGCTAGCACTAGCATTAGCAATGGGAAATTTAGTAGATGATGCTATCTGTATGATCGAGAATATTGACCAACATATTGAGAAGGGAAAAAAACCATTTCAAGCAGCTTTGGATGGATCGGCAGAAATTGGTTTGGCGGTGGTGGCAACAACAGCAACTATTGTGGCAGTGTTTTTACCCGTAGCATTTATGGGTGGGATACCAGGGAAATTTTTTAAACCTTTCGGGATTACGGTAGCAGTCGCAACTATGTTTTCCACATTAGTTGCTACTACAATGACACCAATGTTGGGGGCGCGGTTATTGAAGCAGAGAAGAGTAAAAACATCTGCTTGTTTTCCAGAAAAAAATCAGAAACAAAAAAAAATTCGTCCTTACAGTCAGTTATTAACTTGGGCGTTGCGTCATAAAATTATCACTTTAGGTATTGCTCTGCTTTTCTTTATTGGTAGCTTGCAATTGGTGCCACTACTACCGAAAGGATTAACGGGTGCTGAGGATCAGGGGGTGAGTATCGTTTCCCTAGAATTACCTCCTGGTTCAACATTAGTAGAAACAGAACAAGTCGCCCAACAAACAATGCAACTACTAAAGGAAAATCCACTTGTTACCAGTGTGTTTGCTGATATTGGTAGTAGAGGCGATAGTGAGGTTGTGAATACAGGTAAAGTATACGTTAACATCTTACCAAGGGAAGAGCGGGATATTTCTCAACAAGAATTTGAACAACAGATACGACCGTTGTTTCAAAATATTCCAGGAGCGCGAATAAATTTTACTAGTCAAGGTCCTGGTGGTGGTGATAAAGATTTAACAATTATTCTGAAGAGCGAAAATGCACTTGTTTTACAACAGACATCGGATACTTTGGAAAGACAAATGCGAGAAATTCCGGGGTTGGTGGATGTGACTTCTAGTGCTAGTTTAGTGAAACCGGAGATTTTAATTAAACCATTACCTGCTAGAGCAGGAGATTTAGGAGTTTCAGTACAATCGATCGCCCGTACTGCTTCTTTAGCAACTCTGGGAGATAATGAGACTAATTTAGCTAAGTTTGATTTATCAGATCGTCAAATTCCGATTCGGGTAAAGTTAGCAGAGGAATATAGAAATGACTTAGATGCAATTAAAAATTTACGCATTCCTAGTCAAAATGGTGGGTTAGTACCATTGTCAGCGGTGGCTGAAATTACCATTGGTAGCGGACCAGCGGAAATTAATCGTTTTAACCGTTATCGCCAGGTTTCCTTTGAGGCAAATTTAGAGGGTATTTCTCTAGGAGATGCAGTAACAGCAGTGAAATCATTACCAGCAATGAACCCACTGCCACCTGATGTCACCGAACAGTCTGATGGGAGTGCCAAAATTATGATGGATGTGTTTAATGGATTTTTGGGTGCGTTAGGTTTGGCAGTATTGTGTATTTATGCAATTTTAGTGTTGTTATACAATAACTTCCTTTATCCAATGGTGATTTTGGTGGCGTTACCTTTATCTATTGGTGGTGCTTTATTAGGGTTGATGATCTTCCAGAAGGAGTTAGGTTTGTTTGCTTTAATTGGAATTGTACTGCTGATGGGTTTGGTGACAAAAAATGCAATTTTGTTAGTAGACTCCTCCTTAGCAAATGAAAAAAAAGGAATGAGTCAGTTTCATGCAGTTCGGGAAGCTGGTATTTCCAGGTTACGACCAATTTTGATGACAACTCTTTCGACTATTGCTGGAATGTTACCCATCGCTCTGGAATTAGGTGCAGGGGGTCAGGTGAGAAGCCCGATGGCGATCGCTGTTATTGGTGGGTTAACTACTTCTACTTTGTTAACATTGGTGGTAGTCCCTGTGTGGTTTACTTACATTGATAATTTTCTCTATTGGTTGCAGAAATTGTTCGGTGGTAAGGAGAGTCGCCCGCAGTTGAATGTATCTGTTAATGGTAATGGTAAAGGTGTGAATGTATTGAAAAAGGATTCTGTTACTAGGGTTTAGTTTTGTGTTGGTTTTGCTAACTTATAGCAGTTTTGATTTTTTTTCATTACAGTAGGGACGTTCTATGGAACGTCCCTACAAGCTTTGAGAAAAAGAATCAGGACTTACGCAAATTCACCTTGAAAACGTTATATGTAGGGACGAATGGCATTCGCCCCTACTGGATCAGGTCTGTTCACGCCATCGTAAATAAACAGGTGATAGTTTCATAAGTAACTCCTGCTCATCTTCATGTCTATTTTCTCTGAATTGAATTATGACGTGCCAGTTTGCCAGAAGCTCCGTTAGATTTTCTCTACAGCGCTTTTCGCTCTTGATGAACCACCGGAACCATAACCAAAACCTTGTAGGGACGTTGGATGCAACTTCCCTACTGTGGTCTACTGAAATGAAAACCGCTGTAAGTGGGTTGCCTCACGGGAACCCACCAAACTGGACACTTTAGAGAATTGCTATACCATTACCATGCAGGACTACCACAAAATCAAATCAATTATCGCCTATAAATCATCAATTATTTCCCCCTACTCCCCTACCCAGTCCTACTCCCTCTTTTCCGGAGAGCAATTATAAAAATCCATTAACTGAAGATTTGTATCATATACAATCCGGTTATATGATATCTGCTGATAACTGATAAATATATATAGTAAATAATTTAGTCAAAATTTATGGATGAGAGAAAAATGATAAACATCATGAAAATCTTGCCTCTATTCAGATTTTCCGATTAATCGCTGTTCTGTTTTGCCCAAACAATGCCCACATAATATTTAGACATCTCAGATAATTAACCTCAAAGTTTTGTAAAATATTTGTTACATTTTAGCTTCTGGATAACTCTATTTTCTAAATAACTCTAATTAGGGTTGTAATTATGTATCTGTGCTATTCTAGAACATGAGAATAAATTCGGTTGTAATGTTTGTTTATATGAGGATTACTTTCCTGTCGGTATTGACAAGCTTCTCTCCGAAATCTAAATCTCTACACATAATTTGATTTGGGAGAAAATCAATGTCAATTTACGTAGGCAACTTATCTTACGACGTAACACAAGAAGACCTATCTGAAGTGTTTAAGGAATATGGAAGTGTCAAGCGCGTTCAGTTACCAACTGACCGTGAAACAGGTCGTCCCCGTGGTTTTGGATTCGTAGAAATGGATTCAGAAGCAGAAGAAGAAGCGGCAATTACAGCACTTGATGGTGCTGAATGGATGGGTCGCGATATGAAAGTGAACAAGGCAAAGCCTCGTGAAGACAGAAGGTCTGGTGGAGGTTATAATAATCGCCGAGGTGGTGGCGGTCGCTACTAAATCATCACAATTAGCTTGTAACTTGTGATGGCTCATTGGGGACTAAACTTGCTCCTATTAATTGTTAGAAATCTCCGATAATTTATCTGAAACGCCGATCAAAAGGTTGTTAAATCTTAATTTCCGGAGATATCTATTAGCGTTGTCAGAAGTGGGTTGAAAAATAAATTATGGGTTTTAACCTGAATTTATTTAGAAAACTTACTTCTGCTTTATACTGTCATAGACAGAAGTTGTCTATCCAGCATAATCAAATAATCCCGACCATACGGACCATTTTCTAATAATACTTTCAGGTTCTCTGGTAAATCTTGAACTATTTCGCGACTACAAGAACCCGCACCTAAAGCTATAGTTGCGACTGTATCTACATCTCCACTAAAATTAATACAATCCATCAATAAACTGCTCATTCTGTGGTTTCTTTCCACTGCGGTAATAGCAGCTCTCACACTCATCCAACCTTTAGAACCAACTTTTTGTTCCCAAGGTTCAGACCAAGGTTTCCCAGGAACATGAGTTTCAATAAATTTTCCTAGTTCGCTTTTTTTGCCCAAGTTATAAATACAATAGTGACTCATTAATGCAGAGGCGATCGCTGCATCAATTCCATCTGGGCTATTATGAGTAATAGCTGCTTGAATAGTTGCTTTTTTTTTGACTTCTTTAATAGTCGGAAAAATTCCAATGGGAGTTGCTCGCATTGCAGCGCCACTCTTATCGCTCGTACCACCTATTTCTGCTAAAAATTGTTGACCAGTTTCTACCCGTTTTAAAAACTCATAAAACTTTCTAGGATATCCTTCTCGTTCATCTCGTTTAAAAGCTTCCACAAATTTATCAGCTAAATTTTGTCGTGTCCAAGGTTTGGGAGAAATTATCATTTCGGCAATTCCAATACTCATTTGAGTATCATCAGTATAGGAACCAGGAATTAATTTATGGCGGGGGAGCTTCACATAAGTAAAAAGATTATTGTGTTGTTTAATTAACTCAATATCTGCATATTCAAAACCAGCGCCATAAGCATCACCAATAGCAAGTTCTAGTAACATAATTAATTAAAAAATCAGGTATGACTGGGATTTTTGACAGCAATGTAATAATTATTAGACCCAATTAGTAATAAAATAGCTACCTCAATAAATTAAATTATTCTCAAACATTACTTTTCATAAAATATCGGGTAGACAAAAATCACAAAATTTACCATTAATATCGGTATCTGAATATTCGCCTACCTTTATACTATTATGTTTAATTTTCTGCTGAAATTTTTAGCACGCTAGAAATATCCTAGCCACAACTTCAACAAATAAAAAATAACCTCATTAAGTTATTAATTAAACCTCTCCAATAATTCCTCCCTTGAAGCATTTAATAACAAAGAAGCCAACTCCTCTGGAGACAACTGTAACATTGGTTCAATAATGGCCAATAGTTCTGGGTCTAGGGAACCAAACCGAGCATTGAGAAAATTTTGAATCATTTGTTGCTTTGTCCTTTGTTCCCCTTGCTGGAAACCTTGTTGAAGACCTTCTTGGCGACCTTCCTGAAGACCTTCTTGGCGACCTTCCTCCAAGGTCTCTTCTCGCCAACGTAAATAAACAGGTGATAGTCTCATAAGTAACTCCTGGTCATCTTCATCCATATTTTTATTTTCTCTAAATTGAATTGTGATGTGCCAACTTGCTAGAAGTTCTGTTAGATTTTCCCGAAGTTGGTTGCCTTTTGGTAAAGCTTCCAATTCTAAAATGGCTTGCTCTTGTGTCTTACCTTTACCCAACACCCGCAACGACAGAGTTCCCTCATTAATGGGTAGTTGATTAATTGCCACTAACCCTGTGTTTAGAAACTCTGCCAAAAAATAAACGCCAGTCGGCCATTTACCACTTGAGTCTGATTGAGCGCCAAAACCATTAATTAACCTCGTCGAACAGGATGGACATAAAATCCAGAGGAAAGGCCATTCGGTTTCAGAATAGGAAGTATTTTCCCGTCTAGATTTACGTTTTTGTTGGTTAATGACAAAGTTGAGTTTTGCTTGACAGTCTAGAATTTCCAGTCGTTGTGGTTGATTTCTAAATGGTTCGTAAACAGAAGCGGTAGCTGCCATTTTGCCTAATAACCCTAAAATTTTAGGGTCGTTTGGTGGTGGAACTACAGGGATAAAATATACGTCTATTTCGCGCACTTCACTGGCAACATCGCGACTGGTTTCAACTTTACCTAATAGAGTTAGTAATTCTTCTAAATATTGTTTGGCAAATTGGTCGTGGGGAGTTCGCGTCATTTCAGTTATCAGTTATCAGTTTTTTACAGGAAGTTTTATGGGTAATTAAGAGTATAGTTGAGGATATAAAATTATTGTAAGCATTCAGGTATTAAATAGACGCTTTTGTTTTTTAATTAATGAAGTAGATTAGCTAATCTACTTTGAGAGTAACTTTTAATCTTTTTCAATCTTTCAATTTTACTTCCTCTTTCAAAGATAATAAATTAATAGCCGACAGCGAAGAGCTGATGGCTGATAGCTGATGGCTGAATGCTTACAAATTATTTGTAATTAATCGGAAAATTCTGATTGAGGAAATTAGGAATAGGTAAAATGTCATATAGTGATTTTGACTTAAAAAAAATCTAAGCTGAGTTTAACTTAAAAATTATAGAAACAGAAGACTTATTTTCTCAAGTTGAAGCTGTAGAAATTAGTAATCTCTTGGCTGAAACGTTAAAGCAAAATGTACCTATTGCTTTAGCGATCGCTACGGAAAAGGCAAGTTCTGAGCTAATAATTATTAATATTTTGCTGGAGATTAAGAGACAACTTCAAATCAGTTTTTTTTCGGGTATAGATTTCTCGGTTGATAGGGATAAGGGATTGAATGGATTTTGTGATTTTATTATTAGTCAATCTCCCGAACAATTATATTTGGAAACTCCTGTAGTTGTTCTTGTAGAAGCTAAAAATGAAAAGATAGTTAGTGGTTTAGGACAATGTATTGCAGAAATGGTTGGGGCGGAAATATATAATCAACAAGATGGTAAAGATGTTCCGTTTGTTTATGGTGTAGTGACGACAGGTCATGTCTGGAAATTTTTGAAATTGGAAAAGAATGTAGTGTTTATTGATGTGGAGAATTACTATATTAAAGATTCAAGGAAGATTATAGGAATTTTGGTAGAAATGGTTAGGTCGATTAAGTCT
>JAAUYJ010205686.1_pt1 | contig 35491 bp, 35 predicted proteins | sample 7278031 | NCBI WGS metagenome assembly JAAUYJ01 (sample SAMN14350222, study PRJNA611818) | marine sediment metagenome | isolation source: surface marine sediment (1.8m) | place: French Polynesia: Moorea | collected 2018-08 | reverse complement strand
TGGAGGGAGTGTAAGACGGCTAGGAGGTAAGATTTCTTGCCTCTTAGACGCAACTCCCAATGAGATTGGAAGCCCTAACTATATTGCTTGCAATTAGTTAGGGTAGTTCACAAATACCGCCTGTTGATCACAAGAGGCGGTAAGCAGGTTGATCCCCCTTAACTTTTTAATTAAGGGATGATCACCAATTGAGCTAAACGTCTAGCTTCTACATAGAAGATCCTAGGCCAGCATAGGCCCCGTAGAAAAATAGACCAAGTACGGAAATAGCTCCAATACCAGCAATTAAACCTACAAGCCAAAGGGGAATTCTACCTTCTGCAAACATAATGATACCTCCTAGATAATGCCGAGAAAAATGAATTAGTTGAAGAAATAGCTAGAAAAGAGAATGCCAAGAACTGCAATTAAAAGTAATCCAAGATAAAGGGATGTACGGTTTAATTCCACGGGTTGACGGTTAGGGTTTTGATTTCTGTCCATAAATAAACTCCTATCGTTGAATAAACTGCATAGCGGCGATGGCACCGACAAAAAAGACTGAAGGTACGGCTAAGGTATGAACCGCTAACCATCTGACGGTAAAAATAGGGTAAGAGATGGGTTGATTAGGACTGTTGTCTACCATTTTTTTAAACCTCTTCTAAACTAAACTACTGATTAAACTCTGTGATTTGGTCTTTTGCTTCAAAACGGTCTTGAATGATGGGTAATTCTTGACGTTCTTGGGTAAAATACTCATTAGGACGAGGAGTCCCGAACACATCATAGGCTAAACCTGTGCTCACAAATAGCCAACCGGCGATGAATAACATGGGGATGGTAATGCTATGAATGACCCAGTAACGAATACTGGTAACAATATCGGAAAATGGACGTTCTCCGGTAACACCTGACATTTTAAGTTTCTCCTAAAGAAAATTAATTACGAATGGCAAAATCTAGTCTACTACGATTGTGAAACAGTCTGACAGACTTCTTTCAAATAAGGAAGTGTTAAGCTGCTTCTGATGTCGGTTCATATTTAAGTAAGATCCCATCTTGTCCCAAAACAAAACCCTTTTCATCATTAACAAAAACGATTTTATAAAGGTTAGATGGAACACTTTCAATGGCTCGATCTTTCTTCCAGGTTGCCCCGTTATCAGAGCTTACCAATAAGTTGCCACTACCACCAGCCACCCAAAGTTCTTCGGGAGTGCGGTAGGCTAAATCTAGTAAACCCCAACTGGTGGAGGGTTCAGGATAAACAATCTCTTGCCACTCTTCTAAGTCTTCTGGGGAACTAAATTGAAGTTGCCCTCCTCTAGCAAGTAACCATAGACCTCCTTGTTCACTGTAACCCATCGTTTGTAATCTTCGCGATGAGTTGCGGTTGTGGGGAGTCCATTCGCTTTGGCCAGGTTCCCAGGTTGAATAGAAGTTACCTCGTGCAGAAACAGCGACATAACGACCATCAGGCGATCGCTCAATATTACGGGCAACGCCAACAGCACCTTCTACTAATGCCGACCAGGTTTTGCCCCCGTTGTCGGTTTTGTAAATAGCTCCTAGGTTGGTGACCATTTCGGCAGTTTCAGGGGCAAGGGCAACCACCCCGTCTGGTGCGCCTGGAAGCTTCTCACTCAGGGGAATGCGGGACCAATTTTCGCCACCATCTTCGGTATGGAGCAAAATAGCCGGTTTGCCTGTAATCCAGCCTTCATCTCCATTGAAACTAACCCCTGTGAAGCTCACTTTTTCTTCACCGAGGTCTAGGTTCCGTTCTTCCCAAGAGTCACCTCCGTCAGTTGTCTCAAACAGGGCCGCTTTGGTTCCTACTAACCAACCGTGATCAGGATCATCGGTGAAGGCAATGTCTGCAAAGGTAACATCGGTTTGCAGGGAAAGTGTCTTCCAGGGATTATTGAAGGTGGACGGAACTTTACTACAACTAATGCACAATAAGGAAATGGCTATTAATATTACAAATTGTTTCAGTTTTCTCATAAACACAAGGTAAATAGGCTGATAAAAGTTCGAGCTTGTTGTTTTGATGTTCAGTAACCCAGTTTTAAGGACCTGTCAAGGTCAAAGGGTTAATTTAACCCGTATAAACTGAGGAAAAACAGGAACCCTAAAGCCAGTCCTCCAAAAATTAGGAGATTTTTTTGATTCGGAGTCAAGTTATTGACACCAAGGCCATAGTTTAGGTTTTCTTGAAACCCAGAGGGGGCGTTGGTAGCACCAATACTGACAAACTGGTTGGTTTTTGCGCCACAGACGGGGCATTTCCAGGCACTAGGGAGTTCGGAAAAAGGAGTTCCAGGGGGAACGTTTCCTTTGCTATCGCCTTTTTCTGGCTCATAAACATAGCCACAGAGACGACATTCGTGGTTCGCTGGTGCAAGTTCGGCGAGGGTTTTTTCTTGGGGTCGTTCAGTCATTGCTTTGCTTTAAGCAAATCTTAATATCTATGTTACAAATTATCCCATAAACTTAACAATCTGAACAAATTTTGCTAGGCAGATCAGGGATTAGGGATTGGAGTTGAAATCAGAATGTTAATCAGAATTTATAATTGCCTCCAACTTAAGGTGGAGGCTTGAAACAAGGAAAATTCTTCTTCTCTTGGTTCATTGGATATGGCGAGGCTTCTTCGCCATCCCTCGACTGCTTTTCATCCCCTTGAAAGAGGAGGCTTGTCACCCTTTTTTTCGGTCATTAGTAATAATCATTAGAACTCGCCAAAAACATGATTGACCCCTCAAAGGAAAAACCCCAGCTTTTACTGGTGGGGTCAAAGAGGAGATTCCATGTATACAAAGGACGCAAACGAAAAAAGTTTATATTAAAAATGTTTTGAACTGGCAAGTCTTTATCTGCTCGACTTGTTTGTATCTAATCTTAGCTTTCCCAAAGTTCAGCAATTTCATATCATTGGAAAATAAATTCCAGTTTATTCCACTCATCGAGAACAAAAAAATAGCCAAACGGGGTCACTTAGCTAAGCCTTCGATGCCTCCCCCTTGTTGGGGTATGTTCAATCTGCAGTAACTTTTGAGAATTGCTATAAACTCAAAATAGAAGTTATCAGTTTATAATCAAGATAAAAAGAAGTAGGATTAACTATGTTTAATATTTTCAATTCCTTATTGGGCCGTGATCCTGAAAAAATTAAGGCTAATGTTGAAATCTATACTTGGCAAACTTGCCCTTTTTGTATTCGCGCAAAACTTTTATTGTGGTGGAAAGGGGTTAATTTAACTGAGTATAAAATTGATGGGGATGAAGCGGCTAGAGAGAAAATGGCGCAACGTTCAAATGGAAAGCGAAGTGTTCCACAAATTTTTATCAACAATCAACACATTGGTGGTTGTGATCAGCTATATTCCCTTAATGATCAAAATCAATTAGATCCTCTTTTGGTAATGGAGAATTGAGAATTAATAATTATTTAACCAGAATAGTCTCCTGACTTTCCTCCTGTTTTACTAATTAACCTAATGTGTTCAATTTGTATGGATTTTTCTAAACCCTTAGCCATGTCATAAAGGGTTAATGCAGCCATAGAAACGGCTGTTAATGCTTCCATTTCGACTCCCGTTTCTGCTTTTGTAATAACAGTTGCTTCTATTTGATAGCCAGGTAAGTTGTTATCAGGGATGAGATTAACTTCAATTTTATGTAATGGTAAAGGATGACATAAAGGGATTAAGTTAGCTGTTTGTTTCGCTGCCATAATACCTGCTAGTTTCGCTGTTCCTAAAACATCTCCTTTTGGTGTATTTCCTGTTTGTATGGCTTCAAAAGTTGCCAGTTTCATGCGTATTTGTCCCCTGGCAACTGCTTGGCGACGAGTTATATTTTTAGAAGAAACATCTACCATTTGAGCTTCTCCTTTTTCATTGAGATGAGATAGTTTGGAATTAAAGTTATTAGACATAAATTGTTAATTCTTAATTGTTAATTCTTAATTCTACATTATTTTTAATTAATGAAATATCTTTCCATTCTTGATCTGATAACGGTTGTGTTATTAATTCTATCCCAAAATGTTGTTTAGCTGCTTCTGTTAAGACTGTAATAATCTCTTGTTTACAATAATGATTTGATAATCTTTCCATTAAGGTTAAATTCCAAGGGGCAACTTGATTAAAAACCATTTCAAATAAAGCTTTATCTGTTGACAAAATCATGGAACCATGTTGCAAGATTGATCGTTTCCCTCGGCGTTGTGCGCTCCCAATTAATTTACTACCATCGGCTGTTATTAAGTCTGCTATGGTGGCAGTATTAAAGCAACTAGAATTATGAATATAGCCCCGTTTTGCTGCACCGTATTCTAAGGCAATGCCAAGACTAAGCCAACCTTGAATTAAAAAGGTACAAATATCTTGATAAATTGCTAAGGTTTTACGGCTATCTAGTGACATAATAATAGCATAAGTTAAATCTCCTTGATGCAAAACAGCCCTCCCTCCTGTCGGACGTAAGACTAAGTCTATGGGTTCTTTATTCCAGTTTAAATGATTCCAATGCTGCGGATATTTTTTCTGCAAATACCCTAAAGAAATCGCCGGTTTTGACCAAGTATAAAAACGTAATGTAGAAGCAATCAAGCCCTTTTCATATTGGTCTAATAACCAACTATCTATGGACATTTGTGTTATTGCTGATGTTTCTAGAGGAGGAATCAATCGCCATTTTTCTACCATTTTAAATTATGATGTCAAAGAAATAACTTGACCGATGATAACCATAATTACTGTGAAAAATAGAGCAATAATATCACGATTTTTGTAAACTATTTTTTCTGAACTTACGGGAACTCCTTGATAACCTCTGGATAACATTGCTTGATAAATTAATTCTCCTCTTTCATAACTCCGAATAAATAAAGAGCCGATGGCATTACCCATTACTTGACGAATCATCTTACCATTACTCATTAAGTTTCGGGAAGTTGCTGCCCTTTTCATCGTTATAAATTCTCGGTTTAAAACATCAATATAACGATACATAGAAGCCATGATTGCTACTAATAACGGAGGCATTTTTAACGCTAATAAAGCTTTGAATAAATCCGGAATAGCTGTGGTTAAAATTAATATATTTAACACCAACAAAGATAAAATGACTTTGCTGGTAACACTCCCTAATACCATCACTCCAGTAGTTGTAATTTGTAGTATTCCCCAAGACCAAATAACCTCTCCTTCGGGTCTAAATAAAGTCCCCAATAAAACGACTCCGATAAACATAAACTCGATGATTACTCTCGAAAATAAACGAACCCAGGAAACACGACTAATACAGAGCAAAAACAGTACACAAACCCCATACAATCCCCAAGTTTCCCACTGTCCATTAGGGGTTAAAGCGATGGCAAAAACACTGATAAAGGCACATAATACTCTCGTATGCGAGCTCAATAAATGCCAAATAGTCTGAGGTTGTTCCTGGTGTTTGTATACAAAAGAATGGATATGTAACAACATAATTTAACCTGAGTTCGATCTAAGGAAATTTGGGGAAAAATTACTCAAATTAGCAGTCTCAAACCGTCATTGTCTAGTTTAAAAAACCATAACTCCGAACTCACCTAAGTTGGAGTGTGGCAAGATGGAAGCAAATCTAGAATTTAATTTTTTCTTCACTCCTTTGATTATTTTTTTTGGCTGAAGGGCGAATCAATAATTTACCTGTTCCCCAAGCAATGCCAAAGGTTGCCACAGTACCGGCTAAACCAGCCAAGGGAGTCGCTAAAGCTTCAGGAACCCCTCGCAAAGCATATTCTTCAAAGATGCTGTAGAAGGGCAATTTTTTAGCAGGAGCATCTTCAAGTGCTTTGTCCTCAAATTCTAAGTCTTGGGAAACTCTATCTAATCCATCTGGATCAGAACTGGCAAAAGGAGAGACAAAAATGGCAATTATCAAAGAGATGCCGAGTGCAAAGGTAATAAATACCCGATTATGCTTGTTAGAAATATTATTTGTCATTTTAGAAACCTATTAGATGATTACTGGTCCAAACGAAAAGAAAAAGGTGGATCATAAAGAAGATCAGGACGCGATCTCCAGACAAAACCTATGGAGATTAGGGTAATAATAGCTTCCCCTAAGCCAATGAAAATGTGCCAAGAGCCCATTGCGATCGCCGAAACCGGTAAAGCAACGGTTCCTGATAAGGCCAACTGTACTGCTGTCATAATAGCGGCGATCATCACGCTGCACCAAGATGCCACTACTGTAGCAATTGCCATACTTGTCCAAGAACGACGACTTAGGGTAAAACGAATTGCTTTATAGAGATAATATCCACAAAAGGTTCCTAATAATCCCATATTCAAGATATTAGCCCCCAATACTGTCAAACCGCCATCTTGAAACAAAACAGCTTGAACAATAAAAACGACGCTAACCACTAAAGTTCCAGCCCAAGGTCCCAAGAGAATACCGGCCAGAGTTCCTCCCACTAAATGGCCTGATGTTCCCCCAGGAATGGGAAAATTAATCATCTGTGCAGCGAAAATAAAGGCGGCACAAACCCCCATTAAAGGCACTGTTCTTTCTTGATAGTTTTTTTGAACTCTTTTTAGGGAAACAGCAATCAAAACAAGGGTGATAATCCAACAAAACAAGCTCACAGAAGGACTTAAAAAGCCATCAGGAATATGTAGAGCAAAATAGTGTGATATGAGAAAAGGTTCTATGATTGTTGTCATAACGAAATCAGCTAAAGCTTCTTTACATTTATTTCGGACTCACTTCCCTTTGTAAACGTTTTCTCCATGTTTAGGGATGATTTTTATAACATCTTTAGATTTACTTGGGAACACAAAAGATTATAAAAACAAATTAAATTTTTTAAAAATGAGGGCAAGATCAAGTTATTTATAAAATCAATCTAAAATAATTCATCCGTTTTGAGAAAGATTAGGCACAATGGCTTTATTGGTGACTGATTCTAGATACCCCGAATATTTTTAGGTTAGGATACATCAGATGAAATGGTACTGTTTTAAATTTTATAAAAATCAAATAATTCTCAGCATCATAACGGTTTTTTTGGTGTTGTTACAAAGTTTTTTATTCCCAGGCTATGGTTTAGATACAGTCTCCCAAGATGAGGGATTTTCTGTTGTTTTTAATCATAACAATCTATTTACTATTCAAACTGATAATGGTTCGTTATCAGCAGAAGAAAGAGCAAATATTGTCGCTAGGAGATTGCATAATCTTGCTAATGATAATAACTTAGAAATCAGGGATGATAAATTTGATCTTGATGATCGAGGTAATATTGTTGTTATTTTATTCAACAAAAAAACATTAATGACAGTGACAGCAGATGATGCTGTTGCTGCTGATACTTCTAGTAAAAAGTTAGCCGAAGAATATTTAAAAACTATAAAAAAGGCATTAAAAGCTTATCGTATTGAACGTCGTCCTTTTTATTGGGTGATTGGCGTTATTTGTACTATTATTAGTTTAGTAATTTTGTTGTTCATTCTGAAAATATTTGATTTTATTTTCCCTTATATTAATCGTCGTATTGAAACTTGGCGAGGGACATTAATTCCTTCCATCAGAATAAAAAATCTAGAACTCTTATCAGCAGAGAAATTAACCCAGACCATTAAAACTATAATTAAAATTATTCGCCTAACCTTAACTTTCTTTATTCTGTATATATTTCTGCCTATTGTTTTAGGTTTTTTCCCTCAAACCAGACAAGTTGGAAATTTACTATTTAACTATTTGTTTAAAGCAATTAATAGTGTCTTTAGTGGATTAGTTGGGTATTTACCCAATATTTTTGTTGTGGCTGTTATTGGTTACTTAACTTATTATATTTTACAATTTTTAAAATTTATTTTTACTGAAATAGAAAAAGGTAATTTACAGTTTGCTGGCTTTTATCCTGAATGGGCGCAACCGACTTATCGACTGTTAACGTGGTTAACAGTGATGTTAGCTGCTGTGTTTGCTTTTCCTTATTTACCTGGGTTTAATTCCCCTGCATTTAAAGGTGTCTCTGCTTTTGTTGCTCTCTTATTTACATTAGGTTCAACGGGAGTTGTTTCTAATACGGTATCAGGATTTGTTTTGATTTATACTCGTGCTTTCCAAGTATCTGATCGAGTAAAAATTGGTGATGCGATCGGAGATGTTCTCGAAAAAGATTTATTAGTAACACGCATTAGAACTATTAAAAATGTTGTCATTACTATTCCTAACTCTGTGATCATTAACAGTAATGTGATTAATTATAGTGCCTTGAAAAGAGACTTAAAACGTCCCTTAATTTTACATACTACTATTACCCTAGGATATGACGTTCCTTGGCGTAAAGTTCATCAAGTTTTAATTGCTGCTGCTCAATCAACTCACTATATTTTGAAAACTCCTATTCCCTTTGTTTTACAAACAGGGTTAAACGATTTTTATGTTAGCTATGAGATTAATGCTTATACTAATGAATCAACTAAAATGGCAGAAATTTATTCTCATTTGCATCAAAATATTCAAGATAAATGTAGCCAGGCTGATATCGAGATTTTATCCCCCCATTATAGTGCTATTCGTGATGGCAATCATAACACCATTCCTGCTGATTATTTACCCGAAAATTATACAGCCCCAGGGTTTCGCATCGATCCCATGACCAAGTTATTCAATAATCATAGCAACGGGAATCATCGTCAATGAATGACAATTTGCGGTTTATTTATCCTGATGTCGCCATTCATGCCTAACTTTTAGAAGATTAGGGATGAATGGCGACCAAAATATAAAGCGAGTGCGTAATAAAAACACTGGAGTTTATTTCTTTTTAGATTTTCCTAGATGACGCTTAAATCCTGCTCCAAAAGCTATAGCAGTTCCCACACCCAAAGTAGTTAGGGGTTCAGGAACAGCTTGTGCTGTCCAAGTACCTCCAACACCAAATTCAGGAGATTCAACAATAAACCCAAAAAAACGACCATCATCACTTAATAATACTTGAAAATCGGCAGCATTTCCTGAATTACTATCAGTTAATAACCATCCATCAAAGGTTGATAAAGTTCCACTAAAGGCATCTCCGATGCCAATACTAAATATTTGATCCGAATTAGGAATAAAGAATTCTGAATCAAGAGGATTAAACAATAGGGCTGTGTTAAAGGAATTCCCTGAAATGAGTTGATTGTCAAAAATGGGACTAAGTTCAGAGCCTAATATTTGAGCTTGTATATTAGTGATTAAGTGAAAATTATCCTCAAGACTAATAGAAAAGCTATCTATAGGAAAATTATCATTAAATTGATTAGGATCTTGGGTAAAAATAGCATCATCAGGAAAAGTCAAAAAAGTTCCAGTAATAGGATTTGAAGTGTATTCAAAGGAACCATTACCGATAGATTCCCCTTGATTATAAAATGATAAAGAACCTTGATTTGTCTCTTCAAATGTAATGGCGAAGGTGGGTTGAGCTTTTAAAATTTTTCCGATAACAATAGTGCTGATTAGAGGGATGAGCACTCGACTTATATGTTGAACTTGAATCATAATAAGTTTCCTCGCTTATGAACTATTATCTGTTAGTTCTATAATCCATTATTGGGGGTTAATTGTAAATACATAAAAATCATATATTTTTAGCCCAAAAAAAGAGATAAATCGAATATTGATAATTAATTAAAAGTCTAGAATTAAGTGATTATACCAACAAAAAGTATCAAAAAAATAAAAAAAGAAATAAATATTTGATAAAACCTATATTTATTGAAAAAGTCTAAATTTTGACTTGATGAGCGAACTGCCCTTTGCTAAACTCAGCAGAAACCTTGAAATCGATTATTTAATGGGAACAAAACGATAATTGTCATCAATTGAATCTTTAACGACTGTTATCAATTGAATGCTAGAGTTTTTGCGATCTCCTTTATTGTCAAATTGAATATATCCGGTTGCTCCGTCTAAACCGAAGTTAGGATGCCTTAAAACTTCAACGATTTCGGTTTTTTGTAAATCATGATCACGCATCATATTTAGTTTGTCTTGTAAAGCTTTAAATAAAGTTTTAGCTGCATCATAACTGTTGGCACTTCTCCAATTGACATCGGCTTTCCAACGTTTGTGAGCGCGTTCCGGGAAACGAGGATTATACTCATTGGTTTTATGCCAAGACACCGCCATCATTAATCCTTCAGATAATTTTCCTAGATTTAATATTTTTTGACTATAAAGTGCATTGCCCGCAATAATAGGATATTGATTTTTATTTTCTTTAATCACATTTAAGCTGTTATTAAAAGTGTCATCATCTATCTTCCCATCAGGGAAAATAGCAAAAGCTTTTGCTCCTTTTTCTTTTGCTCGTTTTATACTTGAGGCTGCATTAAATTTTGCATCGGATAAATCGAACTCTTCAACTACATCGCCCTGTTGATTATCAAAATGAATTCTAAATTGGTTACGTAAAGATTTACTATACTCACTATCAGGATTATAGAACACTGCTACGCTTTTTATAGATGTCTCTATCCCCAAATATTGAGATAATTTCTGTGCATAGTCGTGTGTATTAGGAGTAACTCGAAAGAAATAGGGACTATGATCAGAAAGCTTCATCCCTGTGCTAGTAGGAGAAATTAAGACTAATTTATGTTTTCTATATACTTCCAAAGCATCTAAGGTGCTTTCAGTGGTATAATGACCAATGACCCCTAAAATATTATTTTCTTGACCCAATTTATAAGCTTTTTTTGATGCTGTTTGGGGATTGTTTTCATCATTAACAATAATAACTTGTAGCCCAAAATTGAGAGATTCATTCTTATTAACTTCGTCTTGATATTGTGCTACTCCTCGTAACATTTCTTGTCCTACATTACCTCCTATGGAATCCCTACCCAAAGGCACAGCTACGGCAATAGTATAGTAATCCTTCTTCTCATAGACTAATCGATAGTTATTAAGGTAAATTAATGCTTCTGGATCATTGGGAGCTTGTTTGAGTGATTTTTCTAATGCTTCAATCCCTTTGCCTATCTCTCCTTTCTTAAATGCTTCAACTGCACGCTTTTTTTCAAATTTACTTACTTCCGATTTTGAGTTCGCTACGCCTGATAGAAATTTGTCTCCACAACTAATATTATCGTCTGACTTTATTAACTCTGAGCAGAATGGATAACTCCTATTTACTAGGGTAAATAAATTCCCTTTTAATTCAATATTTCCTAAGCAAAACCCCAACCCTAATCCCAACCCTAATCCTAACCCTAACCCCCATAAAAAATGGTTTCTAGACATAAATTTATCGTTCTCGTTATTAAGATTTTGAATCTTTTTTACTTCACTTAATACTTCTGTTGCTGACTGATAGCGTTTGTCAGGTGATTCAAATGTCATTCTTTGGATCACTTTTTTAAAAGATTCAGATACTGACACCTGTGACGGCATTGAATCTAACAGTATTTCGTGTGTATTGTCATCTCTATATTTGTTAGGGTCTTGACCTGTTAATCCTTGTATAACCATCATTCCTAGGGCATATATATCACTGCTTGGATATGCTTTTCCTCTCCATTGTTCAGGTGCGCTGTAAATATTTCCTATTCTCGTGGGAACTTGTTTTGTTTTACACTCTTTGAGGTTTAAATCTTTTGTGACACCACCGAAGTCAATTAAAGTGAGTTTATTGTTACTTTCTCTCCTGATAATATTATTAGGTTTTATGTCACGATGGACAAAACCTTTTTTATGAATACATTTAAGAATTTCTAATAATTCTTTGAGAGTTTGAATAACATCAGACTCCTCAAGTTTATGTCCTGTTTTGAACTCTTGTTTGTCTAAGGTTTCTCCCTCTATATGTTCCATAACTAAATAAGAATGATTACTTTCGACGACATCTTCTAGTAATCTAGGAGTCATCCCATTACATTCGTTTAATCTCCCAAGTGTTTGAGCTTCTCTTCTAAAAAGTCTTTTTGCTTCCTTAACATATTCTGGTGAAAGAAGTTCGATTTTTAGTCGCTTAATTACGACGGTTTCATTGTCCCTTTCTCTATCTTTAGCTTTATAAACTGCCCCAAAACTGCCGTCTCCTAAAAGTCCAAGAATTTCATAACGATTATCCATAATTTCTCCCGGATCTAGATTTGAAATTAAACTTCTATTGTTATCGATAATCTCTACTGGATCTAGGGTTGAAATTAAGTTTCTATTGTCATCGACAATCTCTACTGTCTTTAATTCAAAGACTTCTTTTTTATTGAGATTTTCCATGGTATTTCTCCTGTTAGCGGAAATTCAAAATTACTAGGGGCAAAAGAGATAATTAGAGTATTTTTTTAAAGTCTTTTAATACTTCGGATACTGATTGATAACGCTGCTGAAAATCATAGTGTCCCATTTTCTCTAAAATCATTTTTAATTCCTTTGAAATGATCGTTTGTTTTGGCAAGATAATTTGCCCATTTTTATAATTAATCTTAAAATCAAGAGGAGGTAATCCAGTTAATGCTTGTATTCCTAACATGGCTAAGGAATATAAATCGTTACTTTGAGTTGGTATTCCATATATCTGTTCCGGTGCCATATATCCTCTTGTACCTTTAAAAGTACGATCATTGTTATTCTTATCAAGATTTTTTACGGAGCCAAAATTGATGATTACGATCTCTCCGTCAGGCTTGATTATTAGGTTTGATGGTTTAATATCGCGATGGATAATGTTTCTTTTATGGATGAAGTCTAGAACGGTTAAAACCTGCCCAATTAACTCAATAACTTTAGTTTCATTCCAAGGGCTACTTGTTTCATGTTCTGAGAGTTGATTGTTTAAGGGAGTTCCTGAAATAAATTGATGAACTAAAAAGAACCCGGTTTCATCTTCAAAATGAGCCAATAGTCCGGGTATTTGACGATGCCAACCTAATTGATATAAAGCTCCTGCTTCTCTTTGAAAATTTTTTTGAATGTCTGTATTTGACTTAAATCTTAATTGCTTTATAAAACATCGTTGATTGTTGAGTTCTAAATCTTCTCCTATATAAGTATTACCAAATTCTCCTCGTTTATTTAGGCTTAAAATTTTAAACCGATTGGCAATAGTGTATCCGACAAAGTCCTGCTTTTTTTCATATTTTATAATTGGCTCTATGACAAGTTTAAAATTCTTTTTTTGTACTTTATCATTATTTTTAATTAATTTCTCTTCTCTTAAAACCCTCGTTATACTTTTCCAAAGAGCAGGAGCTACAATCCTTTTGATAAAGCCGACTGAAAATCCTAGGCCTTCAAGAGAATCATATATTTCGTTATTCCAACTACATCTTATAATCTCTTTTTGAAGGGGATTCAAGCTAATTCCTCTTTTGAAAAATAATGGCTCCAAAAATTCCCAAACTTGTTCAACTTCAGTCATTTCAGTCGTATTTTTGTTTGGCTCTGAGTTGCGCATCATAAGCCTGGAGACTGGAGACTGGAGACTGTTTACTGTTTGAATCATTTCTTTCATCAGGTATGGCTGAAACGCTTATTTGATATTGATATTATAAAAGCCTTGAATGAACTTATGTCAAAAGACATGAATTTTATGAACTTTATCGAATATGGTTAGTTTAACGCCGAGAAGCCTCGCATCGTAACCTCTTGGCGGAAGGCAACAGAAACAGTTGAGGTTAATGATGATAAACTCAGCAAAATAAAAGTCAGGAAATGGTAACAGTTACATTTCCTTAAATACTCATCGGTAAACATGATACTGATTTTAGTGGAGAGACTAGAAATTAATAAAAAAAGGTCAATTCAAAAACCATTATAGTTGGTTTTTATTAGTAAAACGAAAAAGTTCAGATAAAAAAGCTAAAAAGAAGAATACTTATAGTTACTTCAAATAAAAATGAGACAAAATCAATCTACTCTCTTATTACTGGAGTTTAGACTAAACAATCATACTGTACAGTCTAGTCTAACGATTTAGAAGACATAAAATATGATTTAGCCTGTCAGAAAAGCTAACAATAATACTAATATTTCGTTGCCATTTTGCTAAAAATCGGGGTTTCAACATCAGGTGCAAGATGTGAGTATACATAAGTTTTTTTCTTAAGAATTTGTTAATGTTTACTCTTTTATTACTTCAAACTCTAATTCTTCAAGGGATAATAAAATTGATTTGAGTGGAAAATTAGGTTTATTTTGCTCTAATATAAGCAAAAATAGTCCATTTTTTGTTTTAATTCAATAATTCCTTTCATATCTCTAGCATAGTCGTAATATATAATGCGTAGGGGTAATGTTTTTGTTGTAATATAAAAAATGTCAAGTTAAGATTAACTTAAAGTTAAATGTAAATTAAAAAAAAATCTTATACAATAAAGCTTTAATAATAATTCTTAATAGGAGAGTAGTTATGGACAGCGAATTACAGAATGTCAAAGACAATTTTCTTTATCCTGTTTCTTCTTATCATGGCTCTGTAACTGATGAGGCAGTGATTTTTCATGCTAAATTACAAGAATTTGCTCAAAAAGTTGGATTTATTGCGAATTTATACTCAGGAGGCAAATTACCTCTACAGGAAACGTACTTTAAAGTGGAGTCATTGTGGAGAGACTTGGAATCAATTAAAGCAATCGATGAGTCGGGTTCTGAAATATTAGGGGATGATTAGTTGGAATATTGATAGAAGTAATTCTCATCAAAGAGAGTTGTTGTGCTAAACCTTACACCCTATCCTCACCAATACTTTATGATGCAGGTGCAATATCTGACTTTAACAACGATAGGCTAAGGCAAACCTGTCAAGTCCAGCTAAATCTGATAAAATCTCAATGCAATGATAGTGTGGCGAGTCCTCTAACAAGAGTGATACCTGTTTTCCCTGATCAGCCATCATTTCAATCAAAAAAACCCCTCCAGAAACCAGATAATCGGGGGAGGTATCAATTAAATATCTAATGGCTTCTAAACCATCATCCCCCCCATCTAAAGCCAAGACTGGTTCATGTTCTTTTACCTCTGGTTGCAGTTGAGATAGTAAAGCAGTGGGAATGTAAGGAGGGTTAGAGAGCATTGCACTGACTTGTCCCTTTAAATGATGGAGAGGAGTCCACCAGGAACCTTGATAAAACTCGATTCTAGAAGAAAAACCTGTGGTGAGCGCATTTTCTTTGGCAATGGTTAAAGCAACTGCACTACTGTCCACTGCATGAATCCTGGCTTGAGGTAAACTATCGGCCAAAGCAACGGCGATCGCTCCACTACCAGTTCCGAGGTCTACCCAATTACCTGAGATGAGAGAATGTTTGGGGGAATTTTCGACCGCTTTGAGAGCATAATCAATGATTAATTCCGTTTCAGGGCGAGGAATCAAGACATCGGGAGAAACCTTCAAGGAAAATCTGCGCCAGGGTGTGGCTCCCACTAGATACTGTACAGGAACTCTGTCTTTAATGCGACATTGCCATAATTGGCTTAACTCTGATAAAGGATAGGGAAGACAAATCTGCGATCGCTCTTGAAATAACCCTAAACGCAGAGACAACTTATCTAAGGGGATTATAGCTTGAAGCAGCCAGTCTACCTCAACATCGGGGATATCAGCAGCTATGGCTGCCTGCTTAGCCCAACTGCGCCATTGTGCTAATGCTTGTCCCGAAACCGTTACGGAATTCATTGATCTTGAGAGTTAGAACGAATAATTTCTAGCATTTCCTGAGATGGCCAAAACCGCAAACTTCTTAATAAAGGATTATCATTCCTCTCCAAATTAGCAATTAAACCACTCAGAGAAATGACCTGAATGTTAATATTAGGAGCGAGATTGGGTTGGGCTTTGCTAACAACTTCCACCCATTTTTGGACGGTTGCTTTTTCAAAAAAGAGGGGAACTACGTCTTCCTCATCTTGTTTAATAGTTAAGTAAGACTGATCAGATTCCAATTTAGCGATGTATAAAGGAACATTGCCTGGGTATTTTTGACCATTTTCTCTCGTTAGTTCACGGGCCGCCTGTAACTCTTTAGCACTGGGAATAAACTCAAGAAATAAGCGAGTTGAGCTATTTGAGGTTCCTCTAGCAATTTCGTAAATACGACTCAAAGGAAGCATCCTAACACTATAGGACCTTGCCGCTTGACGATCTTGTTCTTGTAAACGGTCTAAAAAATTCTTAGCCTCTGTGCGACTCATAAACACAGGAGTTACCACACTCCCATTTTCCACTTGTTGTCCAATTGGAGAACCTTCTTGATTGAGAATACTATAGACCGGAATTCCTCCTAAAAACTTAACAATATCAGCTTCAGGTAAAGCCAATACTGGGGCAACTGGCATTAGAATTAGGTTGGTCACAGGGTTGATAATAAGTCCTAGGGTCAAACTCCAACGAAGTAAACTATTCATGGCCTTTTTTGCAAACACTATAACAAATGGCTAAAATCCCCAAAAGTCAATCAGAATTTAGAATGTGCGAATTTAGAGTTACCGCTCCCTTAAGTTGGAGGCTTGAAACCCTTTTTTTCTGTCAACGTCTGGGGACATAAACTACTCTCGCACTTATCCTATAGGGATTCCTACGGATATTGGGGTTTAAATTTATGGGATAAAGGGCTTATTGACCTTGATTTTGCTGAGATTTAATGGCTTCTTGAATAAATTTAAGGGTTTCTTGGGAAGGAATTAACTGTATTTGTTTGAGCATCTCATCGTCTTGTGTATGCAGTAAGCCGATGATATTTTCTAAGGGAACGACTTTAATTTTCATCGTAGAAGCAATTTCAGGCTGATTTTCCTTGATTTGTTCAACCAACTTTTCAATGTGAGCTTTTTCAAAAAAGAAAGGAATCACTTCTTGATCATCTTGTTGAATGGTTAAGAAATTATTTTCAGGACCTCCTTGCAATATGAATAAGGGAACTCCTCCTTGATATTCTTCTCCATTATTACTCAACACCTGTTTAGCCGATTCTACAGCACTTTGCATAGGAATATAAGCAAACTTAAGGGATTGAGTCTCTGTGTTGTTGGCCAAAGCGAAACGATACACTTCCCCTAGGGGGAGAGGCTGTACCCTGACTTTATTGCCAATATCCGGTTGATTGGCTTTGAGATTTGTTAGAAATGTATTGGCATCCTGCTGACTAATAAAAACTCGTGTTACGTTCTGATTGTCTTCTAGGGTACGAATTAACAGACTGCCTTCATCTGTCATGATTGTAAAAACGGGGATACCTTGTAGAAGTTGTATAACATCTTCTTGAGGCAATGCTAGAGCTTTAGGTATTTGACCGAACCAAGAGGTTAGAACTGTACTTCCTAATAAGCCTAAAGTCGCACCCCAACGGATTAATGATTTCATAAAAACTAACCTCACAATTTGTTAATGATATGTATAACTGAATCTATATCATGGAGTTGGAGAAACCCCTTTCAACAAGTTTAGAATAACTTCCCCAACCTTATCAGATTTTCTTGAAATCGGTAGGGTTTATCTTGTGCAAAAATATGCTTCATCTAGACATCCAAACTGGATAGACTGATTTGCTTTAGGGGAAGTTCCTCATCTGATACCAGATCCGCTCATTATCGTAGACTAATATTATTTCTCCCCCTGCTTCCCCTGCTTCCCCTGCCTTGTTAATATGATTATCTACTTTCTAAAGCGGATTTGGTATGACATCGGGAGCAGAGAAGGAAAAACAATTAAGCCGTCAATCACAAAGTCAGTTCGAGAGAGGGAACACTCTAGCTGGCGATCGCCAATTTAATTGATTACAGGGAGAAGTTAAGTCTATCTCCCCAAATTTCTCAGACTCCTCAATTGATTAGCTTTGCTCTTTTTCTGGCTTTTCTTCGGTTTTTTCCCCTTTTTCTTCTGCTTCATGGGCTGCTAAGAGGTCAAGCACTTTTTTCCGAATTTCTTGATGCCTTTCTACTCCTTCATACGCAAAGCGGTTAAAGTTGTTGCGGACAATTTCGGCTTCAATATATTTTACCCGATCGCTGGTATCGGGGTGAGTGGATAACCAGGCAGGGGGACGGTTTTGGTGTTCATCATCTATCACTACCATGAGGTTACGAACTCCGTCTGCGGCGTAACCTGTGGCGGCTAGTAATCTAGTTCCGAAAACGTCTGCTTGTTCTTCCATGCCACGACTGTAGCTTAAGATAGCTAGGTTACTGGCGATTCCTCCGACGTAGGGGATGTAATCGACAACACTGCTAGTTAAGGCCCCTTGAGTCATCTGTTGGAAACCATGAGAAAGCACTGAATGGGCTAATTCATGGGCTAATAACCCTGCAATTTCTGCTTCTGAGGCGGTTCTGGCGATCGCTCCGGCATTGATAAATATTTTCCCTCCGGGCAGGGCAAAGGCGTTGATATTCTCGTCCATAACTACATAAAACTCATATTCAAATTCATCTCTCCCGGCTACTTTGGCTAATTTTTGTCCTATTTCATTGATGTATTCTGTTACTTCGGGATCTTCAATTAAGGTGAGACGGTTTTTAAATCCTTCGGCGTAATTTGCCCCAATGGCTGATTCTCCTTGTAGCAAAAGATAGCTGGTTTGCAGGGTGGAAAGAGGGGCAAAAACGTTACCCATTAATGCTGCGCCTACGCCTCCCATAATGGCATTCCCTACCATATTCCAGGTCATTTGTGCTTCGAGATCACTTTGGTATCTTTCTAAGTTGATATCGGCTAATTGTTTAAATTCATCGTGTAAAAAATGCTCCCGATTAAAGACAGCGAATTGACGAGCGGTTAAGGAGGCGGCTAACCAATTTTCTGCTTGTTCATCTGCTTCTATTTTCGCTTTTACTATTGGAGCTTCGTTCGGATATAAGTTCACCGCATTTTCTAAAACCTTTCGGGCTTCTTCATGACGCTCATCTTCTTTCAAAATTTCGGCATATTTAATATGTCCTGGAATAAATTCGGGGTAGTCTTGAGATAACAATTTTAGGGGGGCAATTCGTTTACTTTCATAAACTTCACTTTCCTTTAAACTTTCTTGATAAAGTCTCCAGTAAACTGCACCTCCTGGTAATAAGTATTGGGGCTCATAAACAGCTTGTGCTAAAAGTTCTCTGTTTAATTCTTCTTCATTTCCAAAGGGTTCTTTAACCTCTCGATAAAATCTTTCTGCTAACAAAGTATCACCACATCGATAAAAATAATCGGCTTTAGCTAAGATGGGATAATTATCAATTTCTGCTTGAGAAACTGTAAATTCTTCTTCTTTTTCTGCTGTGTTTTGATTCTCTTCAATTTCTGAAGATTCAGGTTTTTCTAAAGATAATGCAGCAGCATTCTCTTCAGAGGTTTCTGTCTCATTTTCGGTGATTGCTACAGGGGGTATAAAGGGATGTTGAACTTTGGGAGGGGCTGTTTGACAACTGTTAGAATTTTCTCTGGGCGTTGTTTCAGTTGCTTCTGAGTTAGAGGCTTCTGTGGTATCTGTGGGGGTTGTTTCTAATTTTTTAGGTTCAGGGTTTTCCTGTTGAGTTTGGGAAATATTCAAGTCAGACGAAAAATTATTTTCTTCTTCAGCAATACTATTAGATAGGAATAAGGCATTATTTTCAGGGTTGAGATTGTTTTTTAATGTTGAACCCTGCTGATAAGACAGGTTTTGAGATAAAGCTAATGTGGGATAAATAATTCCTGCTAAAATTGTGGATAGGTACCAGTTGAATTTCATAGAACACCTTTTGATATATATAAGGGATCACTAAATTATTTATCTATGCTATAAACAATTTAATTAATGGTAACTATTTTTATTAAAAATTTAAGTTTTTTAAATCCAACTCTCATCATCCTCATCTTCGGACTCTTGTGGTGGTTGATAGGGTGGCGTGATAACCCGATAATCTGCATCATAAACCTTTTTATTGGGATTAGGAGATGAAGATGAAGTTTCTTTTTCAACCTTAGGGGGATCTTGAGGGGGAGTGGCAGAGATACGATCACTCAACTCTCGATAGGTATAAGAATAAACGGTTCCTTCTTGAGATGCCTTTGTGGGGGATGGTTGCTGCACTTCAAACTCTGATTTCGTTTCTTTAACCCTAGAGGGTTTACGAGGGATTGTTTTTTCGATAGGAGGTTCTTCAATATCCCATTCATCATCATCATCCTCTGGGGGGACATCTTCCCATTCTTGAGGTAAAGGATTTTCCCAGTCTGATGTGTTGGATTTAGGTCTTTGATAAGGAGTTTCGGGGGGATCTTGAGGACGAGGACGTGATTTCCCTGTTTGCTTGGGTGCAGCTTGACGAGGGAACTGAGTTAATCCTTGCATCAAGAGACTGGTTAGGATTCCTCCTAATGTGAAGAGTATTACCCAAAGTCCTAGGGGAAGTTTTAGAGAAAACAAAGCGGTTTGTGTATCTGTTCCCAAAAAGTAAATAGCGATCGCTTGCTGATTTTGCACCAAAACAATGATGCTTGCTATCAACATCAAAAAGACTAAAATCAACCGCATCTTATCCCCCAGGAATTGTTTATTTAAACGGGCTATGATTGTTACATTTTAACAGGGAGTTGAGGAGCAGAGGGGCAGAGCAGAGGGGTAGAGGGGTAGCAAAACCGAGCTATAGCACTACGCATTATGGTTAGGACGTTTATGAAATTGCAAAACCTTGTAGGGTGTGCAATGCCCACCTTACCATAAGATCCTAATCTTTCTTTGTACTGCTATAGTATTACAAAATTAAACCCCATCTACTTTTAGATGGGGTTTAATTGGATAAGGAGTTTCAATTCTTTAGGCTTATTTGCGAGCCATCAAGGTTTGTTCCCCACTGGCTAAGTCTAAGGGGAAGTTATGAGCATTGCGCTCGTGCATCACTTCCATACCAATACCAGCACGGTTGAGAACATCTGCCCAAGTGCCAATGACACGACCTTGTGAATCTAACACAGATTGATTGAAGTTAAATCCATTGAGATTAAAGGCCATGGTGGAGACTCCCATAGCAGTAAACCAAATACCAATAACTGGCCATGCTCCTAAGAAGAAGTGTAAGGCACGACTATTGTTAAAGGAGGCATACTGGAAGATTAAACGACCAAAGTAACCATGAGCAGCCACAATGTTATAGGTTTCTTCTTCTTGTCCAAACTTATAACCGTAGTTTTGGGACTCAGTTTCCGTTGTTTCACGAACTAAACTAGAGGTGACTAAACTTCCGTGCATGGCAGAGAATAAGGCACCACCGAAGACACCAGCAACACCCAACATATGGAAGGGGTGCATAAGAATGTTATGTTCTGCCTGGAACACAAACATGAAGTTAAAGGTTCCACTGATACCTAAAGGCATCCCATCAGAGAAGGAACCTTGTCCAATGGGATAGATTAAGAATACAGCAGTAGCGGCAGACACAGGTGCGCTATAAGCAACACATATCCAGGGGCGCATTCCTAAACGATAGGACAGTTCCCATTGTCTTCCCATCCAGCAGAAAATACCAATGAGAAAATGGAAAATGACTAACTGATAAGGACCGCCGTTGTACAACCATTCATCTAGGGATGCTGCTTCCCAGATAGGATAAAAGTGTAACCCAATAGCATTGGACGAAGGGACCACTGCACCGGAAACAATATTGTTTCCATAGAGCAGGGAGCCAGCAACAGGTTCACGAATGCCATCGATGTCAACGGGAGGGGCAGCGATAAAGGCGATGATAAAGCAGATGGTAGCGGTTAATAAAGTCGGGATAAGAATCACGCCAAACCAGCCAATATATAAGCGGTTATTAGTGCTAGTTATCCACTGACAAAACCGCTCCCAGAGGGAAAGATTTTGGCTTTGTATGGTGGTTGTCATAGGTAAATAATAACGAAATCACAACAATAATTGACAGACAAATTGTAGCAATAACTACTTGTCTTGTTATTTAATAAGTATATTTACATTCATTGGTAATGATCCACTTTTTTTTGTATATTTTTATGACGGCAAAATGTACTTTTGTTATTAAAAATAAAGATAGATAAATTTTGGTAAATTAATGTAAAAAACGAGAAGGACTCATCATCAACTAGAATGGAAGGGAGCGATAATGGATAATTTTGATTAATTAATACAGTATATGTCCAAGGCAAAACTCTTACAGCCTGATCTAATTTTAGGGGATACAATTCTTGGTTTAAGCCCAGAAATTCTTGAATACTATCATATCAAGGGATTGGTCTTAGATGTAGATGAAACTCTAGTTCCTCTGAAAAAAGCCCATGTTACTGAAGATTTACGACAATGGATCAACCCTATTCGACAACAAACCCCCATTTGGTTAGTGAGTAACAATCTTAGCGAAAACCGTATTGGCCGCATTGCTAATTCTTTAGATTTACCCTATCTGTTTGGTGCAGGTAAACCCTCTCGACGCAAACTACGCAAGGCTATTCGTGCGATGAAGCTTCCCATTCCTCAAGTGGCTATGGTGGGCGATCGCCTTTTTACGGATGTTTTGGCAGGGAACCGAATGGGAATGTTTACTATCCTTGTTGAGCCTATGGTTGATCCCGCCGTTGCCGCTCGTTCCTATCCTATCCACAATCTAGAAGTCTGGATATCCCAAAAATTGGGGGTTTCTTTGATGTCCTCGAAACATAAGTTCATAAAACGCCATAAAAAGATGAAAAACTAAATATAAAGAAATAATTAAGAAATGTAACTTTTGGTAAAACTTAAGCAATTATGTAGACAGTTTCAAATGGGGTCAGCCGATATAAAGACCCTAACTATAAATAGCCATTATTAAACCCTATGATACATCAGCCCTAGTTAACTTAACTGGGGCTGATGTATCATTTAAGCGAAATGACGTGAGTTTTTGGGATGGAAGAGTTAGAAAGATTTTTAGAGAGGGTAAGTAAGCTTAAACATGAAGAAGAAATTATAGATTTCTGTCGTAAATATCTAATACATGGTATTCCTTTCATTTCTTTTTAGGTCATATTTAATTAGCTGTCTAATGTTAGACTAGCAATCATTGATATAGCTATAAAAAATTTAACAAATGAACGGACAACCCTTATTTTGTGTTGACAGGTTGCGCATACAATACCCTCATGGTACAACCTGGGCAGTAGATGAAGTTTCTTTTACTTTAGATAAGGGGGAAAAACTAGGTTTAGTAGGAGAGTCTGGTTGTGGTAAGTCCACAATCGGTCGTGCTGTTCTCGGATTATTGCCAAAGCTAACACAAATAGAAGGAAAAATCCACTTTCAGGGTGATTCTATTTTCAGTTTAAACTCCGAATCTTTAAGGAAGTTTCGTGGGGAAGTAGTAGGGTTAGTGTTTCAAGATCCTATGACTCGTCTAGATCCGTTAATGACTATTGGGGATCATTGTTTAGAAACCCTGCAAGCCCATCGTCCACAATTATCCCATAAAGAAGCGAAAAATGTTGCAGTTCAAACCTTAGATAAAGTTAAAATCCCTCCCAACCGTTGGGGACAATATCCCCATGAGTTTAGTGGTGGAATGCGACAACGGGTAGCTATGGCCTTAGCATTATTATTAAACCCAAAAATGATTATTGCAGACGAACCAACTACTGCTTTAGATGTTACAGTTGCTGCGGAAATTTTGCAAGAATTAACCCGTCTATGTGAACAAGAAGAGATGGGTTTATTATTAATTTCCCATGACTTAGCAATGGTTGGAGAATATTGCGATCGCTTGGCCGTTATGAATACAGGTAAAATTGTAGAAATGGGCAAAATGGGTGATATTTTGCATCATCCCCAACATGAATATACCAAGTCTTTATTAAAAGCTGCATTGCACGTTCAAGAAGAAGAAGAAACCATCAATACAGATACTTGGGAAGCAAAGAAGTCTAATACACAACCCATATTGAATGTCAGCAATTTAAAACAATATTTTACCTTAGAAGGTAATTTTATACAGCAATTTTTTTCTAAAGAAACGGAAGTTATTAAAGCGGTAGATGATGTCAGTTTTGAGTTACATTCAGGAGAAATTTTAGGATTAGTGGGTGAGTCTGGTTGTGGAAAGAGTACCCTATCCCGAACCATTTTACAGTTATTAAAAGCTACATCAGGAACTATCAATTTTTTAGGAGAAGATTTAACGCAACTTACTGAAAAAGAAATGCGCTTAAAACGTCGTCAACTACAGATGATTTTTCAAGATCCTCACGCTTGTTTGAACCCCTTAATGACTGTGGGACAAAATATAGCTGATCCCTTATTTATTCATCAGTTGGTAACGGGAGAATCAGCAAAAAAAGAAGTATTTGGAATGCTAGAAAGAGTAAAATTGACCCCTGTTGAAGACTATTATAATCGTTATCCAAAAGCGTTATCAGGGGGACAACAACAACGAGTTGCCATTGCGAGGGCATTAATTACTAAACCTAAATTAGTCATTTGTGATGAACCCGTTAGTATGTTAGATGCCAGTGTACAAGCACAAGTTTTAGAGTTAATGTCAGAGTTAAAAGATGACTTTGATTTAACCTATTTATTTATTACTCACGATCTTTGGGTAGCGCGTTTCTTCTGTCATCGTATTGCCGTAATGAATCAAGGAAAAATAGTAGAGATTAATGAAACTGAAAATATATTTCAATCTCCCGAACATTCTTATACTAAAAAGTTGTTAAATGCTGCCCCATTGTTGGCCATTTAAATATCTTCTTTGGGTATTATATAAGATAATAATTTCTGATTATTATCAGAATTATTGATAAGAGAAACTGTGTGATGAGGAATTCCTAAAGTAATATTTTCCTTATCAAATGCTTCTTTAACTCGTAAGCGAAATTCTCTACCAACAGACCAATGTTCACTAGGTTTAGTTTTAATTAAAATATGAATTAATATCCCTTCATGGGAAACCTCATCAACCCCTAAAACTTCTAGAGCTTCAAGAAATTTATAACTCCATTCTGCTTCATTTTGCATTTCATGAGCGACTTGAATCATAATTTTTATGGCTTTTTTAATGTTTTCATGCCAAGCAATTTTGATAGTCAAATTAACTCTGGACCAATCTTTGGTATGATTAATAACTGTGGAAATTTTACTATTAGGAATAGCAATCACTTGTCCATCTAAATTCCGTAAAGAAGTGACAAATAAATTAATATTTTCAACTAATCCTCCCATACCATTAACATCAATCACATCTCCAATAGCATAGCGATCGGTCCATAAAATTAAGATCCCATTGAGCATATCTTCTAATAAATTTCGAGACAGAAAAGCAATAGCAACAGTTAAAATTCCTGCCCCAGCTAACACAGAAGGATTAAACCCTATTAACCAGATACTACTATAAAATCCTAGAACCAAAATAACAAAACTTTTCCCTTGTTTAAGAGTGACAGAATAAGTATTAATTCGTAAGGTATAGCGATTAGATTCTGGATTAATGATTTGGGCTTCATTTGCCCAACGATTAAGACTATAATCAACAATAAAATCTAAGATTTTATCTACTAAAATTAAGCTAATCCAGAAGACAATTAAAATTGTTGTTTCTCCTAGAAGATAGACTGAAAAAAAGCGAGTTGATCGAAATATGAATATTATTATTGTTAAGCCAAAAGCCATCGTTAATAGTTGTAATAATAACAATATACTAAGTAGCAATTTACTAAAATTACTCTTTTGTTTAATCCAAGTTTGCTTTCTTAAAAATAGCTTTTGTTGAGAATACTTTAACGTAGAATATAGCCACTTATTTTTTTTAATTAGTTTTCTAGTAATAATATATGGAATTATAAAAAATTTAAAGAAAACTTTAATTTTTGTAATTGATTTTTGGGGATTTGTCTGTTTTTCAATCCTTTGGTTATTTAATGGTTCTGAACCCTGCTCAAAATTAACAGATATCCGATTATTACTAGAACCAATTGCTTCACCATAAACTGCCATTTCCTTAGTTAGTTTTTGCAGTTCATGTCTTAGGTGATTAGTATATTTTTTAAAGAAGGTTCGGACAAATTCAATTAACCCTATAATAAGCAATGTAATCACTAAAATTATGGCTGCACTAACCCATCGTAAACCAAAATATTTCCGATCAAATTCATATCCCCAAAAAGCAGTGCTGAAAGATAAACGAATTGCTTCTTGCCAAGTTTTTGCTAATTTATCAATAGTTGTCCTATTGGCTTTCGCATCTATTGAAGTTACTGTAACAATTGTTTGGGCTGGAATGCCTAACTCAAATTGTTCGGGCGTATAGATAACTATGTGGTTATTTCTAATGCCAATTTCAACTTTAGGTGTCCAAGGATGATAAGGTTTGATTTGAGAAAAATGAAACAATTTTTTCAAGTGTCTTGGCAACCAAAACTTAAGATTATCTTCTAGATAATCATCTTCCTCAATAGTTTCTTGCTCAATAATATTAAGAATAATGTTATTAAAAACCCCTTGAATTAATTTTGCTCGTTGCTCTAATTCTTGAGCAACTTCTAGAGGTTGATTTAGCTTTTTTAAGGCTGCTACGGTTAATTCTGGGGTCAATAGAGTCTTTCTTAAGTTAGCAGTATCATCATAAATATGAACATTACTACACCAAAATCTTCCACAAGTATAAGCCTGATTTAGATCCCAAGGTGGTGTTTTAGTCATGGGATTTTTTGTCGGTGCTGTAAAGAGAGGAATTTGTCCTACACTACGGGTTGGTAAAGTTAATATAAAGCTTAAAGTTAAGGCGAAAATGATGATTAGTTTAATGACGTGTTTAAATAATGAATAATTCATGTTATTATTTCTTATTGAAGTTCTTATCAGAGATTTTTAGTAAAAATTAAACCTTATATTCTAAAACAGTAGAAAAAGAGAAATTAACTTTAGGATTTTCTTCTAATATTCTTTGAGCTATATTTGGATTCTTTGTGCTCAATAATAGTAAACTATATACCCTAGTATAGGTTGTAATCATGAGTGGTGTCTAACAAAAATTCAATATTCCTTTGATTATAAATAAATGGTTACAACTTTTTCAATAGTTTAATTGATTTAATAGATATTATGAAAATCATCAAAATCATGGCTATGGAACACCATAAATTTAATCGTCGTCGAACTCTAAAATTAGGTACAGCAGGGATAACATCACTGTTAGTTAATCCCTCCTTATCTAGTCAATATCTAGTGAAAAAAAGAGAGTTTTCTTATCAGCAACCGAGAGTTATTATTATTCGTTTTGGTGGGGGAGTTCGTCGTCAAGAAACCATTAATATTCAAGGGACATCCGCACCTTTTATGCGGCATATTTTAGCTAAAGAAGGGACACTTTTTTCTAATATGGAATTAGAGCAGAGCAAAAATGTTACCACCAGTCATGGACAAGGAACTCTATATATCTTAACAGGAAAATATCAAAAATATGAAGAAAAATTTTTAAGCGATCGCTTTGAACCGACAGTTCCTACACTATTTGAATATTTGAGAAAACAATATCATATACCAGAAGAAGAAACTCTGATTATTAATGGAGAAGATCGTACTTCTGAGGAGTTCTATTCCTTTAGTAATCATCATTCATTTGGAGTTAATTATCGTTCTCAAGTATTAAGTCTTTATCGCTTTAAAATTCATCTGTTAAAAAAACAAATTCTTTCTAATCAATTGAGTGATAAAGTTTTGGAAAAGAAACAAAAAGAATTGGAAAAATTACAACAAAAAAACTATCGGCTCAATCAAGAATTATCTGAGCCTTTTAAGTTAACTCAATTTTGGGAAGAATGGCACAAAATATATGGAGAAACTGGTTTAGTTAATCCCAGAGGTGATAGATTATTAACAGAGTTAGCAGTATGGGCAATTCAAAGATTAAAACCGAAACTACTAATGATTAATTATAATGATCCTGATTATGTTCATTGGGGTTATAAATCTCATTATACTCTAGGAATTTCTATTATTGATCAAGGAATTAAAAGATTAGTTAATACTATAAAACTTGCTCAAGAATATAGAGATAATACAGTATTTTGTATTGTGCCTGACTGTGGAAGGGATTCTAATCCATTCTTAGCGGTTCCCTATCAACATCATTTTAATTCAAAATCTGCTCATGAAATTTTTGCACTGTTTTGGGGTAAAGGAATCAAGAAAAATCAAATCATTGAGCGTCGAGTTTCTCAAATTGATATTGCACCAACCATCGCAAAAATCATGGGGTTTCATGCAGATTATGCAGAAGGGAAGATTTTAGAAGAGGTATTCATGTAAAACGATGATTAAACGAACATTAAGCTTAATATTTCTTGTTTTAGGTGCTACTTTTTTCAGTCAAGATCTATTAACAGGTATTATTCTTCTCGGATGGACTTATAGATGGGTTGGTTATTTAGTTAAACGTCGTCTTTTTCAGTTATCTCCTCTCGCTAAAACAGTTACATGGGATCAATTTATTATTCAAGAGAAGAATAATCAGCAAGATATAGGCAACTATATTTATCCTAAACTATGGGAAAATCCTTCGAGAATAAAATATCTTAATTATCCTCAACTAAAATGGTTACATCGTATTATCTACTCAATAAAACTGCATTTTAAAATTGGATTTTTAGGAATTTTAGTAACTTGGAATTTTACATTTCTTCCTTGTTTATTATGGGTTTATGCTTGGTATACAGGTTGGCATATTTCTTTTAATAAAATGTATGAAGAATCAGCAACGGGGGGGACTATCGGATTTTTAGGAACTGTTCTTTTTACTATTATCATGTTTTATGTTCCCTTAGCACAAGCCCGTTATAGCTTAACGAAAGATTGGCGTATTTTTTTTGCATTTAAGTTAATAAAAATTGGTATTTATCATCGTCCATTACAGTTATTGGTATTAGCTATCAGCTATTTATTTAGTAGTTTTATTCTTTTAACTATTAAAATAATCCCTGTATTTTTACCTGTGATAAATACTAACCTAGAAAAACTTAATTCTCAACAAGCTCTTGAATTGATGAATGATTATTATTTCTTGACAGGAATAATTTGTTTGGGTTTATTTTTTGTTCTAAAAATGATGGCTGGATGTATTTATTCTGGAATGTTAGTTCAAACTTGGCAGAAAAATATCATTACTGAAGATGATTTACATGAAGAAGAAATTGCTTACTTACAGAAATTTCAATTTTCTCCTAAGCTGAATCATTCTCAGCAGAAATCAATCCAGAAAATTATTCTTTCTAGCTTATCTATCAGTTATCGAAGTAGTTTGATTATAGTTACTTTCCTGGTTTGGTTTATTTTTAGTTTTTTGCCATTTGTTTCAGAATTTTTTCATTATTATCCCCAACGAGGTTTTTTAAATCAGCCCTTAGTTCAAATTCCCTGTTTTCGCTATGTCCCCCAAAGTTTAGAAGAAAAGAATAACATAGCTTAAAACAACTATTTTCCTTGACCTTGAACCACTTGTTTAAGAGTAGTAAACGTTTCGAGAGAAATTAAACCCCGATAATGACCTTTTTGATTAGAAACCCCTAAAAAGGTAGCCTCTCCTTGATTGGGATGACGATCAAAACGAGGAGAACTATTAATATAAACTAAAGCACTATCTATCTCAGTGGAAAATTGTCGACTCTCTAAATAAGAATCTGTCACCAAAGAATCCGCATGACCACTACTATATTTATTAATCCAAGTAATCCCTTCAGATAAGTCTTGAACCACTTTAAAAGTAATAATTTTACTTAAATAGGGGGTATTCCATTCTGATGATTTAACAGGCTTCAAATAGTCTTTAAATTCAGTTGACAAAGTCTCATCACCCCTTAATTCAAAACCATTTTCTTGCAAAATATTAAATAAACGGACTAAAACAGATGGTTTATGGGTTGGACTAATCAATACTTTTTCAATAGCATTTACTGGATCAGGTTCACTTTGATGACTATCTAAAATTACCCAACGAACCATATCTAAATCAACCGTTGGAGACCAATATAAATAACAATTACCCATAGCCGACTTTAACACAGGGGCCGTTGCCCATTGAGTAACCTGCTGTACCAAACTAGGACGACCATAGGGAATGACTAAACTGAGACATTGGTCTTGAGTAACTAAATCTTGAATAGAAATGCCATTTTCCCCTGAAAGCACTTCCAAACATCCTCTAGGCATTTGTACTTCTTTAAGGGCAGATTGTAAGACATCAGCAATTATTTGATTAGAATGAGTTGAAGCATTACATCCTCGTAAGATTAAACTATTGCCGGTTTTTAAACAAAAACCGGCGGCGATCGCAGCCAACTCAGGAAACGTCTCATAGACTAAAGCCACGATTCCCAAGGGCATTAATTGACAATAAGTTCCCGCCGTATTAAGACGATAAGGCGCATTAAATACCTGTTGGATAGGATCTGGCAGTTCGGCAAGAGAATGGAGAATTTCAACGGTTTTGCTTAAGCGTTCAGGGGTTAATTTTAACCAATCGATGAGAATATCCGGAACTGCCATTTCCCGACTCATTTCGAGATCGAGGGTATTGGCTTCGAGAATGGCATCAAAGGCATTATTAAGTCCTGTTGCCATTGCTTTAATACCTAAAGAGCGATCTTGACTATCGCTGGTTTCTAAACTCAGATAAGCCTCATAAGATCGCTCGATGGAGGTTAACAACAAGTTAGGGGAATTTTCTGGGGTCATAAAATATGCCTTAACATCGATAGGCCAACCAGAAGATAATTGCTGGAACAATCACTAACAAACCCGCTATAGCCATACCAATGACTACACCTGGGCTTAAGGATGATTGTAATGCCAGCAAAAACCATCCAATTAATATTACTACCATCATGCCCGTCATGATGGGTAGATAGCCATCCCTTAAACCAGGTCGGACGATTAACCAACGATAGCCAGTCCAACGCCAAATTCGTTTATAGGGGTAACTAGACGATAACTGTTCAATAGTTTGGCCATTTTCCTCAACCACAAAGATTTGCTGACAGCGATCGCAGCCAAAGGCTTCCGTTAAGACAATGGGCAAAAGATGCCCTCGCCGCCGACACGGGCAGGGATATTCTTGATTCAAATCGATTTTTACGGGCTTGTGAGGTCGCACGAGTGTCAGTGTAGTGACTCCTAAAGTTAGCTCTATATAAGTATAGTGTCCCTGATCCTAGAGATTCCCCTGCTACTCAATCTAAACTTAAGATTTGAAGCCACGTATCGGACTTGAACCGATGGCCCCATCATTACGAGTGATGTGCTCTACCAACTGAGCTAACGTGGCAGGGACTTGTCCCACCCTAATAATTTATCATAAAAATACGTGAGCGAGAGTTAGCAACTTCCTTAGGTTCATTGATTAATAACTTGATTTGAAAGATGTAGATGTCTGTTGAAGAACATTAAGTTCGATGAAAATCTGATGATCATAAATTCTTAAGACAGGCTTTTCCAGCGTTTTGATATAATCTCTTTCATGTTTCTTGTAACAATTGTTAATATTCCACTGTCTACTGTCCCCAACTCCCTTATGATTAGGATTACAGTTTTTAAGACTTTGTAAAAAAAACGGAGGTTCAAACTTGGCTATTCCTCTTTTAGATTACGCGCCTAAAACTCAAAATGCGCGAGTGGAAGGATACACTATACCAGGAGACGAGCAACCTATCATTTTTACCAGTGAAAATGTTCTCTCTCCTGGGGACATGGGTGTTTTAATTGAAGCGGCTTATCGTCAAATCTTTTTCCATGCTTTTAAGTGGGATCGCGAACCTTTTTTAGAGTCTCAACTTCGTAACGGACAAATCACCGTGCGGGACTTTATTCGTGGGTTACTGCTTTCTAATACTTTTCTCACCAGCTTCTACGAAAAAAATAGTAACTATCGTTTTGTAGAACAATGTGTTCAACGAATATTAGGCCGTGACGTTTACAGCGAAGATGAAAAAATCAGTTGGTCTATCATAGTTGGGACTAAAGGGTATGGTGGTTTTATTGATGAGTTACTCAATAGCGAGGAGTATCTAGAAAACTTCGGTTATGATACGGTTCCTTATCAACGTCGTCGCAGCCTTCCCGGAAGGGATCGAGGGGAATTACCCTTTAATATTAAATCTCCCCGTTATGATGACTATTATCGTGGTGTTTTGGGCTTCCCTCAAATTATATGGCAAAACGAAATCCGTCGTTTTATTCCCCAAGAGCAACAGCCCAAAGCTGGCGATCCTGCCAATTTTTTAAATGCTGCTCGTAGTCTTCCTAGTGCCAAAGGCAACACTACCCCCAGAGTATCTACTGGAAACCTTGATTATATGTCCAGGGTTCCCCGTCGTTAATCTTAACTCCTCTTTGGCCTAGTATTAGCATTTTGGGAAAGTCGTGGAACAATGGAATGATTTACTCATCTAGATGAAGTTATTCTATGGTTCTGTGACTTTCCCCGCTTTTTTAGTCAATCGTGTATTTTGGGTCTTTAAAGTATTTAGAAAAACTTATAGAATATGTGCTGTGCAGAACCCAGAAAAGCGACAATAAGGATGCTTCGTCTTTATTTACTGATTCCCTAACCCCATCTAAATTGAAAACTTTAGACGGGGTTAGGGAGACAATTTTGTTCAACGGCAGTCGTTCTCTACAATCGAACATAATTAATTCTAGAAGCTCACATAGTTCCGCCTAAGAACTCCTCAATCTCTTTATCTTTTAAATAGCAACGTTGGCTATCATTATCATCAGAACTAGAAACTCCACCAACAGCTAATTCCCTTTGTTTTACTTTATCTTCCTGTAAAACCTGAACTTTTTGTTCTAAAGCATCAATTCTATCTAACAATAAGCGAATAACTTTAGCCTCTGAGTCAGGTAGGTTTCCATGTTCTAGAGGATTGACTTTCACCCCAGACTGATGAACAATACGCCCAGGAATGCCCACTACCGTACAATCAGAAGGAACGTTTCGTAAGACCACAGAACCTGCGCCAATCCTAACATTATTACCAATATTAAGATTACCCAGCACTTTTGCCCCTGCGCCCACAACCACATTTTTACCGAGGCTAGGATGACGTTTACCGCTTTCTTTTCCCGTTCCCCCAAGGGTGACACCTTGGTAGATTAAACTGTAGTCCCCGACTTCAGCCGTTTCACCAATAACCACACCCATACCGTGATCGATAAAGACTCCAGTGCCAATTTTAGCCCCTGGATGAATTTCGACCCCGGTAAAAAAACGAGCCACATGAGCGATCAAACGAGGGAAAAAAGGAATCCCTATACTATAGATGCGATGGGCAACACGATGCAGCATAATCGCCTGCAATCCGGGATAACAGAAAAGAACCTCCAGCCAATTGCGGGCTGCGGGATCACGGTCGAAGATGATACGAAAATCGGCAATGATGGATGATAACACCAAATTGAATTTCCTGACTTAACAATGCGTATTACCAACCATTCTACCACTCGAAGCCGTCGGCGGTTCACCCAATTGGTTGATTCTGGGGTGATCTAATGTCTCGGTGGCCGCAATGCCGGAGAAGGGGTAATCGGTCCTAAAATCTGATTGAGTTGTCGTAGTTGTTCAGGGGTTCCCATGCAAATTAACAAGTCTCCCGCCATTAACTCCGTTTCTCCAGTGGGTCCTCCGATTAAAGTACCATCAGAACGACGAATAGCCAACACTAATGCCCCTGACTGTAACCTTAATCTCGCTTCGCTTAGAGTTTGTCCCACACAAGGACAAAACTTGGGATCAAGGAGAAATTCCTCCATGTAAAAGGTGCGATCGCTACCAGTTAAAATTCCATCCACAAAGTCCATAACTTGCGGTCTTAAGGCTGCGGCTGCCAGCCTTTTCCCCCCAGTAATGTAGGGGGATACAACCGCATCAGCCCCCGCCCGTTGTAGCTTTAATACCGCTTCTTCTGTACTGGCACGGGCGATCGCTCGAATTTTCGGGTTGAGGGTTTTGGCGGAGAGAACAGTGTAGAGATTTTCTGCATCAGAGGTTAAAGCAGAGACTAAACAAACTGCTTTATCAACTTTTGCGTTGATCAAACATTCATCTAGGGTTGCATCCCCTTGAATAACGATATAGCCTAATTGTTTAGCTTCTGCTACTTGTTCAGGGCGAGAGTCAATAATGACAAAGGGAACGTCTTCGGCAGTAAATTCTAGAGCCACTTGTCTGGCAGTGCGCCCATAACCGCAAACGATACAATGGTGTTCTAAGGTGTCTATCAAGCGTCTCTCCTGTCTTTGTCTGATTCCTTCTTGAAAATAACCTTGAATTAAGGCTTCGGTTAAACGATTAACAATATAACCAATGGTAATCACTCCCATTAAAATTAAAACCATAGTGAACACTCTGGACTCATCATCCAGGGTACGAACTTCTGAAAACCCTACTGTTGATAGGGTTATCATGGTCATATAAGCGGCTTCGATGAGGGTCCAATCTTCCAGTGCCCAATACCAGAGAGTTCCTAGGAAAAAAACACATCCTAAAGCGATTGCCCCAGCCAATAATTCTTGTTGTAAACGCCGATATTTGTCTTCAAAGGAATATAGGGTCATAAAAATCGTTATTTTCTAAAATAGTTTGCTGCAATTGTTCAAGGTTAAATCTATGTAATAAGAATTTTTAAAGAGATGAATATGATTTTAGTGTAAGACTTTTTCGACAATTTGAGCAAAAAATCAAGACTTCAAGCCCCACCCTTATCTATTGTATTGATTCAGATAATTTCTTCACTTTACAGTTTATGTTAAAACCATTTGTTTTTCATTTTCACACTGATTACAAAAGCCCCCATTATGATTTAATGCTTGATGATGGTGATGCCCTAGCTACATGGCAATTAGAAATTCCTCTTTCTGAAATTGTAGAAAAACAGACAATTTCAGTTCATAAAATCCAAGATCATCGCTTATTTTATCTCACTTATGAAGGAGATATCAGTGGAGGAAGAGGAAAAATACAAAGGATTGATTTTGGTTATTATCAACCCCTGATGATTCAGGTTTTCTATTGGGATTTCATTTTGAGGGGACAACAATCGACTAATCATTATCAACTCAGAAAAATCAACCCAGATGATAATACTTGGAGTCTTACCAAACTGCAAACTCAAGACGATAAGGATGGCATTTTTTGATAATCTTCTGTTGCCCAACTAGCAAAACGTTTAGCCAAAGGAGGAGCAAAAATAAAAGTGCTAGTAAATCCTGAGAATAAATGCAGCCCTGTAAAATGATTTATTTTGCCGACTAAAAAGTTAGTATCAGCAGAAAAAGCGACTAAACAATGGTGTAATTTTCCAGGTAAATCCTGCAATGTAGGAAGCACTTTACCTATTCCTTCACGTATTATTTTTTCATCTAAATTATCATTATTACTTGCCCAAGGATTAGTTTTTATTTTACTAATTTGACCTAAACAAAAACTGCCATCTAAAAATTGAATCGCTCCCACTTCCATGACATCATCTATAACTTCATCACTGGGAGCATTCCATAAATTTTTAAAAGTAGAATCTCCT
>JAAUYJ010112620.1_pt1 | contig 35515 bp, 30 predicted proteins | sample 7278031 | NCBI WGS metagenome assembly JAAUYJ01 (sample SAMN14350222, study PRJNA611818) | marine sediment metagenome | isolation source: surface marine sediment (1.8m) | place: French Polynesia: Moorea | collected 2018-08 | reverse complement strand
GCTTTTTCTTCTTCTAAAACACTAGCGGTTAAAGCGATGACTGCTGTAGCATTGCCTTTAGTCGTTCCTTTAATATGTTTAGTCGCATCATAACCATCCATCACCGGCATTCTCATATCCATCCAGATTAATTGAGGATGCCATTCTTGCCAGATTTCTAATGCTTCTTGACCATTATTAGCCCAACGCACATCAAACCCCACAGAGGTCAATATTTTCACAATCAAGAGTTGATTATCTCTCACATCTTCCACCACTAAAATACGATGGTTGGCTTGAGATGGCTGTAAACCAATAATTCTTTTCGACTGCTGTTTAACAAACCCTTCGATTTTTGTTGGCACCATCATCTTCATTTTACAGGTGAAAGTCGATCCTTGTCCCAGTTGACTGTCAACCGTAATATCACCCCCCATTAAACGGGCAAACTGACGACTAATGGATAATCCTAATCCGGTTCCTTCATTGGTTTCAAAAGCAGTTTCTGTTTGTTTAAACGCCTCGAAAATGGTATCTAAATCTTCTTTTTTAATGCCTATTCCTGTATCTTTAACTTGCAGTTGTAGCTCAATTTCTCTATTATGAGTTTCGTATGATGAGAGAGATAAGTGTACATCAATTTGACCGACTTGGGTGAATTTAATGGCATTGCCCACCAAGTTAACAATAATCTGTCTTAATTTACTTTCATCTCCTTCTAAATATAAGGGTAAGTCTTCATTTTGATGGACGGTTACAATTAACCCTTTAGATAAGGCTTTTAGGGTGAGCAGTTCTTTAACAGATTTGATTAATTCATGAAGATTAAAACAAGTTTGATGAAGGGTTAATTGTCCAGCTTCAATGCGAGACATTTCTAAAACATCGTTAATTAAAGACAGTAAATGTTCTCCACTACGGTTAATAATTCCTAGATATTCCTGTTGGTCTGAAGAGAGAGAAGAATCTCGATTCATCATTTGGGTAAAGCCTAAAATCGCATTTAAAGGTGTGCGTAATTCATGACTCATTTTGGCTAAAAATTGACTTTTTGCTAAGTTAGCAGCATTGGCTTGTTTGGTCTTTTCCTCAAGTACCGCTTGGGAGTGTTGAGATACTTCTAACGCAGCTAAAAGGATTGTATTTCTTAATTCTTGTGCTGCTTCTATTTCCACTAATTCCCAAGGCAAAGATTTATTTTTAACCATTTCTTTCCACATGGTAAAAGAGTGGCGAGGAGACAATTCTTGCATACCTTGTTCATTGTTCTTAATCTCAAAATCATCGGGATTTCCTGCCCATTGTACCTCATGGATTTGTTCGGGGCGAAACCAAATAATATGATAAGTGCTATTAGCTAAAAATAAAGAAATGGCTAACATTCCACAACCTATATCTTGGAATTCTTGAGTTTTTTCATAACTTTTGCCCAGATTATCTGTATAAAATATCTCTATTTTGTTTTGATTTAAAAAATCACTAATTAAGGTTTCAACTTGTTCTTTAGTGGGTGTTTTTCCAAGCAAAATGATTTTTTTATTAAGATAAACAACTGCCCCTTGAGAACGAGTTAAATTGAGTAAAATTGATCGATTAGAACGAATAACCTTATCAATTAAATCAGGATTTTTTAATAATCCTTCTCGCATTCTACTTTGTATCCTTTTAATTTGAGTCCGATAACGACTAAATTCTTGTTCTTGTTTATAAAGTAATTCAACAGATAAAAATTGTCCTAAAAATTCACATATTTTCCTAATTTCATAACTGATATATTTCGGGGAATAATGATGACAAGCGATGAGCCCCCAGAGACGATTTTCATTCATCAAAGAGATGGACATCGAAGCACTAACCCCCATATTCTTTAAGTATTTTACATGACAAGGATAAACACTTCTCAATACGGCTCGACTTAAATCTAATTCTTCATTTTTTAGAGGATGTTGACGAGGAATTATGGGAACAGGTTGATAAGTGATATCAGGAATAATTCGTAACCAATTACTACAAAAAAAATCTCTAGCTGGGGTAGGAATATCATAAGCAGGATAATGTAATCCTAAATAACTTTCGAGATTTTCCCGTTTACTTTCAGCTATAACCACCCCATTACCATCATAATTTTTCTGTTTACTTTCAGCTATAACAATCCCACTGTTATCATATTCAAAACGATAAATTAAGACACGATCAAATTGAATAATTTTTCTAACTTCTTCCGTAATAGTTGACAAAAGTTTCTCTAAATTATGACTAGCACTGATATTCGTAACCGCATTCTTTAATAAGTTATAAGGATTCGTAACCTGATCAAGATCATCGAAACTTAAAGGTTCTAGTTCCAAAATAATACTATCTTGTATGGTATGGACAATACCCTTAAATTGTCTCTTATCTTTCTTCTTTTTTAGTTTAATAATATCTACAAATTCAGGATTACTTTGAACCAGAAAATTTTTGATTTTTTGAATTTGTTGAGCAGACATTAAATAACTCAAGGGTTTCCCCAGTAAGGTTTTGGGTTTAACCCCTAAAAATTCTCTGGTATTCTCACTAACTTGAATAATGGTTAAAGTTTCAATATCAATGACCAATAATACCCCATAGGGTTGAATAGATGCAGGATAACGAATGTCAAACTGTTCATATTGTTGAAGATTGGTTAATGATAAACTGGTCATATCTTAAAATAATTTAATTTCGTTTATCGTTAGTCTATAAGTAATAATTGAGTCATGACCACATTTGATCATTAAATTTTAATCTTTAAGAGATTATTTTAGCTAAAATGGTGGGTTAAGACAGATTTTTTTTCTTATAACCTAACTTATATCTGTCTAACCCACCCTAGAGAATCTTTTCAGTCAATGAGCGTGTATTAGATTTCAGACAATACAAGCATCGGACCTTGCCATTTTCCCAAGGAGTGAGCAAGATGCTCACATTCCTATCACCTCATTTTAGCTAAAACAATCCATTACGAAAGTAAAATTAAGTCTTGGCAACAAAGCTATTACTAAAGCCAATTTTTAAGTAATCTTCCTCCATTTTTGCCCCCGAAGGTTTCAATGCAGCCAAAGCTTGAGGTAATACTAAATTCCGACGATGATTGCCGATTCTGATATTTAATTCATCCCCAGTTTTATTGAGTTGAATTTGCTCTTTCGGAATGCCAGGTAAATACAATTCTAAACTATAATCTTGTCCATTTTGTACAACCTTAATCGTATCTTCTTGGTAATAAACCTGTGCTGGATCTTCATCTTTATAGAGGGTTTCCTTCAATCTTTCCAATGCTGCCATGCCGCACATTTCTTGAGAAAATAAAGGCACTTCTTTCACTGGCAAAGGATGGAAATTATCATAAATTTCTTGCTTATAAACTTGTTGATTACTTTTCCATTTTTCAAAGAACGGATCATTAACCGTCTCAGGAATAATACGGTTAGCAACCACTAAATCAGTGGATACATTATATAAACTAAGATAAGCATGGGCCCGCAAAGATTCTTTAATGACCATTTTCTCAGGATTAGTGACCAAACGAACAGATGTTTGCTTATTATTGGTCAAAACCTTCTCTAATTCTTCAATTTGCTCGTAAAATTCATAAGGTGCGTCCATTACCTCTTTATCTGGTAAAGAAAATCCGGCGATCGGTCTAAATAACGGTTCCACTAAAGGGCGCAACGCCACCGACATTCCTTGTAACGGTTTATAAAATCGTCTCATATACCAACCGCCCACTTCAGGAATACTCAGCAAACGCAACGCCGTTCCCGTGGGGGCAGAATCAATAATCAAAACGTCATATTCTCCTTCATCATAGTGACGTTTCATCCGAACTAAGCCAAAAATCTCATCCATCCCTGGTAAGATAGCCAGTTCTTCGGCTTGTACTCCATCTAATCCTCTCGCTTGTAATACCTGGGTAATATAGCGTTTAACTGCCCCCCAGTTTCCTTCCAGTTCCATTAATGCGTCTAGCTCTGCCCCCCAGAGGTTAGAATGAATGGAACGGGCTTCGTGTCCTAGTTCTAAATCAAAACTATCCGCTAGAGAATGGGCGGGATCTGTGCTTAAAACCAGGGTTTTGTACCCTAATTCAGCACATCTGAGGCCAGTTGCAGCAGCAACGGAAGTTTTACCAACTCCCCCTTTACCAGTCATGAGGATTACTCGCATGATTTTTTCAGAAAAATTTACATTACTTATCCTTATTATGAAGGATTTAGGACAAAATGTTGCTTAAGCACATCCCAACGAGAACAGTTCCAATAGTCAATGTGGGAGATAATCAGGTTTTGGTTATTAATTATCAGTTCGCTGCGCCCTGGGATAGAAATCGGGGGTTTCCAGGGTAAAGGCGTTACCCAGTGCAATGTCCATTCTGTATGAATAATATTATCCGTCTGATAAATATTATGGAGTTCTAAATCAATATTTTTGAACCAAGTTGACATAAATTGAATCATCTCTTGATAACGTTTGATTCCTGTAAACTCGGTCATGGGATCTTTAAAGTAAACATGATCAGCATAAATGGTATAGCTTTGTTGATTAGGAAAAGTTTTATAGTCGTTTTTAATGGTTTCTAGAAGTGTCATAAGAGAAAAAGTTTTCGTGATAATTAAATAAATACTATATCTTCAGCATACAACGAAAATTAGATGTAGCATGAATGTGCTGATGTGGCTGTGGTATTTATCTTATTTTTTACTATCCTTCTGTGACACAAGAAATAAAGAGACTCACAGAAAGACCTGTCTTTGATAAAGCTATCAGCCAAAAAGCTAAAGCCAATTAATAGTTTAATCTATTATCAAGATAATTGGCTCTAAGAACTGGCCTTTTTAAAGAAACCAGCATTTTTGTAACGGGTAATAAATTCCTGTTAGAAAAAAATCTCTAACTTTTCACTTCACTAAGAGGAGCATTGATCATGGATAAAGATACAAAAGTTGCCCTATTAATCATCGGATTACCCTTATTAGCATTAGTTTATTGTGGCTTCATTATTGCCTTTTTGATGAATAATCCCTTTGGCCGTCAACACCCTTTAATTACAGGATTTTTAGTCCTCTTTTTTCCTTTTGCCACTGCTGCCACCATTTGGATTAAAGCTTCAGCTAAAGCTTATCAACAACACGAAAACGGAAACTATATGACAGGGCATAATTAAGATTAACTAACCCCACTACCTATTGCATCAGAAATATGGGAAAAATTATGCTCATCTAACTTGGCCATTAACCCTTTATTAATGTCTGGAATACACCAAGGTCCTTGATATATCCAACCCGTATATAATTGCAATAAACTTGCCCCTGCTGTAATTTTTTCCCAGGCATCTTCGGCGGTAAAAATGCCGCCGATGCCGATAATCGGTAAACTCCCTTGGGTTTGTTCATAAATAAACCGAATCACTTCCGTTGACCGTTGACGAACTGGTTGGCCACTGATTCCCCCTGCTTCTTCCTCAATGGGATTGCCTGTTTTTTCAACAATTTTTGTCTTCAACCCTTCCCGTTTAATGGTGGTATTGGTAGCAATAATTCCTGACAATTGATAGGTTTTAGCTAAATTAATAATTATCTTAATAGCTTCCCAACTTAAATCAGGGGAAATTTTTACAAATACAGGTTTTTTCTGTTCATTTACTGTTTGTATTTCCTGCAATATATTATTTAATTGTTCCCCTTCTTGTAGCGATCGCAATCCGGGGGTATTAGGAGAACTTACATTGATCACAAAATAATCGGCCCAGTCTTGCAGATAAGAAAAACTTCCCCCATAGTCTTTGGCGGCTTCTTCTAAAGGGGTTATTTTCGACTTACACAAATTAATGCCAATGGGAACTTGACGGGGTTGACGTTGCCAAGTTTCTTGCAACCTTTGGGCAATGGTTTGCGCCCCTTGATTATTTGCCCCTAAGCGGTTTAATGCAGCTTTATCTAGGGGCAAACGGAATAAACGAGGTTTTGGGTTCCCCGGTTGAGAATGAAAGGTGACAGCACCAATTTCAGCGAAACCAAAGCCTAAATGACTCCAGATACCAGCCCCCAGTGCATCCTTATCACAACCGGCTGCTAACCCCACAGGATTTGGAAAGGTTAAACCCCATAAGTTTTGCTTGAGACGGGGATCATTGACGATAAAAGAATTGTCGAAGTTAGATAATAGCCAACGCCCCCAAAGGGTTTGACGGTTGTTGTCAAGATGATGAAGGGTTTTGAGCAGTTGTTGATGGCTATTTTCTGGATTGTTTTTAGCAGCAGCCAGCAGTAAAGGATAGAATGGTTGAACGAAATGGAACATTTTTTAGCTTCAATTTCCTGTCCGCATTTTAACATAAACATGACTTTTTTATGTACAATTGTTTAAAGAATTTTAATTGAGAACACAATGAAAATAAAACATCCTATCAATTTGCATAAAGCACTAACTTTATTTGCCATTTTAGGTTTAATGACTTTTTATCAAAATTTTAGTGTTACGGCTTGGGTTTATCTATCCCTTCATGGTAGTTATGGTATTCTTTGGCTATTTAAAGATAGAATTTATCCTGATAAAAGTTGGGAAGAAGAAATTCCTGTGATGATGGGTATTGTGACTTTTGGACTCCTGATGTTGTATTGGGTTGCTCCTTTTATTTTGATCAGTCAAAATATTGAAGCATTTCCTGCTTTAATTGCTGTGGTAATTGCTATTAATTTATTGGGAGTTTTTCTTCACTACAGTAGTGATGCCCAAAAATATTATACCCTTAAATATCATTCAGGATTGATTACAGAAGGATTTTTTGCTCGTTGTCGTAATACCAATTATCTAGGAGAAATTTTAATCTATGGTAGCTTTGCCTTATTAACTCAACATTGGCTACCTTTTGTAATTTTAGGGCTGTTTATTAGTCTAGTATTTGTTCCTAATATGCTCAAAAAAGACAAGTCTCTTGCTCGTTATCCTGAATTTGAAACTTATAAACAACTGTCTGGTTTAATCTTCCCTAAATTGTTCTTAAATCAATCAGAAAATAAGATCATCTCTCAAGAAAATTAGCCATTAACTTCACAGATAACCTATAGGGTGGGCAAAGGAGCAACCATTCCAAAAATTGCCCACCTGATACCAAATACGCTTTAGAAAGTAGATAATCATCTTAAGAAGGCAGAGGGAGCAGGGGAAGCAGAGGAAGCAAGGGGAGAAAGAATATTACTCTACGATAATGAGCGGCTCTGGTATTGAGTAAAGTATTTTTAAGATTATCTTATCTTTATTGAAATTGGGACGATATTTACTATAAGTAGCAAAGCGTACATCTGCTAATGCTGTTACATTATGCTCCTTTAAAAAGGATATAAATAGGTTTATTTGTCAGTTAGAATAACCAAGCCTCTAACTTGAGGGGTAGGCAATTCTAAATTCTAAATTCTAAATTCTGATTGCCGATGCGAGGATTGTCACAAAATAAGCCATCAACCCCAATCTTTATTAATTGTATCACTTCCTCCCTTGCACTTTGGGGTTTTCCATCAGGTTTTAAGGTTAAATATCTCTTTTCCGGACGTAACGTATAACAATGTACCAAAAGCCCTGCTCTATGAGCATCCTCCACAAAAGAAGTCACCTCTCCGGTTAGTTGAGTTGTAATCTCGTTACTTCCTTCTCCATCTTCATTGATGGGAATACGGAGTAAAAAATTATTTTTCCAGGGGCCAACTCCTTGAGCATAAGTATCACTAATCCATTGTAAGGTAGCCCTATTATCTAAGTTTCCATAACCCGTTAGGGTATCTAATACTCCTCTTTCAGTTGTGGTAGCTAAACTGCCATAAATGGTAGACATATTTTCTCCATTTTTGGCATTGAAAAAAATATCATAAGGATGCTGAAAACAACTATTTACAGGTAACTCAGTTGAACCATAAAGCTGAATGAGAGGAAAATTTACCCCCGCATTCGGCATGATTTTTTTTTGCAGTTCAATCAAGTTTTCAAACTCAAAAGACTGAATAAAAACTCTATTAAAATCAGTAAATTTATTGATCATTAAAGTATCAATTAAAAGTTTTCCTAAAGAAAAATTGATTAACTTTCCATCTTTAGTTCCTCCGAAAAAAGCTCCTTCTTTAGCAAAAAAGGTAGGGTGCTTCGTTTCAGGGTAAATACCAATTTTACGACCAGTTTCTAAACTTTTTCGATTAACTAAATTAATAATTTCTTCTAGAGTAGGAATAGTAAATAACCCATCAAATACAGTATTTTGAGGACGAATATTCGGAATACGTTCTTTGACTCGTAAGGTTTTTAATTCGGCTAAGGTAAAATCTTCTGTAAACCAACCACTAACAGCATAACCATCAATAAACTTGCTAGTAAATCTATTAGAAAACTCTGGATGTTCAACAACATTTGTTGTTCCTGATAATTCATTTTCATGACGAGCAACTAAGATTCCATCTCTGGTTGTAACTAAGTCTGGTTCAATAAAATCAGCCCCTAAATCAATGGCTAATGAATAGGCTTCTAAGGTATGTTCGGGACGAAAAGCACTGGCACCACGATGAGCAATCAATAAAGTTTTTGCCATAATTTCTGCACTAGGATAAAACTCTCTTGTGGCTTTATTTCCATCGTTTTGTGCGGCTCAGAATAAATCAGGAGATGTTTAGAAACAATATCATGCCAATTATGGTTTTGTTTAACATAATTTTGGGCATTTCTTGACATCTCTTCTAACTTTTCAGGATAATTGAGTGCCATCTTTAAACAGTTAACACATGAATCGACGCTACCTTTTTTAAATAATAAACCTCGATTAGATCCAATTAATTGTTGATGGGGGGGAATATTACTGGCAATCACGGGAATTCCCTCTTGCATTGCTTCTAGTAACACTAGGGGTAATCCTTCCAAATCAGAGGGTAAAACAAATAAACCTGCTTCCCTGACAATTTCCGATAACAATCCCCCTTGGACTTCTCCTGTAAAATGAATATGAGAATTTCCTTTAGCAGCTTGTTTTAATTGGAGATAATAATCTTCTGTGTCACTATGCCCTCCTGCAAATACCAGTTTCCAGCCCTCCGGTTGTAAACTCTGAAAGGCTTGAAGCAGCAAATCAGGCCGTTTTTCAGGTACCAATCGACCTAAAAACAAAATATATTTTTTTGGTTCTAAGGATAAAGCATTTAGATAGGTTTGTTGGCAATCATAAGCAAGATAAGGGGCAGGGGCAGTGGGAATATAATGAGTCTTTCGTTGATAGGTTTGCTGAAAATATTTCTGAAGCGATTGAGAAACAACAATAATTTGATCAGCCCAGATGACGGCAATTTTTTCTCCTAAACGAATCATACCAGAGGAAAATCTCCCCCATTTTGCCCGTTGCCAATCTAATCCATGACAAGTGACAATAATCTTGGCATTGGTGAATAACTTGCCCAGCCAACACCATAACGCTGGCCCCAAGGCATGAAAATGGATGATGTCATAATTACGGAAAATCGCAATTATCATGGCTAACAGACAGTTAACAAAAGCATCACCCCCTTTAATGGGTAAAGAGGGAAGGGAAATAATCCTCACACCTTGAGAGTCCCTAATATTATTCCATGAGCCAGTGTAACTAGATCGAGCATATAAATCTACGTCATAGCCTTGTTGGACAATTTTAGGGTAAACTTGTTGACAATAACGTTCGATTCCTCCCTGTTGTGCGGGCAAACCCTTGACACCAATAACCGCAATCTTCCCCTTGCCCATTAACGTTTTCCCAATGACATCTTAAGTAAATCTGCTTAATTATACTTTTGCCTATCCATGTTAACACCGAGTTCCTGGGTAGGATGTCAGTGCTGATGTTGTCGTTAATGTATAACTTCGTGTTAGCTTTCGCCTAATTTTTCTTGCCAACGAGTCCACATCCTTTGATATACCTCTGTAATTAGGGTTTTTGCTTGATAGGGATGGGCTGTCTTCACACAAGCATCACTGGAATAATAATCTGGGTTTGATAACAATTTGCGCCAACTTTGGGCGATCGCTTCTGCTGTTCTCGTTTCACAGACAAGGCCACTATTGGGGGTCAAAAGTTTCGGGGTTTCCCCGCAAGATGTTGTAATAACCGGGGTTCCAGAAGATAAGGCTTCGAGTACAACCATAGGCAACCCTTCATAAACACTGGTAAGTACAAAGGCACTGGCTATTTGTTGTAAAGTGGCTAATTTATCTTGGTTAACAGAACCCAGTAAGGTAACTTGTTGATGGAGTTGACATTGATTAATTTCTGCTTTTATTTGTGAGGTCAATTCTCCTTCTCCTGCTATGAGAAGATGGATATTGCTATCGTTTAAAGCTTTGAGCGAACGAATTAATAATAACGGATCTTTTTGGGGGTGCAATCTCCCGGCAAAGAGGAGAAATTGAGTGCTTAAAGGAAGATTAAGTTCTTGAGCTATTTTTTGTCTTTGTTGTTCTCTATTGTCAGAGGTTAAGGGATAAAAGATATCCCCATCAACTGCATTTTTAATGGTCATAATTTTATGAGCTATTGTCGGGTATTGTTGTTGATAAAATTGGGTAGTTTGACTATTGCAAGATAAAATTTGTTCAAATTGTGAAATCAAGTTTTTTTCCAAAGCAAAATATACTCTCGGTAAGTATTGCCAAAGAATAGCTTTTTTTCCTGTTTCGTTAGTCATTTGTTGACGAATATCATTATGAATAAAGAGTGTTTTTTCTCCTTGCCATTGCTTGGTCATTAGAGTAGGTTCAAGACGATGAAAATGGAAAAAATCAGAGATAAAATTTTTTCTCCATAATGCTGCTGTATATTTAATAGTTGTAGGAATTAAGCCTCGAATATCATCATTAGGTAAATAAAATAAGGGCATGAATTTAATCATATTTCCTGAAAATTCTCTTTCTTGCCATTGCCCAATTTCTTGACGCTTATTTCCTGTACCAATTAATCTAACTTCAAATTGATCTGGGGCATATTTTAGAAAGGAACGAATAATGGTTTGAATACCACCAATACTACTATTCCAAGGGTTAAATTGATAGCAAATAGTTAAACTAGGTTTTTTACTCATTTCTTCTATTTAAGTATTCAGATTACACACTTGATAATTTAAAATTATCAGTTCTTGAAAATCATAGCATATTCTTAATAAAGTGTACTGCTTTGATCACTAAGCTTCCACATAATTGGTTTATGTAATGATTATTTATGACATAAAAAAAGTGTTTAAAAAATATAATTCAAGGTGGCTTTAATCCTAAATCATAAATTTTTTTGACTATATTGTAAAAATAAACCAATAATTATACAGAGTTATTATGATGCTTAATAGCTTGATTTTTCAGTAATTTTAACTACTTAAATAAATATATTAATCATAAATCAAAAAATATCAATATACATTAAAAATCAGTGCTTTTACTGTTGGCATTACCTGAATTTTAAAAATACTATTAAATCATTGCACCCATATCTATTTTGCAGAAACAAAAATCTCTTTGTATCACATAAAAGTTGTTGATACTTTTCGGATTTGTGTGACTTTTTAGACTAATTTAGAATCCTGAAATATAAAAATGTTAACTGAAAGTTCTCTAATTTCTACTAATTATTATAGTAGTCACAATACTGATAATAGTGTTTTAACTGAAGATCCTTTATCCTTAGATAATCAAAATAATAATCAATTAACAGAATTAGAAATAAATACCTATTTAGAATCACAACCAATAGAGTCCCAAACAGAAGAATTTGAGGTAGGTATTGAAGGAAATTTAGATAAATTTAGTGATGAGAAATCGACACAATTTGAAGCTATGAGTGCTTCTGTTGATCCACTAACTGGAATCGATGAAAATCAAGCCATAGCATCAGCAAGTATTCCGATAGATAGCAGCTGGAAACCTCTTTATGAACCAGGAGTTGGGGGGTGGTTAACCTCTTTTGCGATTAGTCCCCATGATTCGGATATTATCATTGCTGGAGGTGATATGTTAGGGGTTGCTTACTCCCATGATGGAGGAAATAGTTGGTTAGGTGGCCAGGGATTAAAGAGTTGGGAAATTGAAGAAATTACTTTTGATACTAATGATCCTAACGAGATTTGGTTGGCCACAAAATCAGGACCTTATGTATCCCTTGATCAAGGTAAAACTTGGATAGAAAAACGCAATGGGCTTCCTGATTTTCAATGGGGTAAATATGTTGCTCCTATTCAAGAAATACTCATCAATCCTAATGATAGCAATCATTTATTAGCCTTTACGGGACATCAAAGGATTGATCAAGCTTCCGAGAGTCATTTAGGGGAAGTTTATCAAAGTTTAGATAATGGAGAGAGTTGGCAATTTTTATCACAAATTGGCTCAAATACTGAAAACAACATTTACGATGTTGATGCTTCAGCCAATAACTTTAACCAACTATTTGTTACCAGCGATGAAGGATTATTTAGGAGTATTGATGGGGGTCAAAGTTGGTCAGAAGTAGGACTCAATTTACCCACAGGAACTAAACAATCCTTAACCACTCATACAACGGAATCAGATACCTTATTAATCACAGTTAATGGTCAAGGTATTTATCGTTCTACGGATGCTGGTGAAAGTTTTTCTGCGGTTAATACAGGTTTGAATACGACTAATATTAGTCAAACCTATTTTGATCAAATTCAGTTTTCTGAAAATGATCAAAATATTGCTTTTGTTGGAGAATGGAGTAAAGCAGGAAACTATATCAGCGAAAATGGAGGATTAACCTGGAATAAATTTTCAGGGTATGATGACAGCGCTTATTCTATGCAAAATAAGTATTTCAGGGCTTTTGCCATTGACCCGAATAACAGTCAACAAATAATAGGTGGCACAGGAGAAGGAATCTGGTTAAGTGAGGATTTAGGAAATAGTTGGACAGATGTTTCTAGTACAGAAATCACAGAAAATAATTGGCGAGGAAACGGTTATTCAGGGTTAGTTGTTCGTAATTTTCGCTGGGATAATTTCCATACTAATCAATCCTTTATTGCCGCTATGGACTCAGGAAAATGGATGAGTCGAGATGATTTGAATAGTTGGCAGTGGTCAGGATCACAACGGTTTAATGGAATGTCCGATTTTGAAGGATTAATCGATGTTTCTTTTACCAATACATCTCTAGAAGAACAAGTAATTTATGGAGTAGTGGGACAATATTCAACAGATAGTAGTAAAGGGGTTTATGTTTCCTTTGATGGAGGCCAAACTTGGCAAAATCAAGGCAGTCCTATAATATCAGGAACCGCCAGCAGAATTGTGGCTCATCCAACAGAAACGAACAAAGTTTGGGTTCTTTGGGACGAAAAACTTTTCTTTTCTGATGATACAGGTCAAACCTGGACACAGAAACTAACCACCACAGGAAATGTCTATGAATTGGCTCCCGATTATACAGCCGAAACCTTCCAAATTTATGTCGGAACAGCAACAGGTTTATATCAATCTTCTGATGTTAATGGGAACAACTATGATCTCGTAACTGGCTCCAATTTAGACCCTAGAGGGATTACCCGTATTGAGATTGTGGATCACGATACCTTTTATGCCGTTAATCGTCAAAGAGATGGCTATAATAAGCGAGGAATTTGGCAATATGATCAAGGAATTTGGACTCAATTAACCAATAATAATACCGACGGTTCCACACCTTTTAGATTAGCGGCCGATATTGCGGTTGATCCCCGTAACCCCAATCGAATTTTAGCGGCCACGGATCAAGATCCCTTTCTCTCTGTCTCTGAAGCGACAGGGGTGTGGTTATCCGAAGATGGAGGTAACAGTTGGCAAGCTTTCAACGAAGGACTTCCCATGTTGCGGGTCAAAAATATACAATTTAAACCCGATGAGTCTGGTACAGTGGTCATAGGAACCACGGGAGGCGGTTTATATCGCACTCAGATCGGTGGGGATACTATTGCACCCATAGCTCACGTTGAACTGAAGACTATCACTCAATCGAGAGACAGTGACTATACCCTCCAAGTGACTTATACCGATAATGTTGCCATTGATATCAATAGTCTTGACGATAATGATTTAGTGGTAACAGGTGATAATGGGTTTAGTGCCAATGCTACCCTCAGTGATGTGAAAGTCATTGGCAATGAAACTGCGGCGATCGCTACTTATTCCATCAATGTTCCTGGAGGAAGTTGGGACATCAGCGATAATGGTATTTATACCCTGAACTTAGTTTCTAACCAGGTCAAAGATGTTAATGGTTACGGAGTGATTGGGGGTGTTATTGACAGTTTCAATGTTGATATTAAGGCAGTGTTTGAGCAGGGTAATCAAGGCCAGGGTGTAGTAAGCATCGAAGCACAAGACTATCATCATACGACAGCCCCTAATGAATTCCATCAATGGGTTACAGTGGATGATAATGCTGCTTCAGGGGGTCAAAGTTTACAAGCTCTAGTTGATAATGGAGCCAACCATAATACAGGGTATGAGTCTTCTAGTCCCCGTCTCGACTACGAGATCAACTTTACCCAAACCGGAACCCATTACGTTTGGATTTTAGGGAAAGCTGGGGGTACTGATGTGGGAAGTAGTGATTCTATTCACGCCGGATTAAATGGCCAAGGTTTGAGCACATCTGACCGCATTTTTGGGTTTGATGATACTTATGGATGGTCAAACGATACAATGGACGCAGCTAAAGCTACCATTGAGGTCAGCGAAACTGGCATTCATACCTTTAACCTCTGGATGCGTGAAGACGGCTTTATGGTGGATAAAATCATTTTGACAACTGATCATAATTATGATCCAACTCAACCCCCCCAACCGTCAGTATTTCAGCAAAGTAACGACGGACTAGGTTTGGTGAGCATCGAAGCAGAAGACTATCATCATACGACGGCCCCTGATGGAATCCATCAATGGATTACAGTGGATGATAATGCTGCTTCAGGGGGTCAAAGTTTACAAGCTCTAGTTGATAATGGAGCCAACCATAATACAGGGTATGAGTCTTCTAGTCCCCGTCTTGACTACGAGATCAACTTTACCCAAACCGGAACCCATTACGTTTGGCTCTTAGGGAAAGCTGGGGGTACTGATGTGGGAAGTAGTGATTCTATTCACGCCGGATTAAATGGCCAAGGTTTGAGCACATCTGACCGAATTTTTGGGTTTGATGATACTTATGGATGGTCAAACGATACAATGGACGCAGCTAAAGCTACCATTGAAGTCAGTGAAACTGGCATTCATACCTTTAACCTCTGGATGCGTGAAGACGGCTTTATGCTGGATAAAATCATTTTGACAACTGATCTCTACTACAATCCAGCCAATTTGTAAACAAAGATGGCAGGTTGACTATAATGACAAAGATAGATTATAGATAATTGGACTTGCTATTCAATAGTGTGTAATGACTGAGACAAATTTTTCATCCTTATTGGCAGTTTTTAAACGTCGGCAATGGTTAGCCGGAACGACTTTTTTCTCCGTTGTTGCCGGTGCTGTAGCCTATCTTGTCTTGGTCCCTCCTCAATATAAAGTCACCACTAAACTGATGATTAATGAGCGACAAGTTGGAGTCGCTGAATTAGGACAAAATTTAAGTGAATTATCAGGATATCGGCCAGGGGAACCTAGCCCCATTGCTACCCAGGCAGAATTAGTCAGGTCTAAAAATGTTTTAGATAACACGGTTAAAACTATTTTTCCTCAAGGGTTGAAGCAAGCTGAGCCCCCTTTATCCATGAAAGTTATCAAAAAGAATTTACAGGTAAAAATTGTTCCTGAAACAAACATTTTAGAAATCAATTTTAAACATCCTGATCCTGAAACTTCGGCTAAGTTTGTTAATGAAATTACTCAAACCTTGGTCGCTGAAAATGTGCGAACCATTCGCTCACAAGCCACCGCTATCAGAGAATTTCTAGAGCAAGAAATCCCCAAGCAACAAGAAGTAACTCAAGCGGCTACACTAGCCGAAAATAAATATCGAAAACGACACGGTTTAGTCGCTGAAGGAGAACAAACTAGCAATTTAGTCGATAGTTTAGGGAGTTTAGAAAATCAGGAAAGAACTATTATTGCTCAACTGCAAAATAACCAACGGACAACCCAAGAAATACAGAAATTAATTGGTTTACAAGATAAGCAGAAAGCTTACTTGGCTGGACAAGTGTCACAAGATGAAACCTTGAGAACACTGCAAAACAAGTTAGTGGAATTAGAGATTTCACTAGCTAATGCTCGTTCTCTTTTGACCGAGTCTCATCCAACAGTTCTCTCCTTACTAGAAGAACAAGAAAAAGTTGTTAATTTATATCAAAAAGAATTAAATAAAGTTACTTCTAACCCTAATGCTATTAGCACTAACAAAATAACAACAGATGAATTGAGTCAAAATTTAACAAGTCAATTTATTCTCAATCAAATTGAAGGATTGGCCTTACAAGAACAATTAAGAACCTTACAAATTCAGCAACTACAATTAAAACAACGCCTTGATAAAATACCAAACCATCAACAAAACTTATCCCAACTGGTCAGAAAAAGAGAAGAAGCTGTTAATACATTAAAATTTTTAGAAGGTAAACTAGGAGAAGCAAAATTAACAGAAGCACAGTTATTAAGTAACATTAAAATCCTAGAATTAGCCGAAGTAGATCCCTCCCAGAAGACTCCTTCTAAAAAAGTTATTTTGTTATTGGCTGGATTTGTGGGCATTATTTTTGCCACAGGAATGAGCTTATTACAAGAACTTTTAGACGATACTTTGTATGAAGATTTTGATGTAGAAAGGTTACTAAAGGTTACTTTTTTAGGTAAAATGCCGATCCTAAAACAAATTAGTTTACACCCAGAATCTAGTCATTTATTTATTGAGAATTATAAAGATGTTGAGCCTTATCGCCGATTACTAAAAAGCTTGGACTTAACTCAGTCTGAGCCCGTAAAATCAATCATTATAACCAGTGCCATTGATGGAGAAGGGAAGTCATTAGTTGTTTCCCATTTAGGGGTTGTGTCTGCTATGTTATCCCGTCGTACCCTTATTATTGATACAAATCTCTATAATCCTCAAATTCATGATTATTTTGGGCTGAATTTATCTCCTGGTTTAAGCGATATTGGTGATAGGGATCTCTCCATTTCTGACTTAGTTCAAGTTACTAATATTAAGAATCTTTCCCTTCTTGCTTGTGGTAAATTACAATCTAATCCTTACTATTTTCTAGAAACAGAACTTTTCAAATCTTTCTTAAAAGAAGCCCAGAAACATTATGACTTAATCATTTTTGATACACCATCTTTATCAGAATATACAGATGCCATAACCTTGCAAGAATTTAGTGATAGTTTCATTATTGTTTCTCGTCCTAAATTTACTTCTAAAAGTTCCTTACAAACTGTGGTCAATGATTTACAGAAGAAAAATATTTCAATAAATGGAATAATTTTTAATGGTTCAAAATGAATATAAACATTAAATTTTGTATATTTTTAACAGTATTATGAATTCTAATTACTTAAAAAATAAACAATCAACACTTGCCTTTTTAATAACATTAGGAGGAATAGTAGGAGGTATATTAGTCGGGATTTTGGTAGGATTTAATCCTATATATGTTATTGCACTAATCATTGTCATTTCTAGTTTAGTGTCATTTTTCTCATCATTTGAGATGACTGTTTTAAGTCTTTTAATCATGCGCTCATCTCTCGATATTTTATCAGATTATCAAATACCTACCGCCTTTGCTTTAGGAATAATTGCCCTAACAACAATGTATGTAATTATTCAATTATTAACCAATAAGCCAGTTTATACCGATAAATTTTGGTGGTTTTTAGTTGCTTGGTTAGTAACACAAGGGTTATGGGTGATTCTGTTACCATTAGGAGGGTTAGGTTTAGGAGGATGGGCTTTATCTATTGCCATTCGTGAGTGGGTTCGCTTATTTTCTTGGATTATTATTTATCTATTAATTCTCCAATTAAAAGATAAAATAAAACCTCAAAAAATTATTACCTCCTTATTTTTAGGATTAATAGCTCCCTTCACAGCAGCTTTTTTACAACTTGCACTGCCTCCCTCTCTATTACCATCTCTTTTAGTCTATGAAAACGATATTTTTGAAGCAGGAACCCGTCTTAATGGAACCTTTGGACATCCCAATACTTTTACCACATTTACCTTTCTCTTTTTAGGCTTAACCTATTGGAAACAAAAAAATTCAACCCAGAGAAAACCTTGGTTAATTTTATTAGGAGTTGTTGCTTTTTTCTTTGTCAGCACTAAAGCTTTAGTCGGTTTAATGATGTTAGCAACTTTTCTATTTTGTATCTTCAGCCGTAATTCTAACCTAATTAATATTATGGGAGGGATTGTTTTCTTTATTTTTGTTATTGCTTTATTCGCTAGTACAGAATTTGGACAAGAAAGACTAGGTTCGATTGCTCAAACCCCATTATTAAACCCTGATATAGATATTTGGAAAGCAATTATGCTATCAAAAACAGATGGGAATAGTTTTAACTGGCGACTTGCTCAATGGACTTATCTTTTAGGACAATGGCAACAATATCCTCTCCTAGGATTTGGCTTAGGAACCGGTAAATATATTTCAACCAATGGGTTAGAACCCCATAACGAATATCTTCGTGCTTTAATAGAAGGGGGTATGATGGGTTTAATAACATTTTTTATTTTTTTAGGAGGCCAAATTGTTTATTTATTCAATGTTATGCGTTCTAGTTTTAATAATAAGATGAAGCAAGATTTAGCCTTTACATTAATCGCTATTTTATTAGGATTATGTGTTGGTATGATTACAGAAAACATTTGGACGCATACTACATTATTTTTCTATTGGTGGACCATTATGGCTTTGATGAGTTGGGATTGGGAAGTTGATGAAAAATCTGCTTTGTAATTAAAAGAATTGGCGCTCGCTTTTTTCAAGTAACTGTGATATAGTTCCACCATCAACTAAAATTAATTAATTATATCGATAATGGTCAAAGTCTCAATTGTTATTCCTGCATATAACGCTATGAGGTACTTACCAGAAACCTTAGATAATGTCTTACAACAAACTTATGAAGCGTTTGAAGTGATCATTATTAACGATGGTAGTACCGATAATATAAAAGAGTGGTTTACTTCAATTTTAGATAATCGAGTAAGATTAATATCTCAGCAAAATAAAGGATTAGCAGGAGCAAGAAACACAGGTATAGAAAACGCAAAAGGAGACTATATCGCTTTTTTAGATGCTGATGATTTATGGGAACCAACTAAAATTGAAAAACAAGTTAAGCTATTAGATAATAATCCGAAAGTAGGATTAATTTATACAGGAGTCGCTATTATTGATAGTGATGGGATACGTACGGGGCGAATTTTTCAAGAAGATTTTGAAGGATATATCTGGAAAGAATTAACTCAGAAAAATTTTGTTGGTTGTGGTAGTGTAGCAATGGTTAGAAAAGAATGTTTTGAACAAGTTAGTAATTTTGATCAAAATTTAGGTTCATTTGTAGAAGATTGGGATATGTGGTTACGCATTGCTGTGGAGTATCCTTTTAAGGTTATTAAAGAACCCTTAGTTTATTATAGACAACATCCTAATAGTGCCTCAAAAAAATGGGATGCTATGGAAAAAAGTTTTGAAATCGTGATTGAAAAAGCCTTTAAAACTGCTCCTAAAGAATTACAGTATCTCAAATCGCAAAGTTATGGTTTAGCTAATTTTGTTTTAGCTTGGAAACCTCTACAAACCCAAAACCCTGATTATCAAAAAGCCATATATTATCAAAAAAATGCCCTTGCCTATAATCCTAAGTTAAGCTTTTCTAAAGAAAATTTGAGATTAAGTATTGCCATTTTCTTAATGCGCTTTTTTGGCAAGGATGCCTATGCTCAGATTTTATCTTTTGTTTATCAATTTCGACGGTTTTTATTATCAATTAGTCAGGGAAAGGTCAATCATAATTTAGAATTTAGAATTTAGAATTACTTAGCTCTCAAGTTAAAGACTTGAAAATCTTTTTTTCAAACCATTATCAGCATAGAAATATTGATTTTTTTTAAAATATCTATTACAATGTAGAGCAATTTTAATCGGTTACAAATAAAAATTTACTGGAGGCTTTTATGTCTGAACCTATTGTCACCATTGTCGTTGTTCCTAGGGAAAGATTTAGTTATACAAAAGAATCTTTAGAGAGTATTTATAACAATACCCATTTCCCCTTTAATTTAATCTATGTTGACGGTAATTCCCCTAGTGACATCAAACAATATCTTAAAAATAAATCTCAAGAAAAAGGATTTAAGTTAATTCGGACTGACTATTTTGTATCTCCAAATCAAGGACGAAACTTAGCCTTAAAATATATCACAACCAGATATGTTGTTTTCATTGATAATGATGTTTTAGTTAAAGCAGGTTGGTTAAAAAACCTAGTTAATTGTGCTGAAGAAACTGACGCTTGGATGGTGGGACCACTGTGTTTAGAAGGTCCTAACTTTGATACCATTCATCAAGTCACTGGAACATTCAAATTTAAAGAGAAAAATAATCAGCGATGGTTAGTAGAAAAGCGTCCCTACATGAGACTCCCCTTAGCTAAAGTTGAAGATAAACTGAAAAGAGAAACAACACAAATTGTTGAATTTCACTGTATGTTAACCCGAACTGAGTTATTTGAAGAGATCGGACTTTTAGATGAAAAATTTATGACATTAGCTCAAGAAACAGATATCTGTTTAACACTATTAAATATGAAGAAACCTGTTTATTTTGAACCTGATTCTATTGTTTCTTATGTTCCTCCTCAAACCCTTACTTTATCAGATTTACCCTACTTTTTCTTTCGCTGGAGTAATACCTGGGGAAATATTAGTTTAGAACATTTACAAAAAAAATGGAATTTAACACCAGAGTCTCCCACCATTCGACATTATCAACAATTTTTGCGTGGTCATCGTTTCTTAATTTGTCCTAAACGTCAACTGAGTTTAAACTATATTACTAAGCGAATTATGGTAGCTGTATTAACGATTATTATGGATTGGAAAGCATCTCAATCATTACCTTTATATTTAGAGAAAAGAGCTTAGTTAACTCTTCTCATGATTCAGGAAAAAGTAAGGTTTGCTAGACTTAAAAATTCTTACTTTTTCTATGAAAAGATAACGTCTTAACTGTTGTTATTGTGTATGTAAATAAAAGTAATGGTAACTGTTTCTGTAATTATTCCTACCTATAATGCTGAGAAGACAATTGTTTCAACCATTAAATCCGTTCAAAATCAAACTTTTAAAGATATAGAAATTATTATCATTGATGATAGCTCACAAGATAATACTATTTCAATTTTGTCTGATTTAGAAGAAAAGCGTCTTAGTATTTATCCTGCTAAACATCAGGGGGTTTCCTCTGCTCGCAATTTAGGAATTACAAAAGCTCAAGGAAAATGGATAGCTTTTTTAGATGCAGATGATTTATGGAAGGCTGATAAACTAGAAAAACAAGTTCAAGCGTTACAAAATAATCCTCAAGCAAAAATAGCTTATAGTTGGACTTCATTTATTGATGAAAAAGGGCAATTATTGTGGGAAGGTAAACCTTTATATTTTCAAGGCAATGTTTATGAACAGTTACTGATTGAAAATTTTCTTGCTAGTGGTTCAAATGCTTTAATCGAAAAAGAAGCAATTACGGAAATAGGTAACTTTGATCCTACTCTTACCATTGGTGAAGATTGGGAATTTTATGTGAGATTAGCGAAAAAATTTAGTTTTATTGTAGTCCCTGAAAGACAAATTTTATATCGATATCTATCTTCCTCTTCTACTTCCAAGCTTAATTATTTAGAAGAACAACTATTCATAACTATTGACAAAATGTTTAGTAATGTTCCCTCTCAACTTCAATTTTATAAACAGCAAACATTAGCGAAAGCCTATGGATATTGTGTTCAAAAATACTTACAAAATATGCAACATAATTATCCTTATTTAAGGCAAATTATTAACTTACTTTGGAAATTAATTAAAATTTATCCCAAAGCTTTATTGGATGATTATACACAGGGATTAATTCGTGGTACGATCAAGCAAAGTTTCATAACTCTCTTTAGGTATAATCCTTCTAGTTATTAACTAATGCGACAAGTTATTAAAAAAATAAAAAATATCTTATCGAACGATTTTATTAGAAATATTGGCTGGTTAAGTGGCGCAGAATTAATTAATCGAGTTTTTCGCTTAGGAACAACAGTTGTCTTAGCACGGATGTTTAGTTCAGCAGAATATGGACTAATGGCCATTATTTATACTGCTTTTGAATTTGCCCAAGTTTTCACTTTAAGTCAAGGGTTAGGAGCCAAAATTGTTCAAGTGGAAGAGGAAAGTTTGCCAGCTATCTGTAATAGCTCATACTGGTTAAATTGGCTGCTCTGTATAATTATTTTTATTCTTCAATGTCTTGCGGCTTTTCCTATTGCTCATTTTTATGATAATAATGATATTATCGCTCCCCTTTGTACCTCTGCCCTAGTTTATTTAATGTTTCCTCTCTTTGTGGTGAGTGCTGCCTTAAATAGAAGAGCAAATCGTTTACAAGTCATTGCTTTATGTAATGTCACTCAGTCTATTTTAGCCAATCTGATTACCATTGCTCTTGCTTTTATGGGGATGGGAGTTTGGGCTATTGTTTTACCTATGGTTTTGACAACTCCTGTGTGGATTATTATTAATTGGAAGCATAATCCTTGGCGGCCACCCATTAATATAAATTTGGAAAAATGGCAAGAAGTTGTTACATTTGGAGGCAATTTATTAGGGGTGAAACTATTAGATAAATTACGAGCAAATTTGGACTATTTAATTATTGGAGGATTTTTAGGACTTAATGAATTAGGGGTTTACTATTTTGCTTTCAATGCAGGTTTTGGAATCAGTCGTAATGTAATTAGCATTTTTACTTCGGCATTATTCCCTTATTTATGTCAAGTTAGAACTGATTTAGTTCAACTTAAAAAACGGTATTTTAGTAGTCTAAAAAAAGCCTTTTTAGTCATCATTCCTTTTATTGCATTACAGTCTAGTTTAGCTCCTTTATACGTGCCGATAATTTTTGGTGAGAAATGGACATCAGCTATCCCTATTTTAATCTTAGTTTGTTTATCAGTTATTCCTTATTCTCTGTTTATTTTTACCTCAGAATTAATCAATACCATTGGTAAACCTCATTTAACTTTATACTGGAATATTGGTTATACATCCTTATTTGTGATTGCTCTTTTAATAGCAGTTAAAGGTGGTGTTTTATGGGTAGCAGTAGCTGTTTTAACCACTCAATTATTAATTTCTCCTCCTTTTAGTCTTTGGTCTAATTATCTAGTCTTTCATTCACTGAAACGGAAGTAAAATTAGTTTGATATTATCCCATTAATGTAATTATTAATTCTATGGCAAAAAAATCGAAAAAACTTATTTATCTGCCAATAATTTTGATCACATTTTTTCTAATACTAATTGTTAATAAAGTTTTTTTAAAGATATCATTAAGTAACCTAAAACAACCTGATAATTTAGTCACATCTGATATTAAATATATTTCAGATAGTACCCGGAACAAACATAAACAACCCTTTTCTAGAGATAGTATTTGGAATCTACCCCTAAGATTAGAGGCTCAATATGAACCAGCAAACTTAGGGGAAGCTTATGATGTATCTCCAGAAATAAACTATTATATTGTTACCAAAAAAAATGATCCAGTTGTGAATTGGTATCGACTAAAAAATTGGGGAGTTGGAAGGTGTGAAAGGGGGGGCAAAGTATTAGGAAAAATTCCCGTTCCCCAAGACTTGATTGTGCCTGATGCAACGGAAAGCAAAACTCCCAATAATGCAGCCGCTTTCCTACAACCAGATGGCCATACTTTGATTCAAATGAACCCTTTAACCCGGTGCAAAGCAGGGGGGCCTGTGTTTGGCTATGAAACCCCAAAAACTGAAGATATCTACGGCCAGGGAATCACTGGAGGGCAAGGAGGCTCAGGCTTGTCCAGTATTGGGGGTACGATTCGCTTAGGAGAATTATTACCCGATGCTCCCCCCATTCCCCATGTGCTAAAACTATTGTTATATGGTCGCCAATACCTTTATAATCAGCCTCCTGGTTATCGTTGGCCAGCAATTCGAGCCGATGCTTATGCCTTCAAAGATAGCTCAGATTTACGTTATGGAGGCACTAATCCTGATTTAGTTATGGGGGCATTATTAGCCATTCCCCCTGATGTTACGGTAGAAAGTTTGCAATTAGCCACCATTCCAGCCAAAAAATTGTTTTATGCTCTGCAAGACTTTGGGGGCTATATTGTAGATGATACCGCTTGGGATAGTTATGCGATCGCAGTTGAAAAAGGGGTTAGTAAGGAATTTTTACAGGCTTATGGATTTTCTTTTTCAAGTAATCGTCAAAAACCATCTCCTTTTTTCAACGATATTAATAAGCTGTTTCAGACTTTAGAGATTGTTACTAATAATTCTCCCATCAATCATCTTAACCCCGATCATTTTAGAAAACCCTTAGCTCCTTCTTTGCAAAGAGACTAGGTTGACCGGATATACTCTAATTATCAAAAAATTGAGGACATATTAATTATATGGGACTACCCACCTGGTTAACCCCTAGTCACGGAATTATCTTAACCCTATTGCTAGGTTTTGCCATCGCTCACAGTGGATTGGCTGCCTTACGATCTTGGGGAGAGGAAAAAATTGGGGCCAGACTCTATCGTGTCTTATTTGCTTTGGTAAGTATTCCTTTGGCAGTGGTTTTAATTGTCTATTTCTTTAATCATCGCTACGATGGTCTCATGTTATGGCAAATCCAGGGAGTTCCGGGGGTTAAGGCAACGGTTTGGGGTTTGTCTGCTGTATCTTTCTTGTTTCTCTATCCCGCAACCTTTAACCTTTTAGAAATCGCGGCGATCGCTAAACCTCAAGTTCATCTCTACGAAACTGGTATTTTAAGGATTTGTCGTCATCCCCAAATGGTAGGACAAGTAATCTGGTGTGTTGCCCACACGTTATGGCTTGGTACAACCTTTACCCTAGTGACTTCTCTAGGGTTGGTGGCTCATCATTTGTTTGCAGTTTGGCACGGGGATTATCGCCTCAAAAAACGTTATGGAGATGCTTTTGTTAAGGTCAAGGAACGAACCTCAATTGTCCCCTTTTTAGCTATCATACAGGGTCGTCAAACGTTGAAGGGAGAGGAATTTTTACGTCCTGCTTACATCGGTGTTTTGGGGTTTGTGGCCTTATTATGGTGGGGCCATCCTTGGTTGATGCAGGTTACGGCTAAAGTTCCTTGGTAGAAAAATTGATTCTATAGCGTTTCTCATGCTTGTCTCAATCTATTATGAAAGAATGATGATAAAATTATGATAAAAATATGAGATAAAGCAAACAACCTTTAGAATGATACCCATCTTCTCTTCACGGAGCATTGTCCTCATGCTCAGTTTAACGTTAGGAGTAGGGTTAATCAGTTGTACTTCCAGTGAAGTTACTACACCCTCCACCCAAACAGATAACAGCCAAACTGGGGAATTAGCTGCCGATAATCAAGGAAAAAAGAAAGTCTTGACCACTTTTACGGTTTTAGCGGACATTGCTCAAAACGTAGCCGGGGATAAGTTAGATGTGCAATCAATTACCCGTATTGGTGCAGAAATTCATGGTTACGAGCCTACCCCTAGTGATATTACTAAAGCTCAAAAAGCTGACCTCATCTTATACAATGGTATGAACTTAGAGCGTTGGTTTGAGCAGTTTTTGGGCAATGTCAAAGATGTCCCTTCCGTGTTGTTGACAGAAGGGATTGAACCCATTCCGATTGCAGAAGGTCCCTACACAGACAAACCCAACCCCCATGCTTGGATGTCTCCCAAAAATGCTTTGGTTTATGTGGAGAATATTCGTCAAGCATTTGTAGAACTCGATCCCGAAAATGCCGAGACTTACAACGCCAATGCGGCTGCCTATAGTCAAAAGCTTAAAGCTATTGACCAAGAATTGCAAGCAGACTTGAAACAAGTACCCGAAAATCAGCGATATTTAGTAAGTTGCGAAGGAGCATTCTCCTATTTAGCCCGTGACTACCATATGAAAGAAATTTATATGTGGCCTATCAACGCGGAACAACAGTTTACCCCGAAACAGGTAAAAACTGTCATTGATAAGGTGAAAACCAACAAAGTACCTACGGTGTTTTGTGAGAGTACAGTCAGTGACGAAGGACAAAAACAAGTAGCCAAAACCGCCGGAGCAAGGTTTGGGGGCAACCTTTATGTAGACTCCCTTTCCACCGAAGAAGGTCCGGTTCCTACTTTTTTAGACTTACTGGAATACGATGCGCGGGTTATTTCCAATGGATTACTTGCGGGTAGTAAAGCGCAATAGTTTCTTATCGAGATCATAGGCTGGCTTTTTAAAGCGAAACGTTTTTGAGGCAAGGCTTAAATCCTCATCTCAAAAACAACTTCTGTGCGATAGCGCACCCTACATAGTGAGGAACTTCTGACTTCTGAGTTCGTTAAACTCTCCCCTGCAAACCATTTACTATCTAAGGATTGAACATACTAATGATGTCAACAACCACCCAACCCCTCAACATTACAGTCGATAATCTCAGTGTCACCTACAATAACGCTAAACTCGCTCTGTATAACGCCAATTGTATTGTAGAAGCAGGTTCTATTACGGCTCTGGTTGGACCCAATGGTTGCGGTAAATCTACCTTGTTTAAATCTATTATGGGGTTTCTAGCCCCCAGTCAAGGACAGATTTTGGTAGGAGGAACTTCAGTCAAAAAAGCTCAACAAAGGCAGTGGATGGCTTATGTACCCCAAGCAGATGAAGTCGACTGGAACTTTCCGGTTAGTGTGTTTGATGTGGTGATGATGGGGCGTTATGGTTATATGAATCTGTTGCGCATTCCCAGTGCAAAAGATAAAAGACTGGTGATGGAAAGCTTAGAAAGAGTCGGTATGACAGAGTTTCGTCATCGTCAGATTGGGGAACTGTCGGGAGGGCAGAAAAAACGGGCGTTTTTAGCAAGGGCTTTGGCGCAAGAAGGTAAAGTCATTTTACTGGATGAGCCCTTTACTGGGGTGGATGTGAAGACAGAAAAACGTATTATTGATTTGATGATCCAGTTAAGAGAAGAAGGTCATACCATTTTAGTATCTACTCATGATTTGATGTCTATTTCCACCTTCTGCGATCGCACTATTCTCCTCAACCAAACTATTTTGGCTTCTGGGACCACAGAAGAAACTTTTACAGAAGAAAACTTAGAAATGACTTTTGGTGGGTTGCCTGTAAGTCATCGGAGTTCGCAATTATGATTTTTTGGAACTGGTTAGTTGAACCTTTACAATATGGGTTCATGGTACAAGCTATCTGGGTGAGTGCCTTTGTGGGTTTAGTTTGTGCAGTGCTTTCTTGTTATATTACCCTCAAAGGTTGGTCCTTGATGGGGGATGCAATTTCCCATGCAGTAGTACCTGGGGTAGTTGTGGCTTATGCGCTCAATATTCCCTTTTCCATCGGGGCTTTTTTATTCGGTTTTGGGGCAACGGTTGCTATTGGTTATATTAAGTCTAATACCCGATTAAAAGAAGATGCTGTTATCGGCATTGTTTTTACAGGTTTTTTTGCTTTTGGGTTAGTTCTTGTGACTAAAATTCCCAGCAATATTGATTTATTTAACATTCTCTTTGGTAATGTCTTGGGTATTTCTGGACAGGATATTATTCAAACTTTAATCGCAGGTATCATTACTTTAGTTGTTATTTTACTAAGGCGCAAAGATTTACTGCTATTTTGTTTTGATCCTAACCACGCCAAAGCTATTGGTTTGAATACTCAGATGATGTATTATACTTTGCTTTCTGTGTTAGCTTTAACTATTGTAGCCGCATTGCAAACCGCAGGTATTATTTTAGTTATTTCGATGTTAGTAACTCCTGGATCAATTGGTTATCTATTAAACGATCGCTTTGATAAAATGTTAGTTATTTCCGTCATTAGTAGTGTGTTTTCTTGTATTTTGGGGACTTATATTAGTTATTATCTTGATGTTTCCACAGGAGGCAGCATCGTGGTTTTATTAACCTTATTATTTGTCATTGCCATGATTTTTGCTCCTAAATATGGTATCTTAAGTCAACAGTTGAGAAAACACACTAATCAAGAGTTAGATGAGTTAGTTAAACGTTAAACTTTATCCTTCACTGTAAATATTAAATTCCTGAGATCAATGAAACTAAATCAGATTAGAAAATGGCATAGTACCTTAGCTCCTATTGTAATGCTTCCGTTGATGATTACTGTAACTACAGGAGTGACTTATCGTCTTTCTAAAGATTGGTTTGGACTTTCAAGGGATCAAGTTCATTTTTTGATGAGTATTCATGAAGGAGAATATTTAGGACATACTTTAGAACCTTTTTATGTATTTTTTAATGGCTTGGGTGTTGTTTGGATGTTAGTAACAGGAGTAATTATGGTGTTTCAAAACTTGAAAAGAAGTTTCAAAAGTTAATATTTTTCGATATATAATCCTTTTAAATAGGTTTGAGAAAAAGGAGTGTGAGCATCCTGCTCACTATCCTGACATTTTCTCTTTTTAAGGAGATATTTTTAACCGAATTAATTAATTATCAATTATCAATTTGTCCTATTTATAAATTAGTTAATCGACTGTCAATATTTTCTAGTTTATTGTCAACTACTTTAAATTTTGCTTCAAACTTTTCATCTATTTGTTCCAAATTATCTTAAAATTTTTCATCTATTTTGTCTAACTTACTATTAATATCTTGTAAAATTTATTCTAAGGAATAAGTAACTGTAATGGGTGTCTAACTCATGGGATATACCTCAATTATTTTTACAAAATAGTTTGCTAATGAGAAGTGTGGGAAAGGAAAATAGAGAATAGGAAAAATAAGAATTTATTTTTAGCATATTCTCCATTATCCATTCTCCATTCTCAATTCCCCATTCTCAATTCTCAATTCTCAATTCTCAATTCTCCATTCCCCATTCTCCATTCATCAAAAACAATTTTCCAACCAATTGTACCAAGAGGATAATCCTTCTCCTGTAACGGAAGAAACTTGAAAAATCTCTAATTGAGGATTGACTTGTTTAGCATAGTCTAAACACTTCTCTACATCAAACTGTACATAGGGAAGTAAGTCAGTTTTTGTTAAAATCATGACTTTACTTTCCCGAAACATATGAGGATATTTTATAGGTTTGTCTTCTCCTTCTGTAACAGAGAGAATAGCCACTTTAGCGGTTTCTCCTAAGTCAAATAAAGCCGGACAAACCAAATTACCCACATTTTCAATCATTAAAATAGAATTGGGTTCTGGGTTCAATTCATTGTAGCCTTTTTCCACCATTGCTGCTTCTAAATGACAACCAGTTCCCGTATTTATTTGTACCACTTTACAACCGGTTTCTTTTATTTTTTGAGCATCATTGACTGTCTCTTGATCCCCTTCAATTACATTGATTTTAAGGCGTTCTTTTAAATCATTAATCGTCCGAGTTAAGAGAGTTGTTTTTCCTGAACCTGGAGAACTGACTAAATTTAAAGCTAAAATATTTCTTCCCTTAAAATAGCCTCTGTTCTCTGCTGCTATGAGATTATTTTTCTGTAAGATTTTTTCTTCTAAACTAATAGTCGTGCCGTGCATTTTTGCATGATCATGTGCATGATTATGATGATGATGGCTATGATCATGTTCATGGTCGTGACCATGACTAATCACTGTTCCATCTGCTAAAGTATGGGTGTGATGACCATTTATATCTGTTGTTTTTCCTGTATCTATGTTAGTAAGAGTAACCTCATTTCCGTCAGAACAACCGCAAGTTACACACATAATTCTTCTACCTCCATTTCTTTAATTTGTAATTCTTGTCCTTGAATAATTTCTAGTTCAAAACTATTACAGCGATCGCATTGTCCAAAGGGCTGATATAAGGCGATTTCATGTCCACAATGGCGACATTTCCCTCTTCCTTCCGTTTCAATAATCTCTAAGGTTGATCCTTCTAAGATGGTATCTTGAGCGCAAATGTCGAAACAGAAACGGATGGCATCAGGCATAATTGCAGAGAGTTTCCCTATTTCTAAGGTCACTCGTTTCACAGGTGCGCCCTTGGCTTGTTCTGAGACAATAGCGACAATATTTTGGGTGATTCCCAGTTCGTGCATAACACCAATTAATTAAATCTGCTTCTATTGAATCGGCATTTTTTTGATTGAGATAACTTTTTTAGGAAATTTTAAACAATAACGACCCATACCATTTATCATCATGTAAATCAATGATAATTTACAAATGTTAATAGCATTTCTGACTATCTGATTACAGCCAAATATTTTATGCTTTTAATGCTGGTTTATAATTTAAAACCCTAATCAAAGTGCCTTCTTGCGGTAAATCTTCAAATCTTAAACGAAGTTTATCCTGATTCACTTGTTTAATATTCATATCTTCAACTAAGCCTAAAAAGTTATTTAAGGGTTCAATATCACAAGTTTCTTCATCGGCGGCTGAAGTGAGATAATGAGTTGGGATCATTACTTTCGGGCGCAACGTCTCCATCGCTTGTTTTCCCTCTGTAGGATTATAGGCTTTCGGACCTCCTCCTACAGGTATTAAGGCAACATCAGGGCTACCCAATAAAATTTTTTGTTCTATATTAATGGGGGCTGCTGCACCGCCTAAATGAACCACCCTAACCCCGCCTTGAGTCCAACGCCAAGCAACATTGGTTCCGAAGCGTCTCCCTCCTTCGCGATCGTGAGCAATGCCAACTCCCTGTAATCGAAAGCCATTAATCTCATAAACCCCTGGTTCATACAAAACTTTAGGGTTGCCGGGTAAGTTTTCGGCTGCTCCTTCATCCCACATCTGAGAACTAATAATCACTAAGTCAGCTTCTACTTTGGGTAAACGATAACCTGCGGTACAACCGAGTGCTCGAAAAGGGTTGGCTAAGATTCTGATACCACCACCAGTAAACAAAAAGGCGGTATGACCTAAATATTGAATTAATAAAGAATCGTTACTTTGGGCTGAAACTGATTGAAAACGAGAGCTAACAGAGACACCTGTGGCAGCAATGGCACTGGCACCAGCATAACGAATAAATTGTCGCCGTTTCATCATGAATCTTTAAAATTAGGATTTATTGCGGGTTTAATAGGTTGAGAAAGTTCTGCAACAGGTGTTTACCCGAAGCGGTTAAAATACTTTCTGGATGAAATTGTACCCCTTGAAGGTGAGGATAGTCTTTATGTTGCAATCCCATAATGGTTCCATCTTCTGTCCAAGCGGTAATTTCTAAGACATCGGGTAAGGTGTTTCGTTCTACTACTAAACTGTGGTAACGAGTGGCTTCAAAGGGATTTTCGAGCCCCCTAAATACCCCTTGATTATTATGGTAAATGGGAGAGGTTTTCCCATGCATTAAGACAGGGGCAGAAATTACTTTTCCGCCAAACACTTGACCTATACTTTGATGTCCCAGACATACCCCCAAAATGGGGAAAGTGACTCCGAGGCTTTTGATCAACTCCAAAGAAACACCTGCATCTTCCGGGCGCCCAGGTCCTGGAGAAATAACAATACCATCAGGGTTTAGCTGACGAATTTTAGCTAAATCGATTTTATCATTGCGGTAAACTTGGATTTCCGAAGCGACTGGCAAATTCAGACCTAATTCACCCAGATACTGCACTAAATTATAGGTAAAACTGTCGTAGTTATCGATAACGAGAATCAATACTTATCTCCTCGATGATCTTAAAAAGGAAAAACAATAGCGACTAAGGGGGGTGCAATAATGAACCCTGCCACTAATAAGGCTGCCATAGCTGAAATCATCACAGCCCCGGCGGCACAGTCTTTGGCAATTTTAGCTAGTTCATGATAGGACTGACCTACGGTTAAGTCAACCACCGATTCTAGGGCGGTATTAAGTAATTCTAAGATCATGACTAAAGCACAGGTTAGAGCCACAATAGCCATGCCAACGGAGTTAATGTGGAGTAAGAGCCCGATGCTGATAGCCGTCAGTGTCATGGCTGTATGAATACGGAAATTTCGTTGTGTAATAAAGGCGTAGGAGATGCCAGCCCAAGCATACTTAAAACTGAGAAATAGATTAGGGGCTATGTGCCATGCAGATTCTTTTCTGATCTCAGCAAGAGAGGTATCTCTGGTGGATTGAGGGAAATGAGGTTGTCCGAGAGTGGCTATAGTGGAAAATAAGCCAGTGGCGGAAGGTTGACTGATTTCAAAATCGGCTTTCATAATTTTTAAGTTTTGCTAAGTTTGGTACAGAATAATTAAATCTTTTTAAGAAGTCTGTTCAATTAGAACATAAGTCTAGCAATTTTTCATTCAAAGACCGACTTTTTTTAATAATGTTTCTTGTTGTTGCAGCATTGCCTCTAAACTTGGTTCATCTGGGTGATCCCATCCCAATAAATGGAGAAAACCGTGAACTGCTAACCAAGGAAGTTCCCGCCCTAAAACTTGGTTATGTTTGGCTGCTTGTTCTTTCGCTGTTTCTACTGAGATAACGATATCACCGAGATACAGGGGTTCTGAGGCTTGTTCTTCGTCGGCAATGAGGGGAAAATCTGAGTCTAGGGTAGCAAAGGCTAAGACATCGGTTGGTTGATTTTTATGTCGATATTGAGCGTTTAAATGCTGAATTTCAGCATCATTGGTTAATCTTAGGGTTACTTCATAACTGGATGCCTTGGGTAAATCATCTATTAGGCTTTGACCCCAACTTTGAAACCATTTTTCCCAAGTTTCTGCAGTAATATTGTAGGGGATTTTTTTAGACTCTAACTTGACCGAAAAAAGATCCTGAAGATTGAGGTTAATCACGAGAGATAGCAAGTAAATCAGAATGTAGAATGAGCGAATGTAGAATGAGCGAATTACCTCTCCCTCAAGTTGGAGGCTTGAAACAAGAAAAATTCTTCTTCTCTTGGTCCATTGGATATGGGGAGGAAACCCCGTCATCCCTTGATCGCTTTTCATCCCCTTTAAAGAGGAGGCTTGGAACCCTTTTTTTCGGTCAAACATAGTCATACCCTGCTATGCTAACGAGTTAAATAGGAAATTCCAATTAAAAAAGCGAGAAGTCCCACTGTGGTGACAAAAAAGTGTTTTAGAGAGGTTCCTTTTTTGTTGACCATATTCCGCATAGCCAGTTTAACGTAACTGGGTGGGGGTTCACTCGGAGAAGTCTGTGCGGTTATATTTTCGGTAGGTGGGGTTGTGTTTTCCATAGGAACAGTAGGTATTTTTCCATAAGCTCGTCTTTTAATGTAACAGTTTGTTACCAGAAATCAATGATCTTTGACAGATTAGCTATTGATCGAGATCACCCTTCTGGTGTTTAGCGTTCCCTAATTAGGTAAAAATCCTATCATTGTCTATTTATCCATTACCAATTTATGACCTTGAATCCTCAAAAGTTAATCGATCTAGCCCTCAAAGCTGGTGCTTCCCATGCAGAGGTGTATCAGTCTTCTTCTGAATCTCGTCCTGTTTTTTTTGAAGCTAACCGTCTCAAACAATTAGAAATTTCCCAGTTCCAAGGAACTGCGTTACGATTGTGGAAAGACGGCTCTCCTGGCTTGGCAGTAGCTTATGGGGATGGATCGAGTCAATTATTGGTAGAAAAGGCGATCGCTTTATCAAATCTCAACCTGCCTGAAACCATTGAACTCAGTGAACCCCGTCAGGATATTCATACTCCTGTAGGGGAAACTATGGAGGTACAGACGCTGGTGACATTGGGCAAACAGGCGATCGCCCAATTACGTCAGACCTATCCAGAAGCTATTTGTAGCGGTGAATTTAGCTCTCAAAAGGATATAAGTTGTTTAGTCAATTCTTTGGGGCTTGATTGTCAATATAGTGAGGTTTCCACTGATTATTATTTGGGGTTGGAATGGGTTAGAGGAGAAGACTTTTTGGCGATTTATGACGGGGAACACAGTCATAGTTCTTTAGATATCCAGAAGGTGGTATCAGGAATTTTACAACGTCTAGCATGGGCTAAAGAAACGGTGAGCCCCCCAATGGGAAGGATTCCGGTCTTATTTACTCCTAATGGGGCCAGCCTATTCTGGGATACGGTGGCCGATGCTCTCAATAGTAAAATGGTCTTGGAAAAGGCTTCCCCCTGGAGCAACAAACTGGGGCAACAAGTTATCTCTGAAGGTTTGACGTTATCTCAACAACCCCAACGTGAACCCTATACTTGCCCTTTTGACGATGAGGGAACCAGAGGGCAACGGTTATCTTTGATTACAGAGGGACGATTACAAGAATTCTACAGCGATCGCACTCGCGCAAGATTACTGGGAACCAGAAGTACGGGGAATGGTTTTCGTCCTAGTTTGGGAAGTTATCCCACCCCTAGTTTAATTAATTTAGTGGTAGAACCGGGTGATAGAGGTTTTAATGATTTAATTAAACACTTAGATAGGGGTTTGATTGTTGATCAAATTTTAGGTGGTGGGGCTGATATTTCGGGGGATTTTTCCATCAATGTAGACTTGGGGTATGGGGTCAGTAATGGTGAAATTACAGGTAGAGTTAAAGATACAATGGTCAGTGGTAATGTTTATCAAGCTTTACAACAAATTATCGCTTTAGGTTGCGATAATCGTTGGATAGAGTCTTATTATACGCCTTCCCTCATCATAGAAGGGTTATCGGTAACAAGCTAAAAAATTAAGATTGAACAAAAAATATAAAAATCAACAGTTTGGGAACAGACTGTTGATTTTTACGCAAAATAAGCGGATGATCTGAAAAATTTTAAAATAAACTTTATTCGCCACATTTATGCCATATTTTGCAGTTGCTTGCTCTCAAGTTGATCTAATGTCATAACGGGTGACTCTTGATCGTGATATTTAATCAAGTTGGCTAGTTCTTGCAATTGGCTAATGGCCTCGGCCCCTTCTAGTTTCATGAGTTCGCGATCGTCTCGCATTTCTGTCCAAGTGATGCCATAGTCTGATACTAAAAAGCGAATCAAGTGATCTTTGCCTAGACTCACCATAAATGAAGCACTATTCATCTGATCGCCACAAGTATAGCAAGAAGCTAAATAACCTCGATTTTCAAGGACAATAGCCAACGCTTGGAGGTTAATTACTAAATCCTTCACAAAATCACGGTGTTGTTGAGCTAATCGAGTAAACAAGTTTTTTCCTCCTATTAACACTCCTCATTATAAAACCTTAACACTTTTTTAAGATTTTGATTTTGTTGTTTAAGCTACAATTTTATGGGAAGTGGTTTAATCTATAAAACAAACTAATCAAACACTAGACTAACCTAGTTTTCTTACTATG
>JAAUYJ010065723.1_pt1 | contig 35786 bp, 46 predicted proteins | sample 7278031 | NCBI WGS metagenome assembly JAAUYJ01 (sample SAMN14350222, study PRJNA611818) | marine sediment metagenome | isolation source: surface marine sediment (1.8m) | place: French Polynesia: Moorea | collected 2018-08 | reverse complement strand
CGTTCGACGAAAACATAATCCGGGTCCCAATCGCGCAAAACATTCACGATGGCCGGAACGTCCAGAACCGTTTTTGATTTGCCTTTGATAACCGGCATCCGCTTTACCATGAGCCCGTCCGGCGACAGACAAGCTATTCCGCCAGTCAACCCCGGATCAATTCCGACGATGCACCAGTAGTCCATGCTATGCTTCCAGGTATTTCAGCAAATGCTCGACCTTGCATTTCAGATCGTAGCTTTTGCCGTCCATGTCAGCCTTGGCAACTTTCTTGAGCTGCGCATAATCGTATTCGGATGCTTCTACCTCGGCTTTCAAAGCCTTCTCATCTTCCGCAAGCTTTGCGTTCGGTCGTAGAATTTCTTTCTGTATCCGCCATTTATAATTCAGAATCTTGTTCATGCTCATCTCTCCCGCAATGTTGACTGCTCCAGGTCTGACTGCCTACCACCCACCCGCGCAACCGACAGAAGTCGTGCTTGGCTATCGTGGCATTTCTCGACAACCACCGGCACCCCTCACAGGTGCCGGACGGTGTTGGCTCTGGGCCGTGTTTGATTCCTGTTGGCATGTTTACTGACAAGCCATTATACCGCGAAGATAAATCGGTGAATTGTCCGTCACGAGCTTTTCGGCTTTGACGATAAAGCACGAATTCGCTTTGTACCGGCAATCGTCGATATCGTAATCCACGATACGCCAAGCGTCGGCAGCCGAATTCTCATTCATGACGGCATTACCCATCAACGGCATGCCCTCGGCGCACTCGAACTCGAACGGGACAATCTCTCCTGCCTGAACGTACTGATTATTGCCGGATACGAGTCGCTGGGAGAATGCCGCCCTTGCGGTGGCGGTGCTTGCGTCATCCTCCGCCAAGAACACTTCGAACTCCTGAGTAAGCCGCATTTCCCGTAACTTGGGCAAGGCATCGATGTTAGCCGGGTACTGGACTACTCGGTAGGCTATGCCCGGATACAGATCCCGATCGCCAACGTCGCACGTAACGGTGTTACTCGTGACAAAACAATCCAGCGGGTCGACATCTCCCGCAAACCGCACCATCGAAGCGTCGACCCCTTCCGGTATAAAGTTTTGTCCCGTAATCTCTAGTTCCCCATCCCGCGTCAGCTCGGCCGTTTCCACGATCGGGTCCGCCGCAACCGAAACCGAAACTACCATCCCCAAAATACCTACCATTTTTTTAACTTTCATCCTAACTGCTCCATTTCCATGTTAAGGCGGATTTAGGCTCCGCCATTACCTTAATCGATTTTGCTCGGATCTATCGGCCAGCACCGCGTCAACATCGAATCGTAATCGCTGGCCCTGGCCTTGACCTTCCTCACGGCGCGGCCCTTCGTCAGCGGCACACCGTCTAGCCAGACCAGGGTATGCCCTCGCATGAGCTCCAAGGTCACCTCGAACTGAAGGCGACCTATCATCAGGTCAAGCTTTTCACGGCCTTCGGGTATAGCGCTAAGAGGCATTCTCGAACCATTCTCTTGCTTTTCGCACGCGCCGGCTGGTGTTGGCTCCGGGGTGTGGTTAAGGCCGGCTGGCATCAGAAGCGCGAGCCCGGTTTTGTGATTGACCGTATGGCCCACATCGCAGACTCTTGCAGCTTGGTCATGGCGATTGTTTGCGAGCGCCGATCCACATCATATTTCTCTGTTTGATCGTCCAAGATAAGCGCTATTTCTTCGTACACGCTTTTCAATTCATTGACGGCATCGATCTCGCCTTGCGTCAAATCCCGATAACCCGTTATTTGCTTGTGCTGGTCTTTCATGCCATATATCCCGAAAAGCCCTATAATCGATTCTAAGCGGGTTTTGATGGGTACCCGCTACCTACCCCTTACCTAACCCCTAAAACGCGCCGAGAATCCCAGGATTGGCCCTAATCGGCGCAATCCTCGATGCTCTTGAGGGCGGATGTGGGCCGCATATCCCACAAAGGGCAGGATTGAACCGTGCAACTTTCCACTTGCATCCGCCATGTTCCGGGCGCACTCGGTTCGAAAATGCACTCAATGCACTTTGCGTCGATCCTGGCTCGCATGGACTTGGGATTGCCTTTGATCCGCCGAAGAACGCCTTCAATCGCGTGGTTTGTGGTATAGCCAGAGAATGCCTTGGTCACAGATCCACCCTCACATGCCGCACATCACCTGCCAGGATCTTATCCACGATCTGCTCGGCCGATAGGCAAACGATGTCCTGCAGGATGTCGTCGCGGATTTGGTCTAGGTCATGCTCGGGAGCGCTGGGTTCCACCTTGGCTTCGGCCCATTCCTGCGCTGCTATTTCCTGCTGGCGTTTCACCTCGGCCTGTTCAGCCCGCAACCGCTCAAGCCCGATCCTGTCACACTCGGCCGAGCAGGCCGCTTCCAGCATGGCCTTGATCTTCGGCATCACCGCCGCCTTAGCTTCTCGAGCCTGTTCGCCAAACTCCTGCCAATCTTCGGTTGTGGTGTCGATGGCATCTAGCGTCGCTATGTACTCGCGCAACTCCACCAAGTCCATGGTTTGCGCGTTTGATTCCGCCCAAAGAAACACCGCAACGCGATCCTTCAGCACATTCACGCGATCCCTTTCACGATCTTCAAATTGCGTTACCGGGTCGCGGATCTCATCGCGGATTGCGTCAAGCTCGTCGCGGAGGTATTTGCCACGCTGGTCGATGGATTTGATTTGAGCCTTCCACTTGCCGACCATCTCCTTGCGCTCGTTGTCGCAACGCACTTTGAAGCTTGCTATCTTGCGTGCCATGCTCTTGATCGCCTTGCGGCCGGCCTCAGTGGTGGCGTCTCCGTGAAAGCTATCCCGCACATAGCGGACATGACCCAGGATGATCTCCGGCCCGTCGTCACGCTGGTACAGATCGCAGATGTCGCTGGATTTCAGGGCGTCTAGAAATTTGTTCATGATTCCTCTCCCGAAAAAGCAGGCGGGTGCGCTACAACCCGCCATGATTATTTTACTGCACTCTTTGAGCGCAAGTGAATTATAACACAACTGTTGAGCTAGTGCTGGCTATCGTCTCGACTTTGCCCATCTGATCTGGGAATATTTTATCCAGCGCAGCTGCTCCGCGCTTGGCGGCATTGGATTGTAATCCCGCCATGACCACGGCACTTTCACGCCGGGGAAACGTTCCATGGTCTTGTGATACGCAATCCCCCTTGCTTTCGCGTGCTCCTTGCCGCGATCAAGCCAATACTGCACGAAACCGAGATACCACTCCCTGATGACCTTGCGAGGCACGTTATGCGTGCTGACCTGCTCGCCCCACTCCATCAGCTGGTCGTCGCTGTAGGTCACCTCGGATTGCCTGACCGGCCTCGACTCACCGCACGCGCTACACGGGTTCTCGCCCTTCTCCAGCACCTTGCCGCAACCCTTGCACAAAGACGGCTTTTTCTCCTGCCTCTCGCTGTCAGACTTGCCCTTCTCGACGTTGCTTAGATCATCCGGCAGTTCGAACTCACCCGGCAGGCCGTGCTCCATGAGCACCCCGGCATGGTCGAGGATGATGCAATCGGTCTTGCCCTCCGCGACCCGCAGCCCTCGGCCGAGAGTCTGGATCGCCAGCATCTCGGATTTGGTCGGCCTGGCCAGGATCAGGCAGGAGGCGTCAGGCACGTCGAACCCCGTGGCCAGCTTGTAGACACTCGACAGAATCTTGGTTTCGCCCCGGCGGAAGCGCTTGATGGCTTCCAGGCTGTCGGCCTTGCTGGTGTCGGAACCGATGTGCTCGGCCACCACGCCCTCCGCCTGAAAGTCTTGCGCGATTGCCTGGCTGTGGGCAATGGTGCAGGCAAAGCACAGCGTCGGCCGGTTCTCGCCCCGCTCGTGCCAGGTCTTGACGATGTCGCCGACCAGCTCTTTGCGGTTCATGGCGTTGCTGAGCTCATTCTCCCGGTAGTCTTTGCCATTGGGCGTGTAGCCAATCGACACGCCCTGCAGCGCACGCTCAACGGCGGCCTGTGATGGCGCAAACGCTTTGACCGGGGATAGATACCCCATCTCGGTCAACTCGGCGATTGACGGGCCCTTGACCAGCCTGGAGTACCGTTGCCCAAGACCCTTGCGCAGCGGCGTTGCCGATAGTCCGATCACCGGGACTTGATCCCAGTCGTCCAGGAGGTTGCGATGCGCTTCGTGCTCGACGTGCACCTCGTCGATGATGACCACGTGAACCCAGTCGGGCGCACCACGGCCGCGAATGGTCTGAATGCTGGCCACGACGATGTCGTCATCCCGGCTGCAATTCGTGTTCTCGGCTTGGAGTATTCCGACCTTGAGCCCCATTCGCTCGAACGTTCTGACGGCCTGCTGTACCAAAGTCGTCAAGTGGACAATGAACAGGACTTTCTTTCCCCGGCTCACGGCATGCTCTGCCACCTGACTTGCCATCACGGTTTTACCGCAATTATGGTGAACCGTGTAATCAGCTGTCAGATACAGGTGGTCCTTGTCAACCGTGAACCCGTAGTAATCACCCCGACCGATGCGCTCGACAGAAAACCCCGTCATCAACCAGTCTTTTTTCTGAGCCCTCGAGGCGGGAATCTTCCGATCAAGGCGCATGTGGTCCCTGAGCCAACCCATTTCGCCACAAATAGTAATCCTGTGATAATCCCAGTTATAACCCGCAACACGCTTGACGCGACTGTAAGCGGCCAGACCAAGACCCCTAGCCAAGTCAAGTATTCCATCACGCATGACCTTCGATGCGGTAATAATCTCAAAACAATTTCCGTAAAGATGTCCATCGGTGTCAAACAATCCCGCCAGCAGTTCGCGTCGATCATGCGTGGAAGCCACAAGGTAGTCATGGGGGATATGCTTGAACTTTGATTTGGTTGCAACGCCAAGGTCGCGCAACGCCTGGGTCAGCGGGTTGCGTTTGCCGCCGCAGTCGCCTTGAGTCAAATGGTACGTAACGCACCCCCTGGTTGGTTCTTCTCGAACCTTAAGCCCCCAAAGGTTTGCCTGTCGATAAACCTCGAGCGCAATTTCTTGATCGGGAGTTGAGATGCTGGTCTTTTGGCTTAATCCTCCATCGCCCAACAATGCACCGAGAAACCACGGATCAATCGGCAACTGTTTTAGCCCGTAATATTCAACGCCCGTCCGCCAAAGCTTTTTACGATGCTTGAACGTATTGCTTTGAACTTGCCTTGCTTGAACAGTAACCTCCGTCAGTTTTTTCGTTACCGTGTCTTTCAGCGACAAAACGTGATCCGCGTTAACGACAAAAGGATCTCCCTTCCTAGGGGTAATCCGAAACATCTCATCTTCGCCACTATGAAGGGCTATAACTTCTCGAGGCGCGCTGTCAGGTCCCATCAAAAAATCACCAACTTCAATTTCTTCTACAAGCTTAACGCTGCCGTCAAACATTCTGATTTTGGTGCCTGGTGCGTGGCATCCGGTCGCGGCGCCGAGTATTTGCCGATGGTGGCCATTGCGAATGCCATCGTATAGTTCTTTGAGCATAGCTTTTTGGTGTGGGTATAACTCGAACATGATTTCCTCTCCCGTTTGTGTTCTTTTGTCAGTCTACCATAATTAGCGGCTGTATGCTCGTCTAATCATGTCGTTTATTGTTCTGACTCCGCCGGGTTCTGTTTTAATGGGCGGGCTATTGGCGTCATCGGCTCTCATTAACTCGGAGCGCGCTTCTTCCATTGACAGCCCTTGATTGCGCAATACCCAACACGCCCTGGTTAGATATTCGTTGCGGCTTCCATTTAATGCGCCCTTCCATTTAAAAGATTTGCCAGAAGACGATGGATTGCTTGACGGGAAGGATTGGGGAATAGGCGCTGGTTGTTGTGGTCTGTCAAGATATTTAAACACATGCTGGCTCGAATAAGGCTCATGTCCGCTCTCATGCCAAATCCTAACCTGGAATGGCTCGCGTTTCTGATGCCAGAATCCGGGAATGCGCATTGCTTGATTCAGTTTGCCGAATTGAGGATCACCACCGAACCGTTGGGCCAGTTGGCGGCAGACGCCAGCATACTGCCAGGGTTTGCGTAGGCCGATGAATTGAGATCGGCTCAGCTCGTAGTAGCAATGGAATCGCCCAGGGGATGTTTCGACCACCAGATGCGGCTGCATGGCATCCCAGCACATGACGGGATCGATGGGAGCGCCGTCCAGGTCCATCACCAGCCAGCGGGGATAGGTCATGTTCTCGATGCGCCGCTTACCGCTGCCGTCATGGTCGTTCACCACCACTCCGACATTGGCTCCAAGCCAGTTCTGTCTCATGGCCCAACCCAGCCGATTCCATCCCATCAGGACGCGAGGGTTGGTTACGCAGTCCTCACGCTCTGGGATGGACTGGAAAAGGGGGGGGGATACGCCGATGGTCTTGAGGAAAGCGTAGGCGGCTTCGTTGTCAACTCGTTTCATCTGATAACCCTTTCGATTGTGTGGATTTGGCCGTCGCCTCGCGTGCGTGCGTGCGTGCGTGCGTGCGTGCGTGCGTGCGTGCGTGGATAGTCCTCAACCCTTCCCGGCCCCTTGGTTATTGTCTTTATCTTTTAGTACCTATATGGGATGCACGGTGATACCGATGGTGAAACATGCCGTGGAACATATTTTACCAAGGGTATGCACGGTGATACCGATGGTGGATTATTCCGTATATTCTGTAATGGAATTTAGGTTAAAAACGCGACGCTTTCCCCGCTGCCGTCTCGGCTCAAAATTGCCCGCCGCCATCATCCGGCGAATATCAAATTCGTTGAAGGATTGAGCCAGCTCGACGGGGTCGCGAAGGATGTAATCGCGCCCAGCTATCCGCCCGCTCCTGTCCTTCTCAACTTGAACCCTGGCATAGCCTAGCTCAATGATGGGTCTCATGACCTCCTTGAGCTTGACTTTGCCAAACCCCGACAGCTTGAGCAGCGTGGCTTTGCGTAGCTTGAATCCGGGCTCTACGTTCAGGTGAGCCAGCACCAGGAGGGCGGCGGATTCCAGGGGCAGCCTGCGGTCGTTGACCATGAAGCGGTAGATTGTCTCGGAGGGGTATACGACTTCTTTTTCGATTGCCATGCCCTGCTGATTCTCCAAACACAAAAACCCTCCGGGATGCGAGGGGGGACCAATCCCAGCCGCCAGCAACGAACGGCATACACGCATCCCGAAGGGTTCTATGATTGTTGCTGCTTCAAATCACGGTAGTTGGTCAGGCCACCGCATGTTTCGCATTATAGCACACTACCGACTCAAAGATTATTTTTGGTCATTCCTGGGTTGCTTTTTCTGGGTCATAGCAGTGCATAAACCCTTTTTCATAGCAATCCAAAACGCTATTGACTCGGCCTCTGAGCTTGCAAAATTGCACTCTCGAGGGGAGCCCCTGAGCGTCAGCGTTTTTCCGAAACCAGTATTTCACTCCGTGCATAGATTTTAGCTCACAGCCGTGGAATTCCCCTTCATACTCAAGATTTCTACACGGGACTAATTCTTGGTTCATTTCTGCTTCCTATAGGTTTCAAGCCAAGCTTCCAGATCAATAGATCCATCCAATATCATTCTCGCCAACACGGGCTCAGCAGTGGTCAACAGTAGTGATTTTCTCCCGCCGTTAGCAAAGATTGATAGCGTTGCTATGTGCACCCCTACTGCCTTGCTGAACTGCATCAACTCCTGCCTGTCGCGCAGATATTTAAGGTGATTGCGGATGATTTCATTTAAGCTTTCGTTTTGCATATTACCCCTCATGTGATGACTAAGTATACCACGATAGCATTAATATGCAACTGTTGACATAGCGTTAGGGAGGAAGTAGCATAGTACCTGTGGTAACGAAAGGAGAGGAAACGAACATGGGCTACGAAACACGCATTAATAGTCTAGCCGAAGAGGCGTTAGACGATGCCTTCAACGCGGCTTACAACGAAGAAAAGGACCGGCTGCTAAACACTGAGGAGGGCCTGCGTGACCTACAGGCCGGAATCCGCTTGTACTATGGTCCCCACCATGAATGCCAAGCACGGCTTCGGACAGTACAGGATGTTCAGCGATTCGGTCCCATTGTCGCCAGTAAGATGGCTCTCGCCAAGGCGCACGAACGCATGAAGGAAATAGCAGCGCACAACGAAGACATGATGTCTGATTGGCGGGATTGAGATGGCTAAGAAAATGAATGACTTGACAGATCCTTTTGATGATAGTCGTTGGCGCAACGACTGCGAAGATGATTCAAATGACCAATTGCTTCAAGAATCTCACTGGCAAGCGCAAGACCTGGAGCGATTGCAGGATAGGCTAGACCGATACGTGGCGACGATGATTGCTTCGCCTTCGTTTGAGGGTGCGGCACATGACACTATCATGGAGCTCGCCTTGTTTGCCATCAAGAAGGTTGACGAAGCGGCTAAGCGGGAGATTCTTGGCCATGACTGAGCTAATCCATCAGAAGATGGTAGCCATCATGAAAGCCGTCGGCCCCATCGCCAAGGGCAACAAGGCGCAACAGGGATACGAGTACAGGTCCGCCGTCGATGTATTCAATCGGCTGCATCCGATCATGGCCGAGCATGGCGTAACCATGAGATCCGACGTCGTCAGGCATGAAGTTGGGGAGCGCGTCTGGGTCAACTACAAAGGTGACGAGCAGTTGCTCATACGGGCTATTGCTACCGTCAAGTGGTCCTTCGTTGCCGAGGATGGCTCTAGCACGTCGACCACGCTGGCAGCAGAAGGATGTGACTACCAGGGAGACAAAGCGACCAACAAGGTCTTCACCGTCACCCAGCGTCAAGCGGTCTGCCAGGCGTTCATGATTCCGACAGCGGATGCCATAGACCCTGAAGACCCCAAGCACGATACGGCGCCGCCGCAGCAAGCTAGGGGCACGGGCAATGCCGTAATTAGCGACGCCCAACGCAAACGGTTGTTCGCTATCAGCAAGTCCGCAGGACTCAGCAGCGACCAAATGAAAGCCATGCTGAAAGGGTACGGGTACGAATCTAGCAACGATATCCTCAGGAAAGACTACGACGCTATTTGTAAAGAAGTGGAAGCCGAAGGCAACCAATAAACTGAAAATGCCGCAGCTGTGGTTGCGGCTCAACTTTGGGAAGAGGGAATGATGGACGCACTGAAGAACATGATTGGCTGGATTAGCCTGGCGATCGTCATCATCATCATCGGCATGTCGCTGGGGTACGTGGCCGATATGCTGGCTAACGTGGTGTTGGCGGTGGGACTTAGTTAAACCGGGAAGGAAAAGCAACATGACTACAAGGATTGAGAACTACATCATCGCAGGCAATAAGAACAAGCGCATCAGCCTTCAGACCGTGCTGGGTCTGCGCTACATGCACGTGCTAGACCAGGTTCTGTCCTATCACGTGCGCAAGTTCGATGTCGACAAGCTGGACAAAATCCTGCAGGAGATCATGAGCGGGCCCTTGACCGATGGCATCATGAACGACATCAAATTAGCGATGAGGCTTTACGGGGAATAATGGAATCGCCCTACTAGGGCGGATTGAGGGGCGATTTAAAGGCTTTTCCAGGCTTTTCCAGGCTTTTCGGATCAACAACCGAAATGAAAAGCCGCTACCTGCGGCGAGTCAGGTAGCGGCCATACTCAAGAGGAACATTTAATGAGCAACAACATGATAGCACAAGATAAGCTTCGCAAGTACACCACGCTAAGCCAGCTCACAGCCGCCCTAGAGCGCTCGAGGCGCGATATGCTGGTGGTCCTAGGCCCTGGCAACGAAACGGCTTCTCTGTGGCCTCTTGGGCACCCATGTGGGTGGTCTGAAGATAGCCCGAGGGTATTTAGGGCGCCAGCCGGCATGAATGGCCAAACAGCCGAGTTTCTGCGCAAAGAACTTAACGAACGCAATGGCTGGGCAATCACGGGTGACACCAAAATCTGCCCAGATGAATGGTTCGATTTCGCCGTGCAAGCCGAGCTTATTCTTGAGCCCAACGAAGGATTGCATCATCAGGTATGGACACAGCTGCGCCGGTTCGGGGAATGCACGTCAGCTAGCCTGTCTGATCTCACTGGCAGAGATAAGCAGCAATGTCGTCGGGCGCTTAGCAGGATGGGGAAAAAAGGATACGTTGACAGATACATGATCGACGACAGAACCGCGCTCTGGCGTGCAACTGATAAGGAACCGCCATTTGAGGCCAAGCCCAATCAAAATGACAAAGAGAACTCGGCCAATCTGTACCGCGAAATGCAAATGTTGATGGACTTGTTGGAAAAGGGGCCGATGACGTCCTCCGGTTTGTCTGACATGACAGACCTTCCCCGCTCGCGGGTTAGCGCCTTGCTGCATCGGATGAAATCCATTGGCGCAGTTGATTGCGAGCGGGTAGGCAACCAGCATTACTGGGAGGCAAGGACATGAAGCTCGATTGGAACAAACAGCGAATTTACCACGGGATCAACATCCACCTCGCCATCGAGATCGCCGGCATGCTGCTGCTATTCGCGCTCGTAGCGTGTGGCGGGGATTGAAGCCTGCTGACGTAATTCGTCACCCGGAGAGGGCGAGTCCAGAAGGGCTTGCCCTTCCAATCGTTCTAGCCGCCGCTCCATCGAGGAGAATCGATACTCCTGCGTAGCCATGGCCGTCTCACACGCATCAACCCGGCGCTCCAGTTCAACTCCCATAATTTGGGGAATTCCCGTACCGAATCCTGCCGAGATGGCGATGGATAGCACAATAGGGCTGAGTAGACTGCCCGACTCCCTGGCTGATATGACTGTCTCCTGCTCGCTCATGTTGGCTCCAATCCCGCTTCTTGCGGGCCGCTTCCGTTAGCCGATTAGCCGTCTAGCCGTGCTAGACTAGCACCATGTTTTCTCAATACATCCTAAAAGTGGTTTTTGTCACAAAAACACTAATTTTTGCCGTGATTTTTGCCGGGCTTGTCGTTATTCTTTTGGACAGGTTAAGCCAAGCGTTCGTTAAATCTCCACGTGACTCCGTTCTCGAATGTTCCACCATCGTCATCCCAAGACACCGCGATCCTGAAATTGATCCGCGTAGTTGCTTTTGTCCTGATGGTGCTTGGCGCTTACCTGCTGATTCTGATGATACTCGACGGTAAGCCAGTTTGGAAGATGGTTGTGATGACCGGCCCCGTTTTGGGGTCCGGGATTGTGCTGGATTGGATTACACGCCTAGAGGGTTGCCGTCAGCGGCCTAGTTGACGGCAACCCTCTGTAGTCAGAGCATCGCAAAAATCTTGGCTAGGCTCCAGATACCGAACCCCATCATGGCGATGTGCACAAGGGCAGGAGTATTCATTTACGAGACCGCTTAGCTTTGGCCATGGTGGCGTAGACGTATCGGTCCTTGCGCTTGCCCTTGAGCCCCTTCTTTCTCGCTTCCCGCTCCAGGGCCTGATGCATCTTCTTGGGCATGCCGGTTACTCTGCTGAGGGCACTGTCAGGCGGATACTGATGGGGGTTCCCAGTGAGCCTATCAATGCCGTGATCGTGTTGCTCCAAGGACTGCGCTGGACGGAATTGTAGGCCAGTGCTCGCACTTCATAAAGCCCTGCGGTAATACCTACCTCGCTACACGCCATGAGCGTCTCGCCAGCAATGTCGTATTCTTCGCCATTGACCTCGAGAACATACCCTTCGGCTCCCTGAACCGGGTCGAATTCAATGCTGCAGGTCGGGGGATACATGATCTGGGCCGATGCGGCGGTGGCCATGGTCATCAGTGCGGTACCTATCAATGCGTGCTTCATCAATCGCTTCCTCCGGGCTGAATGATTTCCAAACTGTGTGGTTTCTCAAGATCGGGTAATCCGACCTCGCTTGCGGTCAAATTGTACTGATGTCTCCAGCTGCGCTCGACCTGGTACAAGTCGGCTCCCTCGCTGCCATACTCGGCCACGACGCGGACCTCACCAACCAGATGGCCTCTGAACCACAAGTGGCACTCGGCCGACCGAGTATTGCCTGGCATGTCGAGCGTGTAACCGCCCACCCCTTCATGCCAGATCCGAAAGCGCTCTGGCTCATGCGCGTCTGCCGGATACTGCCATTCTAACCGGCAGGCATCCGCAGGTGCTGCCGCCACGAGTGCAGCAATCAATAATGCTCTCTTCATCATCGTCCTGTCTTTCCGTTAATGTACAACTTTAGTTGCTCCAGTGATGCTAGTATTCTATTTTGCCTATCCTCCAGCTTTTGAAGCAATAATCTATCTTCTGCCAAGCCTCTTTCCAACTTTTGTCTCGATTGTTCGTCGAGTTTCGTCGGTGACTGCTCCATGAGCATTGAGACGACGTCTTTTAGATTGCCGGCATACTCCTGACGTGTGGCCTTGAGCTCCACAATCATTTCCTTTTCGCGATCGCTGTCGGCTTGCGCGGATGCTTCCATCACCGTGAACAGCCTATCATAGCGTTCTTGGGATGCCCTGAGTTGAATGTTGAGTAGCCAGAAGCTACCGATGGCCATGATCAACCCGAGACACGTCACAGCAAGAAGCACCCAGAACGTGAACGGGCTCTTGATCCCCGATTCCGCTATCCGCTCAACGGCTTCTGACGCGTCACGAAAGACCACGGCTATTTCTTCGGCCCATAGCCCCTACCGTGCTCTTTGAGCTTCCCGCCAGGGCCTCGTCTATCCCAGGCGCCTCCCTTGGGCGGGGTCCGCTCCCTGACAGCGTACACCGTGACGCCAGGGCCCTTGGGGCGCTTGGCTTTACGTTTCGCCTCGGCCGCACTGTTTGCGTATACAGGAGTATTCCGCTTCTTTCCGTTCTTTTGCAGGAAGTAGGCTTTCATGCTCAGGCCTTTCTTGATGATGGATAATTCGCCGCACCATCCTGGCGTGTTGTTGCTGCATCGCGGCGCGTCGACGCGGGTTCATGGGTACTTCCGTAGGCTGCGTCGCGCCGCTTTCGCCTTGCTCATGTTGCTGTAACCCGTCCCTCGGGCCCTGTCATGCGCTCGCCGAGCGGCCTGACGTTGCTTGGCTTTGCTGGTGTACTCCGTGTTCGACTTGCCTTTGCCTTTGCCTTTCATGATCCCGACTCCGTGTTAAGCTAAGCGGAACGGGATGCCTGAACATCCCGCCCCTAACCATCGACACAAGGGAGGAACTATCGATGGCTTACCATAATATTACCACTATTATTGTCACTATCAGCGGGTCATATCGGAAACACCTGCTCATCAGCCCCATAGGACGTTAGAACGTGGTCTTCGTACCAGATCTCGCCCGCATCGCCCAGCGCCAGCGTTACCTGCCCAGCCTCGACTCGGATCAACCCGCAGGTGGTGTCGAAATAGATATGATCCAGATCAATTACGGTACGCTCTGCCGCCATCATGATGTAGTCCGTTCGCTCTGCCGTGGTCACCGCGATCACCGCACCGTCTGCTAGCGTGCCAAATACGGGCATGGTGTCGTCGGACTCCAACGGGTAGAGCGCTACGTGATAGGTGCCGCTCGGATCTTGCAACACCAGACCATCCTGGTATTGCTCGATGCCCCACGCGAAGTTATTGACGGTCTTCATACCCCACCGTAACGTGTGCTTGGTGGCACCGCCCTGAGCCACATAGTAGAGCAGGTCGCACCCATGCTCGCCTAACGCCCTATGCGTGGTCCCTGAAAGCGCTCTGGGCGGCTCTATGGCGTTCCCCGCCCCTTGGGTATTGATCCCGTTGGACGCTGTCCAGAACGACCAGTGTGTGGGCTGTGTGCCGTCTGTGGTATCCCTCACTACCCAATAACGGTGGCCTATCCAAGCAACCTGACGACGCCACTTGAACGGACCTGTGGCGGTGCCGTAAGGCTGCTCTGGCCACGGCAAGTCGGGCGGCAGTGCACCGCTGTGAGTAACCGCACGATTCGGAGCTACATCCACCACGCCATATTCCATGCAGTTCAGCACCGCCAGCCCAACCGGGTTGCCGTCGCCTATCGTGTCTTGATATCGAGCGCGAACCCGATTGTAATCGTAGGCGAACCCGTTGTTTGATCCCGCTTTCCAGGCAAACGGGGATTTGCGAGCAATGTAGTCGCGGGGATGCCTAGCTGCCGATACCCGAGACAGTGTCCATTCATTTTGGCCCCGTGCATAATTGTGGACGAACGATCCGCCCAAGGGTATCCCGCGATACCAGAGTGATGCGATTGCCCCTGTCTGGCTGGCGTAAATCATGTGCGTGTGATCGCCCGACAGCAACATGCAATAATCCTGATCTCGTCGAAACAGGATTCCGGTTTGCGGGAATAGCTCGCTCTGCCATGTAATCGGTTCGGCCGGTAGCGTTGGGTTGTAATAAATATACTCAAATCCGCCCAAATCGGCAAAACTTCGCGTTTGATTGCCTTCTTGCGACCATGACCAGTTGAAACGCGGTATGCCCGCCGCTTTGCCGACAAGCCCGTCAAGACCGTGGTCAGATCCCATGACGCGCCCGTAAGGGACCGAAACGCGAGCGTTGCCCATCCTGGGGTCTTTGGGCGGCTTGATCTTGATCAGATAATCTATCGCCCGCACAAGCCGCTCATCGTCCGCCCTGCGCAGTAGCATGGCTACTTGAACCAACATGGTCAGGGAGTGCTCGGCATAGTGGGATGACTCTGGCCATTCGCCATTTGGCGCGATGATAGCCATGTTGGTCTCGAACGCTTCCAGCGCCGTGGTTCGCCACTGTTCGGCCTGTGGGTGCGAACTCATGCAGGCAGCGAACCACGCTGGCGCTAAGCATCGGTAAGCGACGTGCATGTTGTAATTGCCAGATGCCCATCCACGGGAGGCGTCCCAGGTGGTTGGGTCCATGGTCACATAGGCAAGATAGGCCATGCGAGCACGCATCAGCCTGGGGTTGTTGGACCTCGGCAGCATCACATCATACTGAGAACAGACCTGGTGCGTGCACCGCATCTTGTCGAAGTCGCCCAACAGACCGAGATTGCTCTCCATCATAGAAAGCATGTCATAATCATCGGTTCCCGTCATGAGGTAATGACCTAAACCGCGAGCATGGTTGCTCTGTGGCTCTGCATCCCAAGCAGAAGGGGCGCTCGGCAACGCTGGTGCTGGAATGGCGCTGTCAATTTCGCTTTGCGTCATGAGGGCACTGGGATGCGCTTGGGTATCGTCCCAAGACATGACCCAATGACGCACCACTTCCAGTCCGTAGGGGTATTCGTTGATGTAAGCGCCTACCCGTTGACCACTACTATTGCGTCGATGCCGGATGCCTACAGACTCATCATGTGCGGACTCGCCAACATAGAACTGCCGCAGGCCATGCTCAAACGGGAAGTCAATGAACACTCGGCCCTGATCAACCAAGATCGGAATGTAGTAATGCAGACTGGTCCATTTGACGGGATCAAGGCGTCCAACATGATATTCCCGACCGTCATCACCATACTCGAAGCAAACCACGCACGACCCTTCTCCTACCCAGAACCCGTAAGCGCGGATGATGCTGATCACGCCATCATCCAACTCGGCAATGGCCCGCGTGAACCAATCATAGGCCGTGGTGTCCGGTGGCGCTAAGCTGCCGCCTGCCCATAGGTACTGCTGGTGCCAGGTATGGACGTCCGGGAGGGCGATACGCCAACCTGATGTCGGACTGTCACCGTTTACATCCACCGCAACCTCGAACCGGTTCGATCGGTCCCACTGCTTGAGATTGATGGCAACAGCGGTTCCGTCTTCCAGAGTGATCTGGTGGCGAACCTCGTTCCAGACAGGACCGCGAGCGACGATAGTGGTGTCGTGGCTGATTACGGGCGATCCGTAAAAACCGCCACCGCCCTGCCCGTTGATAGCCGCTATCGGGTTGCCGAAACCAATGGATGACGTGAAGCCGATGGCGTTTGAAACAGATGTGAATGTTTCCGGTGTTTCATCGTGAGACAGTGTTGCCGACCATGGCGATGATTCGTGCGACATCCCGTAGATATTCGTCTGAAATGGCGCGAGGTCCGTTACTACCCACGCCATCCCGTTCTCGTCTTGTTGGCTGGCCACTGGCTGGCCGTTTTGTGTGATCGTGCTCCGTGTCGTGATTGTTGATAACGGTTCAGCCGTGTAGTTCCGTCCTATTTGTTCCTGCACCGCAACGGTGGTGCCTATTAAGGGCCGAAGAGCTCATCAAACCGCTCATCCGTTATGATGTCGTCGCGGTTCCAGTAGGCGAAGTATCGTATTGCGCCAACCATCGCCTTATCGGCATTGTGCCGAGCATCACCGGTTGCCGGTGTTCCTGTGTAGGCCGAGCCTGCCGTGCTCCTAAGCTGATGCTGCGTCAGCCAGCTTCGAAGCGTGAGACTGCCCGTTCCGATGTTGCCCTCCACCCGAGATGTCCAGCTTCTCTTCCGATCATCATCGGAATCCGTGAAACCCGTGCCGATGATGCTGCCGGGGAAATTCACCGTGGGCCGGAGGTTACTCGTGTTCTGGGTGTACAGCACGTTAGCGCTGGTCAGACTGAAAAAGATCGTCTGCCGCGCCGTGCTGTTGTCGTAGACCGTGTCGTCCGTTCCGAGCAACATCGTGAACGCATCGTTGCATCCTCGATCGTGCCACATCTCCTGAGATGTCCCCAGGACCTGCTCTTGATTGCCTGGCCTCGCGCCCGTATAGGGGATGGGTTGGTATTTGTGGACCAGGTCAGCCACGCAGAACGCGGTTATCTTGATGTCGGCCGTGCTCCCGTCTGCGTTGACGGCAGGAAGGAATGTAAATGTGCTGGTTCCTCCACCAACGGTATTCTTGCACCGCATGTAGAGCTCCACCCATCCGCCCGGCCTGAACTCGATTTCATAATCGCAATTGGTGGCGTTTTGATTGCCAGCGTACTCTTCGACTATCGTACCATCTTGGTTAAAAGCTATGGTGAATGTGTCGCTGTCCGGTACGGCAAGCCGGAATTTAACAGAACTCCCAACGCCAGCGTACTGGTCTATCCTGAATACGGCAAGCAAACCAACATAGCGGTCTAGCGTTCCGACGAAACCCTGCAGCACTTGGCCGATTGTCGCGGATGCGTCAGCGGATTGAACCCTCTGCATCTGAAATCCCTCGATCAGCCCAGCGCCCGCATTGGGCGTTACCGTTACCGTCCCGGAAGTCGTCCAGCTTGCATGCGTAAGGTCTGTCGGGCCGTCCAGGATTTGGCTGGTCGTGGGCTCGCAATAAAGGCCCAGTTGCCTGACGTAGTTTTCGCCTACAGAGAAATCAGCAGGATCTGCTTCCCATTCTTTGGGACAGATCAAGTTTTTGTTGAATGTTACCAAGACCGTGTCGCCTTGGGCCCGCCGGTTCAAAGAGCGGATTTCTCCCGTAAACACCGCTTCCCCGGTTCTCCACTTAGGATAGAGCGGGTAGAAGGTTAGATCTTCGATCGTGTCTACTGGGGTGTCTGGCGCACCAGCAGCCGGAACGCCGATTGTAATCGGCGCTGTTGGGTCCGAGAATGCTTTGTACTGACTGCCGTCCCAAGCGTAGCAAGTACCGGCCGCCCGACTGTCCGTTACCTGCGGGTTGAATATGTTCAGCTTGTACGCAGCCGTGATGGACGTAGGCGTGAACGACCCTTGGTACTGATCCGCGCTTTGCCCTGTGGCCGGGTTGATGGCATCAATCGTGAAATTGTAGGTCGTATCGAACTGCCACCCGGAGGTAGCCCAGCTGTGACTCGTGTCCGTTGGCGTGGTGCCCTGAGATACGCCTTCCACCCGCAGCGTGGCGTCACAGGGCTCATCCGTGTCGCATGTGATCGTAACATTGGTGGCGGGATCGCCGTAAGCAACGTCCACGTTGAGAATCGTTGGTATGCTGCCCTCAGTCTGAAACGTGCCTGAGACCGGATTTGCCGCAACGCCGAACGCGCTGGTTGCCTCGATCCGATAGTTGTAGGTGGTCCACTCATCCAGAGCCTCGGCTGACCAGGCATGTGCCGTTCCCGCCACCGTGGTTCCATAGCTAAAATCATCGATGAACAATTCCGCCACACACGCCACGTCTGTCTCACATGAGACATCAGCACTGCCGAAACCGGGATTGATTACCACATTGCTGATGATGGGATAGACCGCGATCGGCCGATAGTTGCGGAACACGCTCAGCGGCACCGCCGACGTATTGGCCCTGGCAATGATCCCCACTTGCCCGGGGACCACTATCGATGTGGTCAGGTCGGCCGCGAGAGACCCATTGTAGTAGACCCTCAATTTATCGCCCTGCGCCACGATGCGAACGCTGAAAGGCGTCGTCACTACCAGTGTGGCTAGGTTAGTGGGCACCCCGGCGACCACGTCGGACACGATAAATCCATTCTGATTGCATCGGCATCCAATATAGTTGTCAGCATCCGATATGCGGCATGATAGAAAATTGTCAGACTGTGTGTTTTGGGTAAATGCATTCAGCACCGTGGCATTGATGGCCACGTCCAGCAAATCCATCTTCCGATACACAATAGCCTGGTTAGGCGATGTCGATCCTTCGAGTGTGTAAACACCTTTGATTAAGCTCCAGTTCGTGCTCTGCCCTGACACGGGATAGGTGTCCCAATTGGGCGAGTCCACGAGATCCTCGAATGAGGCATCCGCCGTCAGCCCCAACGGACCCAAGGTCAACGGTGTTAAGATGAGCGGAGAAAGTTCGGTTCCAGCAGTATCTAAACTCATAGGGAGATTCCATGAAGGCAATAGTGACCATCATCATCGTTTGCGGGTTGCTGGCAGGCTGCGCTAGCCCGTCTTGGAAATGCCGCAATGCCATGGACGTGGAGGGCTGCAAAGCCTATTACATCATCGAGAACCGTCAAGCAGCGCAACAGATGCAGCGAGCCCTGATGATCTTTGCCGCTGGTGCATCCGCTGGCCTGGCAGAGCAAGAGCGCCGCGAACGAGAGCGGGCTGTCAATGAGGCAATTCGACGCGGGTATCAGTGACATCATCTGTCCGGCCTGAACGCATCCAGCGCCACCGTGCTACCCACCTGCCCAGCAACCCTGGGCAGCAGTCGGTTCAGTTCACGCTCGAAGATATTCACCTCTCCATTTGCCCGCCTGGCTGCTTCCCTGACAGCCCCCGAGAATCCTTTGCGGGTGAGCCAGTAGGATAGGCCAACCGGAACGCCAGCGCCCAGCACCATGGCCCCTACGCCGCCCGCAGCACCCCCTGCCGTAGTGCCCAGCGCAGCGCCCAGCAACGGCCCACTGAGCGCTCTGGCCGTACCGGACGAGTTGAGCAATGATTCCATCTGTCGGTTACTGGATGCAATCCTGGCCAGGTCTTCTACGTTCTCACGCATGGCCGCACCGCGCTCGCCAAACAGGATTGTCTTGGCCCGGTTGGCATCGGCACCGCGTCCTAGTTTGTTAATGCCCGTCAGGAATGTGCTCATGCTGATATCGCCTGCCTCATCCACTCGGCCCGGAGTGCCCTGCGCCAAGTCCCGAAGCACATAACTGGCGAGTTGTTGCCAGTCGTCATTCGTGACAGATTTCTTGAGCTGCTCGAGCTTGGACGGTGCGGTCCTGGCCAATCCTGCCACGCGAGCGGCCAGTTCTTCGGGTGCGCTAGTCTCCGGTTTAAAGTTCTTGTCAATCTCCTTGAGACGCTGCGCATATTCCTTGTAGCGAGCATTGGCGGCTCGCCATTCGTCTCCCAACCCCGCATCATCCACGATCCGCCCCATGTCCTGCGTGAGTGTGCGGTACGCCTCCTTGAGGCGACGCTGGTCGGTCCCCGAGGGAGCCAACTGCGGATTCCTGATCATCTCGCCGATTTGGGAGCGCTGTTGTTTGATAGTCTCGAAGGACGCCTCCAAAGGCTCACCCTCATCAGGTCGTAGCCGCTCCAGCACGGGGTTGACGCGAGTAGCTCGTTCAATCGGTTGCGTTATGCCCTCGGTTTCGGCAAGACGCTGCGCCGTGGCGGGCATCGGCCGACGCTCCGGGCCGAGCAGTTGACCAAGCTCGCTAAATACTTGGCCCTGCTCCTCGGCCAGTCGATCGCGCTCGGACATCAACCCTTCGCGTATGGCTCGACCCGTTTCGTAAGGTGACCCTCCAGGTGCAGCACGTCGCACTGCTTCACCGAACTCCTCGCCGGTCTGCGCCATACGCTCCTGTACCCGAGGACCGCCTACGAACGGCATGGACTCTGATACCGCTACGCCAGCGCGGTTTGCGAAACTGGGGTTGATGCTAGCGGCATTGGCAGGGGTTACCCCTTGCCGGGCATAGGCCTCGGCCGTTTCGGCTGCCTCTGTCAACGCCCGACCGCTAGGTATCGCACCTGGGGCCAGCGCAGACCATCCACGAGCCAGCAATCGTCCAACGCCTTCTGGCAAAGCGCCGCTAGCGAAATCGCCTCCCGCCGTCATGGCACGCTGTTCAAACGTGGCCTGTTGCGCGGGCCGTAGCAACTGATCGGCCAGAATACCGCCGACCATCTCCCCCGCGCCGCTACCGCCTACCGCCATGACGGGGCCTCCCAGCGCACCCAGCGTGCCTCCTACCGCGCCACCCACGCCTCGAATAGCCGGTGATGCCAGGTCGAACAGATCGCCCCAGCTTATCCCGGACTCATCGGCCCTAGACCACTGCCCGGACTCGGGATCCAGGACGAGCACGTTGCCAAACCGGTCAAGCTGAGCCCGGTATCCCCGCTCTCGCAGCATCCGCAGTTGCTCATTCGTGTCATCGCCGGACGCGCCGAACTGGGCCCGTTCCATCATGCTCAGGGGAGATTGCTTGGTATTGATGCCGGCCCGCTGGTCTTCGATGCGAGCTTGCTCTCGTGACCATGCGCTTTTCGCTTGCCGATAGGCGTTGGCTATCGCAGCCTTTGCCCTGGGATCTGTCTCTGCCTGAAAATCGTTTGCCAGGCCCTGAAGCTGTAGTTCGATCGGCGCCAGCGTTACTTGTGGAGCATTTGGCGTTACAGGGGCTGTTTCGGTTGGCTGGTAAGGCACATCGGGAGCGCCAAGCATGGATTGGACTCGTTCCATTTGGCCTTTGATTGCCCGGTAATCGTCTGCTATCCGCGCCTTCGCTGCCGGATCTGTGGTTGCCTCAAACCGCGCCGCCAGTTCAGCCTGTTGAGCCAGCATGGCGTTGTAATCCTGCTCGGTGACCGCCATGGTGACTTAGCCTCCGTAGCTCATGATTTGCGCGTCCAGGTCGGCGTCTACCCCGCTTGGTAGGGCAGGGGCAGGGGCAGGAGTATTTGGCTGGTAGGGAAGCGCATTCATGTCTACTGGCTGACCGCCCGGCGCTTGCTGGATGTCGGGCGCTGGTGCGGGTTGAGCGCTTCGGCCGAAGTCCATCGTTTCCCATTGCTCCCGCTGGAAGTAACCTCGGTTCAGATCATTGAACAGACGTTCCTCGAATCCCTGGAATAGCTCACTGAGCTTGGATAGTTTGCTGGCTATCTCTTGAGGGGAATCGCCGCTTTCGGGCAGGAATTCACGGGCCGACGCTTTTTCAGGTGCCGTCAAGGCTGCGCCGAATCGTTCGTTTCGGATGATCCCCGAAAGTTCCTGGAGGTAGCTATCAAAATCATTCTTACGTTGCGTAAAGTCGCCGGGGCTGATTCCCATGCGACTGGCGAAGTTCTCAAGCATTTGCTGACTACCCCCGCCAAACTCGTATAGGGCAGGGTCCCACGCTTCATTCATGCGCTGTAGGCGCTGCAACATGCTTCGAGTGTTACCGATCTCTTTCTCCATTTCGTTTCGGGCCGCCGTGCCAAAGTAAACCCGATTCGGGTCGTTCACTTCGCCTTCGGTTGTTTCCTGCTCAGGCTGGAACCCTTCGGCCGGTGTCAGGGTCTGGTCTGCCTCATTCACGAAATAGGGTTTACCACCAATCACCCGGAAATCGGCCCTTGTGGTACCGGTTGGCGCTGGACGCTGGTTTCTCCACGCCGTCGATTGGCGTATCCAGTCGTCAAACCCGCCCTGGTAGCCCTGCTCTTGCGCCAGCCGATACTCTTGAATGTCGCGGGTCTGTGTGCCCGTCGGCGTGCCGCGCCTTAGCGCTATCATCTGCATCAGTCGGTCCTGCCGCGATTCCTCTGCATCCCTCTCGGCCTGCTCACGGCCCTGGATCATTTGCATGATTGCCGTGGTCGCTGTGGCCATCTGCGGATTCCCGCCCGCCATGGCCACGAGCGGCGCGGCCATGCCCATGATGTCGTACAAGTTGGTCTGGCGCCGCTCAGGAGGCCGCATAAGCTCCGTCATCAGCATATCGTCCACACTAGGCGCGGGTTGAGCTGAAACGGGCTGTGTGGGCTGCTGAGGGGTTTGCGGCATGCCGGGACCGGCATAGACGTTTTGGAGATAGTTTCGGGTCTCTTGTGGCATGTTTTCTAATCCGTATTTTTCCAGGTTGCCCATGCCCCAATTATAGGCCGCGATGGCCTTGCGCATATCGCCGCCATACCGGTCTCGGAGATGAGCAAGGTAGGCGCCTCCCTTCTCTATCTGGGATCTGGGGTCATTCAAGTCTACGCCCCATTCCTGGGCCGTGGCGGGCATGAACTGGGTCAGGCCTCTGGCACCGACGGGGCTGACGGCGGCAGGGTTCCAGCCCGACTCCTGGCGAATGAGACGGCGCATTTGACCGGGGTCGAACCCATGGCGTTGATCTGTCTCGTCTGCCCATTGCTCTAACTGGAAGCGATTGATGGTCATAGTTAAAACCTATCGACCTGAGATGCCTGATAGGGTCATAGTTAAAACCTATCGACCTGAGATGACTGATAGGATAGCTTATTTTTAGGGAATAGCGGGTCTTTGATGGGGTTGGGACACCTAACCGGGTTGCCCTGGGCGCAGCCCTCATCATTGGTTAATGCCAGCAATGTCCGACCGATCCCGCATTGTCGCCGCATCCGTTTCCCGTCCTTGGGGAGTTGGACCAAGCTCGCCTTCGGTGTCCCGTTAAGCGGCGTGTTAAGAAGCGCCCCATCAAGCGCTCGCAATCGGAAGGTGGTGCATTCTGCTTTTCTGACCGGCCGCCACAGACGAAGGCGCATTACTTCAAGGTGGGTCGTGACCTTGAAGGTATTATCACCCAAGAACGGCTTGTTTTTCTGAGATGGCATCATTGTATTTTCCTATCGACCTCCACCTGTCGCGATAGATTTTAACTATCGATAGATTTTAACTATCAATCTCGGTCTGAGCATTGTCTTTGGCTATAGGCTTCTTGGCCTCGGGAATCGTCGCTTCCTGCCCGTACAGGACCGCCGTAGCAGCACCTACCCCGTCAAAGAAACCTTTGGCATAATCATCCCCGTCCTTGAGCGCCTCGATAGTCTCGGCCAGTTTCCTCAGGTTCAGCAGCATGTGACTGGGTCTCATCTTCATATCTCCGTTTTGCGATTAACCGAAAAAGTTACCGAAATCGGGCCCCATACTGGCCACTCGCCTGAAATAGTTGGAACCGGCACCGCCCGACAGCGGACCCAAGCGGCTTCCGACATTGGCTCCCGCGAGCGCTCCGCTCAAGATGTTCATGACACCGCCGCCTCCACCGCTCCCGCCAAACGATGTAGCAGCCGCCTGAGGGACCATGCCCCGCGACGCGACAAGGCGGGTGATTGGCCACATGCCCGCTGCCGTGCGATCCTGTCGAGTCTGAGCCCAGCGTCTATCCGCGAGCGCCTGATCCAAGTTTTGCAACCCGGTCCCGTAGCCGTACAACTGACCGCCAACGCCCATAATGTCGCGCGCGAGATCGAGCTGCATCCCGGCCTTACCGAGTCGAGCATTGATATCGCCTCGACGAACGCCTTGCTGGCGGGCAATATTTTGCATGGCCGTAGCCATCGCGTTCTGGAAGCCGCTCGAGCGCAATCGGCTAGATACCCCCGACAGTTCGCTGAGGTAATCCCGATTGGTCAGGGAATCCGCCACGCCATGCCGGCCACCGCCATAGGTGCCAGCGCCTATCCTGCGGTTTTCCTCGCCCTGGATGGCCTCACGCCGTGCGCGGTCGAGATCGCTCTGTACGCCACCGATCACGTCATCGATGTAGGGATTCATCAGCGCACGGGTCTGGTCGACGACCTCGCCCGTACCGACCGTACCGATCGTCGGGTTGAATCGGTCAAGCCACGGCTGGCTCGACGTGAGCTTGTTCAGTCCCTGCTGAAACGCCCCGCCTGCGCTCTCCAGCATGCCAAGGCCCATCTCGAGTAACTGATTCGTCAAGGGCCGATTGGGAGCGAACGGGTCGATCCCCGGATCAGGATAGTCCATGCCGAGAATATCCTGTGTCGCGGCGCCTTGCGCCTTGTAGATATCCTCCAGCCAATCCGGGATTTGGCCCTTGTTCGACCCGGCAAACGCGCTGAGAAGCCCACCGCCCAACCCACCAACGAGTGCGCCCAACGGGTTGCCACCACCTAGCACACTGCCAACTGCATCTTTGATACCGCCTAATATGCCCATGATCTCTATCTCAAGATAGACTCAGTATATTCCAGTCGTCACTAGACGTGACCTCTTGGACGAACGGGTCGAGCATGAACTGGTTCTCGCTCTCGGTTTCCGGGTTGTTGTCGTTTTGCACGATGCCGATCACGTTAGGATTACTCGCCCAATGAGCTGACACCGAGCCATGCCATAGCGGTGCTGCTGACCCGTACTCGAACGAGAATAGATATTCGTTCTCACTGCCCCGCTGACCGCCCGGAGACACATCCCAATCGACGTAACTAGATGCCTGCGCACGGATGTTGGTCAACGTCCATTCGGTTGATCCTCGCTTGATCGTGGCGCCTTCCGGTACGGCCTCCAGCGCGGTCCTGTGGTCGATGTCGTTCTTGTCCGTGTGGTGAATCCGCATCCTAGTCTGATTGTTGTAGAACGTGAGCTCCCCTTCGCCCGGGGTACCGTTCTCGTTCTTCTGCTGCCATGTGCCTGAAAAGCTGACCGGCGTAGACTCGGAGATGATATTGAGCGTCAGCCGATGCCGTTCGTTTTCTTCCCACAGATCGGTAAACCCGAACTCGAACCACTGCCCCTTTGCCGTCGATGTGAATCGGCCCAGGATTTGGGTCTGATCCCATTCGTTATCGAACGGGTCGAATCTCTCGTGGAAGATGCTGTAGCTTTGTGTTGCCTGGTCGTGCGGACACAAGAACCGGATCTTGCTGACGCGGTAGTATTCGTTCTCGGGTAGCCGGTATTCGTTCCCGCGTCGCTTGATATTGAACGGGTTGCCGCTGTAATTGAATCCTGTATCGTCATCCCCCAAACCGCTGACCCAGAAACTGAGACCCTTGGGAACGATCTCGGGGCTTTCCTCTGTCTTGCGGATGCAGACAGCCGTCATCGCCCCTAACCTAACCACCTGTCCAGGATAGTAAACGCGCCCATCCTGGTACTCCCCGGTGTACTGATTGAGCCACGCACCGGTCCCATCGGGGTAGGCTATCCAGATACCGCCATCGCGCTGGAACATCTGAATGGGTTGATCGCCCACCACCTGCAGCGGTTCGTCCACGGCTTGCGAGCGGCGCACCAGTTGGTTGAGCTCCCGATCATTGCGGCTATCGAGGATGATTCGGCCGATCCCTTTCATCGACGGGCCGCCCCCGGTTTGATCGTGAGTCGCATTCGGCCAAACCGGTAAAGATCCTCACCACCGCCCCGGCTCGGGGAGATCTTGACCTGGATCTGCATGCCGTAGACGCCTTTCCATCGCGGCGTGAACCGACCCAGGGACAAGACGGCGGGGAACACATCCGTGACCAGCTCGCGTCCTACGAATCTTAAATCGTCCGCGATAGGCGTATCCCTGGAATAGCCATCCACTTCGAGATCCCGAGAGCTGACGCCATCCAAATCCAGGTACACTTCATTGACGCAGGTGTATCGACTCGGGTCAGCTTCCACGAGATTGGTAATCAGTTCCATCGTTTCGTAGTCTTCGTCCAGCTCGTCTTTGCGCAACGCAATAGCCGATGATGAAGTGTTCTGCGTGACCAGCAACCCCCACGGCACGACGCCCTCTGGTGCGGCGGATAGGTAGGGCAGGAATGAATCCGAGTTATATCCAGTGAACCAGATGCCCAGCGCGTAGTTGTAGACCACGGCATATTGGCGTGAGGAGTGCGCCGTCAGCCACCACCAGATCTCGTTGCGAGTAGCCTTCCACTGGGCAAATATCTTTTTGGTATCTTCGATCTGAGGGGATATCGCCAGCATCGGCAGCGTGGCCAGGATCTCCTGCTGAGCCAGATCATCGACAGAGCATGGCACGTTGCGGATACTGGAGCCGTCATAGCTGAATACCTCGATATGACCCTCCTCGCCGACACCCAGCCAAAACACGCCCGACTCCGTAACGGCGATACTGTTGGGCCCCGCCAGTCGGCATTTGCCCACTTCGCGGAATGCGTACTCGCCATTGACGAATTCACCCACGTGGAGATCCGTCTTGCTCCATATTAACACGCTTGAAAAGAACGTGCGCCCTGCCATGAGCTCGGAACCCGCATCAATCTGCAGGTCTCCCGCGTTGTTGTCCGTGTCCGGAGCCCAAATCGTGTGGTCCTCGTTGTCTGGCCACGCAATTAACCGGTCCTGGCCGTTGGCCCGCAGCACGATAGGCGGGTTGCCGGGGATATAGCTACAGACCACGCCATAACCCGAGGGAGCGTTGACGGCAGGCTCCATCGCCGCCGCAGTGTTGTATTTGTACAGCACCCCCTCGCCCTCGAATATGGCATAGGGGCCCGCTGTTTGCTCCGAGTAGGAGATGTGCCACAGGTCGGGATCGTTGCCAGGGGTGAATGTCGGCGCCGTGATCTCGATAACATCGTTCGGGTCTACCGACAGACGCACTACCCAAATCCCGTCCGGCGTGCCCAGCGTCGCAAATCGATTGGAGGATTCGTTGACCCACAGAATGCTCGTGCGAGGGATACCGGTGATGCCGGATGTATCCACGCTAAGCCCTGCATCTTGCTTGATGGGTGTGATGCTGGTGCCCGTGACTCGCGCACCCCTGAACTCGCGCCATGTGCCTTTGTACTGCGACAACGTGCCAGTCCAGAAACAACCCGGCGCGGGCATGAAATCAATCGGTTCCCCCCGACTAGCCACTGTTAGGCAATCCTGTATCGTCGCCGTGCATCAGGCCAATCTCGTTGACCCTGGCCAGCGCTTGCTGGTAGCGGCCTTCGTAGAATTGGAATCGTGCGTCTTCATACAGATCCATGACCTCGACCAGCGCGGCGTGAACGAACAGGTTGGAATACCTCGCCACCATCGCGTTGGTCTCCTGACCGCTGACCGTCATGCTCTGGAACGGCTTGTAGTAATACAGTTTGATCGGCCCTACTGTTGGCGTAGGGCGGATAAAGATCTGGTAATTGTGGACCGTGCAGATAAAAGGCGAGCCTTGATTCCATTGCGCACTCGACGCTGCACGATGCTCAAATGCAGCCAGGCTAAGCTGAGTCGCACGCTTGCCTTCAACCGTAAGAGCACGAGTCTCGATGTAATCCGACGGTAGATCATAAGCGCCTTCCTCACCACCCACGGGCGACAGAAACACATCGACCCAGTCGCCCACCATCTCGGGCGCTCGGGCCTCGTTGTAGATGCGCTCCTCTGCCATTTCCAGGCATTCGTCGAAGTCGATATCATCAATGTTGAGGTTGGCGCGATTGCGAACCCGCGTCCTTACGGTAGCGTAGTCGGTCACGTGTGCTTACCCATCATCATCTTCTGGTAAAAGACCACTTCCACCTTCTCGTTCGTGCCTGCGATCTTGAGGTAGCGTACGGGGAACGGAGAACTGGCGCACTGGACCCGCTGCCAGGTATCTGTCAGATCCAAGCTGCCAGCACTGCCGAAATTAGGGTCTCCAGTGGCGTTCCCGGTGGCCAGGGGAGGCGCTACGGTGATATCCACCGACCCGCTTTGACCTATGGCCCCTTTGACGTAAACGGCCCCATAGGGAGCTTGCAGGTCGTACTCGGTATCTACCGACAGATCTGCGGTAAAACTGTTGGATGGCGCAATGATCATGTGCGTCTTCTCCATTGGAACTCAGGGGCGACCAGATCACGATATTCTGTCCTCATGAGCTGGCTTACCTTCGCCATCTTGTCTTCATCCCAGGTCAGGAACGATCCGGTAAACCCAAACCGCCTCCGAGCTTCGGCCAACACGGCAAACGGGATCGTCTCCTTCTTGCGCATGACCTGATGCCCGGCATTGAGCGATTGCTGATGCACCGCCTTGAGATGACTGCTAGATTGCGTCACCATCCGCCAGCGTTTGCCCGTGGATAGGTCGATACCCGAGATGACCTTATAGCCGTGCGGGCTTATCCTTCGATAAGCCGCACGGTTGATGATGGCCTCAGCCGAGGGTAGGGACATATCAGTTGAGATCCCCGATATAGGCTGCCGAGAACGCATTACGCAACGCCAGCGTCATCTCTCCACTGATCTCAGCTTTCGCCACCCGGATCGTTCCGGCATCGACTTCGCCGAAATCGATCGGCGCCAACTCGATGCAGTCGGTCATGCCGGGATCATAGATGATGGCGCTTTCGGGCGCGATCTCGGTATCCGGGACGAATGTCACCGTGCCATAGGGCGTTACATACCGCTCGACATAATTGACCAGCACCGTGCGCCCCGCACTGTCTCTGATCCGGGAACCGTCCGATTTGTTGGCAAACTCTGCGGTAACGAACATATCGGCCGCTTTGACCAAACAGACGCGCTCTTGGATGCGTTTGGTCGCGTTGTAGATGCCGGTCAGCGCATTAATGACCAGCTGCTCGGAGAAATCACGCGGTGTGCCGCTATTCTCGAAGTGCAGCGACGTATCGATCAATCCGTGAATTGAGGCCATCCGGCCCGCGACCGTACCGCTGTTCTCGTACCCGGCCTTCCTGGTAGCGTCCTTGAACGCCGTCTCGTCAGTCGGAGCAACGGCATTGCCGTCGTTGGCAATTTCCGTAAAAAGCCCTACCATCGCCCGCTCGACGTCCAGCATCTGTCCTGAAATATTTTGCTGGATCTGATCCGTCAGCAGATTAGCGATACCGTAGCTCTTGACCCGTTCCGAGCTTCGACTGACGCTAGCGGTATCCGCGAATATCTGATGATAATTTTCCAGCTCCGTCGGAAGAATGTTGGTCGTTGCCGGCGCCGCTTCGGCCTCCAGCTTGGCGTTGTCCTTTGCGGCGCGGTAGGCTCGCTGGAACCAGCTTTCCTTCTTGGCGCCTTCACCATTCCCGCCCGACACTCTGGACAGACTGGAATAGAACGGAGTCACCAACTCGTCAATGGCGTTGATTGCGTCTTCGGCCGACTCCGCCTGGTTTACGAACAGCGGATCATACGTAGTAAGAGTCATTATGGAATACCCATTCGTTTCAGTTTAGACTCGATCCCGGCCTTCTGAAGTGCCTGCGCTGCATCTCTGTCGCCTTTGTTAGCCGCTCGGCGCAAGCGTGAAATCTTGTCGCTAGTGCCTTTGCTGCTGGGTTTGACGGCCTTAGGCTTGCCCTTTGGCTTGCCCTTGCCGCTATTGACCTGCCGCATCTGCGCTAACTCGATGGCCATTCGTTGGAAACGGATGTCAGCTAGCTTGGCCATCTCATCAGCCGAGAAACCGCGCCGCTTTAGCTCCGCGTCTCGTTTGGCTTTGAGCTTGTCACCCCAACCCGGAATCGTGTATTTGAGATTTGTCTCAGTCTCTTCCCAATCGCGAGCAAGCTGCTCTTTGTCAAGAGTCTCGGCTCGCTCTTTCAGTGCCTCGAACCGTTTGACAACTTGATCACGATACCCGGATAGCGCCTCGAACGCAGGCTTTTCCCGATCATAGACCTCGGGATTTAGCCTGGAGAGTTGCTCCCAGTTCACGTTCTCATAGCTTTTTAGCTGTTCATCGAGGAACGTGGCGTCGGCGGCTGCACGAAACACCGCGTCATTGAGCATGCCCTCAAGCGCTTGCTTACTCTTGGATTGAATCTGTCTTTGCTGCGTGTAGTGCGCCTCACGCATATCCCCTCGCATGATCTCCGATACGGGCTTTGGACCATCATCGGTTTCAACCATGACCAGTTCCGCCTCTTCACGAGTCAACACAGTAGGCTCACCGTTGTCACTGGCTGCGAGGTCTTCATCAGTGCCTGGCTCATCGGACGATTCTTGGTCACGCACGTCAAGGTCATCGTCGGCACTGTCGTCTTCTTGAATGGGTAAATCCGTGGTCTCTTGAGACGGTTCGGGGTCTTCGCTATCCACTTCGTCACGAATTCCGGCTTTCTCTAGACGAGACTTGATTTGGTCCCGTAGGGAGAGTCCGCCATCCAATTCTGGCTGGTCGGTGTGCTCTTCGTTACTCATTTACTAATCCTCTTTGAAATAGCTCAGCGTTGTCTCTAATTCCCTGAGAGCGTTCTGGTAGCTCCACAGCATTGCTTGCTCGTCCGATTCTTTGCTGATCGACCAATCCAGCATGGCTTGAGCCCTTATTTGCAGAATCACTTTTCTTAACGCGGCGCCGTTTCTTTTTAACAGGCTCAACTGATCCGCGTTCAGTGTGCTGTCCAGTTGCGATGCGATGTAGCTCTGCAACCAGCTCTCGACGTTTTCTCTCGCGTTCTTGGGCTTCATGTTTCAGTTTCTTCTTGTGCGCGAAATACCGCTCAATTTGCCGCTGACCGGATTGAAACAGGTCTCTCTTGTTCATCTTCCAACTCCAGCTCTTTGATATTCATCACCCTGCCCCATTCGAACCGGCGGCGATCCAGTCTAAGCTCGGCATGATCCTGATTGATGTCATGGCTTGTCTTCATCATGTCCGTCATGTTCTGACTAGCAATGCGTGAGATCTGCGCATCCACCGCTTCCATTTGCTTCTGAGCTTGCATCATAGCCATTTGCTGCTGCATCTGCTGAGCCTGAGCATTGTTCATGATCATTTGCTGCCATTGCGGGCTGTCAGGCGATGTCAGCACCATATCTAGGGGCAACCCCATTAAATCCGCTGCCCTAGAGTATACCGCATATTTATTGTGGTCCTGATACATGAGGCGCGCTTGTTCATCACCGGCTTGCTGCTGCTGAGACAGTTTCGCATCCCAGGCAAAGAGCGCGCTCAGCTCCCGCTGTTTTTCCTCGTTGGTCAGCGCGGTCGCTATCTCCATGTCAGGATTCTCTCGCCACAGGCTTGGCATGATCGGCTGGTCTCGCCCATTGACCTCGATCGCGTACCCGTCGAATAGGTCGGCGTGCTGGCGGGTCAAATCGTAGATCCGGCGAAATATGCCGGTCATCGCGTTCTTGGCATTGGCGCGGATCATCATCCCGATACGGCGCTGGCCGAGATTGATGTAATGCTCCACCATGTCGGCCGCGTTTTGCTTGGAGATCGCGTCTTGATTACCGCCCTGCGCCGTGCGGGTAATGCCCGCCCGCATCTCGCTCTCGCGTTCCATGATTTCCAGCGAGGGGAGCGTTTCACCCGGTAACGGTAGCCGAGGAATCTGTCTGACGGTGCCCTGCGCACGGGTAAAGAAGAGCGGATGCAGCGAGTTGATTTGATCCTGGATGTCTTCCTTGGCTTCGCGGGATAGCCCTGTCTCATCGATTTCTGTCGCGAATTTGTTGGACAGGATGATGTTATTGACGATTTCCCGGATCATGCGGGATTTGCTGTCCTGAACCCCTTTTTCGAGCTCATAGGCGCTGAGCCCATAGAACTTACCCGGGACCTGATAGCCGTGAAAGCACTCGTACCAATGATCGTCGACTTCCTCGATTTCCAGCACGGTTCCGCTATTGCGGCCATACATGACGCGGATGATCTTGATGCCGTCTTGATCGTTCAGCCGAACACGGATAAATGCATGGCACACGCGCTTGTAGCGACGCACTCCGCCCGTGCTGGATGAGCTGACGCGGCCGTCTTTCACATTGCGTTCCCCGTCAAACTCGGAGCGACTCGCCTGCGCCACGCCCCCGGTCTGCTGGGCATCCCAATCGGGTAGCCGCCTTACGTCTTCCTCGGGATATCGCTCGAGCAGCTCGTCTTCGAGGATCGATTCCATGTGATAGACCAGGTCCCACCCGCCCTCGTCCAGAGAATCGCCTCGGATACCGAAATCTTCTGGGTTGATTGGATCAAGCTCGATGCGAGGATCGCGCTCCAGACGTATGCCGGTTGCGCTGAATGCCGTCATATAGACGCCAGGCTCTACCTCCACGACCTGCTCGACCACCTCCAGCGACATCACATCGGGATGTGATTGAATCTGCGCCACTTGCTGAGGCGATAAACCCTCCATGGCGAACGGGACCTCTTTTTCCTCGACCCGTAGCCGCACGCAAACCGGTCCTGTCTTTGCTAGCGCACTCTCGTGAGCGCAATGGCGGACCAGTTCCTCGCCTTGATTCTGACGATAGAAGACGAACTCGGCCCACTCCTGAGCCTGGGTGATGTCAGGACCCGTCTCAGGGCCGTATTTGACCGGCTGATTCGATCGGCAGAACGCATCCGTGGTCATGGATTTGACTTGCTCGACCGCATTGAGCACGTCCGCCGACACGAATCCTGACCCGTCCTGTACCTCTTCTCCTGTCCTGTCGTCGATGCGCGTGGGCACGTTCGGCGCTCGGAGCGTGTAATACCGATAGGCGTCGGCGCGGATAGCCTGGATGGTGGTGGCGTCCCTAGCCGTGCGATCGATCTCGTTATCGATCATGCCGACCAGTTCTCGAATTGAGTCGATCATCAGTAGCTACTCACGTATCCAGACTGCCCTATTCTTCTGCCCCTTGCTCGCTGGTGGCGTTGTTGGCGTGGCGTCAGCGGTCTGACGTCACTGGTCAGCACGTAATCATCGATCCGGTCGAGACCTCTGGCCAGCGTCTCAAGACTGTCGGCACCGTGCTTGGATTGATCATCCTTCGGCTTATCCAGCAAAACGCCATGCTTATTGCGTTCGCGACGATACTTGTCCAACCGAGTCACCAAAAGGCCTGCATTTTCCTCATCAATCACCACTGACGGGAATATGCGCCGGGTCTGCTCAATGGCCAGCATTTTGTCCGTGGTTCTCGGCACGCACTCAAACACCAGCCCAAGGCCTTCAGCAAAGTCCATTCTTCGCATCCCGGTACTCGCGTCCTTCGTGTCAATGTCGTGCGGTCCCAAATGACTGCCAAACTGCCAACCGCGCTCCCGCTCAATCTGGCGAAATCGATTGGCGTAATAGGCCAAGCCAAGATTTTGATTTTCTTCGTACCAGATGATTCTGATTTGCTGACCCTTGGTCTGGAAGAAAATAATGGCTTCGGTACCAAGGTCCCAGGCTGTATGCACCAAATGCATCGGATCGTGCGGTACTCTGGTGATCCGCTGCTGTTTGCGCATCATTGCCATTTCCTTGGCATAGATAGCGCCATCGATCGCTTGAGCGAATGCCTCGTCTGGCGTGCTCGGAAATTCTCTGCCCATCAGGCTACCCTGCTCTTCGGCTTTGACGTGGTACCACGCCTTTTGTCCGTCAGACAAGATCATACCATGCTTTCTCTCCAGCATTTCGAAATAGTCTTGGCGCTCTTTGGGTATCACGATGTGTGTCGGATCAATGCGGTACCTAGGTTCGTCTGTCCATGGGAAGAAATGGCGTTTGTATTCCATGGGCGAGAGCGGACGGCCTGACCTTTCGAGATCCTCGGCCCGCTTATTCATGTCGTAAAAGATACCGCCCTGCCCCTTGGCGGTTGATTCGATGAAAGCGAAGCATCCTGGAGCCAGCGTGTTGAGCGCTCCCGTCTGGATCTCTTCGGCATCATCCGGCCGATCAAGACAAATCGAACCGAATTCCGATATGTGCAAGATCTGCTTGGTGCCGGATCTCAGGCTCGTGTCGACGGCAATTTGAGATCCGTTCTCAAGGTGGAGATTCTTGACGTTATCCAGTGCAAACCGAGGCTTTAGTGCATCGGGAACGCGAGTCAGCGCAAATCGGACCTTGTTACGCATGATGTCATACGCGGCTTCCCGCTTGTGCGCAATGACCCCGGATTCCTGATTGCGGGAAAATAGCGAGGTATCGGCTATCAGGATTTGTATGAGCGTGGTAAAGCCAAGCTGGCGAGCTTTCAGGATGATGTTTCTGTTATGCAGATTGCGCAAAAGCTTTGTTTGGGCTGCATTGAGGCGGAATCTGATTATCCGCCCCGTGTCGGCATCTTTGATGCAGTAGAGATTATTGAGCCTCCACCATCGGTCAGTGAGTCGTGAGGTCATGCAAGCCGCCCTCGGCGTTCTGCTCTGCTATTTCGTCCATGAGTTGCTCTAGAGGATCTCGGCTCACTTGATGTTGAGTCGGCGCATAATGGCCCATCAATTTCGCCGTCTTGTCGAGGAATCCCTCGGCCGCTCTCAGGTCCCCCATGTCGGTTGCTCTCTGAGCCAGCTTCCACACGCAGTAGATCACCAGCTCGCGGGATGGCGGCACGAACGCAACCGGAACCTCATCGGGAAAATTGAATACCAACTGATCTGGGCTGCCCTCCGTCTTGGCCCTGGATCGTCTGCGTCTTGCAGGTGGGTCATCGCCGAATAGGTCTGCCATATCAACTCCTGTTGTTTTGCAGATTATAGCAGTTTTGTCAAGCAATAAAAAAGCCCGTTATGAGCGGGCTCTGTCGTGCTCTTCCCAGGTCAGTATCGGTTGATGCCTCAATCGAAAGGCGTCTTTGGGAAATCCTTTTGTGGCGCACCCTTCCTCCAACTGGACGTAGTCACCTGGGTAGAACGGCTCGCCCTCCAGACGAAACGGCATTGCTAGCTCGCAAACCAGGATCTTGGCCTGGGTCTTCCGGTCTAGGCACATCAGACTCCTACCGCATGGGTTTTTTCCACGATTGCTCATTTCTGGGCCCCGTCCTGCGTTTGCACGATGCGCTCCACTTGCCGGGTCAGGATGGCCACCTGGGTAATCAGGTCGTCAACCAGTTCGAGCAATTGTGCGTGATGATCCCATCTCGGAGTCTCGGCTTGCCGCTCGAGCAATCGAGCACGGGATTCGAATACCTTCTTGGTCACGCCGGAATAGCGTCCTTCCGTGCGCATCGAATAATCGCCCGCCTCGAACTGCGTCCCATTGATGACGGTCGGGCGGTCTAGCTGAACGGCCTCCACGAATGAGGCCCCCTGAACGAGCACGTAATCCCGCCAAAACTTTTGATCTATCGATTTCATCGACTTTTCCTTAAAAAACCTCCAGGCCGGATGGGGGGAGAGGAATTGCGGCCTGGAGGAAGGGGACTATCCAACCTCGGCAAAGATGCCGGTTTGTACGGTTTTGACGTGACGCCCGAAACCAGTCTTTCTAAGTCCGTACTCGGCAATCATCGCCGCCTCGGCCAGACCGTCATCTCGAGCGAAACGCCAATCTTCGGCGTTATTCGGAAATATTTCAGACGCACGCTGACGAACTAATTTTTTATCCTTTGGCGCTCCCGTCAAACGCTTCCATACAGCAGGGGATACCGTAGTCGTGGGGTAACGCAATCCCGCCAAAACACCAATCAAAATGCCGTAGTTTTGCCCTGTCAAAAAACTCGATGCCACGCCCTGGCCGGGCATTGACTGCTGACGTTCGACGAAAACATAATCCGGGTCCCAATCGCGCAAAACATTCACGATGGCCGGAACGTCCAGAACCGTTTTTGATTTGCCTTTGATAACCGGCATCCGCTTTACCATG
>JAAUYJ010088860.1_pt1 | contig 35875 bp, 33 predicted proteins | sample 7278031 | NCBI WGS metagenome assembly JAAUYJ01 (sample SAMN14350222, study PRJNA611818) | marine sediment metagenome | isolation source: surface marine sediment (1.8m) | place: French Polynesia: Moorea | collected 2018-08 | reverse complement strand
GGATAAATCACCCCAGTGTCTAACTCGAATTCGCTTTTAGTGACTCTTACCACTTTTTGCCGTTTCATTTTCCATGACCTTTACCCTATAATCCTATCATATCATTAAGGACATTTGACAATTTGAGATCACTTTTGTCTATTATATTGATGAGCTACACAAAGCCGTGCTCATGAACCGCTTTGTCGGACCTTGGCTAGTTGGCCGATGGGAGAAACTAAAAGCTCCTGCCAGTCGAGGTTCAGGGGCATTTACCATATTTATCCTCATGAGTTTGATTGCAGGTTTAATAGGCTTAGAAAGTATTTTAGGAGCCTTTGCTGCTGGCATTGTTTTCAGTAACACAAAATACCGCGAAGTTTTTATTGAAAGAACTGGGGTTATTGTTCTTTTATTTAGCACCATTTTCTTTGTTTCCATCGGAGCAAAAACCGATCTGGGCCTTCTTAACCCTTCAAACCCCACTAATCGAGAGGGACTGATTATTGCCCTATTTCTGATCGTTGTAGCTATTTTTGGCAAAGTGGCCGCTGGATTCTTTGCCTTTTCCTCAGAAAACATCAACCGGATTGCTGTCGGCACTGGAATGGTACCGCGAGGAGAAGTCGGATTGGTATTTGCCGGTTTGGGTGCTGCGACTGGAGCCTTGCCCCCTGAAATTGATGTGGCGATTGTACTGATGGTAATCGCCACCACCTTTCTCTCTCCTCCCCTACTTCGGCTCGCGTTTCAACTTTCTGCTTCTACACCAGCCGAATCTGAATCTTCTGAACAGCCTTCTTAGATTTCCCATGAATTCTTCCTAGATTGAGGTGGGGGTAATTCGCTCATTCTGATTGACGCAGCTACAATATCTAATATGAAATCCTGTTGAATACCATAGGTTAGGATGAGGTAAACGGGGGGAGCCGAGGAGGCAGAAGAAGATAAATTTACAATAGCAATTTTAACGTTTACTGATTAAGCAGATTTGATATAAGTTTGATAAGCCCTTTGGGGTGACAGTTTTGGTAAAAGTCACTATAATTAAATTAACAAAACCTGAGTTCGATCTAGGGAAATTTGGAGACAACTTAATAAAATCAGCAGCCTCAAACCCTCATTGTCTCCTTTAAAAAAGAATAACCCCGAACTCCGAACTCCGAACTCACGTTAACAAAGATATATATCACTCATGTTTACTCCAACTCCAATTCTGCTCCCATCTTCCCAAGACTATAGTTTGCTAACAGATTTATATCAGCTAACCATGGCCGCTTGTTACCTAGGAGAAGGAATAGCCAACAAAAAAGCCAGTTTTGAGCTATTTGTCAGGCGTTTGCCTGATCATTTTGGTTATCTGATTGCCATGGGACTCCAACAAGGGTTAAGTTATCTGGAAAATTTACGTTTTACTCCAGAACAGATCAACTATCTACAACAAACAGGGCTCTTTGACCATGCACCTTCCCAGTTTTGGTCATTATTGCAAAATCAGGGTTTTACAGGAGATGTCTGGGCGGTTCCTGAAGGCACCGCCATCTTTCCTAACGAACCCATGTTACGAGTCGAAGCTCCCCTATGGCAAGCTCAACTGATTGAAACATACCTATTAAATACCTTGAACTATCAAACTTTAATCGCAACCAGAGCAGCGAGAATGCGCGATATAGCAGGGGAAAAAGCGATTTTATTAGAATTTGGGACAAGGCGGGCCTTTAGTCCTCAAGGGGCAATTTGGGCGGCTAGGGCCGCCTTAGCTGCGGGCTTTGATGCCACCTCCAATGTCTTAGCGGCCAAGGAACTCCAGCAAAAACCCAGTGGAACCATGGCCCACGCCTTAGTGATGGCCATCAAAGCGTTATCGGGCAGTGAGGATGAGGCATTTGCCGCTTTTAGTCGTTACTTTCCTGGAGCTACATTATTGATCGATACCTATGATACGGTAGCTGCAGCGCAACGGTTAGCGGAGAAAATAAACACAGGAGAAGCAGAGGTGAGAGGGGTTCGTTTGGACTCAGGAGACTTAGTAACTTTGTCGCAAAGGGTGCGATCGCTGTTGCCAACGGTAAAAATTTTTGCCAGTGGGGACATTGATGAGTGGGAACTGAAGAGGTTACAGGAAGAAAATGCTTGTATTGATGGCTATGGAGTAGGAACTCGTTTAGTGACAGGAGAACCAGTCAATGGAGTTTATAAATTAGTGGAAATTGATGATATTCCGACGATGAAACAATCAAGCCACAAAATGACCTATCCAGGGCGTAAGCAGATATTTCGTCGCTATGATCAAGGAATAATCAATAGTGATAGGTTAGGGTTAGCTGATGAAGCAACAGAAGCAGGAGAAACCCTTTTGTTAGAATTGGTCATGAAGGAGGGTCAAACTATCAACAAATTTGAGGGTTTAGAGGGGATTCGGCAACGGGTTAAAGCTTCAGTTAATCATTTACCGAAAGTAACTCGAAAGTTAACAGAACCGACTTCTATAGAAGTTAGTATTTCTCAATCTTTAGATAGGTTACGTCAATCTTTTATGGAAAAAATTTAGGGGAAAGTTCTCCCCTCTACTGCCTAATTTGGAATCCTTTTCAGGTTATTGAGAAATGTTTTTCTTGGCCGATAAAGGACAAGGTACAGACTTTATACCTGACCAATCAGTAAAAGTTTGTTCATCCTTATAATGTCGAGGGGTTTGTAACATCAAAGACCAAGCTGTTTTCGCTTCGATTAAATTGAACCTATCCTTGTAATAAGTAAGTAAAATATCTTGAACAACAGGATAGTAATCGGAGTTTAGATTGGGGAAAATATGATGTTCTGTATGGTAAGAAAAATTTAGATGTAGGAGATCAAAAAATTTAGGAACTCGCAATGAAATGCTGTTAACAAGGGGATCATTTATGGTGGTCATCCTACATAACATATGATTAGTGTAAATGTAAAACATTACCCCACTATAGCCAATCCAAATAGGAAGAAAATAGCCCAGCAATAATTTAATAGGATGAAAGTCTAAGTAAACTACAACACTTAAATGAAGGGCAATAATCACCACTAATTCTAGGGCGATCGCTTTACGTTCTTTCCCACTTACCCGAAAAGATGCAGGAGGATATTCCGTTAATCCGTTATTAAAAAATAATACGGATGTAAGATTACGAAAAGCGTGTACACCCCAGGCATGAGCATTACCAATAACTAACCAAATGGGATGAACTTCAGCCGAAGGAACAAAAAGATTTTGAATCCATTTTCCCCAATTTTTAGGCTGCTCAAATAAATAGTTCCGATCAGGATCAGCTAGAGAATTTGTTTTACTATGATGCTGACGGTTATGAACTGCATTCCATAAAGTGGGAGGCATCCATAATATAGCCAAGCTCAATAGACTAATTATTTTCTTCAACAATGGGTTTTTAATGGTTTTACTATGTAAAATATCATGGGTACTAAAGAGCAAGACAATGACGCTATTTCCCATCATCAAACTTAAAGGCAAATACAGCCAAAGAAAGTACCATTTCCATTGATCTAAATCATCAGCAATTCCCCAACCCAAAATTAAAATAGCTAAATTAATCAACAAAATCCATAATTTATTAATATCTGGATTAAATGCTTCAGGAGGGACTAAAGAGCGTATTTTTTTTGCGTAATCTGCTTGAGAAATTAAGTCTTTTTCTTGAGCATTAATCGTTTGGGACATATTTTTTTAGGTTAGTTTTCTGATCCATTATAAACCAGTCCGACAACAAGAATAAATCTCTCAATATTTTATTAAAACTTGGCTTAATTCAAGTTCAAAAATTAGCCAATTTCAAGAAAAAAGTGAATCCAAAACATATTTTATAAAAATATATTGAGAAATATCAAGAAATATAATATAGTAGGAGTTACGCATTGACAAATTATGCAAAATATAAAGTCTATGAGATAGGCAAAGCGATCGCTATGTTCCCCATCAATTTCTTAGATTTAATTGATCCAAATAAGTGTTACGCTTTAGTTTGATAGGTAAGATGGGAAGGGATCGTAACCTGCCCAAAATTTACCCAAATACTTGAAAGATTCAGGAACAATCCTTTTATTGTAGTTTATCTGTTCTACTTAAAACTCCTGAATCTCAGTTGTTTAGGTTTCACATTACGTACATTCTTCTTTGGACACTAATCATATGTTCTTCCCAGTCCGTTATTTATCAAAGTTTTTGGCTTTTATTCTTATCGCTCTGTGTATCTTTCCTTCTGTTGCTCTAGCTGATCCTTGCATTAAATTCTTTGGGGGGATTACTGGTATATATATCAATAACAGCCGAGTTTTAATTGAGATCTTGGGCGGGCAGTTTTATACAGAAGACTCTACAATTGTTGATGGTGGCTTTGACCTTACCTTTAATATTGCTGACCCAGCTTCTGATTTCATGTTTAAGGTTGTTGAAGATGCTTTTCTTAATGACAAAAATCTCTATGGCTCTATTGAGGGTTGTAATGACAACAAGATCTACCAGTTATACACGGGTGAGATTCCAGAGGATGGGTGGCTTTCCAACAATTAGACTAGGCTTTCTGGTACGGTTGGAGGAAATAGTGAATCTTGTCCACCTGTAAATTTTCCGTCCATAGATAGGGAATTTATGCGCTAATTAACGGTGATCGCAGAGAATTTTTTTGCGATCACCACTGAAGTATGTGCCTCAGTCCATTCTGGAATGGGAAAAACAATTCGCATCGACTTTTGGCAAACTTAAACTAAAAAAAGAGTCCAAATTTGGCTTTTAAAATTGAATTATGAACAGGAAAAAATAAATTGATTAAATTGATTAAGTGGCTGTTTGTGGAAACCAAAGTTGTTTCCATTGACCATTCAATTCAAGGACTTTAAGAATGACTAAGGCTCTACTTCCAAGAGAACTCAAACTCTTTACTTTATGTTTTTGACTACGATTTCACAATACTCAAGTTTTTCCTTCTTATTTCTAGATATCATTGATAGTAATTCTCTTATCCTTTTCTGAAAGTGATACCAATCTAAAATCCATGTAATTCCTTATTAGAGAGCCTATTGAGCCTTTTATGGATATTTGACGCTCCGTCAGTAATGCCTACTATTGGCAAAGGAGTTTGAGCATTTTAATGATTATATTTTAACTTAGATTTGATCATATTTTCTAAAGAAATCAGAGATTTTCTTTCTCATATACAACATATTTGGCATAATTTGTAAATACGGAACTCCTATATTGATTTATCCTTGGAAAAGGAAGTTCTCTGTGTCTTTCGTCGGCTTGGAGAAGTCAGCACCGTACCCTCTTATACGAGATACGCTTATTATCGTAGAGTAATATTCTTTCTCCCCCTGCCTCCTCTGCCTCCTGTGCTCCCCCTACTCTCTTAATATTATTATCTACTTTCTAAAGCGGATTTGGTATTAGGATCGGTTTCGGAAGTCGTCACTCTAGGTACTGGGTATTATAAATTCAGTTATGGTACATTTAACTATAAAGACAGGATATCAATAAAATGACAAAAATTGCTTTATTTGGAACCAGTGCTGATCCCCCAACAGCAGGACATCAATCCATTATTCGCTGGTTATCGGCTCATTATGATTGGGTAGGAATTTGGGCTTCTGATAACCCATTCAAAGAACATCAAACCTCTCTAGATCATCGCATGGCTATGTTAAAACTATTGATTGACAACATTGCAGCACCTCGTCGTAATATTTATCTTTCTAAAAGATTGAGTCATCGCAGAAGTGTGGTAAGTGTTGCTAAAGCAAAAGAAATTTGGGGAGAAGAAGCAGATTATTTTTTAGTGATTGGTTCAGATTTAATTAAACAAATTTGTCAATGGTATAATATCCAAGAATTGTTAACACAAGCCTCTATTTTAATAGTTCCTCGTCCTGGTTATTTGCTCAATGATTTTCAATTAAAGGAATTGGAAAAATTGGGGGGTAAGTATGAAATTGCTGACCTGGATGCACCAGCAGTTTCTTCAACTGCTTACCGAAAATATGGTAACCAAGATGTGTTAATTAGACCGATTCAAGATTATATTGAGCAAGAGAAATTGTACGCATGAATAAAGATAAAAGCCAGTTGATTTTAGAAGATTTTAAAGTTGGTGTTGACAATGTTATTTTTTCCATTGATTCTCAAAGAAATCGCCTTTTAGTTTTATTAATTAAGCGACAGGAGGAACCTTATCAAAAAAGCTGGAGTTTACCTGGAACTTTGGTGCGAAAAGGAGAATCCTTAGAAGAAGCAGCTTATCGTATTTTATCAGAAAAGATCCAAGTCAAAAACTTATATCTAGAACAATTATATACCTTTGGTGGACCCCATAGAGATCCCAGGGAATTACCTGATAGTTATGGTGTACGTTATCTATCGGTTAGTTATTTTGCTTTAGTCCGTTTTGAGGAAGCAAAATTAATTACTGATCATCATAATACCAGTTGGTATATTATAGGAAAAGTACCTAAATTAGCCTTTGATCATAATCTTATTGTTAATTATGGTTATCAACGATTACGAAGTAAGTTAGAATATAGTCCTATTGCTTTTGATGTTCTTCCAGAGTTATTTACATTGAATGATTTATATCAACTTTACACCAGTGTTTTTGGAGAAAATTTTACAGATTATTCTAACTTTAGAAATCGTTTACTTAAGTTAGGATTTTTAATCGATACTGAGAAGAAAGTATCTAGAGGTGCTGGAAGACCTCCTAGTTTATATCGTTTTAATTCTGAAGCTTTTGCCCCTTTAAAAGACAAGCCATTTTTCTTTATTTGATAACATTATGAAAATTGCCATTGCTCAACTTAATCCTGTCATTGGAGATGTGCGAAAGAATTCTTATAACATTTATAAAGCAGCCCAAAAAGCTGTAGACAAAGAGGCAGAATTACTCCTGACTCCTGAACTTTCATTATGTGGATATCCTCCGAAAGATTTAGTTTTAAATTCCACTTTTATCGAAGACTTATGGTTAGAATTACAAGAACTGGCTAAAAAATTACCTGATAATTTAACTGTTTTAGTAGGAATTGTCACCGAAAATTGTCAGGCAAATTTTGAAGGAGAAAAATCTCTCTTTAATAGTATTGCTTTATTGAGAAATAGAGAAATTAAAGAAGTATTTAATAAGCGTCTTTTACCCACTTATGATGTTTTTGATGAAGCCCGTTATTTTGAACCAGGCAAACAAAGTAATTTTTTTGAACTAACATCAAATAAACAAGATGCTCAACCGATTAAAATTGGCGTTACTGTTTGTGAAGATTTATGGAATGATGAAGAATTTTGGGGAAAACGTCACTATGAAGAAAACCCAATTCAAGACTTAGTTAATCATCGGGTTGATTTGGTGATTAATCTATCAGCTTCTCCCTATAGTATTGGGAAACAACAAGTCAGAGAAGCGATGTTAAAACATAGTGCAAATCGTTATAAAATTCCCATTATTTACACTAATCAAGTAGGGGGCAATGATGACCTTATTTTTGATGGCAATAGTTTTGCTGTTAATAAAAAAGGAGAGATTACTTTACGAAGTAAAGGGTTTCAAACGGGGATAGAAGTGATTGAATACAATCCTAAAATTCAGGACTTAAACTCCAGTTACGTTGCTAATATTATAGATAGTGAAGAAGAAGAAATCTGGGAAGCTTTAGTATTGGGAGTGAGAGATTATGCCAAAAAATGTGGCTTTTCTAAAGCAATTTTAGGCTTAAGTGGTGGCATTGATTCATCCTTAGTTGCTGCCATTGCTGCTAAAGCATTGGGCTCAGAAAATGTCTTAGGTATTTTAATGCCTTCCCCTTATAGCTCAAGTCATTCTATTAGTGATGCAGAAGCGTTGATTAAACACTTAAATATTCAAAGTTATACTTTACCTATTGGTGATTTAATGGGAGGCTATGATAGATTACTAGAGCCTTTATTTACTGGCACAGAGTTTGGGGTTGCAGAAGAAAATTTACAATCTAGAATTCGGGGAAACTTATTAATGGCAATTGCTAACAAATTTGGACATTTATTGTTATCAACTGGCAATAAATCAGAAATGGCTGTTGGTTATTGCACATTATATGGAGATATGAACGGGGGATTAGCAGTTATTTCAGATCTACCTAAAACCCGTGTTTTTGCCCTCTGTCATTGGTTAAATCGAGACAGAGAAGTGATTCCTCATCATGTTTTAATTAAACCCCCTAGTGCTGAATTAAAACCTGATCAAAGGGATCAAGACTCCTTACCTCCTTATGAAATTCTAGATGATATTTTACACAGATTAATTCATTGTCATCAATCTCTCAAAGAAATTGAAGCAGCCGGATTTGATCATGATACTATTTCTAAAGTTATAAAATTAGTTAGCCGTGCTGAATTTAAACGTAAACAAGCTCCTCCAGGATTAAAAGTGACCGATCGTGCATTTGGTACAGGTTGGAGGATGCCTATTGCTAAGGTTTAAAATTATGATATAAGAATCTTTTTGATCATCAATTAAAACCATGAGTTAACTTTTATTTTTTTACCAGATTAATTCTAAATCTAAGACAAAATCAGGTAATACATTTTCTCCGGATAAGGTTGAATGAGTAACATTAAAATCAATACTTATTCTCACTATTACCCAATTTTAACCAGGTTAACTCGCAGATAATACTTTACGTTATCTTAGATATCTTTGTTAGAGTCTTAATCTTCAAAAAAAACGATCCAAGGTGTATTTTTAAATTTTGCTTTTAATTCAAAATAATTAGATATTGATTGAGAAAGAGGTAAATTATTTTGTTTTTCAAGATTTGTTGATACACTTTCTTGATCTAGTTGAAGAAAATCTTGAATTTTTTTCATTTCACTTTTATAATCTCTAGACAAATCTTCATATGAAACATCTATTTTTTGATTTTTATCAAAGAATAAATCGGCTCCTTTTATCTGTTCTTGAATTTTATTAAATGTTTTCAGACATTCTTCATAATCTAGCGAGACTACTAATTCTTTTACTTCTACTTTTTTCTTTTTTTTATCTGTATCTTTTTTTGCCCATTCATTAGTTATAAAAGCTTTTTTTAATGATAATATATTTCTGAGGTAATTATTTCTTTTAAGATGAATAATTTTTAAATCTTTTTGAGCTTGCAAAAAATTCCAAACACCTTTTCTAGAATCTTGCTTAGCATGATAATAAAAAATCTTAAATCCAACAGCTGATATTTTAGACGGATATTTCCTAAAAACTTCCTTTTCTAAAAACTTCTCTGGATTTTTTTTCATCAAAGATATTAATTTCTGAGATTGTAGATATTCTCTATATTTTGGTCTATCCCATCCTATGGAGTCGGGTTCTCTAAATAATTCACCAAAGGTAATCACTTGACTATGTGAATCTAATAAACTTAGCAGAAGATTTGATCCAGATCTTCCTCTACTAACAACAACAAATTTACAATATTTTGAGTTTCCATCTAATAATCCAAAATCTCTTGCCAAAATCTTTGAATGAAAATAGAGCCTATCTTGTAATTTTTTGATCTTAATATTCATTAGTTGCTATTTTAAAGTAATTGTTAAGAAATAGTATAGCATTTCCCATACCCATGAGGTAAACTAAGGGAGAAACTATATTATGCGCACTGCGAAGCAGTTCCCTGTGGGATCGCTTAAAAAATGAAACCTTACTCAATAGACTTGAGAAATAAGATTATAGAAATTTGTAAAAAAGAGAAAATTTCTATAAGAAAACTAGCTCAAAACTTTGGCGTATGGAAAAGTCTTATTCAAAAATTAATTAAAAAATATCAAGAAACTGGAGACATTAGAACTCTACCCCAAGGAGGAAGACATCCCTGTCAACTTTAAACTCGCTTTACGTTTCCGATGAATTTACCCAAGCCGCCATTAACTCATAACCCAAACTCAAAACCACTGGACCAATGAATAAGCCCAAAATACCATGTACCAAAGTTCCTCCCAAAACCCCAATCAAGATAACAATGGTGGGAACAGGAAGTCCTTGAGACATTAAAATAGGTTTGAGAATATTATCAACTAATGTGGTAGGAACCATCCATAAAGTGAATAATAGAGCAGGTAGGGTTCCCATGGTTGACCAAGCATAAATTATGGCCGGAAAAACCACTAATCCTGGACCAATTTGAATAATAGTTAAAACCAGAGATAATAAAGATAATAAACCAGCAAAAGGAATTCCTGCCACCATCAAACCAAGGGCAATGAGAAGATTTTGTAAAACAGCGACTCCAATAATGCCCCGTGTAACCCCTCGTATGGTGGCAGTTGCCAATTGTAAAAACCCTTGACCTTGTTGGGGTGTTAACCTAACAAATACTTGTCTTAAGCGACGACTTAAACCTTCTGCATTAATAATTAATATGCCGGCAATGATAATCGAAAAAATAAATTTTAACAGGGTAAAGCCAATGTTAGCTGCTAAAAACAAGAGATTTTTCGTTAATTGTTCTATTAGCGGGCGAAACTGACTTAAAACATTAATTAAATTAACCGAGGCTGCCTCCCAAATTCTATTGACATACCCCCCAATAAATGGCAAATCTTCTATTCCTTCGGGGGGAGGAGGCACCACCAAATTACCAGATTGAATACTTTGGGCAAGGGTATCAACATTATTAACAAAGATGGTAGCCATGAAACTCATCGGGCCAATAATGACAGCAACTCCCACTAAGGTAATGATTGTCCCTGTCAACTTTCCCCTTCCCCCTAGACAGTTTTTGCACCACAAAAAGAGAGGAAATATAGCGATCGCCAGGATAATTCCCCACAGCATAATGCCGATGAAAGGACGAATAAGAACGAAACACCAAACCAATAATAAGCCGATCAGAAAAAGTCTGATAATTAGATCGGCAATTTCGCTGATTTTAAACTGATTGTTCATACAACAATTGACACTTGAGAGTTGGGAAGTAGCAACTATCAATTATTAACGCCATCAACCTGTATTACGCATTCCAGCAGCAATACCATTAATGGTTAATAATGCACCCCGTAATAACTCTTCTTTAGAATAGCGGAAATGAATGACCCCGGACTCTGCTTGACGAGTATATTGACGGAGACGTTTCAACAAAGAAACTTGTAAAAATCCTAGGGGGACAATGGTACCATTTCTTAGCTGAACAGAACGCTGTAAATTAGCATCGTTTTCTAATAGCTTGGGTTGTTCTGTAATCCTTAAAACGATGTCACGGGTGAGATGATATTCTTGAGAAATCTGTTGAAATACTCTTTCAAATCGTTCTATATCTTCAGATTGAGAGAGTTCTTTGACATAGTGATGGGCAATTTGTAAATCGACTTTTGAGAGGGTCATTTCCACTTTTGAAATCACCATTTTAAAAAACGGCCATTTCAAGTAAAAATATTTTAAAAGCTTCAAATTTTCTTCGGGTTCTTGTTTTAAAAACCCTTGTAATGCGGTCCCCACACCGTACCAAGCGGGTAAAAGAAAACGGCTTTGCGTCCAGCTAAACACCCAAGGAATAGCTCTTAAGGTACTTAAATCTTTTTTTCCACTTTTTCTTCGTGCTGGACGAGAACTAATCTGTAATTGACTAATTTCGGGGATGGGGGTAACGGACAAGAAGAAGTCTAGAAAGTCCGGTTGTTCATAAATCAAACTCCGATAAGCTTTTCTGGCACCACTAGCCAATTCTTCCATGATGTCGTTCCAAGGCACAATATCATCAAATCCACTGCCGAGTAAACTGGCTTGTATTACTGCCGTTGTAGCGGTTTCCAAGTTATATAACGCCAATTCGGGTAAGGAATATTTGGAAGCCAAAACTTCTCCTTGCTCCGTAATTTTAATGCGCCCGTTAATGGTGCCGGTGGGTTGGGCTAAAATAGCAGCATAAGCAGGTCCTCCTCCTCGTCCCACAGAACCCCCTCGACCATGAAAGAGCCTCAAATCTAGATTGTAGGGGTTGGCAACTTTCTGGAGAGATTTTTGTGCTTTATGAATTTCCCAGTTACTACTGAGAAAGCCGGAGTCTTTATTACTATCGGAGTAGCCCACCATAATCTCTTGTAGGTTGGCCGGTTGCAACTCTGGGGGAGGCAGTTGGTCTTTTTTGGACTCGTCTAAGTAGTCATAACCTCCGGCCAAAGCGGCACGGTATAAGGGTAACTTAAATAAGGCCTCCATGATCTCTGGGGCCCGCTTTAAGTCATCGACAGTTTCAAACAGAGGAACAATACGAATGGTGGTGGTACTGGTTCCAGGATCGTAGAGTCCCGCTTCTTTGGCTAATAACAAGACTTCTAGCACATCGCTGACATCGTTAGTCATGCTGATGATGTATGTCTGACATATATCGATGCCAAACTCTTGTTGTAGATAGCGCAACATCCGCATGGTTTCTACGGTTTCGATAGTTTTTGCTTCAAAAGGCATTTCTCTGGGAATCAGAGGACGACGGGTTTGTAACTCACCCACCAACCAGTTGACTTTTTCCTCTTCGGATAGTTCTCCGTAAGGACGGGGTAGGATGTTTAAATAAGTGGCTATGGCTTCGATAGTTTCGGAATGACGGGAAGACTCTTGACGAAAATCTAATTGAGTCAGGGTAAAGCCAAACATTTCCGCTTGAAAAATCAAATTGTCTAGAGCCTGACATTTTAGACCGGTTTCTTCTAAGTTCCGTTTAATTAGTTGTAATTCTTCTTCAAAGTCGTGCCCTGAGTCGTAGACGTTTTGGGGGGGTTCTTCAAGCAATAATTGTCGTTCTTCAGGGTTTGCAAGATGGTTATTGCGATCGCGCGTATTTTCCAGGCGTTTTTGAACGTACGCAAGTTTGAGACGATAGGGTTCTTGACGATAACGGATAGCCAGTTCATCGTAAATTTCTGGCATGGCCACACGATCCCGTTCGAGGGAGTCTAGCAAGTCTTGGGAGACGTTACTCCAGTGCAACGATGAACTAAGGATCTCAGTTAAGTCTTCGATGGAGGCTAAATATTTTTCTAGGATCAAGTTGCGTTGATAACAAGCGGTGCGCCAGGTAATATCAGGCGTTACGAAGGGGTTGCCGTCTCGATCGCCTCCTACCCATGAGCCAAAGCGACAAAAGGTATTGCGAGGTGGTTTAATGCGAGGAAAATTAGCGTTTAAGGCTTGTTGCAGTCTTTGAGACAGTTGGGGTAAAGCATTACATAAGACCTCATCGAAGTAGTGTAGGGTATAATCCACTTCATCGAGGACACTGGGTTTAAATTGATGCAGTTCATCGGTGCGCCACCAGAGACGAACTTCTTCATTGAGTTGTTCAATGATGGATTCTGCTTCCCAGGAACTACTTAATCCCATCCCCCTAAAGGCTTCTTCTGCTTGGTCTAAACGTCGCAGGAGGGTAGCTATCCGTCTTTGTTTGAGGCGAATGGTATGACGGACTATCTCTGTGGGGTGGGCGGTGAAAACGAGGCGAATATCCAGTTGTTCTAGGAGTCTTTGGATCTGTTGGGGGGGGACATTTAACCGTTTGAGTTGAGGAAATAACCAGTGAAAGGTTCCCCCTTTTTCTTGGTTATCGTTGCCCCCAACTAAGGCTTTTTCTAATAAATCCGCTCCCATTGAGCCATTGGTGGCCGTTTTTCTGTCCCTGTTACTTTTTTCCGCTTCTTGATAGGTTGCCCTACGATTAAGTTGCTGATCTCTTTGTTCGTAATGTTGTTCTACAATATTGATCAATTGAAAATAAAGGGCGAATGCTCTGGCTGCACGAATAGCTTCATTAAGTTCTAAGCCTTCGATGAGTTCATTGATAGAGGTTTTGGGTTTATCGGTTACTTGTCCTTCGGGTGAGCAAATTTCTCGTAAGTTTTTGAGCAGATCCACTAACTCTTGACCACATTCAGCCTTTAATACTGATTCCCATAAACTTTCGACTAATTTTAGACGATGACGTAAAAATAGATCAGATGTTGAGAAAATGTTGGCATCTTCCATAGACGACTGTAATGATTCAAGAAGCGGACTCATAGCAACCTCAAGGGACTTTTTGCGATTCAAGGACAAGTTAGATAACTGACTCAACCTGGGCTATCATCATGCAAGACAATTATTGTTAATATCTGTGACATCAATGGGAAGGCTCAACGTCTATGAGGTCCTCCCTCTGTCAGACTCTTGCTATTGACTAGCAACCTCCATTATTTTATCGGTTCTTTTTTGTTTTCGGGTCAATTCTCCCGCCCTTGCCCCTAAATTTTAATGATAGTTTAAGAGTTGTCTTGATTTTGGCTATGGGGAAAGTTAAGCAAGGGTAGGCGATCCCCTCTAAATACCTCTTCACTGTCAACTCCCCAACTTAATAAGTCTTGTTCAATCGCTTTTAGCATACATAAACCCCCTAATAAGGGAAGGGTTGCTAAACTGAGTCCTAGAGTTGTTAAATGGGAACACTTATTTTCCTGATACATTGTCTGAACACCGATTTTGAGATTTACTCTTAAAATGTTAACAGGGGTTGACTGGCTACAGCAGTTTTGAATTGAGTGTATCAACATTTTGGTCGGGGCACAGTGGACATAATGTGCATTTTCTCTGTTAGCCCATACAAATGAAAACTGTCATTATAAGCTACTTATGAACAATAAAGAAAAACCAACATCACTGGAAGATATCCCTGCAGCTTTGCGGGATATTTCTACTTCCCCCAAGACTTCTTCTCCCAACCTTCAATTAATTATCCTAGGAGTGGGGGGCTCGATCGTCATGATTTTAGTCGGCATTGGGGTTATGCGTCTCTTCTCGCCTTCAGAACCCGTTATTTCTGATCTTTCCCCCACTCCTAATCTGTCTCCTTCCCCTATTCCGACTCCTGCTCCTGAAGAGATTGAGAACATTTTAGGTCATTTACGTTATGAAGAAGCTTCCCCCGATCAGTTAAAATCTATTACTAATGATGGGAGAATTAAACTGAGGACAAAAGCAGCCGATAGTTTTTTGAAAATGCAGCGAGATGCTAGAGCTAATGGTATTATTTTAACCCCTATTTCTGGGTTTAGAACCGTTGACCAACAAAACTATTTATTCTTTGAAATTCAACGGCAACGCAATCAAAATCCTAGCAAAAGGGCCGAAGTTAGTGCGCCTCCCAAGTATAGCGAACACCATACTGGCTATGCCATTGATATTGGAGATGGTAAGGTTCCAGGGACTAATTTAAGTGAAAACTTTGAAAAAACTCCTGCTTTTCGTTGGCTAGAAAATAATGCTGCTAAGTACAGTTTTGAGCTATCCTTTCCCGCCAATAATCCTCAAAATATTAGTTACGAACCTTGGCACTGGCGATATGTAGGTGATCCTCATAGTTTAGAAACTTTTTATAAGGCTCAACAATTACAAAAAGAGTCGTCTGTTGATGTTAATAAAGTCGATTAATTTATTATGAAAAATATCAATCAATTACCTCATGAAAATGATTTGCCTCAACAGGAATGGTGGGTGGTTCGTTGGTTAGAACTACTGGATTCCTATCGATTTAAAAAGCGATTGGAAAGAGCGAGAAATTATGCAAGAGAAGGCCACGTTTTGAGTATTGAATTTTCGGAGTCTAAAGTATTAGCTAAAGTTCAAGGAACAGAAAAAGAGCCTTATCAAGTATCTCTTTCTCTCGACTCTTTTACAGATGAAGATTGGGATTTTATTCTTAAAAGTTTGTCAGAAAAAGCAATTTTTTCGGCCCAATTATTAGCAGGAAAAATGCCTGATAATATAGAAAAGGTTTTCACGGATAATGGTTTAAGTATCTTCCCTTTTACTTTAACAGATGTTCATTCTCATTGCACTTGTCCCGATAAAGCAAATCCTTGTAAACATATTGGAGCCATTTATTATCAATTAGCAGAAAAATTTAGTCAAGATCCTTTTATTATTTTTCAACTAAGAGGAAGAACCAAATCTCAGATTTTAGAAGGGTTGAGAAAATTACGCAGTCAAAAAATTGATGATGAGAATAATCGTCCACAAGAAACATCTAAAACACCCCATCAAACCCAAGTAAAAGACAAACAAGAGCATCAAAAACATCAGACTTTAGATGTTAAAAAATTCTGGCAGTATCAACAGTCTTTAGATCCTTCTCTTGTGGTAATTGTTCCCCCAGCCGATAACAAAAATGTTTTAGATGTTTTAGGAAGAATACCTTTAGCTTCTGAAGATGCTAAATTAGTTAATGATAATCTAAAACAAATTTACCAAGCTGTTTCTCAACAGGCCATGATCAAGGCTTTAAATACTACTGAAAACTGATGATCAATTAGAATTTAGAATTACATCCACCTCAAGTTAGAGGCTTGAAACCTTTTTTTAAGTCATATTGCTCTAATATGTCTATTGTCTATTTTATTTGTCCTGGCTTTCATGATCCGTATTTAACAGACTCTTTTGTTAAAAAGATTAGCAATCATTCAATAAATTTAGATAACTTTTTAATCTTTCCTACTGATAAATATCCTCCCTATTCTGGCTTCCATTCCCTACAGTATTTACAAAAAAAATGCCAACAAAAGGCACAAAAATTAATCATAATTGCTTTTAGTGCTGGGGTAGTTGCTGCAGTAACAACGGCCCTGCAATGGCAACGACAAGGGGGTAACATTCAAGGATTAATAGCCTTCGATGGTTGGGGTGTGCCTCTATGGGGTAATTTCCCTATTTATCGTATCAGTCACGACTCATTTACTCACCATAGTTCTGCTATTCTGGGGGCCGGAAAACTCAATTTCTATGCCGATCCGGCCGTTGATCATTTGCACTTATGGCGATCGCCGGATCTGGTTCAGGGTTGGATGGTAGAAAAGACAAGCCCCAGTCAAACTTTGCTCTCTCAGACTACTTTAATAGACTTTTTGCGCATAGTTATGGCATCAAAGTCATAGGCAAGATAGGTTCTAAAATCTCGTCCGCAACAACTACGACTCTTAAGAAAGACTTTATGGTAATAAATCATTTCTAATTGCTAGATTGTCCCTAATCAAACCAACATAAAATATGATAACCATGAACAATAAGTTGTTGGGGGTTGCATTTTCAGCAACCACCCTAGTTTCGATTGGCTTCAATTTACCTGCGTTTGCGCAGTCTGCCATCGATGAAATCCCATTAGATGAAACTAGACAAAGTGTTGCCAGTTTATGGGTGAGTGAAATTCTCAATGCAGTTAGCACTCCGGGGGCCGGCTCTTTTCTAGGTCCAACCGGAGCGTCTCGTGCTTACGGTATGCTAGGAACTGCTATGTATGACGCTTGGGCAATCTATGAAGACACACCAGTAAGCGCTCTTTATTTTGATGGTTTAATTGATAGTGATTTACAACGTCCCCAAATAGAAAATACCTTATCCAATAAACAAGAAGCCATTAGCCATGCAGCCTTCGGCATCTTAAATAGTATTTTTGCTGATACAACCCTACAAGATGGTTTTCGGCAGCAAATGATAGAGTTAGGATTCGATCCAGATAATACGTCTACGACGGGTACAAGTGCCGCCGAAATTGGTAATTTTGTCGCTCAAGAATGGCTTGATTTCCGTCTTCAAGATGGCTCAAATCAGTTAAACAACTACGCTGATACCACTGGTTATGTTCCCACCAATACTGTAAGCAACAAAGTCAATATTGAGGCTTGGACGCCTGAAAGTGTACCCATTGGCTCTGAAGGAACCCCTGAATTTATTAGGACTCAGACTGCTCTGACTCCTCAATGGGCAGATGTAAGTCCTTTTGCCCTCACTTCAGGATCTCAATTTCTTCCCCCTCCACCAGAACCTTTTCTACTTGATCCCGAAGCAACTGTAGACTTAGTAGCACAAACAATTACTCGTTCTGATAATACTACTGTTCCTATTAGTCAAGACTTAATTGGGACAGATATTAATCCTGGATTTATTGATCAAGCTCAACGAGTCGTTGACTTGAGTGCCAGTTTAAGTGATCCCACTACACAACCAGAGGGAGATACACGTAAATTAGTTGCAGAATTCTGGGAAGATGGAGGCGGAACACCATTTCCCCCCGGAACATGGATGCTATTTGCGCAAAAAGTGGCAGAAAAAGAAGACCCTGACTTAGATTTTGATGTTCCTCTGTTTTTAAATTTAGGGAATGCAGTCTTTGATGCAGGGATTGCGACTTGGGACGCTAAATATACTTATGATTATGTTCGTCCAGTACGAGGAATTAGAGACTTAGGAGAACTAGGTTTATTAGGAGAAGATCCAGACGGAGATGGGGTTTATACTATCCTGGCTTGGGGAGGTCCAGAGCTAGGTACCATAGAAATCCCTGTCACAGAATTTCTCACCTATCAAACCCCTGGAGGCGATCCTTCTCCACCATTTCCTGAGTATACTTCAGGTCATAGTGCTTTCAGTGCGGCTTCGGCTGAAGTTCTTCGCAGTTACACCGGCAGCAACAATTTTATTTTAGGAGATGGTACACAAGGATTAAGTGTTACTTTTCAACCAGGGGAATCTCGTTTTGAACCAGGTTTCACACCCATGACTGAGATTACACTTGGATGGCAAACTTTTACCGAAGCGGCTGATGAAGCAGGAATCTCTCGACTATACGGCGGTATTCATTTTGATGATGGGGATCTCAATGGACGCGCTTTAGGACGACAAGTAGGAGAAACTGTTTTTAATCGGACAGAGCTTCTCTTAAATGGTGGACAACAAGTTCCTGAGCCAACATCCGTCCTTTCTCTTCTGATTTTTGGCGGCTTAATGGGTTTACGTCGCAAAAAAAGTTAGCGATATAGGGAAAAGAGCGGAAAATATCAAATTTTTAGACCCAAAATAATCTTGGCTCATTTTCCTTTGGTCTGATATCTTGAATCTTCTGAAATCTTGCACCCATCAATTTTAGAAAGGTGCAAGATTTGAGTCGTGAAAAAGTCAACGCTTTTCAGGAACGACAATATTATTATCTCTGATAAATTTTTGAATTGATTGACTTAAACTATCGGAAGATTTTTCAGTAATTAAATGAGTTTTAAACCTTTGACCTTGACTTAAATATTGGCCATAATTTGAGCTTAAAAAAGCCTTATATTCTCGGTTATTTCTAATATAAACTTCAAAAAAAGCTAACATCATAGAATTAGTATAGCCATCTAATAACTTAGGACTAGGTAAGGTCAGATCAATAGCCGTTTCTATCATATCACTTAGTCCTGCATCCAGTTGAGAAAAATCTACATGAGCTTGTCCCTCTTGTAATTGAAGATATTTATGAGGAACTTTTAAACGAGGATAAGAGGTAACTTGTTCAAAAATAAAAGGGGTTGCCGGATCATAACTTCCCGCACCAATAAAAACAGGAATATCAATCTTTGCTAGAGATTTACTACTAAAAATTCCTGAGTTGACTGGATTAATCACAAAAACAGCTTTAACCCTCTCATCTCTGAAATTATATGGTTTTCTTTCTAATTTTAAAGCACGACATTGCAGTAATAATGACGTATTCAAATCACCTATATCTAGTTCACAATCTTGTTCCAAGGATTCAAAATCAGGAGTTGCGCCAGCAATAGCAAACATGGTATAACCCCCAAAAGAATGTCCAAAAACTCCCACATTTTTTAAGTCAAGTTTTCCAGAAAATAACCGCTCATTTCGTCTTTCTAATTCATCAATGGTATAGGTAATATCAAGGGGACGATTAATAAATTCATCCCGTACAAAAATTTGTCGAGATAACCCATTTAAAAAGTCTTCTGCTTGTTTTATATCACTACCCGGATGTTGAGGTACAGCAACAACATAACCATAAGATGCTAAATGTTCCGCCCGTTTTCTAAAATCTTCAGGACGAGATGCTAACCCATGAGAAATAACGATAACAGGAATCGGTTTATCAGGTAAAGTTTGGGGTTTATAAACTTCAACATAAAAGTCACGATTTCGTTTTTTATCAGTCAGATTCAAAACTTGTTTTTTTACTTTAAAATAACCGGGTTGACGAGGATCGGTTAATTGGGAAAAATCTAGATTTTGCTCTTGTTGCGCCTCTCTATTAGCCAAGGTTTCCACTTCATCGATAAAAAGTTCAGTTCCTTTAACAATAATTTCTACTTGTTGAGCTAAAGTTAGGGCTTTTTTGAGATCAATTTCTACATCGGTTGCTAGTTGATTGAGAAAATTAATTAAGGTTAATCCCTCTGCATCAAAGGAGGCTTGAACTAATGCCCCTCGAATAATATATTTTCCATTTCTTCCCCCTCTAATATTAAAAACTTTGCCAATATAATTTAATATTCTTTCTCCTTCTTCTGTATTTAAAATACGGGATAATTGTATCGCATCGACATCAACAGGGGTAGATAACGCCTCACGAAACGCCTGTATTTCTTCTTCATTAGCTCTGGCAAGATTAAAATACTGACTTAACTGTTTACTTAAATTTCCTTCTTTTGCATAAGTTTCTAAGGAACTCACAGGAACGGAGATCATCAAAGAATCAAATACAAAATGGATTTTTTCAGCAGCATAACTGGGTAAGGTTAAAGTTAGGGATGTGATAGTCCCAAAAATAACGGAAGAGACGGAACTAAACCAACCATTAACAGAAAAAAAGTTCATAAATATTCTTGTACAAAGTAATAAGGTGGAGGAAATTCTAAATTCTAAATTCTAAATTCGTAATGATTTATTTTAATCAGCAGAATCAGTTAAAACTTTCAATCTAACGGTTTTTTCTCCGGCTTCATCCAGTTGTACTTCAATGACTTCTCCACTCAAAGATTCTAGAGAAGTTAACATCGATCGCAAATGAGGATTACTCGCCCCAGTATCTACATATAACCTATCCGATAAACTTCCTAAACGTTTCCAAGTTGTATAGAGTTTACCAACTATTTGTTCTAAGCTTGATGCTTGTTTAACGAGATCTGCTGCTGTATTCAAACATTCTAACCTCACCGCTTCATCTAACGCCATTTCTAAATCTAAGGGAGATTTTTTTAAGGTTTGAACTTGTGCTGCGGCATCGAGATATTTAGCCAAGTTTTTAGCATCGGTAGTTAATAACTTCACTGTATCAACATCCGGACTGTGAGCAATCTCTTTTTGAATGGTTTCTAGGTGTAAATCCGGTAATTTTTCCATTTCCCTCACCAAAGGGGCTAAATGACGGGGGGGTAATGTTCCTTCTTCTGCCTTTTCTTTGACCTCTGGGGGCAGTAAATCAGAACTCATGGCTGTCCATTCATCCGATAGCTGTTTCACCTCTCTACGAGTGATTCTATCCCCGTTTTGTGCCGCCTCACTGACCAATTTTTGTACTTCGGGCTCGGATTTTGCTGTTTCGACAAAAGCCCGTTTACTAAAATTATTAATAGCATCCGGGTCTAATATTCCCTCGGCTAATAAGGTATCTGCACTATTAGCCAACTGAATCAAAGCATAAGCCTGACTTTTGGTAATTTCTCTTTGTTTTAACCAGTTGAGAAACCCTGTACCTCTTCCTTCTCCCCCCTTCTTTTCCCGATCTCGGATCGCCCGTAAAATTCGACCTCGCCAGATATCAGTTTGCAGATCAAAGCGATCGCAAACTTTCCAAACGTTATCTAACTGTTGTTGAAAATCAAACTCTTCAATTTCCTCATCTTCAGGATCAGGTAGTTCAAAGTTGAAGTCAACAGGGGTTTCTAAGGCGTTACGTATGTCATCGGAAGATGGAGAAACAGCAACCATATCAGTTATTGACAAGCAGTCTAAGGACAGAATAGGATACTGATCATATCAGGGTTTTCTCAAAATCTTCAATACTACAAAATCTGGTAAATCAGGCGATCGCTAGACGAAAACCACTAGGAAGAGGTTGTCACCGATTGCGGCTTGGCAAAAATCATCCGTCCGGCGGAGGTTTGCAGGGCAGAGGTTACCACAACACTTAATGCCTCACCAATATACTCTTTTCCCTCTTCTACGACTACCATAGTGCCATCTTCTAGATAACCCACCCCTTGAGTGGGTTCTTTCCCTAGTTTAAGAATTTTGAGGTCTATGGTATCTCCTGGCAAATAAATGGGACGAATAGCCTGAGCAATGTCATTAACGTTCAAAATCGTCACCTTTTGTAAGTTAGCTACCTTACTCAGATTGTAGTCATTGGTTAACAAGGTTCCATTAATTTCTTGTGCCAAATGAACTAACTTCGCATCAACGGTGGGAATATCATCATAATCGGCCGAATGGATCACAATTCGTTTAGGAAATGACTCTTGCATTCTGTTTAAGATGTCTAATCCTCGTCTGCCCCTGACTCGTTTTTGATCGTTACTGCCATCGGCTAATTGTTGTAATTCTTGTAGAATAAACTGAGGGATTAAAATTTGTCCTTCAACAAACCCTGTATGTAAGAGTTGCTCTATACGCCCATCAATAATACAGCTAGTATCTACAACTTTAGTAGTTGCTGCTTGTAAAGTTCCTTCAGCAACTAATAGGGTTTCAATACTATTGGGGTTAACTAATCTTAAGAAAGTTCTTCCATGAGTATCGGCTAAACTAACTCCCATAAAAGAAAAGACGACACTACCCAAAATGGCTGTCATGGGTTTGATGAAAGCAAACTCTTTGGGAATGGGGAGCACAAAAATAGGGGCTAACATCAGATTAGCAATCAGTAAACCAATCACTAAACCCACTGCCCGTGTCAAAATGACTTCAATGGGTGTGCTACTAATGCGCGTCTCTAAACGACGATAGGTAGTTTGTGCGACTAATCCAATGGCTAAACCTAAAACAGAGGTAAAACCGGCCCCTAACCAGCGTAAAGCTTCTATATTTGAGATTTGTTGTTTAACATCTAAGGGCAGTAAGTCAACGCTATCAAAACCGACTCCGGCGGCTGCTAGGATAAATATGAGAATGATAATGGCATCAATCATAATTGCGATCTTAATCCATAATTTGGCGAGTCGAGAAAAAAATTATTACATTCTTCGACTTATTCCCTCTATTATATCCCCCCCCCTTTGATCGACTATTGTCGATTGCTGAGCATTTTAGTCTCTGCCGACAGCTAGTTTTTCTCTCATTTTTTCTTAATTATTGCTCAAAAAAAAGGGTTTTAAGCGTCCCCATTCAAACAAATAAAAAGAAAAATATCCCTGGTTTCAAGCTTCTCAATTCAGGGATTGATAATTCTAAATTTACGCACTCTAAATTCTGATTGATTATTTATGAAACGGCCTCTTCCTGAATCAGTTTATGTTCACATTCCTTTTTGTCGTCGTCGTTGTTACTATTGTGATTTTCCGATCTCAGTTTTGGGCGATAAACTTGATACAAATAAGTCTGGTTCAGTGAATCAGTATGTTGACTTTTTATGTCAAGAAATTAAACTAACACCCTCCTATGGAGTCCCGTTAAAAACTGTTTTTTTTGGAGGAGGAACCCCTTCTTTATTACCTATAAAATCTTTAGAAAAAGTTTTAAAGAGCTTAGAGCAAAAGTTTGATTTCTCTAATAATGTTGAAATTTCTCTAGAAGTTGATCCTGGAACTTTCACCTTAGAAAAATTATCTGATTACCAAAAAATAGGAGTCAATCGTCTCAGTTTAGGTGTTCAGTCTTTTGATGATATTTTACTCGAAAAATGTGGTCGTTTTCATCGAATTAAAGAGATTGAAAAAGCGATTAATTACCTTGAAAAAGTTGAATTTGATAATTTTAGCCTAGACTTGATTTCGGGATTGCCCTATCAAAGTTTAGAACAGTGGACATATTCCTTAGAAAAAGCAGTTGAAATCAATCCTAAACACATTTCTTGTTATGATCTTGTTCTTGAACCTGTAACCGCTTTTGGAAAACAATATAAACCTGGTCAATTTCCTTTGCCTAGTGATAATCAGACGGCAAAAATGTATAAAATGGCTCAAGAAATTTTAACTAAAGCTGGTTATGAGCATTATGAAATTTCTAACTATGCAAAACCTAACTATCAATGTCTTCATAACCTTGTTTACTGGGAAAATAAGCCTTATTATGGCTTAGGAATGGGAGCAGCAAGTTACACTAATAATCAAAGGTTTACTCGACCAAAAACCAGAAAAGATTACTACGCTTGGATTCAAAATATAGAAAGAGCAGGATATTATATTGATAGCCCTCAACTCACTAAAATTGATATCTTACTAGAGACTTTAATGTTAGGAATGCGTTTAAAAAAGGGCATCAAATTATCAGAATTATATCGACAATTTAGCACAGAAAATATAGAGACAATTTATCAAGTATTGCTGCCTTACTTTTCAAAAAAATTAGTTGTATTTAAAGATCAATATTATCAACCCATAACAGAGCAACCTAAACTGGAGAATATAGACACAATTAACTTAAGTGATCCCGATGGTTTTTTAGTATCGAATATGATTCTATCGAGTTTATTTAAAGTCCTAGACACTATATAATTAGTCTGTTTAGATCATCAGTTCTTACCTCAAAAGATAATTATTTGTCAAATTTGACTCATATTTTGATATGATTGCTAAAGGGATCATAGTAATCCTAAATTTCAATAAAAATACAGGAGGGAAATGACCTTGTTAGACGAGAAAGCAAAAAAAACAATGCTGAGAAAAATTCCTCATGGAATTTATATTTGTGGAGTCAAAGACGGAGAAAATCTCAACGGTTTTACTGCTAGTTGGATCATGCAAGGTTCCTTTGAACCTCCATTAGTTATTAACTGTGTTAAAAAAGATTCTGGTTCTCACGAAATGCTAAAAAAAAGTAATGTTTTCTCCCTTAGCTTTCTTGAAGAAGGACAAAAAGAACTTGCTGCTAAATTTTTTAAACCTCAAAGTCGTGTAGGTAATAAGTTTGAAGATGTAGAATTTTATGAAGGGGAAGAAACAGGTTGCCCTATAATTAAAGACTCTTTAGGTTATGTCGAATGTCAAGTAGTTGGCTCAGTTGAAAAAGGAGATCATACCGTTTATGTTGGTGAAGTCATTGGTGCAGGAATACACCGAGAAGGAAATGCTTTAACCCTAGAAAGTACCGGATGGCAGTATGGGGGTTGAAACAAAGAAGATTTTTATTCTCTTTATCAATTGGATTTTGTAAATTACTGTAAATAATCATCACCATGCCATTAATTCAAGTAAAAACATCAGTATCTCAACCAGAATCAACCGTAATTGAATCTTTACTGACAACTTTATCAGCTAAATTAGCACAACACCTAAGCAAACCAGAATCCTATGTAATGACTGCATTCGAGTCAGACATTAACATGACATTTGGCGGAACATTTGATCCTGTTTGTTATTTAGAAATCAAAAGTATTGGCAATATGAACGCTTCACAAACTAAAGCAATGAGCAATGATTTTTGTCAAATCATTGAAGAAAAGTTAGACGTTCCTAAAAATAGAATCTATATAGAATTTGCCGATGCCAAAGGGATGATGTGGGGATGGGATGGAAGGACATTCTAACCCCATAAATAAGGCGATCGCCTCAAATAATAAATCAAGCGATCGCCTCATTAAAAAAATTTAAACAGATAATAATTCTTGTTCCTCTTCTGAAGAATTATCCTTCAACAAACCAATCAATAAAGAAGCTGGTGGTTCCTTATGAGGCCAAGCAAAAGCATGGCGAAAAGCAGCATCCTGACAAGCTTGTAACTGCTCAAAATCAATCACATCTTGAGTTAAGAGATTTTCAAATTCAAAGGGTAAGCGGACATTATGAAGTCCAGCATTATCCGTACAAATAGCTATATCAACCCCCGCTTCAAAACAGCGATCAAAAACTGTTTTTAACTCGTATAAATCCTCCAACGTGCCTGTTTTCAGATATGTTGTGGGGCAGACTTCTAAACATTGATTAGCTTCAGCCAGTTGAGGTAATAACTCAGGATACTTCAAAGGAATTTGAATACCATGCCCAATACGCATTAAATAAGGCAACAATTCAGGATAACAACCGTCAGGGGTTTCATAAACATGGCCCGTGGTTTTTAAACCCAAAGATCGAGCATATTTATACAGATCAATAAACTCATCTAACCGTTCCCCGTAATGGGAGTCACCTCCAGCGACATCAACAGCGCAAACATAATCTTTCATCTGGGCTGCTAACTCAACAATCGCTTTATTTACCTCATAAGGTAGACGAGAGTGCATACAGAGAATTTGACTAATAATGATCGGATACTCTTTAACTTGACTGGCCTTGCCCACTATCTCTACAATATCAGTCATAGCCTCAATTCTTTGAGACTGGTTAAGATGATCGGGGGTGCGAAGATAAGGCGTATAACGTAACTCTAAATAAGCCAAATTTTCAAAAATATAAGCCCCACGAATGAGACGATAAATGAAGTAAGGGAGGGTTTGTTCCGTTTGGACACTTTCTACCAATGTATGGAGTTCCAAATACTCATCTAGGGTATTACGCTTGCGAGTATAAAACTCTTCAAAATTGGGGTATTGGGGAAACCGTTGTGCCATATCTGGGTTATGACGCTTAAAATATCGCCAGAGAATACGAGGAACCACAGAACCTCCTAAATGACGATGCAAGTCCGCATAGAGTGCCACAAAAACCTCCTGATACTGTATCTTAAGCTTTATTTTATAGCGATTGCGAAGAGAATGTTACAAATTAAGGGGAAATAGCAGACAAACTCTGACTGCCTTGATACACTAACAGGTGGAAAAAACCTTTAAATTTTGACCATAATTTAACAATAGTCTAAAAGATTAATGATTTCTGTTTATATTCTGACCTATAACGAACAAGTCGACATTGCCGAATGTATTGAATCGGTCATTTCCTTATCCGATGATGTCATTGTGGTTGACTCCTATAGTAGCGATCGCACCGTTGAGATTGCCTCGCGTTATCCAGTTAAAGTGGTTCAACATGAGTTTGAAAGTCATGGGAAACAAAGGACTTGGATGCTCAAACATATACCCACCAAGAATAATTGGGTCTATATTTTAGAAGCAGACGAACGTATGACCCCTGAGTTATTTGCTGAATGCGTTGCAGCGAGTCAAAGTCATCAGGCGATCGGTTATTATGTAGCAGAAAGAGTCATCTTTATGGGTGAATGGATTCGTCGCAGTACCCAGTACCCTCGTTATCAAATGCGTTTGTTTGAAAAAGGTAAAGTGTGGTTTGGAGACTACGGCCACACGGAACGAGAAGTTTATACCGGTCCTGTGGATTTTCTCAAAGAAACCTATCCCCATTATACCTGTGGCAAAGGGTTAAGTCGTTGGATAGAAAAACATAATCGTTATTCAACCGATGAAGCCAAAGAAACCCTTTATCAATTAGAACAAGGGGGTGTAAGTTGGCAAAAATTGCTATTCGGTGCCACTGAAGTTGAACGCCGACGGGCCTTAAAAGATTTATCCTTAAGAATGCCATTGCGTCCCATTGTTCGCTGGTTTTATATGTATTTTATTCTCAGAGGATTTTTAGACGGCAAAGCCGGGTTTGCTTGGTGTACTCTACAAGCGTTTTATGAGTATTTAATCCTCTTGAAAGTAGACGAATTAAGAGAAACGAATTTAGAGTCTCCCTATCCTAATTCTCTCAAGTATCCCAACACAGAAGAACCATCTAATCAGAATTTAGAATTTAGAATTTAGAATTGCCAACCCCTCAAGTTAGAGGCTTGAAACAAGGAAAATTTTTCTTGTCTTGGTCGATTAGATATGGCCATATCTCCTCGCCATATCTAAGCCACCACTTTTCATCCCCTTGAAAGAGGAGGCTTGGAACCCTTTTTTTGGGAATTGGCAATCATAAATTTAATGATGGGTAATTAAGGTATCTCATATAATTTAAGGGATATACATTTATTTAGTACCTACTAATGGTTGTCACTAATCAAACAACAATGCCCATCAATCCTATCTTTAACCCAGAAGGAGATGATGCAATTGAAAACCGTTCAATATGGTTTGGAAACACAACAAATCGTGCGACTCGTTTAGGCGCAAGTCGAGCTTAAACCCTGATGGGCAAAGCAGTCCCGACGATAGTATCAAAAGGCAAACGACGTAAACCTAGCAAGGTAAATGTAATCCTCTGTAGCCCAGAGTATTGCCATAGATCACTTCTTGTGATTAGTGTACCTTGACAACTCAATATCCTTATGGGTGAAAGTCCCCTCCTCTATGTGTTGGAGTGAAAGCATAACCCTTAGTGACTCGGTGTTTGGTAAGCCGTACGCTAAAGCAGGGTTAAACACCCCTCTGACTGGTAGCCGAATCCAGTAATGGGTAAGCAATCTAACTAAGACTACGAATAGGAATCCTTGTCCGAACCATCGTTAGTGTTAACCTGCTCAACGGCTTAATGGCAGGAAAAAAATGTCAACACCTAATGTGCCAACATCTGGTTTGGATGAATTGGAAACACACACACAGGTCGGTGGAAAGAGGAAGTCTAAGGTTAGAGATTATGGATATTGGGAACGAGATAACCCCGTTTAGGCTCTTAAAGATGGGTCGAATCTTTAAGTAGTAACCAGCGCAAGCCTATTCGGGGAGGGATTGTGTAAGAAGCTAATGCTTTTATGTAATGTAAGAGATATGCTGACGTACACACTTTGATAAACAACGTAAACAATCGAGTAGTAATCAATGTCATGAACTCTCAGAAGTATGAATGGAATAACTGGCAAGAGATAGACTGGGAAACAGTTAAAATTGCAGTATTCAAATTACGAAAGAGGATTTACAGAGCCAGTCAACGTGGCGATACCAAGTCAGTTAACAGACTACAGCGCTTACTCAGAAAATCCTATTATGGCCGACTCTGGGCGATGAGGGAGCCAACACAGGAATCCCCGCTTAATCAAGACAGAGCCAAACAATGTCTAGTTAAACTAGCATTAGAACCCCAGTGGCAACCCAAATTTGAGAACAATCGCCACAGTTTCCCTTCTACAATGTCATGTCACGACGCTATAGAGGCTATATATCATTCAATTTGTAAACAGCCCCAATATGTACTAGACACAGACATCTCAAAATGTTTCGACAAAATCAACTACGATCAATTACTCAGCACAATAGAAATATATCCAGCACTAAAAAGGCAGATAAAAGCCTGGTTAAAAAGTGGCGTTATCGATAAATCTAGATTTCCCAATCAGGAGGCTGTAATTTCATCCTTACTGGCTAACATAGCTCTCAATGGGATTGAATTAGAACTCAAAAGATACGCACAAACCCTGGATATGAAAGGCAAAAATGGCATCCAAATCCTCAAAAAAGATCAAAAGTCCAGTCTAAGCCTAATAAGATACGCTGATAACTTTCTTGTATTACACAAAGACATCAACGTAATTCTCAAATGCCAAGAAATTATCGAAAATTGGTTCTCAGACAGGAAACTGGCACTAAAACCCAGCCAAACCTCCATCACCCATACGCTTTATGAACACAATGGAAAAACAGGCTTCGACTTTCTAGGGTTTTCCATAAGGCAATACCCAACTGGGAAACATAACAGAGGGAAAAGCCCCAGAGGAAATATACTCGGCTTCAAGACTGTTATCGCTCCCTCAAAAGAAAAAGTTAAAGCCCACATCAAAAAGCTAGGGGACATGATCGACAAATACCGATGTCAACCGCAATCACTGTTGATGATCGAATTAAATCCCATCATCAAAGAGTGGTCCAATTACTACAAAACGGTATCCAGCAAAGATATCTTCACCTACTGTGATTACATACTCTATCAACAACTAAAAAGATGGGCCATCAGAAGACATCCTAACAAGAGCAAATATTGGGTCAAAAACAAATATTGGCATACCAACGGTACAAAAAACTATCTGTTTGGAGTCAAAAAAAATGGGGAGATAATAGGAACACTCTTGCAACACCAAGCAACCGAGAGGGTAAGACGCACCAAAGTTAAATCCGGTATAAGCATCGACTATGCCAGCGAGATTGACGGCTCAAAATGGTAATTTCCAGTTTTACGAAAAACAAGTTTACTGACTTGTATCCATTACAAGGAGTTTATCAAAGAGGAGCGGTATGAGGTGAAAGTCTCACGTACCGTTTTGAAGACGAGTGGGAATGGGAACGTTCCTGCTTAGTTTAACTAATGCAATTGAATGACGTTCGTTACACCTGGGCGGTTGGTTTATATCAACAAATGCGAGAAAATTTCTGGATTCGTGCGACTCGTTTAGCTTAAATAGAGCATCTAAAAGCTCTAGGGATGGTTAGTTAGGCAATAGGCCTAATAACTTACATTCTCTAAGGGTGAGTTTGAAAACAAAGGCTCTGGAGCCACACAGAGATAAAAGATTAGATCATGGCATCAAACAAGTCCCTTCCTCTAGGTTCCGAGTGAAAACCCTTCCCTTACTGAAATAGAGTGGCAATCTACTTTGGTAAAGCAGGGATGAGAAGATGGAAAATAAGCCGATACAAGTACATCTTCTATGGTTAGGTAACTATGAACAGCGAAAGCGAACTATCGTGATAACTGTCGTCAAAATTGAACTGGTGAAATGGCTGATACACCAGGATCGAAATAAGATCACAAGTCATAAAGTGAACAAAGGATGTGTCCCCTGAGTTGAACCCACTAGACTTCGGCAGAGAGATAGGTTCTAAGGTTACAAACCAAGAGAATGTAGGAACGAGGGAAGCTCTCAAAGGCTCTCATTAACTGAGTAGTAGCCAGCGTAAGCCCAAAGAGTGAAGGATTGAGTCAGAAGCTAATGACAAGCTGTAATGGCTTGTATATGCCCAAAGACTCACTTGAATATGGTCGATATGAAGTTAAAGCAATTGAGGTCGAATATGGAGATAACATCAAAGTCAGATTGGGATAATATTGATTGGGCAAAAGTTCAATCGGTAGTATCCAAATTGCAAAAACGGATATATCGAGCTACCCGAAATGGAGACATGACATTAGTTGTCAAACTCCAAAAGCTGTTGATCAAATCTAAATCAGCTAAACTACTTGCTACTAGGAAAGCCGCTCAAGATAACCAAGGAAAGAAAACTGCTGGAGTTGATGGCATAAAATCTATCAATAGAGCACAAAGAATGGAATTGGCTATGAGCCTTAACTTCGATGGAAAGGCTGAACCTGTTAAAAGAGTATGGATTCCTCAAGATAATGGAAAAACCAGAGGTTTAGGAATACCAACCATGAAAGATAGAGCCCAACAAACTCTCATGAAACTGGCTCTAGAACCTGAGTGGGAGGCTAAGTTTGAAGCAAATTCCTATGGATTCAGACCAAGCAAATCAGCCCATGACGCAGTTGAAGCTATTAAGAAACAGATCACATACAAATCAAAATATGTATTGGATGCCGATATTTCTAAGTGCTTCGACAAGATAAACCATAATAAACTGATTCACAAAGCAACTCATATTAAAGAGTTTCAGAATCAAATTAAAGCATGGTTAACAGCAGGAATCATGGAAGATAATGAGTTCTTTAATACAACAGAAGGAACTCCACAGGGAGCCGTAATATCACCTCTACTAGCCAATATAGCCTTAGATGGAATGGAAAGATTAATTGAACAAGAATTTCCCTCCACTAAAACAAGATATATTCGCAAATCCAAAAAGAGATTTGGTTATAATGTTTCTTGCCCAAGGCTAATCAGATATGCAGATGAATTTGTGATTATTTGCGAAGAAAAATCTGTTATTGAAAGAAGTAGAGTAATCATCGAAGAATTCTTAAATGAATGGGGATTAAGCCTAAACAAAGAGAAAACCAAAATAATCCATACTCTTGAAGAATATCAAGGTAATAAACCAGGATTTGATTTTCTTGGATTCAATATTAGGCAATATCCTAGAGGGAAAAAACACACAGGTAAGGTTTCTAACGGTTCATCCAGTAATAAAATAACCTATAAAACCTACATAACTCCTAGCAAGAAAAGTGTCACAAAACACTATAAAAAACTAGCTGAAAAGATTAGACAATTCAATGGAAAGAATCAATATGAACTTATTGGAGCTTTACAAAGAATAATCACAGGATGGTGTAACTATTACAAATTCTGTAATTCCAAAAGAACTTTCTCAAAACTGAACCACATACTATGGAGAAGGCTGCTAAGATGGGCAGTGAGAAGGCATAGAATGAAAGGAACAGATTGGGTTGTCAAGAAATATTGGGCAACTATTAAAGGAAGAAAATGGACATTCACAGATGGAAATAGAACACTGAAAACCCATGATCAACATCAAGCAGGTGTAAAATACATCAACATCAAAGAGGATAAAAGCCCTTTTGATGGAGACGATAAATACTGGCAAAATCGATTAGAGAATAAACATAAAATACAGGACACATTAACAGGTAAATGTTCACTGTGTAAAATGAATTTTCTCCAAGAAGATATATTGGATATACATCACATCCAACCCAGAAATATGGAAGGAACAAATGAGATTAATAACCTCATAGTGGTGCATAAACACTGCCATATAAAAACACACCAAAGTAAGGTAGTCGCACAGGAAAAAGTGTAGCCATGTTCAAGAGGAGCCGTATGAGTTGAAAGGCTCACGTACGGTTTTGAAGCCGAGTTAGAATGGCGATATTTTAGCTTAGGTTAACCTCAAAGACTAGATATTACTCAAGATGTTACAGATTACGCCAATTTAACCAATGATGAACGATACGCCTATGATGGTATTTTGTCCTATCTTACCTTTTTAGATTCAGTTCAAACCTGTAATATTCCTCACTTAAAAAGTAGTATTACTGCCCCAGAAATTAGTTTATGTATGGCTGAACAAATCTCTCAGGAAGGAATGCACAACCAAAGTTATCAATATCTCATTGAAACCATTATTCCTCCCGATAGAAGAAGTCAAGTTTATGAATTTTGGCGCACAGATAAAGTATTAAAAGATCGCTGTGAGTTCATTGCAAGACTCTATCAAAAATACATTGACGATGCGACACCAGAAAACTACTTTATTGCTCTGATGGCTGACTTTTTGTTAGAAGGTTTATACTTTTACAATGGGTTTATTTACTTCTATAATCTAGCTTCTCGGATGCTAATGCCAGGCTCAGCCGACATTTTTAAAATGATTAACCGAGATGAGTTGAGTCATGTTCGCTTGTATCAAAAACTGATTCCCGAAGCGCGTAAAATTTTTCCTCATTCCGTGGAACAAATTTATGAAATGTTCGACATGGCCGTTAATTATGAATGCCGTTGGACTAATCATATTGTTGGTAACAATATTTTGGGCATTACTGAGTCAAGTACAGAAAAATATACGAAGTATTTGGCTAATATTCGCCTCCGCTCCATTGGGTTAGAACCCCTTTATCCAGAACCCAAATATAATAAGAGTCCTTATACTCATTTGGAGCGATTTTCTGATACCAAAAAAGATGGCCACACTAAAGCCAATTTCTTTGAGGCTACTGTTACCAGTTATGTCATGTCTTCTGGGGTGACAGGATGGGATGAAATCTAACTAGAACTAATTACCTACCAACGTGCTTCTAACCGTTGGTAGGTTTGCTTAAATGGCAGATAAGCCTAACATCCCTCGTAAAGTAAAATAGAGCAAGGAAAAGACCCCAATCACCATCCCTCCAACGGCGATCGCACTGACGCGGCTTCTGAATAAGGGTTTAATCCAGTCAAAAAAGACTAAAAACACCCCTAAAGTGAAGGTAATCAAATAACGAGGATAACGTGCTACATTTTCAAAGAATTCTCCCATTGCTTAATCTCCGCATTTAACAAGCATTTTTTATTTTATCCTATGTCGCCAGAATACCCCATCCGTCTATACGGTGGGAAAGATTTTTTATTACTAATAAACCTGAAAAGTTTAAGAATACCCGTTATTTTGAACGTTCATCAAGAAGGTTGAAAATCAGACAAAGGAGGTCAACTCACATCTTGCACCAGAAATGTTGAATGTTATAAAAAAGCGTGAAAAAAATCTGTTTAAAATGATAAAATAAGGAAAAAAATAGAAAAGCAAAATTAATAATTTGATTTCACAAAGTTTCCCTAAAGTCATTAAAAATATCTTAAGCCCTTTGCCTAGAAATGATTATCCTGTTCTCAGTACATTTTCATTTGTCTCCTGCTGGTTGGAGTAAGTAATGGATAAAAGTGTAGTGAGTATGCAGGATTTATTTAAGAGATTAAATACTCAAGGAATAGATTTTAAAATATCTAACTTTTCTAAGGCAAGTAAAAGAAGAGATACTCAAGTCTTTCTTGACATTATTAATCAATTAAAAAGGAAACTTCGTCAACAGAAGGGAGCAAAAAAAGCTCGTTCTTATTTTCCTATTGATTCAACCATTATTAGCCTAACAAGTAAACTCTTATGGAGTCAAGGATATCATCAAGTCAAACTATTTTGTGGACTAGACAGTTGGACATCAGAACCAGGAGGAATAGTTATTCATTTTGGGCAAGGACATAACTATAAATATGGACATCAAACAGTAGATGCAATCCCAGAAAATAGAGTAGGGATAATGGATAGCGGTGCGACCTCGGCGATTCGTAATCGCCTAGAGGAAGCGCACTAAGAGAGAGGATTCGCCTCTTCTGAAAAAATCAGGAAATTAAAAGAACAACAAAACAAAGCATTTGTATTAAGAATTAAAAATAATATTACTCTAGAAATACTAGAGAATGGTAATTCTAAAGTGGGAAAAGATGAGAGAGAAGTAGAAACTAGAGTCGTAGCATTTTGCGATGTAGAAGACAGGACAGAATTTAGATTAGCTACCAATTTACTCTTTGATGGAGAAGAAGGAGTAAGTAATGAAGAAATAGCAGAAATTTATGTACAAAGATGGCAGATAGAACTACTATGGAAGTTTTTAAAGATGCACTTAAAGTTAGATAGACTGATGACCAAAAATGAGAATGGTATTCGGATACAAATCTATAGTTGCTTAATTGCTTATTTGATTTTACAGCTAATAGAAATATCTAAATAATTTGGGGAAACTATATTAGATAAACTGCGTTATATTCAAGCTTATATGTGTCAAGAAATCAGTTATGTTCATTGGTTCAGAAAACTCATCTGGCTGAGATAGAAATTCCCTGAGATAGGGTTAGTTTAACTTAGTATGTAAAGTTTTGTTGCGACATTCAACATTTCTGGATGCTTTGCAGTTTTGAAGAAACCTTCAATTTGCCACCGAAATTTTCCCCATGGGACAATAGTTTTGCCCTTCATCGGTTTTGTAGAAATAACGAATCTCTTAACTCTTTTTCCGTTGCGTTTTAGCCAAACCCATGATAGAAATACAGGAAACTTTAAGCCTTTTAGATACACTTGTTGTCCGCGAGTTTTGAACTCAGATACTTTACGTCCATCGGTTAAGATTCTGGTATTAGGAATTCCTAGAATTCCATGATGATTAAAAGAATCACTACGGATTTTTTTGATAAATTGAATAGTTCCAAATGCGGTGTCTCCTAAAACAGAAATTTGGAAAGATTTTGTTAAAATAGAAGGTAATGTATTCAGTAATTTTAAAGCCAATCTGGTAAATCGTAGGCATTAAATCTTTTAAAGTGGAGAGTAATTCATCTGCTTGGTGTGCGTGCTGGTTCCGAGGAGACCTCGGAACAGTTCGCTCCGCAACTTGGGATAAAATAGGCTTAGGGGACATAGTTCTATGTTTAAAATGGAGAACTATGATAACACATTCACTAATGAGACAAGTCAAAAATACCAAGAATAGATGGAGTTAAGGCTGTTATTAGAAGAGCTAAAATTGAGCAATTAACTTCAGCCATTGAAGCTCACACTCGAAAGTTGGTTAGATTGATATGCT